>Ga0209427_10001322_pt1 | contig 28341 bp, 18 predicted proteins | sample DeeMarSWOR136_30_FD_187465 | JGI IMG/M metagenome (GOLD analysis project Ga0209427, IMG submission 187465) | Marine sediment microbial communities from White Oak River estuary, North Carolina - WOR-1-36_30 (SPAdes) (version 2) | ecosystem: Environmental > Aquatic > Marine > Intertidal zone >...
GGTGTTGTACCCGAGGAGATACTCTGGAGCTGGGAGTACTTCTCCTACAGGCTTTGCCCCTGCACCGTTCCTGCATGCCAGAAGTATAAGATCGTGCTCTATGGTCAGGCAGAGATGCCGGATGGTCTATTCCGCAGAGGATATTGCTTAGCCCCAGATCCGGTATTCCCAGAGGAGTTCTGGTATGAGGATCTAGTGCCTTATGAGACTGTCGACGAACAAGGTGAGCCCGTGACCGATACTCTGAAATTCGCCTCCCTGGTTTGGTTGAAGTTCCAGGTAGCCAACAACGAGTTGTTGAGAGACCTGAAGCTGCCGATCGCCTTTGAGTGGGAGCACAAGATGTGCGAGGGTGAAGGCGGCTACTACATTTGCCAAGACTGGGATTGCGCAGAGAACACCTTCTCCGACTGCGAGGGAGTGGACCTGTATGTGAGCGCCGACACCATCCAGTATAATGAGAGTCTATGCAGTGATCCGGAGCAGTATCCGCCTATGACCATCCTGAACTTCATCGATGGTGGAGTTCATATCTGCTCGCCTTGCACTGCCTTCAAGTGCGTGCGTGGTGACATCAACCTGGATCATGTTCCCAATTCCGCTGCCGATGCGGTCTTGCTGGCTCGTGCCATAGTCTTCGGACCTTATGCGGTATTCTGGGAGTACGATGAGCAGATGTGTGCCTCGGATGTGAATGCCGATGGTCGTCCTCTGATGCTGGCTGACCTGATCTACCTGATTCGGGTGATCCAGCGTGACGCGGTTCCTTATCCGAAGCTTGGTCCGTCCTCAGAGATTGCCAACGTGATCGTCACGGATGGTATGATCTCGGTTGAGTGTGGTGCTGAGCTTGGTGGACTTCTGTTTGAGTTTGATCAAGCAGTGACCCCGACTCTGCTTGCCACCAACATGGAGCTTATTGCCAATGAGGGCAGAGTATTGGTGTGGAGCTCAGAGGGCAACAGCATGACCTCTGGCGAGGTTCTGAGCGCTGTTGGAGCTGAGCTGGTATCGGTTGCCGCTGTGGATCGTGATGGTCGTGATCTTGCTACCACCATCACTGCCAAGGTGGCGCCGTCGGCCTTTGCTCTGCATCCTGCTTATCCCAATCCGTTCAATCCATTCACCAACCTAAGCTTCACCCTGCCGACTGCTTCTTTCTACACCTTGAAGATTTACAACGTAACCGGACAGCTGGTGAGAAGCTATGAGGGTATGGGTGCTGCCGGCTTGAACGTGATCACCTGGGATGGTAAGGATAATGCTATCAACGACGTAGCAAGCGGAGTTTACTTCTACAAACTGGAGGCAGGTCAGCATCACGCCATCAAGAAGATGGTGGTGCTCAAGTAAAATCCTAAAGAGAAATCAAGAAAGCTAAGGGAGCCCTGAGTTGTCGGGGCTCCTTTTTTATTGTCAAAATCTGTTGACAAATGGAAAAAAAACACGTATATATACTTAAAAGAGTTTTTAGTTAAATATACAAACATATACGAATATGCCTATAAGGGATCAAAAGAGAGCAACAGAAAAGAATTCAGATGAAGGATCGTCTTCGTTCTCAACTTTAAGCCAACAGTCAATAGCCATTTTGTCTCATCCTGATTTAGACCAGATCTTCACTCAAGTGGTTCGACAGATCAAAAGGATTTTTAAGATCAAATCTTGTGGACTGTTTCTGTTAAACGAGAAAGGTTTTCTCAAATTCAGGACGGGTCTGGGGCTAAGCAAACGCTTCCAGAAAGCATTTGATTCCCAGGTATCACCAAATTTGACTCTCAAGATTTTGAATCGTACCTACCCTAAGATTTCCAATGATACCTTAGTAGATTACAAGAGAAACAAGGATTTTCGTGAGCTTCTCAGAAGCGAAGGCATTCACAAAGAGGCAGCTACACCCCTAAAGATCAGGAATAGGTTTGTAGGCATTTTAAATATATGGAGGGACTCCTCCTACCCTGATTTCCTGGAAAAAGATTTAAAGCTTCTGAATATCTTTGGCCAACAGATTACCGCTGCCATAATGAACACAGAGCTTTGCCACCAACTCAAAAGGAGCTCAGGGAGGTATGGAAATTTGATCGAGGAAGCTCCGGACCCCATAGTAGTCGTGGATCTAAAAGGACATATTACTTATTGTAATAAAGCTACTGAAATCTTAACCGGGTATCAAAAGGATGAGGTACTCGGAAAGCATTTCAGCCAAACGGGTTTGATGGACAAAAAGGAAGCTCAGTATGGCTTGAGATTATTTAAAACTGCCCGAACCGGTAAAAAAGCAGTTCCTTTTGAAAAGCATGCTAAACGAAAAGACGGAAAACCATACTGGGTTGAAATCCATGCAACCAATGTTAAGGAAAAAGGTAAGGTAGTTGGTTTTCAAGTCAAGGTGAGAGACGTAACGGAACGAAAGAAACTCGAGAAAGCGTTGACTCGAAAAGAAAGGATCGCAACAGAACGCGCCCGACTTTTAAACGATTTACGATGTTTGGAAAGAATTGACCACATTTTGACCAGAGTATGTAAAGCAGTCAGTGACTCAGGGCTTTTTGAGCGTGCGGTCATGACTTTGCATAAACCCGGAGGAAAAATCGTCCATCTGGGACAGGTAGGACTTCCTGCAAATGCAGTCAAGCGCGCACGACAAGCGCCTCCCATTAACGGCAAATTGAGAGCCCAAATCACCAGCAAGAAGTTCCGCATTTCCGATTCTTTCTTTATACCGGTTGAAGCTGGTGTCGATTTTACCAAAAGTAGTCGTCACATACCGGAGAAGAGAAGAGACTCCATTGGCGGCAATTGGCAGCCGGGTGATGAATTGTTTGTCCCTCTGCGTGACTTCTCTGGAGAGATCATGGGATATCTTTCGGTGGATACCCCACCTGACGGTTGCCGTCCTGATGTTAAAACAATCCAAGCCCTGGAGATGTTTGTCGAAGCTGCGGCTGCCCGTGTCCGGGAAGTTGAAGCCCACTTGGCACTAAAGCGAGAACGCGACTTATCCCAATCCATCCTGGAGACCGCCAACAGCCTGATCGTTTGCCTGGACGCCGATGCTAAGATTACAGCTTTCAACCGAGAATGTGAAAGGATAACTGGCTACCGACGTGAGGAAGTCTTAGGAAAGCGGTGGCCAGAGTTGTTTCTCCCACCAGATAAGCGTCACCCGAAATTGAAATCCTTTGCCAAGTGGGTTCGAGCCCATCCGCGTGACCAATACGAAGGTCCCATTCTAACTAAGAGTGGTGAGATTCGCACAATCTTGTGGTCAAATACGGCCATTCTGGGGTCCGGCAAAAAGGACGTAGCGGCGATCGCTATCGGTCAGGACATCACCGAGCGCAAACGGGCAGAGGAAGAATTAAGAGAATCTGGAGAGAGATACAGAAGCGTGGTAGATAATATTGGCATCGGAGTATCGCTTATAAGCCCAAATATGGAAATATTATCGTTGAACAATCAGATGAAGAGCTGGTTTCCAGATATTGATGTTTCAAAGAAACCTCTTTGCTACCGCTCTTTTAATGATCCCCCAAGAGAAGGTGTATGTTCTTATTGTCCCACCTATAAGACGCTAAAGGACGGACAGGTTCATGAGTCAATAACTGAAACCCCTGCAGCCGATGAAATCAGAAATTATAGAATCATTTCATCTCCAATTAGAGATAAAGCGGGCAAAGTCATAGCAGCGATAGAAATGGTCGAAGACATCACCGAGCGCAGGCAGACAGAGGAGGAGTTGCGAATCAGCCAAGAAAGATACGAATTGTCCACCAGAGCAGCCAAAGTTGGTGTTTGGGATTGGGACATAAAGACTAACAAATTTTACATTGATCCGAATATCAAGGACATACTGGGATATAATGATAAAGAAATTCCCAACGACATAAAGATTTGGGTGACCTACGTGCATCCAGATGACCGAGAACCTGTGATGGCGGCAGCTCAGGCATGCCTGGATGGAAAAACACCTGAGTACGTATTTGAACATCGTATGGTCCATAAGGACGGTTCCATCCGTTGGATCCTTTCAAGAGGAAATGTAATACGGAATGCAAAAGGGAATGCCGTCCGAATGGTTGGCACCGATACCGACATTACTGAGCGCAAAAGCGCAGAAAAGGCGCTTCAGATAAGTGAGAACAAGCATAAAACTCTTCTTGAGAATCTTCCTCAGAAGATATTTCTTAAAGATAGAAACTCTGTTTATCTCTCCTGTAACGAGAATCTTGCCCAAGACTTAAAGATTAAAGCCGAGAAAATTGCTGGAAAAACGGATTATGATTTCGTTCCTAAGGAATTAGCTGAAAAATACAGAGCAGACGATAAGAGAATAATGGATTCGGGGAAAACCGAAGATATTGAAGAGAGATACGTTCAGGATGGACATGAAGTGTTTATCCATACAGTCAAAACCCCGGTCAAAGATGAACAAGGTAATGTGATTGGATTATTGGGCATTTTCTGGGACATCACCGAGCGCAAGCGTGCGGAGGAGGCGCTGCAGAAAAGTGAAGATCAACTCCGCCTTATTACCGATTCTTTGCCAGTGCTCATTTCCTATGTCGATGCGGGACGGCGCTATCGTTTCAATAATAAGGCATACAGAGAATGGTTTGGACATTCCCACAAAGAGGTCTATGGAAAACACATAAAGGAGGTTTTGGGTAAATCGGCTTACAAGTCAATTGAGAGATATGTGAAGACAGTCTTATCGGGACAGGAGGTAACCTTCCAAAGCGTCATTCCCTACAAGGATGCCGGGACCCGTTATGTAAATGCCTCTTATGTCCCACATTTCGGGGAACAGGGAAAAGTCAAAGGATTTTTTGCCCTAGTCAGCGACATAACCGAATCCAAGCGGGCAGAGCAGGCGCAACGGGAGAGTGAGAAGCGATATCGCAGTCTCTTTGAGGACTCCCCCATTTCTTTATGGGAGGAAGATTTCTCAAAGGTTAAAACGTTCATTGACGGTTTACGGGCCAAAAGGGTCAAAGACTTTAGAAAATATTTTGAAAATCACCCCGAAGCCGTTACCAAATGTGCAACTATGGTGAAGGTAACTGATGTAAATAATGCTAGCCTGAAGTTATTCAAAGCCAAAAGGAAAGAAGAGCTTCAGCGCGATTTAAGTAACACTTTCAGTGAAGAATCATACGATGCTTTTAGAGAGGAACTTGTGGCCCTCGCCCGCGGGGAGAACACGTTCGAAACTGAAGCCCTAACGCGGACTCTTAAAGGGGACAAAAAGCATGTTGTCATAAGGTGGTCTGTAGCCCCGGGTCGTGAGAAAAGCTTATCGAAAGTGTTGGTCTCCATCGGCGACATCACCGAGCTTAAAAGAGCAAAGGAACAAAATCTTCTTCTTAAAACCAGCAAAGCTTTGTCCCAGACCTTGAAGTTTGAACGGGTGCTGAAAATAGGCACGAAAAGGATGGCTAAGACTTTGGAAGCCGATCGCTGCTCTGTCGCCTTGTTTGACGAAAGAGGCGATTCGGCGGCAATTAAGCATGTATTCACTGAAATGGGTTCATCCTCCCTAATTCTTCCGGGTAAGCGCACTCCTCCGGACGAACACTTTTCCAAAGTAAAAGAGATTCTCTTGACAAAGGGCTATCTTGCAATTGAAAACGTAGAAACTGTGCCTATGCCCTCGTCAGTGAGGAGTTATTTGCGTGGAGTGGGAACCAAATCGTTTCTTGCCATTCCTCTAATCGTGGATAGGAAGTTATTCGGTGTTTTTCACATTGGAAGCGTGAAGAAATTGAGGAGATTTACACCCGAAGAAATCTCCCTGGCTCAGACCATAGCTAATCAAGTTGCCGTAGCTATCCAAAACGCTTTGCTCATGGAAGACCTTAAGGAAAAACACTCTCAAATTACCCAACAGTCCAAAACCTTAGAAAGACAATTTCAAGAGCAAGCCATTCTGATGAAAATCAGCCGGGCCCTTTCACAGACTTTGGATTTGGATAGGATATTAGAGATAGCTACAAGAGAAACGGTCCAGGCTCTCCAGGTGGATAGGTGTGCGGTTGCGTTAGCTTTTCCAGAAGAGGGTTATGCTGAGATAAGGTCCATTTATGTGAAAGAGCGAAAACCCGTCACTCACCTGATAGGTTACAGATTGTATTCGGATCAGCTTCCGCAAGCCAGAAAGATGTTTGAAAAAAGGAAATCGATTAACATTCCCAACATCCATCATCTCCCGGACAAAAGCTTCGCAAAAAAATATTTCGCAAGGGAGAGAATAAAATCGGCGCTTTTTACTCCCATGGTTCATGGGAAAAAAGTGGTAGGCTTTTTTGTCATAAGCACAATGAAAGAGTTCAAAACTTTCACCAGTGAGGAGACAAGATTAGCCCAGACTATCGCTGACCAGGTAGCCGTGGCTATTGAAAATGCAAAGCTTTTGGAGCTCGTGAAAAAGAATGAAGAAAACTTGAAAACGCTCAGTGCGCAGTTGATCAATGTCCAAGAAGATGAGCGAAAGAAACTGGCGCAGAAGTTGCATGGCGAGGTTGGTCAATTACTTTTTGCCATGAAAATGAATCTGGACATGACCAAAAAAACCTTGCCCATAAATATAGAGGGTTTTGAAGATATGAATAGTAGGTTGTCTGATACAGAAAATCTCTTAAGTGAAACTATAGATCAGATAAGAAATTTGACTACCGACTTGCGACCCAGCGTGTTAGATGATTTCGGATTGATACCGGCACTGAAGTGGTATATAGAGAACTTCTCAAAAAGAACAAATGTTAAGGTTTATCTCAAAATCAAAAATTTTAAACCGAGGTTGCCTTCGGAAGTAGAAACCACATTGTACAGAATACTCCAAGAAGCCTTAACCAATGTGGCCAAACATGCCCAAGCCACTGAAGTCTCGATTCTGCTAAGGCGAGAGAACCATCTCGCCTCTCTGGCAGTGGAGGATAACGGCATCGGATTTGAAACCAAGAAGATAATTCCTGCCAAAGACAGGTTCGGGCTTTTCAGCATAAAGGAGATGGTTGAGCTCTTAAATGGCAAATTTGAAATCCGCTCAAAATCAAATAAAGGGACCAAACTAATCGTAAAAATTCCATTTACGGAGGAGAGAGTATGAATCAAATCAAATAACCTGTATAACTCAAGGGAGGAGGTTTAGCTCTAAATGGTGAAAAAAAACAAAACTAAAAGTAAAATTCCAATGAATGGAGGAAAAGGTATGAACAGGATTAAATTACTTGTGGCTGACGATCATAAAATCTTTCGTCAGGGAATCAAGAAGCTCCTGGAGGAGGAGAAAGATCTGCAGGTGGTAGGTGAAGCCAAGGATGGTCGAGATGCGGTAAAAAAGACTCAGGAATTGAAGCCGGACGTAGTCCTCATGGATGTGGCTATGGCCGACCTCAACGGTTTACAGGCGACCAGACAGATAAAGAAAACTGTGCCAGATACCAAGGTTTTGATGGTGACCATGCACAAAAACGAAGAGTATGTTCTGCAATCTTTTCAAGCCGGCGCCTCTGCATATGTTCTAAAGGAAGGGGCAGTGGAGGAATTGGTCGCTGCAATTCGCTCGGTCCATCATGAAAAATCATTTTTGAGTCCCACCATATCCAAGACCGTGATCGATGCCTACCTGAGAAAGATCGAGACCGGAACAATGCAAACTCCTTTTGATCTTCTCACCGACCGAGAAAGAGAGGTATTACAGCTCATTGCTGAGGGATATACCAATCGTGAGGTGGCTAAAGCACTTTATATCAGCGTAAAGACGGTGGAGGCTCACCGAGCTCATATCATGCAGAAATTGGACATCCATGAAGTAGCAAAGCTGGTCAAGTACGCCATTCAAAAGGGACTGGTGGACCTGACCACATAAGCATAAGAAGGATGATCCTTTTTCCTTTGTTTACGGAAGAAGAAGTAAGATAAAAGCTAAAAAACGTTCCACAAAGGAGAACCTAAGGACAATGCTGCATTAGGGGTTTATATCACAAAAATACAGTGTTTTGCTACTTGCCAAATTTTGGGTGACCTCTATATTTCAAGTTGGAATTTGAATTCATCCCGAGGGTGTGCCCTGTAGCTTTGGGTAGTTCCTAGCCCCCCTCTACCCTTACCATGCACACCCTCTTCCTCTATCTATACCACACCTCATCTAAAGAGATCATAAACAGCCTTGGTTTGTTTTTCTCTGTTACAAAAAGCAAACACTTTCCAGTTTCAATTAAACTATTTGAAAACTGGAAGGAAAGGAGGGGCGCATGGATAACTAACAACCAACAGAGCTGAGTTCATTTTTTCATTAATTGAGGAAAAGAGCTTCTGTATGCTGGACAAATTAAAAACAGAGCGATCCTTTGAAAAGACCGCTCTGTCCGGAACTGAAAGAATTAGTTGGGTTTTATCCCGATTGCTTTATCGGCACATCTTTGACCGGGCTTTAATTTTCCATAAGAATTCGTGAACCTGTATCCAATCAGAAGAGATTTAAGATACCTACTATAGCCGATTTGCTTATTCAGATTTTTTAAAAGAAAGAACAAAATTCGAGCCGAGGACAAGCCCTCAGGCAATCTGTAACTCTAGGAAGAACGGGACGTTGGACAGCTTCTGCATTAGCATGATTCCATAACGGATTCCTCTTGCACAAATCTACCCGCACCGACTTGAGCTTTGAAGATGAATAAAAGATTTTAAGAACTTGTCTGGATTGGATAATGAGATCTTTCAACTTTGTCTCTCAGTGTGGCCCGATCAAGAGAGATATTCCAAGATCAAAGAGAGGGTCTTTTTCAAATCCTTGCGGTGAGAAATCATGTCCAGAAAACCGTGTTCCAAGAAAAATTCAGAACTCTGGAAACCAGGCGGCAGCTCCTGTTTGATGGTTTGCTGGATGACCCGAGGACCGGCAAAGCCCAACAGTGCTTTGGGTTCGGCGATGATCACATCTCCCAAAGAAGCATAGCTTGCCATCACACCAGCGGTGGTGGGATTGGTTAGAACGGAAACGTAAGGGATGTTCCTCTCAAATAATTTTGCCAAAAGCGCGGAGGTCTTTGCCATCTGCATCAAAGATAAGATTCCCTCCTGCATTCTGGCTCCACCGGAACAGGAGACGATTACCAGAGGGATTTTTCTTTCCAAAGATCTCTCGATGGCGCGGGCAACTTTTTCTCCAACCACCGAACCCATGCTCCCTCCAATAAAGCCAAAATCCATCACCCCAAAGCTGACCTCCCTCCCATCAATTCTGCCGATTCCGGTAACGATGGCATCATTTAGATTGGTCTTCTCATGTGAGTTCTTAATTCTATCTGGGTACCTCTTTGAATCCTTGAACTGCAAGGGATCGGAGGCAACCAAGTCGGCGTCATATTCCTCCAGTTTTTCCTCATCCAGAAGAAGATTGATATAGTCTCTGCTCTTTATCCGGAAGTGGTAGTCGCATTTGGAACAGACCCAGAGATTCTTCTCTAACTCCTTTCTGTATATGATCTCTCCGCAGCTATCGCATTTGGTCCATATTCCATCAGGGATCTCTCTTTTCCTTTGGGGGACCAAACCTTCTTTTACTTTTCTGAACCACTCCATCGTCGATTTTTTCCTTTTGGCATATGGTGCCCGGAGGTGTGGCAACCGGATAAAATGGGTAGTCGCAGGCTTTGGCCGGCGTGAGAGAGATTTTTCAAAGAGTTTTAACCATGGTCAGGGCATCTTCAGTGGGCAATCGATAATATTTCTTCCTTCTGCCCACTTCCACAAATCCAAACTTGGTATATAGATTTACCGCCCCCTGGTTAGATTCTCTGACGCTTAACACTATGCTCTTGCAGCCCCTTTCTTTTGCTTCCATCAAGATTCTCTTCATTAATTTTTCACCAACTCCTTTTTTTCGATGATCTGGCGAAACTGCAAAATTGGCCACCTCGAGCTGATCATCCAAATGCCAAAGGCAAGTATACCCCACCACCTTTTCCTCCAATTTAACTACCAAAGGGATAGCAAGTTTGAGTTGCAATTCCTCCATGAACGTCTCTTTGCTCCAAGGATCGGAAAAACAGATTTTTTCCAATCCGGCGACTTGGTCCACATCCTCTTTGCTCATCTTTTGGATAACGAGATCGTTAGCTTCTTGGCACATTTCTAAATTTCAATTCCGCCTCCGACTTTCGCAGATACAAAGGTTCCAAAGTGACGATATCCTCCAACTGGCCCGAGATCAGTTTCTTTGAGCCTAAGAAAGCTACCGTTGCTCCGCTGGGTAAAGATTGTTCGGCTAAAGAAAAATAAGCTTTATCCTTCAAAAGCTCAATTAATTTTTTTCGATAAAGCTTAGCACCGGGTCCCACAAAGAGGGTCTTCTCTGAAATTTTTTTTACCAGATCTTCTACATCAAGAACCAGATACTCGCTTTGTCTTTTCAACTCCCCATCTTTGGTGTCATATATGGCCGCATATACCTGATTTTTTTTTGCATCCAACATCGTCACCACCGGATATTGGCAATATAAGGAGAGATAAGCTAAAGCATCTAAACTGGGAACAGACGCTAAGGGCCTTCCTGTAGCGAAGCTCAACCCTTTGAGTGTGGATAAACCGATTCTTAAACCGGTGAAAGAACCCGGTCCAATGGAAATGGCAAACCCATTCATCTCCTCTATCTTCAGACCAACGTTCTTCAAAGCCCGATCTATGCAGGAGACCAGTATTTCAGAATAGGTGATCTTCACGCTGAATTTTACTTCAACCAAAATCTCGTCCCCCTCCACAATTCCTATACCTGCGGTCATGGTGGAGGTATCAACACCCAGAACTTTCATAGTGCTGTGGCAACTATTAGTGGGAAAGAACAAGCCTCTCCCCTACTTTTTGTGAAAACTTATAATCTTCAAACTTTTGAACCTTTGAACCTTTTAACTGAAATCCCTCTTTTTTTTTCTGATAGGATCTTTAGATTTATCTCCACCCTCTCTTCGGGCAGAAACTTTTTTATTTTTTCTGCCCACTCAATCAGGGTGATGCCGTTGCCATAAAAATATTCTTCGTATCCCAATTTAACGAATTCCTCGATATTATCCAAGCGATATAAATCAAAATGATACACCTTGACTTTTCCCGGGTATTCATTGATGATCACAAAGCTGGGGCTGGTCACAAATTCGGTCACGCCTAATCCAGAACAGATTCCTTGAATCAGAACGGTCTTTCCACTGCCCAAAGGACCGCTCAAAGCTACCACCGAACCAGGCTTAAGCTCCTTGGCTAAGGCGTGGCCCAATTCCTTAGTCTCCCCTGGAGTAAAAGTTGTCTTCTCCATCATTGCTGTTGACTATAAAAATAAAGATTTAAGATAAAAGACAGTTGTAGCTCTAAAACCTTTGACCTTTCACCTTATCTTTTCGGTCTTAAGGTTATCACCGGCAGGATCATCTCCTCCAAAGAGATTCCCCCATGCTGAAAACTGTTCTTATACTCCCTTTCATACTCGCTGTATTTGGTGGGATAAACGAAGTAATAATCCTCCTTGGCGACGATGTAGGTGGTGCACATGGTGTATTGGGGCAGTTTATATTCTTTGGGATTTTTTATCAACAAAGCTTCCTTGGGGTTGCAGTTAAGATTATCGCCGTATTTATATCTCAAATTGGTGGAGGTATCCTTTTTGCCCAGAGCAATAGTTCCCCTGGTTCCCAAAACGCTTCCGTGATCAGAGGTTATGACTACCACGCAATCCTGAGTGGCAAGATGTCTTAAAATCCTCAGAAGAGACGAATGCAAAAACCAGGGTCTGGTCAAAGAACGGTACGCAGATTCATCCGGGGCCATCTCCTTCAAGATTTCGGATTGTGACCTCCCATGAGCTAAGATATCCAAAAAGTTGAACACTACGGAAAGCAGAGGTGTATTTTTATATGAAGATATTTTCTTAGCCAAATACTCACCTTCCCTTATATCCAACACTTTAACGTATTTGGTGTCGGATTTCAAAGAGAGCCCCAGTTTTTTAAGCTGGTCATCCAAAAGCTGATGTTCATACCGATTGCGGCTTGAGTCATCCCGCGTTCCCGCCTTCCAGAGCTCAGGATATTTCTGAGCCAACTCCGAAGGGAAAAGACCGGAGAAGATGGCATTTCGGGAATAGGGAGTGGCGGTGGGCAAGATGGAATAATAATACTCTCTTTCTATATCGAAATATTCATCCAGAACCGGTTCGATGGTCAGCCACTGGTCTAATCTCATACAATCCATGACGATGAAGAAAACCCGAATTTTTTGAGAGAGAAGCGGAAACAGAGATTTTCTTACCACATCCACCGAAAGTGGGGGAGAATCGACTTTGGACAACCATTTCATATAGAAAGTTTCAACATATTTGCCAAATTCAATGTTACATTCTCTTTTTTGACCCAGGTGGGTTTGCCTCAGATCCAAGTCACCGAAATCATCTATCTCCAAATCCCATTCGGACAGGGTGCGATGAATTTCTATCCAGTCTTGCCAACCCAAGGGCATGTACAAAGAAGACCTGATTTTGCTGGAGGCTTGCGCATAATCCCGAGCCATTCTCTCCATTCTTATCTTTTTACTTTCCAAAATCTTTTTAGCCGCAGAAAGTAGTTGGCTGGGATTAACTGGCTTGGTGAGATAATCGTCTATCTTTTTGCCGATGGCTTGATCCATCAGGTCTTCCTCCTCGGATTTTGTCACCATAATAACGGGAAGATGCGGTTTCTTCTCCTTAATCTCCTCCAAAGTCGTGAGACCATCTTTTCCCGGCATCATCTCATCCAGCAGTACCAAATCGAAATTTCTTTCCCCTACCAAGGCCACTGCATCGTCACCATTGGATGCCTGGGTCACCTCATAACCTCTGCCTTCCAAAAAGATTATCTGCGATTTCAACTGATCGATCTCATCATCTACCCAAAGTATGTTTTTAGTCTCTTCTTTCATCTCTATCGCCTATCCTTAAATAAATTAAAAAATCTCTATTCCTTCTGTATTTATCTTCTATTACAATATCGATTCTTTTTTTCGATTTTGACCTGTCAGAAAACTTTTTCCTCATTCGATAGGGATTATCATCAAGAAGCTGGTCCTTTCATTGGGAATAGATTCTTTCAAAAATATCTTCCCCAGATGATATTCCTCCACTATTCTTTTGGCCAAGGAAAGACCCAATCCCCATCCTCTCTTTTTTGAAGTATATCCTGGTTTGAAGATGTTTTTCTGTTCACGGGGAGGAATGCCTTTCCCGTTGTCGTAAACCTCTATTGTTATATTTTTTTTATCTTGATCCAATTTCGTGGAAACTTGGATGACACCGTTCTTAGGGTTCACCGCTTCTAACGAGTTCTTCAAAAGATTTTCTATGACCCAGCTCAAAAGTTCTGCATTAACCTTAACCGGAACCAAATCACCTAAGTTTTCTTTAATCCCTACCCCTGTGCCTGCGTGAGGAAGCCTTTGTTTGAAATATGCAACGGTCTCCGAGACCACCGCATTCAAGTCAGTCGGCTTCAACTCGGGTGTGGATCCTATCTGTCCAAACCGAGTGGCGATCCTCTCAAGCCTCTTAATGTCGCCCTGCATTCTCTTTATCATGTTCTTTATTTCAGAATCATCTTTTTCCAATTTATCTGATTCGCACTTTATCTTTAAAAGCTCCAGCCAACCTAAAAGGGAGGAGAGGGGTGAGCCTAACTGATGGGCGGTCTCTTTTGCCATTCCCACCCAGATAGAACGCTGTTCTGATCTTTTGATGTTCCTGAAGGTGATAAATCCGACCAAAACGAACAAAGACAAGACCCCCACTTCCACCAAAGGCATTAACTTCAACCTGTTGATCAGTTTGGAATCTCCATAATGGAGATAGTTGATGATTTTCTTTTCGTCCCCAAAATAGATGGGTATGGACTCTTTATGTTTATCCATCTCCTCCACAATTTTCTTTAACTTCTGTCTGGACTCATAGGTGGTATCATCCCAGTCCACCTCCACTTCTCTCCAAGCCTGGGGCTCCCCGTTTGCATCTGTCACCACTATGGGGAAGTCGCTTTTCTGAATGATCTCCTCAAAGATCACGTCTATCTCCGGTCCTCCGGCAGATTCTGAAGCCGCCATCTGCCACAACCTGGCGTAAGCGGTCAAAACTCTTTTGGAATCCTCTTTGATCTTTCCGATCACACTCTGAGTATAATAGATGAAAATGAAGGCAATCAGGATTATGCCAAATACCAAAAATCCTTTGAAAAACAAAGGGTATTCAGCATACCCGCCTAAGTATTTTCCCTTTCTTTTAGGCATCACTAAACCTTCTCTCTTTATTTACCATTATAACTATACGGAATTAAAATTAAACTTGCAGACTCCTGACGCTTGTCTCATCTCCCTTGTTTTAGCGGGATCGCGATCAAGACGAATCTCCAAATATAATCTAAGATTACCAGAGACCTCTCTCCGTTCATCGGAAGAAACAGAATGCCAGGGTCGCTACTCCAAATAAGAGCCTTCTAACTATCTAACTCTGAACCACATGGTTCAGGGCTAACCTTCCAACCTTCTGACTATTTTATCTCTTCCATCCCGCCCATATATGATCTTAAGGCTTCTGGTATTAAAATTGTTCCCTCTTTGGTCTGATAGTTTTCCATTAAAGCGATCATGGTTCGGGGCAGAGCTACACCGGAACCATTCAGGGTATGAACGTACTGAAGCTTGCCCCCCTTCTTTGGGCGAAATCTTGTCCCCATCCTTCTGGCTTGGAAATCCTCATAATTACTGCAGGAGGATACCTCTAAATATTTTCCCACCCCTGACGCCCAGGCTTCGATGTCATAACATTTGGCGGCAGCAAAACTCAAATCACCTGTGCAGAGAACTCTCACCCTATAGGGGAGTCCTAAAAGCTGTAACACCTCTTCAGCATCTATGACCAAGCTTTCCAGCTCATCATACGAAGTTTCCGGTTTTACGAATTTCACCAATTCCACTTTATCGAATTGATGCACCCGGATCATCCCCCGGGTATCCTTTCCGTAGGCTCCCGCTTCCCTTCTGAAACAAGCGGTGTAGGCGGTGTAATAAACGGGTAGTTGCTCAGCTTTAAGAATTTCCTCTCGGTGCAGATTGGTCACTGGAACCTCAGCGGTCGGGATCAAAAACAGATCTTCCCTCTCACAAAGATACATGTCATCTTCCAATTTAGGTAATTGTCCGGTGCCGGTCATGCTCGGTCGGTTGGCCATAAAGGGAGGCAACACTTCTTCATAGCCATGCTTTTGGGTGTGCAAATCCAACATGAAGTTTATCAAGGCCCTCTGCAATTTGGCTCCTTTTCCGGTCAAAACCAAAAATCCTGTGCCGGAGACCTTAGCCGCTTTGGGCAGATCCAGAATTCCCAGAATCTGCCCCAGTTCCCAATGGGGCCGGGGTTCGAAGTCAAGTTTCGGAATCTCTCCCCAGGTTCTCACCACCACATTCGAATCCTCGTCAAAACCAATTGGGACTGAACTATGGGGTACGTTGGGAACAGTCAAGAGCAAATCCGCCATTTTTTCCTCTACTTCTTTTAACTCTTTATCCAAAGAATCTATCTGAGCGGATACTTTTCGCATCTTTTCAATTTCTTCCTTAGCGTCTCTCTTCTCTTTTTTCATTTGAGCGATTTTCTCAGAAACCACATTTTTTTGATGTTTCAATTTGTCTGCTTCGGAAAGAAGTGATCTTCTCTTCTCGTCCACACTTAATATCAAATCTACATCGGTCTTTTCGTTTTTGTTTTCTACTGCTTCCTTGACTTTAGCCACATTCTCTCGGACAAATTTCAAATCGAGCATCTTTCATCTCCTACGGATTCAGACTTCAGGCTTCACTTATTAGGTGAATTGTCTTTTTATAAACAATGCTATTCCTCCCAGAAATATCTTAGTATCAAAGTAAAAAGACATATTCTCTATATAGCGCAAATCATACGATAAATATTCCCTTGCTCCATCCATGTAGTCTTTGAATTTCCCCTTGAGCCTGGCTAGACTGAAAAGACCGGGTTTAACATATAATCTTTTCGGAAGAAGGGGAAGATTTGATGACAATTTTTCAAAAGTTTCTTGGCACAAAGGCTCAGGACCAACTAAACTCATTTCCCCTTTTAATATATTCAGAAATAGGGGAATCTTTTCCAAACCAGAGTTTCTCAGAAATTTTCCCAAAAGGCTCTGTGGAATTTTGGAAGTCAGGCTTGCATTTTCCCATCCCCGTTCCTCTTTTGACACCTTGAATTTGTAAGTCCCAATGATTCTTCCCCCCTTCCCTAAACATCTTCGTCTGACCAAAGGAGAACTTTTGAAATTAAATTTGATCCATACCCCAAGCAAAACCCAAATTGGTAGAAACGCAATGAGAACCACCGCGGATATTAAAGCGTCGAAAAGTCTTTTTAGTGCCCACTCCCAGGTTCGCATTTGGCTGGGGAAAATCCTCAAAAGCAAGTTTGTCCTCAGTCGAGTGATCTGATATCCCCTGAACAGATCGGAAAGGCTGGGTAGAATTTTAAAGGAAACCTCCAAGTTGCTGGCCTGGTTCATAAGTTTTTGCAAAGATCCTTTCCAATCCGGTTGCAGAGCGATCAAAACATCCTGAATTTTATTCTCTCTGGCAATTTCAGCTAACTCCTCTGTGTTTCCCAAAATCTTTAAACTAAAAGGATTTTCTTTGAGATATTCTTCATCCTCAGCGACAAAACCTGCAACTTGGTATCCAAGCTGAGGATTGGAACCTATCCTCTTAAAAAGCTTTTTTGCATTCTCTTTGGTCCCCACAATTATCGCCTTTCGCAGAAATCGACCGCGGGCGTGCAGCTTTCTGATAATAAATATGAACGATCCTCGCCCGATTCCCAAAAAGATCAAAAGGCTGAGACTATAAATAGAAAGCAGAGCCCAAGGTTTAAAGCTAAGATAGGCTGGATTTAGAGTCAAAATCAAAAAGATGATGACTCCCGCTCCTATGGTTTTGGCCAACCCTTTCATTTCATCTTTTAATCTAACATCTCCGGGAACTTCATACCGCCCCAAAATGGCAAACAGATTCAGCCAATAGATGGTGATCCAGATAGCCGGGGCAACATATTCAGAAAGCGGTATGAACATTTGGTTGGGAAAAATTCCAGATTCAAATTTCAACCAAAAGAAAAATAGAAAGCATAAATTGATCAAGATCATGTCGCTAAAGATTAAAGAGAGTTTCTCCTTGATATTGACGAAGTTCCTTTGGAGGTGGACCCCAAAGATGGTTAAGACCAACCAAATGAAGACGGCGATCAACATCTTTATGGGGGAATCGAAAAAGAAATAGATTAAAACCCCCAATGCTCCCAAGGCAAGACAAACCGAATAAATGCTCCAGATGGTGTGCTCTTGTTTCATTCCCATTTTCACCATTCGATGGGTAGAGTGATCCTTACCCCCTTGGTAAAACTTTCTTCCCTCTCGGAGTCGTGCGAAAGTGACAAAGGTGATGTCAAAGATGGGATAGCTCAAAATCAGCACTGGAACTAAAAGGGTGTAATGGGAGGGATTCTTTTGGACAAATAAAACCCCCATACAGGCCAGGAGGAAACCATTCAACATGCTCCCCGCATCTCCTAAGAATATCTTAGCTGGACGGAAATTATATCTCAGAAAAGCAAGCATAGATCCGCCCAGGGAAAGACCCATCAAAATCACCACTATCTGGTCAGTTAATACGCCAATCACAACAAACGCCATACAATGGATAAAGGTGATGCCACCACACAACCCATCCATATTGTCCAAAAAGTTCAAAGCATTGACCAAACTCACTATCCAAAGGAGAAGAATAAAGGCGTCTATAAAATTACCGGTTAGGATGATAACTCTTTGGCTGAAAACAATAAATAAAAGCGAAGCCAAAACTTGCCCGAAGAATTTATGGGAAGGTGAGAGTCCCTTTCTATCGTCCCACAACCCTAAAAGGAGCAGTACTAAGCTTCCCAGAAAAATCCCCATGAGGTTTCCCTCTAAGGGAATCCCCAAAAGAAAAACTCCAAAAGAAAAGGAGATGACAAAACCTAAATACGCCGCCACTCCTCCCAAAAGAGGGGTGGGCTCTTCATGAAGCTTGGACGGACTTGGATAGTCTAAGAAACCAACATTGTGAGCCAGCCGGATCACCTTGGGGATGACCAAAAAAACTATCAAAAAGGAAATTATGAAGACGAAGAAAGGCATAGCCAGCTACTAAGGGATTATATTTGAGGTTTTAGAAAAAATGTACTTTTCAATTTGTGGTGATGCCAGGAGATTATCTCCTGTAATATTCCACGATTCTTTTTATGCTCTCTTCTAAGTCGACGGTGGGTTTGAACCCAATGAGTTCTTTGATTTTAGTTATGTTGGGGACTCTTCTTTGCATATCCTCAAATCCCTTTTCAAATGCTTCATCGTATGATATATGAACAATCTCAGAGTCACCCCCGACTATTTTTCTTACCAATTTGGCTAAATCGTTTATGCTTATCTCTTCGCTGTTTCCCACATTGAACACCTCACCCACTGCCCGGGGATGCTCCATCAGTTGCCGGATGGCGGAAACCACATCATCCACATAGGTAAAGCTTCTAGTCTGCTTTCCATTCCCATACACGGTGATAGGATGCCCCAACAGGGCTTGCTGAACGAAAGAGGGCACCACCATTCCGTAGCTTCCGGTTTGCCTAGGACCTATGGTATTGAATAGCCTGGCTATCACCACCGGAAGTTTTTTTTCATGAAAATAAGCCAACGCTAAAAACTCATCCACTGCCTTAGAAGTGGCATAGCTCCACCGACTTTTCACGGTGGGACCATAAGTTCGATCATCCTCTTCTTTAAAAGGAACGTGATTTCCCTTTCCATAGACCTCGGAGGTCGAGGTAATCAAGGCTTTCTTCTTATATTTGTTGGCCAACCTTAAAACGATTTCCGTTCCCAATATATTGGTTTCTATGGTATCCACCGGCCTTTCAATAATCAAACGAACTCCCACCGCGGCCGCCAGATGAAAAATCCGGTCGCATGCTTGCACCAAAGGTTCTAACGTTCTCTCATTCAGTATCGTACCCACGGTCAGGTGAAATTTGGATTCGGAGAGTAGATGCTGGATGTTATCCAGACTGCCAGTGGAGAAGTTGTCGATTACGTAAACCTCATCTCCCTTTTCCAAAAGTCTTTCCGCCAGATGCGAACCAATAAATCCAGCACCACCAGTGATCAAATATTTCATAAAACCTCAATCCTTAGTAGATCCGCTTTTTTAAAAGACCGTATTTCTTTTGAGGGTGAAGACTTCTCAAGATCACTTGGTAATTTGCTGCGCAGATTTCTCTTCCTTCTTTTTGCTTTTCATCCAATGGATCATTCTTTTCAATCCATTCTCAAAATCGATTTCAGATGAATAACCGAATACCTGTTTTGCTTTTGCGGTATCAGCCAAAGAATGTCTTACTTCTCCAATTTTGGGTGAATCGAAAATCGGTTCAATCTCTGTGCCCAGGAGAGAATTTATTTGAGCCACCAAATCCAGCAATCTGTATGCGTGACCGGAAGCTATGTTAATTGTCTCTCCCACTGCGGAGTTGGATTCAATGACCTCCAGATTCGCTTTCACCACGTTGCTAACAAAAGTGAAATCTCTGGACTGCAAGCCATCCCCATAAATGACTGGCGACTTTCGGTCTAACATAAGAGAAATAAACCTGGGTATGACTCCCGAATACGGTGAATCCGGATACTGATTGATTCCAAATACGTTGAAGTATCTGAGGACAACCGACTCCAGATGATAGACTTTATAAAATACCTGACAGTAATATTCTCCTGCAAGCTTGGACACGGCATAAGGAGAGAGGGGAGAAGGATTCATGGTTTCAGTTTTTGGCAATTCCAAAGAATCTCCGTAAACAGAAGAGGATGAAGCGTAGACGATCCTTTTGACTTTGGCGTCTCTACTGGCTACCAGGAGATTGAGCGTTCCTGAAACATTGGCATTATTGCTCCCAATGGGATGTTCAATTGACCTTGGAATGGAAGGCAGTGCCCCTTGATGTAAAACGAAATGCATCCCTTCCACTGCTTCTCTAACGGTCTCCAAGTCGGTCAAATCCCCCTCGATCAACTCTATTTTGTCCAGAAGAGGTAAAAGGTTTTCTCTCCTGCCCGTTGAGAAGTTATCCAACACTCTTACCTTTACTTCTCTGTTGACCAGTTCAGCTACTAGGTTTGAGCCGATAAATCCCGCCCCACCGGTGACTAAATATTTCATAAGGCTCCGACTCCTTCCATTTTTTCGTAAGCCTTAACTCCATGGTTTTCAAGGTAATTTACTCTGTTTTTCATAAGTTGGCAATAAAATTCCTCCATATCACGCACCAGCCTGCGATAATCAAGGTATGGATAAGCTTTCCGACGAGCATTTTGCCCAAGTCTTTCACATTCTAAAGGATCTCCCAACAGAGACGTTATGGAGTCCGCCAGCTTTTGCACATCTCCAAAGGGAACCAGAATTCCAGTGACGTTATCTTGAATTAAGTCTTTTACCCCCCCCACATCGAAAGCGACCACCGGTTTAGCCGCTGCCATCCCCTCGATAATCGCCACTGGAAGACCTTCATTCAGGGAAGTCAACACTACCACATCTAGATCCGCATAAATATGGGGAAGGTCCTTTCGAAAACCACAGAATGTAACACTCTCTAGAATTCCTAGTTGCTTAACATAGTCTTCCAATTTCTCTTTTAACTCGCCGTCTCCTATTACTAAAAACTTAACATTCAGAAGTCTCTTCATGACTGCTGCTGCAGCTTCTATAAAGTATTTGTGACCTTTAACAGGCACCAATCTAGCAACAATGCCAACTAAAGCAATTTTATCAGACAAACCCAATTCCTTTCTTAAGAAACCTCTCTGTTTGTCTACATCCAAGAAAGGAGTCAACTCTAATCCTAACGGCATGGTGATTACCTTGGAATAAGTGGCGATCCTGTATTTTTCTACAATATCTTTCCTCACTTTTTCGCTCACAATTATAATCTTAGAGGTCAAATGAGCCAGTAATCTCTCTATAAAGACAATCAGTTTAGTCGTAAGATATCCAAAATAGCTATGGAATAAATGCCCATGAAAGGTATGAACGATTATGGGTACCCCCGCTAACTTCGCAGCGACTCTACCAAGAAGACCGGCTTTTGCAGTATGTGTGTGGACTATATCCGGTTTCTCTCTGCATATCAACTTATAAAGCTTGACAAAAGCTACACAATCCCTGGCGAGAGAAATTTCCCTAGCTAGCTCTGTAACAATAATCGGGCGGACCTTCTTTTTTCTCAAAAGGTCTCGCATGTCACCTTCTGAATTTCCTTCAATCCCTTTGACCAATGTAGTTTTGAATCTGTCAGAGTTTAAGTGGGCACTTAAGAGAACAGTATGAATCGATGGCCCTCCGATGTTGAGTCTGGAAATGATCCTTACTATTTTAATTTTCTTTGCACTAACCATAATTTAACTATTCTCCATATCACGTCTCTCTTTTACTAGACGTTCTTATAGTAATGCCTGTACCATAATTCAAACATCAACAGAGCCCATAATTGAGGACTGAGGTTACATCTTTTGTTTTGATGCTTCTCAATTATTTCCTTAATATAACTCAACTCAAAGAATTTGGCCACGCCACCATTATTGTTTAGTAGGGTATAATAAGCCATTTCTCTCAAATCATTTCTCAAAAGATCTTCAATGGGAAGAGCAAAACCATGTTTTTTTCTATGGACTATTTGGGAAGGCAAGACACTTGATAAAGCTAACTTCAAAATATGTTTTGTAGTAAATATCTTCAATTTAAGGTTGGGAGGTATCGCAGCCGCGAATTCTACAATTTCCTTATCAAGAAAAGGAACGCGCCCTTCTACACTCCAGGCCATAGTCATCCTATCCTCTTTAACTAATAAATCATCTGGCAGATAGGTGTTGAAATCTACATACAGAACTTGGTTTAGAAAATCATCTTTGTTTTTTACATTGAAGTAAACAGAAAATAGGTTGTCAATGGATGAAGAGTTAGCTTCAAAAAGAAGCTTTTCTCTTTCTTCGTGTGAAAATATAGACATTATCCTAAAATATCTATCCTGATCATCCAGTCCAGCGGTGGCTAGAAGTCTTTTAATCAAGAGAATATATTCTGAAAAACTGCTTTTTCTGGATGACCCCATTGGTTCTAAAAAAAACAAAATCAGTCTCAAAAACCAAGCAGGAAAGGTACGAACATATTTTGCCACCTTATGGGAGATATACCGTCTATAACCCCCAAATATTTCATCCCCACCAGTTCCGGATAGTACAACCTTAACGTGTCTGCCAGCTAATTGAGACACATAATATGTAGGAATGGCTGAAGAATCAGCAAAGGGTTCGTCAAAGTGAGAGGCAACCTTGGGTAGGACTTCTTGAATTCTATCTTCTACTTCAAATTCATAATAGTTAGCATTAAAGAGCTCAGCAACTTTTCGTGCGTATTGCCGTTCATCATAATATCCTTTATTTCTGAAACCTATAGAAAAGGTCTTAAGAGGTTTTCCTAAAAGTTCTGCAGCCAAAGCCGCAATTCCCCCGGAGTCTACTCCCCCGCTCAGCAACACCCCTAATGGTACATCAGACATCAACTGTCTTCGCACCGCTTCTTTTAACAACCTTAATAGTTCATCACTATACTCCTTTTCATACTCTCGCTGTGATAGCCCAGGGTTAGTAGTTTTAGTATCGTACTGCAGTTGCCAATATCTAATCAGCTTGACACCAGCTGGGTTACAGACCAGAAAATGAGCAGGGGGCAACTTTTTTATATGTCTGAATATAGTCTGAGGTGAGAGAACATATCCTAAACTGATATATTGAGAAAGAGCTCCTACGCCTATTTCCTTTTTTAAACCTTCGTAAGCAAGGATCGCCTTTATCTCAGAGCCAAAGATTAACTTGTCATTATCAAAATAGTAATACAGTGGTTTAACTCCTACAAAATCCCTTGCCAGAATCAAACGGCTTTCGGTATTATCATATAAAGCTAATGCAAAAATACCATTTAGCTCTTTTAGAAATTCATACTCTTGTTCCTCGTACAAATGGACAATTGCTTCGGTATCGGTCTTGGTTTTGAATCTGTGCCCCTTGCGTTCTAACTTTTCCCGAAGTGAAGGGAAGTTATATATTTCACCGTTGCAAACAATAACTTTGCTCTTATCCTCACTGAAAATCGGTTGATGTCCAGTTTCCAAATCAATAACGCTTAATCTCCTCATTCCCAGACCAACATTATTTTGTAAGTAGTACCCTTCGTCATCTGGTCCTCTATGAATTAACTTTCTACTCATTTTACTTAATGTCTCGGTTTCCACAGAACGACCGGCCTCAAAATAGTATATACCACAGATTCCACACATATTTACCTGCGCTCTTTATAAATTTGGTTTATCACATCTTCAAATAATGGTATCATAACTTTCAACGAATATTTACCTTCTACCGTATCCCGACCATTCTGCCCTAACTTCTCCCTCAACTCTTTGTCATCGATTAGTTTTTGGATCGCTTGAAGCCATTCCTCTTCAGATTCAGCAAAAATTCCGTTATACCCTTCTATCACTATTTCCTTATTTACGCCTATAGGGGAACAAACTACCGGGATACCAAATGCCATGTACTGGATTATTTTAAATCCACATTTGCCTTTTGCCCATTGAGTATCTGGCAGAGGCATAATGCCTATGTCAAATGACCTGAACACCGAGATTTCGTCCTCGAGTTTCCAATTGACACAGGTAGCTTCAGGAAAGGAATTTACCAACCCCCCAAGACCCACGAGTTTTATTTCAAGCCGCAAGTTTTTCTCTTTTAGTTTAGAAAAAACAGGTCTCAACGGTAAAAGATATTCAGATGTGGTGTGACTACCTATCCAGCCTGCAGTCACTGTATTGGATTGTTTCACCTTTGGCTGAGGACAGTATCTCTCTGTATCCACGGGTGTAGGAATTACTGCGACTTTATCGTTAAATCTCTGAGTGTAGTCTCCTAGAAAGCTGTTTCCAGCGATTATGTACTTACACATCTTCATGATCTTAGCTGTCTTTGAAGGACTTTTCAAAAAATCTACTATTTTATTATGAGGACTAGTTTCTTTCAGATAAATGGCATCATCAAAGTCATAGATGCAAGGTTTTCCTATCACTTTTGCTACTATCCATTCGAAAATCGGAGGCCCAAATGGAAAGGCTTCTCTATGGATAATAACAATATCGTATCCTCTGATTTTAGCAAGATCTAAAATCCTATTTACGGTGCTCACAATAAAAAACATTATTTTCAGATGTAACTTGCCCGGTTGGTAAGCTATCTTATAAAACCGAGATCCCATAAATGGTCTTACCTGGCAATGAATTCCTAACCTCTTAAGGTGGGAAAGATATTGATATACCCTAAATCTGCTACTGGGGCCTTCTATGGGATAAGGAATAATGAAAATCAGTCTCAAATTTTGACGCTCCTCTCAGAAAGAATTTCGCACTTTTTGAATATAGATCATTTGCTTAATTCATCGAGAACATTTGCCAATTGTTGTGTTAATTTCTTCCGCTCAAATTGAGTGATAAAATCCCAATTAGGTTCTATTCTCAGCTGCCCCTTTTTGAATTTATTATAGCAGTTTAGAATTTCCCGCTTGATTTGCTGAGTATCATCATAATCCGCCAAGATGCCGCAGCCACTCTTCTTGATCAAATCCCTTACCGGGCCCTCTTCAGTTAAAGCTAAGATTGGCTTCCCGGTTGCTAAGTATTCATATAATTTTCCAGCAATAGTGCCTCGACTGCTACCGCAACCTTTATAAGATTCTATTGGCAAGAACAGTAACACATCAAAACTCTTCATGTAACTCATTGCTTGTTTGCGTGAGACAAAGTCGGTATAATGGACTGTATTCTCCAGATTAAATTTAAGAACGATCTCATCAATAATTCTCCTACTGGGTCGATCAATGGCTCCAACCAAAAAAATACTCGCCTCCTCCACAAGTTCAGGAACTTCTTTTTTTAGGTCTGCTAACGCTGTCAGAAAATAATAAGGAGTTCGTCCAGAGTACATTCGCAAACTTCCTATATGCCCGATAGAAAACTTTTCATCTTCGTTCCCATCATTCTTTGCCTCAAAATCATCGGAATCATACCCATTTGGAATCACCTCAAATTTCTCTGGGGAAACATCTGGATAGGTTTTCTTCAAATCTTCGCGAAATGGTTCTGAGACGGTAATAATTTTATCTGCGAATTTCAGCACTTTATGTTCTATGTATTTCGAGATCCTAAGATGGAATTTCGTTGCGGGTCTTGTGTGTGGATGCAAAACCCATAGATCACGAAAATCAACTACCCAGGGTTTTTTAAGAATCAATTTGGCGATTAGACCAACCAAGTGTGTGGAAAATGGTGGGGATGTAGAAAAAATCATATCAAATTTGTGTCTCTTGCGTTCTCTCCGGATAGCCAAAAATGCAAAGGACAGCCAGCCTACCCGATTATCTGGAATAAAGATAAAGTTGCTTATTTTGGTATCTAAACGATGCTTAGGGGTGACGTCAAAATCGATTTCGCCTTTTGATCTTCTCGTTTGGAGAGTAGACCTTATTTTATCTATAAGGGATACGACAGAATGATATATTTTGGACGGTTCAATAGTCCGAGTTCGGATGATTTTGGTCTGAATGGGTACATCTTTTAAAAGCTCTGGATCAAACATTTCATAATCGGGATTTTTTAATGTCAAGACGGACGGCTGCCATCCAAAATGAGGTAGATATTTCACGAACTTTAAAACTCGCTGAACCCCAATCCCACCCAAGGGAGGGAAAAAATAGGATATGATTAAGACCCTCTTCATCTTTTCAAAAATTTCTGCCTTGTGCAATGCAAAGTCCATATTCCAGCCACCGCGAACCAAAGCTCGTAATTGCCCCATATGGCACCACTTAACTGAGAATTAATTAAAGAGAAAAGAAATAGAACGAGACAGATTTTACTCAGGCTCAACTCTAGTGGGGATGCATTTTCGTCTCTGAGTAATTTGATGCCCAAGTATGCCGCATAAAGGACCAGAATACAGAAAGCCAAAAGCCCTAAAATGCCGAGTTCACTGGCAAATTCCAAAAATATATTATGAGGATAATTTAACCCAGTGAAATGTGTAAATCCTGCAGTCCCCACTCCCTTTAAAGGATTCTCAAAAAACAAATTTTTAGCCATTTCAAATTGCCGCAGACGATAAAAGGTAGTTACATCAAATCCTTGAAAAAGATTGAGCATCCTATTCCAGATATGTTCAGGAGCAATAGCAATGGACAGTCTAAGAGAGGAGAAAATCAGAATGATAAACAATAACTTCTTGAGAAAACCAAAACGCTTTCTCTGTAAAACAAAAAAATAGAAAAATAACGAAATTACCAGTCCTAAAAAGGGTCCCCTTGAACCGGCAGTATATACCAGAAATACCATAATCGATATAAAACATATATAGATAGATTTTTCCAACTTCTTCTTGGTCAGTTCCAACAAAAACAAAGTCGCTAACAAAGATATTCCCATTCCTCTTGCGAACCAAATCGGATTTTGGGCTGGTAAAGAGAATCTGGTAATACTTCCTGCGCCTGCATAAAAAATGTAAACAAGAGAAACTCCTACAGTAATAAAACCTAAAAGAGCAATCATCTTCAATAAACCCTTTAATCTATGTATATCGTTAACAAAAAGCATCGTAGCAAAAAAGACATACAGGTTCATGCTCAAGTATGTTCCAGCTTTTACCAAGCCTTCTGAAGGTAAGGGCGAATATAGGATGCCTATAAATAGCATTAGTCCAATCAAAAGCACAATACCAGGCAAAACCCCGAATCGCCATCTCAATCCGTTATTCAAAACATAATGTATAAGTCCCATAGTGCAAAGCACCACAGCTAGAGGTGTAACAAGATAAGTTATCTGAAACCCTCTCCAAAAGAAGCCTACCAGGAACAATCCGTTTACCAAAACTGCTATACCTAATTCCGGGAACCTACAGACACCGGGCAAAAGGAGAACCACAACTATCAGTCCAAGAAAATAAGCAGGGAACTCCCACAGCGCAAATGTGGCGGCCAACGTAACCAAAAGTACCAGTAAGAATAGCCTCTTGTCTACTTTGGGCAGAGGTCCATTTATGTAAGAAAGTTCCATATTTTTATATTGTTCTATTCACTATTTTTTGGTGGATTCTGTTTTTCGATCAACATTGTCACATTCGTTTCCAAGAATCTCAGAACATTTTCACACATACAAAATCCCAAACGAGGTCAGAGATGTAAGTTTGTCCATCATTAAATCTTCCCTTAGGATTCTAACTCCTAACCTCTTATATAGGAGACCCAGGCCGAATTTTATTCGAGCTTTTAAATATTAATTTCAAAGATTCCATATATCCGTAAAGCTTGGCTTTTCTTTTGCCTTTGCTTACAATAAAACCTACCCCTCTTATCAAGATCTTGACAAGCAATTCCCAAAAGGTTACAAATTTTAACATAAACAGTGCTGATCTTCCCAAGTGTTTTCCTACAAAGTAAAATTGAGAACTGCAATATGTCGGGATGCCTAAGGAAAGGTCCTGCAGGGTACTTTGTCCACCGTAATGAATGATTTGGGCTTCTGGAAGCAACATAACTTCCCAACCTTTTTCTCGAGCTCGACAACACCAATCTCGATCTTCGCAAAAAAGAAATAGGTTTTCATCCAGAAATCCGATATTTTCTATCGCCCTCCCTCTTATCATCAGGCAAGCTCCTGAAACCCAGCCTGCTTTGAATGGTTCACGAGAAGTTCTACACAGTTGATCAAAGAACCCGTAGCTGAACTTCGCAGGAAGAAGGGAATCTATAAAACGCATATAAATACTGCTCAGCCGTCCTGAGAGCAAACGTTCGTTATGCAGTTTGGACAATATGAAGTTCATGGTGGAAGGTGCAGGAAAGGCAGCTCTCTGCAAAGAACCATCTGGCTTAAAAATCTTGGGGCATATTATCCCAACTTCGTCATGTTTTTCCATGAAGTTCATCATTTTCTCAAAAGCATTGTCTATAATTATCGTATCGGGGTTTAAAAGAAGCGCATATTTTCCTCGCATAATTTTCAAACCTTGGTTGTTTGCTGCAGCAAAACCTTTGTTTATCTCATTGACAATCACCCTTACGTTGGGAAAGCGAGCTTGGACCTCTTTTGCACTT
>Ga0209427_10001323_pt1 | contig 28336 bp, 16 predicted proteins | sample DeeMarSWOR136_30_FD_187465 | JGI IMG/M metagenome (GOLD analysis project Ga0209427, IMG submission 187465) | Marine sediment microbial communities from White Oak River estuary, North Carolina - WOR-1-36_30 (SPAdes) (version 2) | ecosystem: Environmental > Aquatic > Marine > Intertidal zone >...
AAGAAGGCAGATTTTGCAGAAGAGGTCTACACCTGCCCCATGGTCGAACATAGCCATATCCTTCAGGTGGGACCGGGCAAATGTCCGGAGTGTGAGATGGATCTTTTTCCCATCACCGAAACGGGCAGAGACGTTTATACCTGCCCTATGGAGGAGCATCATTATGTACTATCTAATGTGCCAGGAACGTGTCCGGAGTGCGGCATGAACCTAACGAAATTGAAACCTAAGGATCAGGACGCCGGGAAAAAGAGGAGCAAATAGATATGATTGCAAAAATCATCGAATATTCCATCAAAAACAAGTACATCATCTTCCTTTTGATCCTGTTCGTTTTTCTGGGTGGAGTGTACGCCATGCAAAAGATGGCTTTGGATGCCATTCCCGACCTTTCGGACGTGCAGGTGATCATCGTGACGGAATATCCGGGGCAGGCTCCGCAGGTGGTGGAGGACCAAATCACTTATCCTTTGACCACGGCCATGCTTTCGGTTCCTTATGCTAAGGTGGTGAGAGGCTATTCATTTTTTGGTTTTTCACTGGTTTATATCATCTTCGAGGACGGGACCGATCTTTATTGGGCTCGCTCTCGGGTGCTGGAGTATTTGAATTTCGTGTCCGGGCGCCTGCCTCGGGGCACTACTCCCCAGTTGGGACCGGACGCCACCGGAGTTGGCTGGGTGTATGAGTATGTTCTGGAAGATGAGAGCGGCGAATATGACCTCTCCGATTTGAGGAGCATCCAGGATTGGTATCTGAAATACGAACTGACCGCCGTCCCTGGTGTGGCTGAAGTGGCATCCGTCGGAGGATATGTAAAGCAATATCAGGTTGAGGTTGATCCAAACAAACTCTTGGCCTACCGCATTCCTCTTTCCAAAGTCAAGACCGCCATCCAGAGGTCAAACAGCGACGTGGGGGGGCGACTGGTGGAAATGTCGGAGACTGAGTTCATGGTCCGGGGACTGGGTTACATCAAATCCATCCAGGACATTGAAAACATCCCGCTGGATGCAAGTCAGGAGGGCACGCCGGTTTTCTTAAAGAATGTGGCACAAATAAACCTTGGGCCTGAGCTACGGAGGGGAATTGCAGAAAAGGATGGTCAAGGTGAGGTGGTGGGCGGGATAATTGTGATGCGTTGGGGGGAGAACGCTTTGGAGGTCATCGAGAACGTAAAGAAAAAGATAGAGGAACTAAAGCCAGGACTTCCTCAGGGCGTGAAGATCAGACCGGTTTATGATCGCTCCGGACTTATCTATCGCGCCATAGACAATTTGAAAGAAAAGATCATTGAAGAAATGATAGTCGTGGCACTGATCTGTATACTTTTCCTGCTGCACGCCCGCAGTGCCCTGGTGGCTATCTTCACCCTGCCGGCGGGTGTTTTAATCTCCTTCATAATCATGAGCTCAATGGGCATCAACGCCAACATCATGTCGTTAGGGGGAATCGCCATAGCTATCGGGGTGATGGTGGATGCTTCGGTGGTAATGGTGGAAAATGCCCATAAACACATGGAACGGGATAAAGGCAAGAAAGAACACTGGCAGATAATACGGGACGCGGCCGGAGAGGTGGGGCCAGCTCTTTTCTATGCTCTTCTGATCATAACTGTCTCCTTTTTCCCGGTCTTTGCATTGGGAGAGCAGTCCGGACGTTTGTTCAAACCCTTAGCTTACACCAAGACCTTCGCTATGGCTGCTTCAGCTCTGCTTTCCATCACGGTAATCCCCGCTCTCATGGTGGTGGTAATAAAGGGAAAACTCCGTCCGGAGAACAAGAATCCCATCTCCCGTTTTTTCATCTCCCTCTATATGCCGCTGATCAAATTGGTTTTGCGCTTCAAATGGCTTACGATTTTGGGGGCTATATTCATTTTAGCGCTAACCCTGTATCCAGCTTCTAAGCTGGGTTCTGAATTCATGCCCCCGCTCTATGAAGGGGACCTGCTCTATATGCCCACGACCTTTCCCGGAATTTCCATCACCAAGGCCAAGGAACTTCTCCAGCAGACAGATAAGATCATCGCCTCTTTCCCTGAGGTGGAGACGGTTTTTGGAAAGATAGGGCGGGCGGAGACTGCCACCGATCCAGCTCCCTTGACCATGATCGAGACCACCATCATGTTGAAGCCGGAGAAGGAGTGGCGACCAGGAATGACCCCTGAAAAATTGGTGGAAGAACTGGATAAAGCGATACAGTTTCCGGGATTGACCAATGCCTGGACCATGCCCATCAAAACCCGAATTGACATGCTGGCCACAGGTATAAAGACGCCGGTGGGAATCAAGATAATGGGCGCAAGCTTAGACACCCTGTCTGCTATAGGCGAGCGAATCGAAGCGGCTGTCAGAAAGATCCCTGGGACGCTTTCGGCCTACTCAGAGAGGGTGGTGGGTGGTAACTACCTGGATTTTGAAATAAAAAGAGAAGAGGCAGCGCGTTATGGACTGACAGTGGGGGATGTTCAGGATGTGATAATGTCCGCGGTGGGGGGTATGAACGTGACCTATACGGTGGAAGGGTTAAAACGTTTTCCAGTAAATGTCCGCTATCCCCGGGAACTACGCGACAATCTCTCCAGCTTGAAAAGGGTCTTAATACCCACGCCAGGTGAGGCACAAATCCCTATGGCTCAGGTAGCTGATATCCAGATCAAAAAAGGTCCAGCGGCGATAAAGAGTGAAAATGCCCGCCGGACTGCCTGGGTTTACGTCGATATCAAGGGAGTCGATGTGGGGACTTATGTCGAAGAAGCTAAAAAGGTAGTAGCTCAGGAGGTGGGTATTCCGCCCGGCTATAACGTCATCTGGAGCGGGCAATACGAATATATGCAGGCGGCGGCAGAGCGTTTCAGAATCGTCATCCCCGTTACCATCATCATCATCTTTCTGCTTTTGTTCTTCCATTTCAAAAACATGACTAATAGCCTAATAGTTATGCTTTCATTACCTTTTGCGGTAGTGGGTGGGGTATGGCTTTTGTATTTGTTTGGCTTCAACACCAGTGTAGCCGTATATGTGGGTTTCATCGCTCTGGTTGGACTGGCTGCCGAGACAGGCGTGGTGATGTTGGTATATTTGGAAGAAGCTTATCGGCGTTATCAGAGCGAAGGAAGACTTAACACGCTGTTTGATTTACGTTCCGCCATAATCGACGGGGCGGTAGAGAGGGTCAGACCAAAGCTTATGACTGTGGCTACCACCATGATTGCCCTTCTTCCCTTGATGATCGGACATGGCACCGGTTCTGAGGTGATGAAACGAATGGCTTCACCCATGGTGGGAGGTTTGGTCAGCTCCACCATCTTGACCTTGATAATAATCCCGGCCATTTATGCGATCGTCAAAGGCTGGAGACTAAATGAGGTAACAGGAGCAAAGGAAAGAAAACCTGACTAACTCAAGGAGGTTCGTCATGTGATAAACAGCAAATCAAGCATCTGGATCTGTGCGTAACTTGCATTACAATAAGAAGGTTTAACGGAAGCGTACATAATAAAACTGTGAGGAGGTGAGCGAGGTAAAGAAATCAAGGCATTGACAGACGTTGAATTTGCTGAGAGATTGTAGTTCTGTCTCCATCAGAGTCACGAAAACACAAAGGTAAACCTATTGGTCAAAAGAGAGGAGAACAAATGTTTTATCCATTCAAAAAAAGAAGCAGGATCTTTTTCGTTAGCCTGTTCTGTGCTTTGTCTTTGGTTTTGATTCTTGGCGCTCAGGGAGCCTTAGCCTGCGGAAAAAAAGGCTGCAGCAAAGACTGCAAGCACAAAGCGAGCGAACATGGCTCTGCTGTGCACATGAAGGCATCATCCGAAGGTCAAACCGAGGGACAGGAATCGGATACACCTCAGGTGTTGACTCTCGGTGCTCTCTCAACAGCGGAGCAGTACACCTGCGCCATGCATCCTGAAGTGAGGGCAGACAAAACCAGCAAATGCCCGGAATGCGGTATGAAACTGATGAAAGGGGACTTCTATGAAGTCTACACCTGTGCTAAGAAGGAATGCCCCCACATCTCGGCAAAAGCGGGGAAGTGCTGCGACAAGCCATTGCAGAAGACGCTTATGAGCAAGGAGGAATATTACGATTTGGCCCAGCTTCAGGATGAATATTTCTGCCCCATGCATTCTCAGGTGGTATCAGACAAGGCCGGCAAATGTCCGAAATGTGGCATGAAGCTTGAAATGAGGACTGTGCAGAAGCCACAGGAAGAATCAACCCAGAGGGCCAGCTACATCTGTTCCATGCATTCCGAGGTGGTGTCAGACCAGGCGGGGAAGTGCCCAAAATGTGGCATGGTTTTGGAAAAGAGAACGGTTCAAAAAGAATCACCGGAGATGATGAGTTATGTCTGTCTGATGCATCCTGATGAGGTATCGGAAAAACCGGGGAAATGCTCCCAATGCGGAATGAAGCTGAAGAAGGAAATCAGCTCTAAATAATGGAGCTCTAACCTAAGTACACACAGCCATTCCGGATTATCTGGAACATTCTTCTTTAGTTATTCCAGGAGTACCGGAAGATTAAGTTACAGTATGCGCAGTTGGGGCAGGGAGAACCCTGCCCCAATTTCCATAAGGGGTAAAAAAAACCGGAGGAGTACTGACTCAATCATCTTTTGAGGAGATTTTGAAGGAATCAAAAGATCGAATTCGAAGCAGGGCTTCGGTGGAGTACCCTGAATTCAGAGATAAGCTGATGGAAGAACGTGACACAGGAAACACCAGCCATCATCGCAATAGGTGAAGACATCTTCGATTTTAGAACACGAAAGTAAAGGCGAATGTCCTTGGCTCCATCTGCCGATTACCCTTCAAATGTCTTTTGAGACTGTAGAATGCTGAGAACCAGGAAGAAAAACTTCTAAGCTATCCTTTTTTGAGAATTTCAGAATCTTTTTGAGTTAAGCAATTTCTTCCATTAACCGATAAACATAAAAGAGGTTAAGCTTGTTGTGCGAATTTTGCCTTAAAGTGCAGACTTCGTACATCTTGAGGTTGCAGTTACGGTTAACCTTAACGAGGTGAAAAAAGCATGTTGGATTCAGAGAAAAACGAGGGCAGAGAAGCCCAGGAGAAAGATCTCGTCAAAAAGGTAAAAGTTCCGCGGGACCAGCACGAAGAAGGAGACGCAGGGAAGAAAGACAAACTCAGAAGCGACGACATTCTGGCAGAGATGGAGTCGATATTCGAACAGGTCAAAGCTGAACAGCCCAGACTTGAATCGGGACAAGAGACGCTGCCATCAGAGGATTCCAGGCGCCTCAGAAGGGACGATCTGGAGGCTTTGTTGGACATAAGCAAAGCCATCAACTCCACTTTGGTTCTGGATGATATTCTTCAGATGGTTATGAGGCGGGCGATCAAGCTTCTGAGGGCAGAACGTGGTTTTTTGATGCTTTTGGATGAGGAAGAAAATCTGCAGTTTAAAACCGCCCACAATATCTGCAAGGAATCCTTATCCAAAGAAGATTTCAAGATCTCCATGTCCATTGCCACCAGTGTGGCCAAAACTGGAAAATCCATTTACACTTCAGACGCCGAACATGACGAAAGATACTCCCGGCAAAAAAGCATTTTGGAATTGCATTTGAAATCGATCATGTGCGTTCCCCTCAAAAGCAAGGAGAAGATCGTCGGAATACTATATTTGGATAACAGCTCCAAAAGCAATATTTTTTTGCAATCCGATCTATATCTGTTTGAGCTTTTTGCCGGACAGGCTGCCATAGCCATTGAGAATGCCAAACTTTATGGGAATCTCCTCTCCATGAAAGTCTACAATGAGAATGTGGTGAACAAGACCCCCATTGGAATAGTGGTGGTGGACAACAATCTCAAGATTACCACTGCCAACAAGGCCTCGGACCAGATATTCAAGAAGGCGGGCTGGGTGGGTGAAGAGAAAGAATACTCTTTGGAAGGTCTTTCTCTTTTGGATATGGTTCCACCGGAGGAGAAAGTCAGATGGAAGAAGGTCTGTTATCAAGTGCTTTATACCGGGGAAGCTTTTGAAGAAGCCAAGTCCTATCACAAAGCCGATTCCGAGGAGGTGGCTTTGTCTTTGAAGATAAGCCCCTTAAACAGCTTGGAGAACCGAGTCATGGGACTGATCATGGTGATCGAGAACATAACGGAGAAGGTGATCGCGGAGAGATATCGGGTCCTTTCGGAGAAGCTGGTGGCCAAAGGAGAAATGGCGGCCTCCATCGGACATGAACTCAACAACTATCTGACCATCATCTTGAACAACGCCGAGCTTCTGCCCCTGAATTTAAAGAGAGGGAATTCGGAGAAGGTGGAGAAAAATACAATTGCCATTCAGGAGAGCGTGCAGAACATGAAGAGATTTACAGATGGGCTGATGGATTTCTCCAAACTGGAGAGTCAGGTGGCAGACTACGATATACGGACGGTTATCCAAGAGTTGATATTCTCTCTGAAATCTCAGAGACAATTCTCCTTGGTAAAATTCATTACCCGCTTTGATCCTGAACTCCCCCTCTTTCCCATGGATGTGGGACAGATCAAACAGGTGTTTTTGAACCTCTTCAATAATGCCGCCGAGGCCATAAATGCTTTGCCGGAACGCAAGGGAACCATCACCGTCATCGTAGATTATCTGGAAAAAGAAGATAGGGTGGAGGTCAAGATGAAGGATTCTGGACCGGGAATCCCCAAAGAAGTTTTGGAAAAGATCTTTGACCCGCATTTCACCACAAAAAAGGGTGGACACGGACTGGGGTTGTTTACCTGCCAGCGGGTTATCAGGAACCATAGTGGCAAGATCACGGTAGAAAGTACTCCTGGACAGGGAACTGTCTTCACCATAACCCTTCCTACCAGAAAGTCCGACCAGTCTCAAACAGAAGAACTGGTGGAAGCAAAGAAAGATGTTTCTTAATTATCAAACTTTCCCCAAGAAATGATCTTCCTTTAGGATAAATCCTTTTTTGCTGTAGAAATGTCAAAACAGAAAATCCTGCCTCAAGACACGGAATTTGTGCCGGAATCAGAGGAGCTTATTCCACCTAACTTTCAGAACCAATCCTTCGAATTTTCCGCTCGTTATAAGATAATCAAGGATTTAGGCGAAGGTGGAATAGGGAGAGTTTACAAGGTTTACGATGGATGGAATAAGAAAGAGACAGCTCTAAAAATCCTTACCACAGGAAAAAAGGATCTTAGCCTTTGGGAAAGCTTTAAAAACGAATTTCTTCTCTTAACTCAGCTTCGGCACCCCGGGGTGGTGGAGGTTTTCGACTTCGGATATACTAAACCGCCAAGATGGGCAAAGCCCACAAACGATTCGGTCCAGCTTGATCCTCTCCGGGATGAGGTTCCCTATTTCACCATGGAATTCGTGGAGGGCAAGACGCTCCATCAGAGTTTTGATCTGTCAAGCTCCAAGGAATCCGCCCTGCAGGATTTTGAGAAGCTCTATCATCTTGTCTGGCAGATTTGCGACATCTTAGAATACCTTTACCTGCGGGGAATAGTCCATTGCGACCTGAAGCCAGACAATCTCAAGGTCACTGACAGGATTTTCAATCTCAGACTCTTAGATTTTGGCCTGTGGGAGAAGGTGGGAACCAAAAGGAGAAAAGAGACAAAAGGGACCCTCCCTTACATGGCTCCTGAAATGTTTTCGGATGAACCCCTGGACCAAAGAAGCGACCTTTATTCATTGGGGGTAATTCTCTATGAATTGGCGACTTCTAAGCTTCCCTTCTTTTCAGACGATCCCATGAAGATAGTGTCCGCGCATCTGGAGCAAGATCCTGTTCCCCCTGAAGATCTGAATCCTTTTGTGGGGGAGTCTTTGAATCGGCTTATTCTGAAACTATTGGAAAAATCCCCTGACCAGCGCCCTCAGAGTGCCACGGAGATAAAAGAGTTGGCTATTAGGGAACTGGGTGGGGATTTGGAAATTGCCGACAGAAAGACATTTTGGAGTCATCTATACAGCGGGGAGATGGTGGGCAGAGAGGAGGAAGAAGCTCAGGTGAGGCAGCTTTTAAAAGAGATGGTCTCTTCAGGAGGAAGGGTGATGCTTCTTTCCGGTGAGCAAGGGGTAGGCAAAAGCTTCTTTCTTAGAAATCTGAGGGTAAAATCTCAGCTGGAAGGGATATTGCATGTCGACTCGAACTGTTTGGAAGCTCAAACCAAAGCCTACCAGCCTTTGATTGAGATTCTCCGCAAGATAAGACCCTATTTGGAAGAGTGTGATTCTTGTCTTAAAAAAAAGTTTGATCAAGCTTTGGGGTCGATTTTGCAGGGGCGTAGCAACAAGGTTTTTTCCCCTCCGCAAGAGCAACATTCCGCTCATCAAAAGATCATTGAATCCTTGATCGAGCTCTGCCAGATATCTGCTTTGGCTTTGGTGATTGACAACCTCCAGTGGGCAGATTCTCAGACTCTGAGATTTCTTTCCCAATTTGGTCAAGAGATAGAGAAAAGCAAAATCTTCTTAGCTTTAGCTTTCCGCCCCGAGGAGATAACAGATATAGCCCCCTTGAAGGAATTGATGAACCAGTGGGGAAAGAAAAGATGGTGCAAACATGTAAAGCTGGATCGCTTAGATTGCCAGAAGACCAAGACCTTCGTCTGCTCCAAGCTTTTGAAAGAGAGATTTCCGGAAGACTTTTTTTCCTACTTGCATCAAAACACCTCAGGTAATCCCTTTTTCCTGAGCGAGTTGCTCAAATATCTTTTGGAAAAAAATATCATCTGTTTGAAAGACCACGGTTGGGAGGTCAACTCAGAGAAACTGGGACAGACTGTGGTACCCCATTCCATGGAAGCCGTGTTGTTAAAGAATCTGGGAAGATATGATCCGGAAACCCTTGGCTTCTTGAATGGGGTGGCGGTGATGGGAAAGAGGTTCGATTTTGAGCTTGTAAAAAAATTGAATCTGGTTACTGAAAAGGATTTGTCTAAGATTTTATTCATCCTGGTGAAAGATCAGGTTTTCATCAAAAGAGAAAGCCCGCTTCGGGGAAGAGTTTATTATCAATTTGCCAATCAAGGTTTACAAGGTCTGCTTTACCAAAAGTTCGATGAAAAGAAGAAAGTCCAGTTACACGGAAAGATAGCGGAGTTGCTGGAAGAAGGAGGGTTTGAGGAAGATGAGGAGACTATCTTCGAGGTTGAACATCATTATCTGAAAAGCCACCACCACCAAAAGGCTTATCAATATGCTCTTTTATCTGCCGAGAAGATGGCTCAACGGTTTGCTAATCAGGAGGTTTTACAATACTTGGGTACTGCCATTGAAGCCGCCTCAAAATTCAAGGATGAAGAAGAGGTTAAAAGAAAAAAGTTGGAAGCTTTAATGAGGCGGGCAGATTTTCATAAACAGATCGGCGAATTAAATCAGGCTTTGAAGGATTACAAGGCCATCTTAAGACTAACCAAAAACTCCCCCTACCTGAGAATGATAGCCGAAACATATAACGATTTAGGTGATACTTATCGCTTAAAACATGATTATAAAAAAGGTTTGTCCTGCCTCAAGAAAGCACTGGGACTCCGCGAAAGAATAGGTGATTCCCTTCAGATAGCTAATACCCTACACAATATGGGACTCATTTACAGGATAGATAGTCAATATCGAAAGGCTCTTTGGGCTTACCAGAAGGCCTTGCACATCTACAAAAGCTTGGGCAACAAGTTTTATATCGCTTCCACCTTGAACGGTATGGGTGAGCTTCATCGAATTTGTCATCGCTATGAACAAGCCAAAAATTTGTTACAAAAAGCCTTGGAGATTAAGCAAGAATTGGACAACAAAGAGGAGATAGCTCGAGGTTTGAATAACCTGGGAGCAACGCATTTCGATCTGGGAGATTATGGGCAGGCAATCAATTATTATCTTGAATCTTTGAAATTGAACGAAAAGATAAACAACAAAAAGGAAATGACTTTCAATTTGGAGAACCTGGCGGAGGCTTATCGAAAGACCGGAGATTATGAGAACAGCTTAAAATACGGACAAAAGGGATTGGAGCTGGCTTTAGAGATAGACTTTACGGAGCGAGCCGGGCGCATATTCAAAGAATTGGGTCTAACTTATTTTGAATTAGGTCATTATCAAAAAGCCTATGAAGATTTCTATCAAGCTAGGACTATAGCGAACAAAATAATAGACAAGGAATTGCAGGTCTTAATTCTGATAAACTTAAGTAAACTCTTTATGATTTTGAATGATAATCAAAGAGTCGAAAAATTGTTGGAAGAGTCCCTCCGGATAATCAATACTATAAATGATGATAGATCTTTGGTTGGCGTTTATCGGATCAAAAGTTGGTTGAGAAATAAAGAGGGGAAGTCAGAGGAGTCCATAAAGCTTCTGAACCGGGCTATGGATTTGGCAAAACAGGCTGATTCGCAAGAGGATCTGTTCACTTTGAACCTCGATTTTTGTGAAATTCTTCTGAACCTGAAAGAAGAGGAGAAAGCAAAAAAATATTTGAATGTGGCCGCTCGCTTTATGCGAGACCAATCTGCTGGTTACATATCATTAGAACCTGAGTTCTTCATGAACTTGGGAAGAACAGAGTGGCTAAGTGGCAATCTAAGCGAAGCGGAAAGAGATTTTCAAATTGCCCTGGAGAAGGCGAATAAACTAGGAAGACCAGAACTTTTATGGCAGATTCACCATCTTTTAGCCAAACTCTTCTTCTCCAAACATGACTTTGAAAAGGCTTACAAGGAATCAGAAAAAGCGGGGAACATAGTGAAAACATTAAGTGAAAATATAAGAGACGAAAAGCTTAGGAGGAGTTATCTGGAAGATCAGAGAAAAAAAGAACTGCTTTCCGATTTGAAAAATGCAGCAAAGGTTTTAGTTGGGAATCTTGAAGCCTAATTAGGTAGATTTAGCTGAGACAAAAAGTGAAAGGCCACCCTGCCAGATGGCGGAGCAGCCTTTCTTAAAGGAGGTGCTGGTCAAAAAATTACCAAGGATGACCACCTACAGAGCCGCTCGCTGGAGCAATCCTTTCCTCCAGCTCCTCAACCTCTAACACCAATTCCTTCAGTTCCATCTATCTCACCTCCTTAGGTTTATCAAAGTGAAATGATCATCTAACTATATTGCTGTGCAAATTTTACACAATACCCGTCAAAATAAAGATTCTAATTCCACCACAGCCCAGGAGGTAACGCAATCCATGTCTGCAATCCTAGACAATCATACTTTACCTTCCCAAAAGTCATTTAGAATATCAGTGCCACAGCCAAACTTGTCAAGCATTTTTTAACAAATGGGGGATAGAAAAATCGAAAATCCTATAGTTGCACTCAAGATATAGGGTAAATACCCTATGACCAGGCCCAGACCAACGAAACCCGATTTCCCTCACCGACAGGTTTTTGAGAATTCATTTAAGATTTAACAATCATTTTGCTCACACACAGCCACTCAACATATTCCCTAAAGCTCTATCAAGAAATTATTTTGTTGCTCTCGGACCTCGCAATAAGGGGGAGAGGTAACCGACTGATTCAGCAGGGACTTATTCGACTCATAACCCAAATGCCTCACAAGAGTTAGATTTTAAGAGGTCCTCTTTCTTCAGAATGAATCCTGAATATTGATGCACCAAGATGAGCCCGGGATCAGGTGTTTTCCGCATTTTCAAAAAGCTTCAACAGATATGGTTTTTGTTTTTCGAACTCCCGGGCTTGTTTTTCGATTAGCTGTTCTTCCTCGCCATCCTTAAATCCACCCACCTCTTCGCAATAGGCGGTTACTCTGCCGAAGTAAAGAGGTGCCAGCATTTCGATGAGACGTCTTCTGTTCCTTTCCCACTTGCTGTAAATGCGGATAAATTCATAAAGTATCTTTGCCCACAAGGTGGGATCAAACAGAGTTTTTTCTCCTTTTTTGGTCTTATCCTTTATCTTAATTAAATCCGAATAGCACTCCTGGCTCAAATTCTTTTCGTAGAATCCCTGAAAGTGTTCCACGCCCTGGGTGAATTCCCTTCTCAGTTTTTCCATGGAGACCGGCACGGGACGCAGCTCTATCTCGCTTTCGGACTTTCCTACGATCTCCAGAGGCTGACTTTCCACAGCAGTCGACCATCGATTCCTGTATTCACAGGCCAAATAAAACAAAGTGCTCACCACCTGCAGGAACATTGCCCCCAAATCGGTGCTGGGATCTTTGACCTGGTGCACCTTGGCGCCAAGGTCTGTTTGCACTATCTTTTCTTTCCGGATAATAGCAGCCGTGCTTACCCATATGTCTATTCCGAAACGGGTCACATCGGTTCTCCACACATCCTGTGTAGCCAGAGAAGTTGCCAGATGGCCTGATAGTCCGAAATCTCCGCCTATTGGTTGGCGGAACTGAATCCCATAAAGCGCCCGGGTGATGGGATAAACTATATGATTGGTTATGGTGCCGTCATATTTGTATCTTTTGTAGTAGGGAGCAACGAACCCAGCTTTTCTTTCCAATATGGGCTGAGCTAAAAGCTTCACCCAATCAGGGGCTATGCTTTCCAAGTCGGAATCGACCACCACGCAAGCTTCGGCTCTGGTTAACCCGGTTATCTCAAAAATCCCACGAAAGGCGGTTCCTTTCCCGGCAAGTCCCCGGTAAATGCTTACTATTCTGTTTATCCCGGGTGGGATAGGTGCCGACTGAGCATTTTCTCTGGCATCATCCAATGATCCCCCGTCGGAGACCACTATCAAGCTTTTTCTCTTGGGAAAATACTTCTTCAGTCCCTCTCCCACAGTGGAAACTATGTGCGCTATGGTCTCCTCTTCGTTGTAACAGGGTATGCCCACAACGATATCAGCTTTCCCTATTCTCTCCAACTCGTCCCTCACAGTTTCTCTCACGGCAGTATCGAATTTCATCTCTGTTAGCTCTTTTCCTTTGGTTTGGTGGACCTCAAAAGAAAATAACCCAAAAGGATGAAAAGGGCAAAGGAGAAGACATCGGCAAATGAGCCTAACCAGGTCGATCCCCATCCTTTTGGCTTTCCTACAAAGAAGGCATAAATCGCTATGCCCACTCCCAAAAGCCCTTCACCTGCTATCAAACCAGAACTCAAGAGAATACCCTTTTCTCTCCTTTGGGCGAGCTGTGTTTGATCCCGCTGGTATCTCTTTTCCACAAATTGGCGTATGCACCCTCCTGCAAATATGGGAGTCATGGTGGACAACGGCAGATATAATCCCACAGCAAAGGGAAGCGACGGCAGGGAAAGGAGTTCAACTATGACCCCAAAGGCCACTCCAACGAAGACCAAACTCCACGGTATCTCTGCAGAAAGCACGCCCTCTATTACCGTTTTCATCAAAGTAGCTTGTGGAGCCGGCAAATCCGTGGAGCCAAATGAATAAGCCTTATGAAGGACAACTACAGCGGCACAAACGGCCAAAACAGAAGCACAAGCACCTATAAACTCTCCTATCTGTTGTCGGTTGGGAGTTGCTCCTACCAAGAATCCGGTTTTAAGATCCTGGGACGTGTCGCCGGCTATGGAGGCGGCCACACAGACCACAGTTCCTATAGTTAACGCGGATACCATTCCCACGGTATCAGTCCAGCCCAAGAGCGAGAAGAGCAAGCTGGTGCCTAAAAGGGTTACTATGGTCATGCCTGAGGTGGGGTTTGAGGAGACTCCCACCAGTCCTACAATCCGGGATGAGACGGTAACAAAAAAGAAGGCGAATACACCGATACACACAGCTCCCAAAAGTCTTATGCTCAAAGTCTCCGCGGTGCCCAATATATGAGGAACAACTACAATTATCAGCAGGATTATTCCCACTCCGGTCAACGTCACCAAAAGTGAAAGATCACGATCAGTTCTCTCTTTTATCAAAATCCGTTTCTGCAGGGTGGACGTGACCTCCGATAATCCCAGTTTGAATGAAGCTATCATGGTGGGAATGGATTTTATGATAGTCATTATGCCTCCGAAGGCAACTGCTCCCGCTCCAATGTATCTGATGTATCTGTTCCATATCTCTGTAGTGGTCATCTCGGCTATGGTTTTCACGGTTTCCGGAAAAAACGGTCTTTCGAAACCTTCCCCGAAATGAGCGATCAGCGGTATCATCACCACCCAGGAGATCATGCTCCCTGCTACCATTATAGAGGATATGCGAAATCCCAGGATATAACCGACTCCCAAAAGTGCCGGTGTAGCTTCAATTCCCAATAGAGCCTTTTTCAATTTGGGTATGCCGACGTAAATTCTATCCTTCCAAAGATGAAGAAAGCCTATGAAGAATTTATATACCGCACCCACCACAAGCCCCAAAAAGACGTTGTGGGCCTGCGCTCCTCCAGCTTCAGCCGCTATAAGCACCTTGGCGCAGGCAGTTCCTTCAGGATAAGGAAGCTTTCCATGTTCCTGCTTAATTAAATATCTTCTCAAGGGAATCATGAATAAGATCCCCAAAAGCCCGCCCAAAAGTGCCAGCGCTGCCATTTGCGCTAGGCTCGGAGCCAAGCCCCAGAGAAAAAGTGCAGGGATGGTGAAGATGACCCCGGAAGCTAAAGAAGAACTGGCAGACCCTACTGTTTGAGAAATGTTATTCTCCAAGATGGTAGATTTCCCAAGAAAATTCTTTGTTAACCTGAAGAAAGCCACGGTCATAACCGCCACCGGAATGGAGGTGCTCACCGTCAGCCCTGCCTTCAAACCAAGGTAGGCGTTGGCAGCCCCGAACATTATTCCGAACAATGCGCCCAGAACGACCGCTTTGACCGTGAATTCTGTTATGCTTTCTTTTTTGCTTACGTAGGGTTGATAATCCTCACCGGAAACTTGGTCAGGATCACTTGGATTTGATTGATTTTTGGATTCGGCCATAATATGCTTAAGTCAAAGTTAGGTCTTACCAAACCATGTTGGGGGGAATGTATACAATGGATTTCATTTTGTCAACAAAATCCGGTCAAAGCATGGGAAATGAACAGGCACTAGTGAGGAGAAGAATTAAAGGCCCCACCTCAGGTAGGGCTTGGAGAAAAGGTATTTATCCTGAACCGTGAACCATCAACTGTTTTTAGTGGAAACGGGGGGATAAGTTTGTCCTGATCCCGCAGGGCGAAGGACTTGTTCCTGGCTCTTAACGCGAGCAAAACCGCGAAGCCAATACTGCTTTCTTTTCCCTGCGCCATCCTTTCACTTCTATTTCACGTTTGCAGGCAGAGGATTTATCTGGATGTTCCTCAAAATAGATCAATTTTACGGGCACTCTGGTTTTTGTGTATTTTGCTCCCTCTCCGTTATTATGCTCTTTTAGTCTTTCTTTCAGATTGTTAGTTATCCCACAATAGAAAGAGTCGTCTCTACATTTCAAAATATAAAAATACCAGTTCATCTTTCATTTAAGGGGTTTCATTATGTGGTTGGAGAGCCCTTCGTCGCTTCGCTCCTCAGGGTAAGTCCTTCCTCCCTCTGGTCGTCAGGATAAGAACCTATAATTCGCTGCGCTCATAAGAGGTTCTAAGGCCGGGGGGATAAGCTTGTCCTGAGCCCGCAGGGCGAAGGAAACCGCCGTCCGAAATTACTACTCCTTTTCCTACTTTTCTAAGTCCCACCCTTCGTCGCTTCGCTCCTCAGGATAAGAAATTCTAACTCACTGCGTTCGTAAGAATTTCTAATGGAGGCGGGGGGAATCGAACCCCCGTCCGAAGGCACAAGACAAAGACTTTCTACGTGCGTAGCCTGTCTTTATTTATTCGCAAAAAATCACGCCGGCAAGCAGGCCTGACCTCTTGCTATCTCAGTGAAATCTCGCCTGACCTCCCCGAGCCAGAGACCAGACCAGCTTGTTTTAGTCGACGCCTGTTTCCGAGCCAACAAGCAAACTCAGAGCAGACGAGCTACCTATTTTTTAATTAGGCAGCCAGTGCATATGAATAGTCTGCACTTAAATTGTGTCCCAATGGATTAACGAGGAAATTGGGTACCTCGGCACGCTTATCTTCTCCCGCTACCTCCGTCGAAACCAGGTCGCCCCCATGGAATTCGGTTCATAGTGAACCCACAGAATAATACGGCAGGAAAATCGAAAAGTCAACGAAAATATGTGAGCGAATTTGTAGCGGTTCGATTCATGGTCACATCCTGAGCCTATCGAAGGATCGAACCCGGAGTCTCAATTCCCCTTTAATTCCCCCTTTATAAAAGGGGGATTGTTTTAGTTCCTCCTTTATGAGAGGGGGATTAGCTTTAACTCCCCCTTTGAAAAAGGGGGATTCAGGGGATCATTTTTAATTCCCCCTTTGAAAAAGGGGGATTCAGGGGGATTATAATCTTAATTATTGAGGTTTGCATAAGTTTTAACTTGATCCCTATGTAACTACAAGTTGTCCTAACTGACTTTGGTCAGTCTTAGGTGCTAACGCCACTAAAGTGGCTGAGAACTACAATATATCAGAGATTTGGCGAGCTAATCCCCCTTTGATTCCCCCTTTACAAAAGGGGGATTTGCCTTAATTCCCCCTTTGTAAAAGGGGGATTGAGGGGGATTTTACTTCAGCAGGTCGCAGAAATGCGACCGCTACGGTTTACCTCACCCCCTTTTGTCCCCCTCTCCATAAAATGGGGAGGGGGAATAGGGGGAGGGGTTTGCGCTACAAATCCTCTCCCGAAGATCGGGATCTGCCTATGGCAGACAAATGCCTCCTTACAATCTCTGCATTGGGTTTGTCTCCGATTCTCTCCAATGTTTTTAAGCTCTCTTGTTGGGGCAGGGGTTGAATCCCAGCCCCAGCAGAGACAACCCCCACACTGTAGCGGAAACCTTTAGGTTTCCATGACGATAAGGAAGAAGCATAATGGAAGGCTGAAGCCTTCCGCTACAAAAATCCGCTGAATCCGCTTCATCCGCTGACAGTTTCATACTGTTGACCACCCTCCCTACAAATCCTTCAAATGCTCCCTTACAAGTTCAGCATTCGGTCTATCTCCGATCTTTTCAAATACTTCCAAAATCTCTTCAAATATTTTCTTTGCCTCCTCCTTCTTCCCCTGCATCCTATACAAAACAGCTATGTTTAGTTTTGTCTGTGTCATACCACGCTCATCCCTAAATCTTTCGAATCCTCTCATTGCTTTATCATAAAACACCATAGCTTTGTCCCCTACTCCCTTCTCACGATAAACATTGCCTAAGTTGCCATAAGTCTGAGCCATCCCATGCTCATCCCCAATCTTTTCTTTAATCTTTAAACTCTTATCATAAAACCTAACTGCCTTATCCCATTCGCCTTTGTCCTGATAAAGTACTCCCAGATTATTAAAAGTAGTTGCCAGCCCATGCTCATCACCAAGCTTTTCTAATCCTTTTGATGCCTTATCATAAAATTCAATCGCCTTATCCCAGTCGCCTTTGGCCTTATAAACCAATCCCAGATTATTAAAAGTCTTCGCCATCCCATGCTCATCACCAATCTTTTTATCTATCTTTGAACTCTTCTTAAAAAACTGAATCGCCTTATCCCAGTCGCCTTTATCCTTATAAACCACACCTAGATTATTAAAAGTACTTGCCACCCCATGCTCATCACCAATCTTTTCTAATCCTTTCAACGCCTTATTATAAAACCCAATCGCTGTATCCCATTCGCCTTTGTCCTTGTGAACCAATCCAAGATTTCCCAGCGCGGCGGCTTGACCATGTTCATCCTTTGCTTTTTCTGCGGTGTCAAGTGCCTCTTTCCACCCACCGAGAGCTTGATCCCATTTGTTTTGTGCATGAAAACAGTTTCCTATTAGGAGCAACAAGACTGACTTCTCACTTCCGTCTGACTCTAAAGCCAAGCATTCTCTGAATGATTCGATTGCTTTTTCATATTTATACTCTGCCATCAAAGAGATTCCTCTCTCGAAGAGAGCTTTCTTCTTTTTGTCTTTGGTTTCTGGAAGACCATCGAGATATATAGCGACCTGCTCCATTTCCGTCTTTATTCTCTCGATGTCTCTCTGGAGTTGGGGAGGTATCTTTGGCTTTCGTGATTTGATCCCAAAATAGAGGGTCGCAATTAGGGCAATTACTCCGATGATTCCAAATACTAGCTCCATTGGTGTTTCTTCCCTCTTCTTGGAGATTTGTCGGGCAGCCTTCGGCAGCCCGACCTACACCCCCCGCCCCACGGGTCACATAAATGCGACCCCTACTTTTCAAGCGGTGACCATTCGCCGATGTGTTCTACATAAACTTTGCATTTGCCTTTTGAGGTCCATTTCTCGTTGGAGTTGTATCCCCACTCCAAGTATTCTGATCCGCCGCCGCCGGTGGTGGTTACCAGATAGGCGTTTCGTAAGTTGCCGATGGCGCTGGCCTGATCCGCCGGCAAGTCTCTGTCGCCTGCGGAGGGATCGACCGGTATCCAGCCGTAATTGGGAAGATAAATCTCCACCCAGCGGTGAAAAACCTCGTCCGCTGAAGCGTCGTCGCCTCTTATGACCACAGAACCTACATATCTGGCAGGAATTCCGCTGGCGCGGCACATGGAAATGTAAACGAAGCTGTACTCAGAGCATGAGCCGGTTCCCCTTTCCAGCACGGTGGGGGCGATGTTCCAGCCGCCGGCTAATTCGTATTCGATGTGATCGATCACATAGTTGAAAATCTTCCGGGCAATCCAATAGGGATTAGTCTCATCTCCCACCGCCTTCCTAAGCGACTGCTGAATAAAAGGATCGGTGATCGAAAATTTGCTGTCGTCGACCAGGTATTTCTCCTTTATCGAGCTAGGAATGTCCTCTAAGTTCCCCACCTTTTCCGGAAAGACAAAATATCTGGTCTCGAAGATCTTAGCCTTGACCTTCATTCCCACTGAGACAAATTCCGTAGTTTTCACATCCGCCAACTTATAGTGAGCTACTTTCTGACCCCATTTGTCAGTCAAAAATTCGTAGGGCTGGGGAGCATATTCGATCTGGGAGAGGAGTTCCTGGTTATCCCGGTTTTCAGGCACAGCAATGTAAATATCCAAATCGTTAATCGTGCCTGGTCCGTAATTTCTGAACTGATGCGTATACTCCAAAACCTGCTCTTTTTCATCCGTGCGGGAAAAGGTCTGGTCATCAAAGATTTTGAGCTTGTAGATTTGATCAGTCTGGTAGTCCGCATTCCACAGATTCTTGCCATCCCAAGCCAAGCCGCGAGCATAAGCAGCGGGCGCATCAAAAAACAAGATCACCTCACCTTTATCCGGCGTGATCATATAAATCATGTTGCTGATCCTGTCGGAGACCCAGAGGTATTTGCCGTCATAGGTTAGTCCGCAAGGGTATTTGGAGGGAGCAGGGATGGTGATAATGGTAGTTCCGTCCTCTGTGCTGATCTGGTGAATCTTGTTTTCTCTGTCATCTGCAATCCAGAGATATTTCCCATCCCAGGCCAAACCTTCTGGTCGGTCACAGGGAGCCCACAGCGTCTTAACGGCAACGCCAGTTTTGGGATCGATCTGATAGATATAAAATGTTTCCTCCGATGCATCCAGGTTCCACAGAAATTTTCCGTCCCAGGTTAGCCCGATGGGACGGTACCCTGGCGAAGATATGGAGTCGACTGCTTTTCCATCTTTGGGATCGATCTTGTAAATCATGTCCGTTTTGCGGTCGCAATTCCAAAGATATTTGCCGTCAAAGGTCAAACCGGTAGGGCATGAGCCGGGAGATGCAAATTGCGTCTCCACATCGCCGGTCACTCCAAAGGCATTAATGGAAAAAATACAAAGATAGAGAAAGAAAAAGAATACCATGCCATAGCTAAGCTTTTTCATGGCGTGTTCCTCCTTTTAAGGGTTGGGACAATGGTAAGTTTCCGATTTGTCTACAACTTGATTCCCCCTCACCCCCTGCCTTTGGTGTGAACCATGCGATTCATACCTCTGACGGGATTTTCAACCTTACCTTCCTCCCATAAGGGAGAGCAAGGAAGAAAGAGGACAGTCTCGTATTAGAAGTTAACGTGATTGTATTAATCCTTGAAATAGTAAATTTTCCAGGTTTTGTCCTTTTTGTAGAGTTTGGTTTTTGTGTAGAGGGTCAATCCGGTTTTTTGATCCACGAAGGTCACTTCAACTAAAGCCTGGTCACCCTCAACTTCCTCCTTGTTCACCACGATCATCTTGTTTTGCCATTTCAGGCGAGTGGCGCCGCTTCCCAAGAGCTTGTTCCTCAGCTCTTCTTTGATTTTCGGGAAAGCCTCAGCTCTTTGTTCGGGCGGCAGGTCTTTCAGCTTCTCTTGAGCAAACCTGTCCAGATCCAGATATTTTTCGATGGTGGTGGTATCATCCTTGTTAACCGCCTCCATGAAATCCATAACCACCACCCTGGGACTGGGACCTCTGCCACAATGATAGCTTGATGAGAATATCAAGAAAAAGAGGAGAATAAGAACTTTCTTATACATTTTGCTCCTTTATGTTGAGACAAATGAATTTCTTCTTCCTTCCCAAAAAATGGAATCATTAAACAAAGATACCGATTGGGTAGCAATTGTCAACAGATTTTTCCATTTCTCTTTTTGTGATTGAAAGGCTTGCGCCTTTCATGCCTTAAGCAGATTCCCTGCCAAGGGCGGGGTGGCACCTTCGGCGGAAACTCTAAAGAGGATGGATTCGCAGATGGAGTGCAAGCACTTGCGTGTATCGAATAATCATTCTATACATTATCTGTAGTTCGGACAGGGTTGAACCCCTGTCCGCAACAAGGGTGGAACAGGTTGACTCAGAGAGGTGCAACCCCCCACCCTAACCGAGATTATAATCCCCCTGAATCCCCCTTTTACAAAGGGGGAATTAAAGGGGGATTACGATTCCTGGGACCAACGGTTCCGATCCTTCGGCCCCTCGGTTTTACTCAGGATGGTAAGCCTTCAACCCTGAACTCAGACCGAAAGGTGAAGGCGAACCATAAACTCACTATGAATGAATTGCTACACTCCGGTAATTCCAGCAGCGTTTTTTAGGAATAAGGTTCTTCTCCAAAGGAGTTGCTAATTGATGACTCTATGCTCCACAAAAAAAGAGCCAGCACCTGACTTAAGTTAGGTGCTGGCTTTCGCTCCACCTGTTACCCTATCCCAGACAGAGGAAAAATTCCTTAAAATGACAATTTCATAAACTCCTTGAGATGGTTCTTCATATGAAAAACTCCGATGACTAAATTGTAGAAGAATCGGAAGCAAAAAGGTGGATGGGGACTCTTAAGTCGCTATTCCCATCTCTATTTTACTCTGCCATTCCTCTACTTTACGCGAATATTCATTCAAAAGTGCTTCAGCCTTGGCTCGATCTTTGGCTTCAGCATATATGTGAAAGAGGGCTTTTTTTCGATCCGGCGTGATTAAAACCCATGAATCGTCATTTACGATCCTCACTCCATCTACCAGCTGCCGATTGAGGTCTTCCGTGTATTTTAGAAGCTTTCTCATTACCTGTCCCTTTTTTCCCCAAGAACAAGGAACCGCTCGTCTTACCATGAAGAATTTGTCCCATTTTTTTCTTAAGACTCCCAGGCTTCTACCGTTTTTGGCTAAAAGTTCCAGAATTTTCGCCACGTCAAACATGGCGTCAGCCCCTAATTGGAATCCTGGGAAAATGAATCCTCCTCTGGTTCCTCCCACGAAATCGACTCCCTGATCGGATAGAGCATCCATCATGGCCAGGTGGTCGTTTCTCACCCGGATCACCTCCACCCCATACTCCTGGGCAATCTCCTCCACTCCCATGGAAGCTACCACTGGAACCGCAATCTTTCGTGCTTGAGTGCATCGCAAGAACAGAGAGGTTACAATCAAAAGCAAAAGATCGGGGTTAATAAATTCTCCTGCCTCATCCACCACCGATAGCTTTTCTGCACCTGGATCAAAGAGAAAGCCGACATCAGCATTCAAAGACTTGACAATGGAGGAAAGCTGTTGGATAGACTGCTTGATTTTTTCATCGGTTCGGTAAAGCTTTTTCGGGTCCAAATAGGCGTTCAGGGAGATCACATCGCATCCCAAGGAGCCAATAATGGAAGGAAATATCTCACAGGCTCCTCCATTGGAATAGTCCAAGATCACCTTGAAATTTGCCTTTTTTATCTTTTCCGTGTCAATTGCTTTCAGAAAATCTTCGCGGTAGGATTCAGTAACCCTTTGAGGAAAATCGAGTTGCCCGGTCTCTTCAGGTGCAGCCCTTCTGAAGTCTTCTCTGAAGAAAAGCCTTTCCACAGATTTAGTTTTTGAGGTAGAAAAATCCTGTCCATCCCCATCAAAGAAAATGACATCGATTTGCCTTTCGTCCAGAGGGGAACGTCTGACATGTATTCCTCCCTGTTCTCTGCCGAATTTCAACTCATATCTGACCACGGGAATGGGAAGAGTCCTCAAGTCATGGACGTTCACCCCTGCAGATAGAAGCCCACAGATTAAGGCTCGATGGATCATGCGGGAGGTTTTGCCTGCATCCCGGCTGGTGACCACCACCCCTCCCTTGCCCACCACAGCACCAAAAGCTGCTCCCAATTTGACCGCAAACTCAGGAGTCAACTCCACATTGCCAATTCCGATCACCTTGGCATCGGTGAAAAGCTCCCGGTTCCATCTTTCCCCCCAGACCAAGCTGGAGGAAAGGATGGAACCCTCCTCCACATCTTTGCCGGGCCAGACCTTCACATTTGTCTTGACCTTTGCGCCTTTTCCGATGTGACAGTTTTCTGAGACGATGGAATTCTCGAACAAAACTGCCTCATCTTCGATTCTGGTATTGTCGGCTACAATGGCTTCGGTTAAGATGCTTCGTTTTCCAACTTGGGAGTTTTTCCATATTATGGAGCGATCCAGATTGACCTCCTCTCCGATCTGGACGTGGTTCCCTATCACGGAATTGTAAATGAAGGAACCGGAACCGATGTGGGCGTCATTTCCTATTATCACGGTTCCTTTGAAACCTACCTTCTCGCCAACCTCCACATTTTTTCCTACCCAGATGTTGGTACCTTCCCTGGGCAGCAGATTGCCATCTATCTCCACCTTTACCCACCCCTCCAGAATATCTTGGTGAGCCTGGAAATATTCCTCTAAGTTGCCAACGTCCCGCCAATAGTTTGGAGCTATGTATCCGTATAATCTCTTGTTTTTTTCCAACATGCTGGGGAAAAGATTCTTGCTGAAATCGAATTCCTCATGATAAGGAACGTCTCGCAATACCTCCGGTTCCAGAATATAGATCCCGGTGTTGACCGTATCGCTGAAAACTTCTCCCCAGGTGGGTTTTTCCAAAAATCTTGAGATTTTGCCATCCTCTTTGGTTATCACTACCCCGTAGGATAAGGGATTTTGCATGCGGGTGAGAACCATGGTAGCGGAGGCTTTGTTTTCGATGTGGAAATTGATGGCACTTTTCAAATCCAGATCAGTTAGAACGTCTCCGGAAATGATCAAAAACCTTTCTTCCAATAGATGCTCTGCATTTTTCACGGCTCCTGCGGTTCCGTAATCCTCATGCGCCTGAACATATTCAATCCTCACCCCAAATTTAGATCCATCCCCAAAATAGCTTTTGATCTCCTCGGGCTGGAAATAAAGCAAAGCCACGATATCGGTAAGATCATGCCTTCTCAGAAGGTTGATGATATGCTCCATTATGGGTTTATTGGCCATGTAAACCATGGGCTTGGGGAGGCCCAGGGTGAGTGGCCTTAGGCGGGTGCCAAATCCGCCGGCCATGACTACCGCTTTCATACGTTTTTCCTTTTCCTCATTGCCGAGTCCCTCGGAAAGAACCAGGAGAGGTCGAGGTTTCCTTTTTTGGTGCAGTTATAAGCTTATATATCAGCAACTCTTTCGAAGATGCTCCAAAAGGTTACTCTGAAAGACTGAAATCACATCCCTGAAATCTTTGAATTCAAAATAGTCTATCTTTTCTTTTTGGCAAAAAGTTTTCAGATCATTCTTGGCAAAGACAAAATCTGCCTCAGCAACGGCGCATTTGTCCGAAAGTCCGTCGCCTATATATACGACCTTTTGTTTCGCTCCTCTTAAATTCTTTAAATGATATTTTTTGCAATTTCCGCAATTCCCACATCCTTTATCGTAATAGGGAAACTGGGGGATCAACCTTCTGCCTTGGAACCTAACGGTGTTCGAATAAAACGGGATGTCCTCTAAGTGGTATTTTTTGAGAATCAGCTTGATGTAATAATCGAGGCCATCACTTAATATGGCTAAATCCATCCTCTCCCTTTTACAAAGATCGACAAAATCGAGAAAATTTTCATCGATTTTCTGGGACAAAGCAAAATTTTTCAACTCTTTTTTGGTGATTTCGATCAGTTCGCATTCTCTCTCTAAGCACTCTTTGGAACTGATCTCCCCCTTCATCCATTGCGAAACCACCCTTTTGCTTTTTTCGCCGGAAAGACTATTAAACAGAAGGGCACCCACATCATTTTGGGTGATGGTCCCATCAAAATCTACCAGAACTAAGTAATTCTCACTTTTTGGCTTCATGCTAAGACAAACGAATTATTTCTGTTATGAAGTTGCCCCTTCACCCTAATCCTCTCCCCCAAGGGGAGAGGAAAGAGTGAGGGAAATCAAATAAAAATGGAAATGATGCTTGTCAAAAGGATTATCAAAACGCCCGATGCTACCAGGACATATTTATAGTCCTTTTCCAAAAAGAAGGAAAAGCCGGCGGTTATCACCCGGAACAAGGGTGTGAGCATCATTACCAGAATTCCGAGATTCACAAATGCTAACGGATTTTTTTCTTTCACCTGAGAAAAAAACAGGGAGAAGGATAAAGGTTTTGATTCTACCCCTCCTGCAGGAATTTTGGCGAAAAGCAAAAGTGCAAGCAAACCGACAAGCAAAAAAGCTGCAGCTAAATAAGAGCCGAGTAAAAGAATGTTGCCCACCCAAATATCGATCTTATCTTTTCTATCCTTCATCGTTTCTAAAATAGAAAATGAAGATGAAGTCCTTTAAATAACATTTCAACGGACAAGTATAAAAGCACTATTATGAAGGCCTTCTTCAGATATTCCGTTTTTATGAGATGGAGTATTCTCGATCCTATCAAAGCTCCGAAGAAGACTCCGATCATGGTCGACCCGGTGACGAAAAGATCCACCTCTCCCCGGGCATAGTAGACAAAAGCCCCGGCAGCGGCGGTCACTCCGATCATGAAATTGCTGGTGGCAGCGGCTATCTTCAAAGGAATTCCCATCAAAAGATACATGGTTGGGACCTTGATTACTCCACCTCCCACTCCCAAGAGTCCGGATATATTCCCGGCAAAAAACGAAGCACCCATGCCCAAAGGCAAGTTCATGATTGGATATTCTTCTGGAATTGACGAATCTGATTCAAAGTTCATTTCAGCTCTTCTGCGGCTCATGGAAAAGGCTATGTAAAGTAAAAGAAGAGAAAAAAGAATGGCTAAGACCTCAGACTCGATGAATCCTGCGACCAGTCCACCCACAATAGCTCCGATTGTGGTTGCCAGCTCCAGAGTCATGCCCAGCCTGATGTCAGCCATGTGCTTTTTAACATATAGGCTCGCCGCTCCGCAGGAGGTGGCGATCACACAAATCAGGGAGGTTCCCACAGCCTCCTTGATGGGGACGCCAAAGACCAAAGTTAACATGGGGATGATCAAAATTCCACCGCCCAATCCCAGAACTGATCCAAAAAGTCCCGCAATCAGTCCCCCTATGACCATAAAAGGGTAGTCAGTCAATTTTCTACTTCGATGGATTTGTAGTGTTCGTGACCAAAAGATCCAACTATTTGTCCGTTGGTGAAGAATACCAACAGAGAACAGAGGTTCGGGAATTCACCCCCGCCTTTGGCGGGGGATCCTGATGACAATTCCCGAACAAACTCATACTACACATTTAAAAAGCTAAAGCTTTGCACTCCAAAATTATTTCATTGCCAATAGACTTTTGTATTCATCCGGATCGGAGAGAATCTCGATTGCCTTTTTGATCTCGGGATGATGATTAAACCACACCTCCTCATATTTTGCGCTTTGCCCATAAAGCTTAACCAAAATGCTTTCCTTTATTTTCCACTTTATGTAATCCTCTGATTCTTTTAGGTCATTTTCCTTGCCAGCCTCGAAAAGCTTCTCCAAATCTGCCAAAACCTGCGAGATGGTTCGTGTTCCTTCGCTGTGAATGGCTTCCAACCTTCCTTCTTCCTCTATCATCTGCTTAAGTTTCTCCAACTCCACCTCAGAGGCAGTCTTATAACTGAAATCTTTGGTTTCAAGAGACTGCTTGAACTCTTTTAGCATGGTCTCGTCCACTTCAAAATCTCTTGGAAGTTTGGGATGAGCGGCGGTATAATGCACGGCGAAATCAAAGAAGGAGAGTTTTGCCAAAAGGTTATATTCCAAAGGGGAGAGTTTATCGGAAGGAACTAACACGTCCGGAACGATTCCTCCTCCTCCATAAACCACCCGTCCTCCCTTGGTGAAAAATTTCTTCGCGTCTTGACTGGATTCCCGTTGAATACTATCCGAAGGGAGATCCTCCTCTGGTTGTTGAGAAAGGTCCTTTGAAATCTCAGGTTTCTGGATGCACCTTCCGCTGGGGATGTAGTATTTAGCGGTGGTGAGTTTCAAAGCCCCACCCCCTTTCATTTGCATTATAGTCTGTACCAATCCCTTTCCAAAGGTGGGAGCTCCCACGATTACTCCCCTATCCCAATCCTGAATCGCTCCAGCCACGATCTCCGAGCCAGAGGCTGATCCCTCACCCACCAGCACCACCATGGGAAGTTCTGTGGTCAGGGGCTTACCTGCTGAAAAGAATTCCTTGTTTTGACTCGTAGTCCTCCCCTTAGTCTCAACTACCAATTTGTCCTTCTCCAGAAAGATGCTTGTCACCTCGATGGACTGGGTCAAAAGTCCACCCGGGTTGTCTCTCAAATCGAGGATCAAACCCCTTATGTCCTCTCGCAAAAGCTCGCTGACCGCATCTTTTAACTCGTGGGATGAGGTTTCGGAAAACTGGTTCAATCTCACATACCCGATTTTGTTTTTGGTCAAACCATAATAGGGAACCGACCTCAGCTCGATAACGTCTCGGACTATGGTGTATTCCATGGGCTCAGCAATTCCCTCTCTCTGGATGGTGATGTGAACTTCGGTTCCCTTTTTACCTCTCAATTTACCCACAGCCTCCTCAGCGGTAATTCCTTCGGTGGAGACTCCCTCTATTTTTATGATCCTGTCTCCAGCCTGAATTCCCATGCGGTCTGCTGGGGTGTCCTCCAACGGAGCGATTACCGTAAGCCAACCATTCGTTATGGCGATCTCTATTCCCAATCCCTCAAACTGCCCGTAGGTATCCTCCAGAAGGCCCCGGTACTGCTTTTCATCCAGAAACTCAGAATAGCGGTCAAGGCTTTTGAGCATGCCCTCGATTCCGGCTTCAATCAAATCTTGGGAATTTACATCCTCCACGTATTGTGAGTTCACCACAGTGGCAACTTCTCCAAAATCCTTCAGGCTGACATACAAGTTGTCGCTTAAGGCATAAACCAAGCCCCCGATCAAAAGACCTACAAGGATCACTGCCAAGAAGAGCGTTGACTTCCTTATTGTAAGATACTCTTTGACCATATGTAACCTCCGTTCTTAATATAGATTTCGGTACGAATATTACGCAAATCCAAATAGTATTACGATTTTCTCTTTGGAATGTCTGATGAAAACTGCCTGTGATAACTCACTTACTTAATCCCCCTTTAAAAAAGGGGGATTGAGCGGAATTATTTTTTTATTCCCCCCTTTATAAAAGAGAAATTCAGAGGGATTGCCTTTTATTCCCCCTTTGTAAAAAGGGGGATTTAGGGGGATTGCTTTTTATTCCCCCTTTGTAAAAGGGGGATTTAGGGGGATTATTCTTGATTCCTCCTCACCCCTGCCTTTGGTATGAACCATGCGATTCACGCCTCTTGCTTAGGCAACTCCTGCTGCCGAATCATCACAAATCCCCCTCACCCTGACCCTCTCCCGCAGGGGAGAGGGTCAGGGTGAGGGCACCCGGAACCAACAAGAAATTAGTTGACCCGAGCCGTGAAGGCTCGGCTACGCGTAGCGGAGGTTTTATACCTTCACAAAGCCGCTTAATCTATTCAAACCTTCATCCTTTTAACCTGTTTAATCTGTTGGGAAAAATATCCGTTTAATCCCCCTTTAAAAAAGGGGGATTGAGCGGAATTATTTTTTTTGTTCCCCCCTTTATAAAAGGAAGATTCAGGGGGATTGCCTTTTATTCCTCCTTTGAAAAAGGGGGATTTAGGGCGATTGCTTTTTATTCCCCCTTT
>Ga0209427_10001325_pt1 | contig 28321 bp, 16 predicted proteins | sample DeeMarSWOR136_30_FD_187465 | JGI IMG/M metagenome (GOLD analysis project Ga0209427, IMG submission 187465) | Marine sediment microbial communities from White Oak River estuary, North Carolina - WOR-1-36_30 (SPAdes) (version 2) | ecosystem: Environmental > Aquatic > Marine > Intertidal zone >...
ATGGATGATTTTGGCAGGCGGCTCGGTGCAGGCCAACTGGTCGGAGAGCTTCGGCGGCAACGCCTTCGACTTATCGACCTGGCAGTTTCACTCTTACCCGGACCTAACCCAGACGTTCAGTGGAACGCTACAGGACGGCCCGGACGAGAATGGCTATTTGCTTCTGGATGAGACAAGCTCTTCTACGATCGGCGGCTCGCAGTTCGGCGTGGCCTTCGGCGCCGAGGAAGTCTTCACGGACGTCCGCGTCGGGGCCGTCGTGAACGTCACCGGCGGTTTACGGAATTATCACGGCCTGGCCGCGAGAGTGTCGCACTTCATCGACGATGGTTCGGTCAGCGGCGCCCCCGGTATCGTTGCCAGTTCTTACCTCATGCTTATACATTGGCAGGATGGCCCGGCGAATCTCAGAATCGAGGTCTTCAAGACCGTCAACAATCTCACGGACATTATGAAGAAGTATCATGAGGAGCCGGTGCCCGGCCTTGGTCATGCCAGGAGCTATTACGCGGAGTTGGATGTCGTCGGCTCTGATCCGGTGTACGTCACGGGCAGTCTCTATGAATACAAGGGCGGTTCCCTGTTGGCGAGAACACCGGTGTTTATCGACACGAATGGCAACGATCCCTGGGAGAATGAAAAAGTCCATGATGCGGTCTATACGAGCGGAATCAGCGCCGTTTTTGGCATGAACCAGAATCCTGATCCGCCCGGTTACCGTGCGAGCTTCGATGACGTCTCATCGGTTTCGGACGGTCCGGCGGCGGTCAATCCCAGCCCCGCCATCGGGGCGACGGACGTGCCCGTCAATGTCACTCTGAGCTGGCTCGAGGCCGAGTTTGCAACGGGCCGCGAGCTGTGGATTGGCAAAGCCGGGGCGATGGAGAAGGTCGATCCGGCGCTGACGGGGATGAACTATACAACTGGCCCGCTCGAATTTGGCCAAACCTATGAGTGGCGCGTCGATCAGATCGGCGCCTCGGGCGTCGTAAAGGGTCATACCTGGACCTTCATTACCGCAGACTACCTGACGGTCGAGGACTTCGAGTCGTATGACAGCGATGCGGACATTCAAGCGGCTTGGCCTCACAACATCGAGGCATTCGATTACATCTTTTTAGCGGGCGACACGGGCGACAAGTCGATGCGTTTCTATTATCAGAATCAATATGAGCCATTCTTTACGGAGGCCACACGAACCTTCGACGATCCGCAGGACTGGACGCAGATCGGTGTTGAAACGTTGTCGTTATCGTTCGTCGGTGATGTGGAAAACGTTGAGCAACGGATGTATCTGAAAGTGGAAGATGCCGCCGGCAATGGCGCCACCGTGGAACATCCTTTCACCCATGCCAACCAATCGCGGCGATGGCATGACTGGACCGTGGCGCTGTCGGAACTCAGTGCGGGCGGCGTGGATCTTACCCAAGTCAGCAAACTCGCCATTGGCTTGGGTGATGGAACCAATTCCGGACAGGCCGATGAGGACCTGGACTCGATCACCATCGATGACATCAGGCTGTATCCGGCTCGATAATTTAATGCAAAAAAGACGACGATTGACTCAGCGATAGTTGTCCACACTGAGTTCGTCGTCGCGCGTATCCGTTTGCTCGTAAATTTGAGCGATTTCAACGAGCAGCTTTTCAAGCTTTGTGTAATACTCTTCTTCGGAGAAGCTCTCTTTTGCGTCGCGCAGTTTAACCACCTCCAGCTCCAGACGATCGCGCTCGGCTCGCAATCGAGCCGGCATTTTATTCTCAAATTCGCTGTGAACGAGATGAAACTGGTGGGCGCGGTAGCCGTCCAGCGATGCGCCGCCCTCGGCTTTCTGCACGGGCCGGATACCTCGAAACCAGTCGGCGCGCGTGCCGAGCCCGTCCCCGTTGTCGTCGAGCAGGGCGTGCTCGGTGATGAGACGACCGGCGGCGGAATAGAATTCATTCGTATGGCTTGAGGCGGCCAGAAAGGATTCGAGTAAAGACGTCTGACCGTCCTTGTCGAGATCGGCTTGCGGCTGGGCAATCGCCTCGGCCAGATATTGGCCGAAACGCGTATAGTTTTGTTCGAAGCCGCTCTTGGTCGCGGTAATCACGACGCGTCCGGCGGCGGAGAGCTTGTTCAGGAAGGGGGCGCTGGAGGATGCGGTGTTGATGATCGCGAGGGGCCGGGTTGCGGCTTCAAGCCACTCGGCCAAGTCGTCCGCCGAAAGGTCGGGACCGCGCAGATTGAATTTGGCCGTCCTGCCGTCAAAGGTTCCGTGTCCGATGAGAACCAGCCACAATGCCGCATTGCTCTGTTGAGATTCGTGCGACAGGGTGTTTTGCAGTGTCGTACGGTCGTTCGGTTCCCCAACGTTATCCAAACCGATTAGTACGAACATCGCCCCCGCCTTGGAGCATGCCTCTTGCCAAAGGTCGGACCATCGGGTGAACTGCGCGCCATATTCCGGACGACCGGCTGCGCCGACAACGACGATGATCGTAGGCTTTTCGCTGTTTTCAACGCTCGCTCCACAAGTGATGGAGGCGGCCGTGAAGGAAATCAGAACACCTGCAATAACGATTGTTTTCGCTCTCATGGCATTCCCTTCCAGCGGCGCAAAGCCCATTCACCGAGAAAGCACATCAGGACAAAAACGAAGATCGTCGGCAACATCCCTGGCAAATCCCACAACGGCTTGATCCAGACCTCGGAGATCGGCGCATTGCGATGAGGCAAACTCCGAGCGAAACTGTCCAAATCGTCAAGATCAACGATCCGCCCTCCGGTTTGGCGCGCTATCGTCTCCAATAGCGGACGGTTCGTTCCGATCGACCGAAACTCATGCGCTTCACGATCAACGACCCATCCCGCCTCTGCCTCGCCGGCCTTAAGGCCGGCCGCATCGGTCACTACGGCCTTGGCAACATAGCTGTCATCTACACGCGGCACGTACATGGCCTCAAACAGCCCGGTCTCGCTGAGCACGGGTTCGGCAGTCAGTTGCACCTTTTGACCCTGGGAGTCACTTGCTTCTATGGCGACAGAGGCATCCTCTATCGGCTCAAAATCTTTGCCCCGAACGCGCACTCGCAAGACGACCGGCTGATTCGCCCGGTCGCGCTGCTGCGCCACCTGTAATGTGATGCGATTTGGCACGTCCGCGACCAGCCACCGCAGCGTCTGTCGCCAGAATTTGTTCATATCCTCACGCATCCTGGGCTGTCTCATGGCCCAGCGCCACACATCGCCAATGGTCACTGCGCCGGCACGGCCGTGGCCGTAGCGTTGCACGACCAACGCCGGGTATTGCTCGGCCGGATCGTCACCGATGGTCGCGACCACCATCGCACCGGCCTTGATCGTCCCGACATAGTTGAGCACACGGAATTCAGGCATTCCTGAGAGCCGTTCTCTTTCATCCTGCTCATTGTCACGCAACCGCGCCCACGGTTGCAGCCAGCCCTCACGAGTCAAGTTCAAATGGAGTCGTGAGACGCGTCGGACTTCGGGCGGCCGGTCCAGATGCACCGGCAGAATGCGGCCGATGGGTGTGCGATGGAAGCCCCCTTGCTGGAACGATTCTCTCCCTCCGAGCATCAGAAATCCGCCGCCTCGCTCGGCAACAAACCGCCGAAGCAGCTCCATCTGATCGTATGAGAAAAACTCCTTGTCGACATCATCGAGGATGACCGCGTGATAGCCGAACAATTCCTCCGCCGTCTTGGGGAATCCGTCGCGAAGCTCCGCCTGGTCACGCGTGCCGAGACGCACGAGGACCGGCTCATCGTACTGCTCTGTCTGTTCCTCATCCTTATGGTCAAATCCGCGATAGAGCGGATTGCCCGCTTCGCCGCGGCGTCCCCGCCAGTCGTATTTTGGCTCGCGCTTTGCGACACGAAGGAGTCCTACGAGCTGCACCTGTTCGTCCTCGCTGAGTGCCCGTCGGAGGAATTTGTACTCCCAGTTTGGCCTGCCCGTGACATAGAGAATCCGGTAGGGTCCCTTGCCCCGGTCCACGACAAAGGTGCGTTCATTGTTGGCCAGCGTTGCCTCCGGCGGTCCTTCCGGTTGATCGGCGGCATTATCCTGCGGACCCTCTTCCGCCGCGCGAAGATGGTAGAACAGAACGCCCGTCCTGTCCGGACGAAGACGAAAACGGATTGTCTGTCTCTCGTTGTTCTTGCGAATCTTGCGCTTTTGGCGCTCGACGACTCTTCCGGAATCTTCGACCAGTTCCACCTCCACGCTCTTCCCGGCGTACTCAGAAGCCTCGATGTCCGCCTGGATCGTCACGGGGGAATCCTCGAAAGATGTTTGACTGATCGTAGCATTTGCCAGGGAGATATCCTTGGGCGGTTGAGCGGACCCGATGACGACCGGGTAGACCGGTGGCACACCCGACAAATCGTAGAATTGTTCACCCGTATCCGTGGCGTTTCCGTCCGTCAGCAAAAGCACGCCGGCCAGCGGCCTGCCCCGGTAGCGCTGTGCGATGGTTCGCAGGACCTCGCCGATCGCGGAGGCCTTGCCGTCGAAGGTCAGCTCGGAGAAGTTCGTGGTCCGTCGAAGCCGCGAGTCAAACACATACTCGCGGACCTGGAAATTGTAGACCAGCGTGTCCCGCCAGGCGGACCCGCCGGTTTGCAGCGCGGCTTGAAGGATCTCGCCGCGGCTCTGGCTGCCGCCGGGGTTGCGAATCGTCATGCCGCGGCTGTTGTCGGCAACTACCAGAAACAGGTTCGCGCCGGACTTGGCGCGCCGCCCACTCCAGAGCGGTTCCGTCAGACACAAAACCAGCACCAGCACGCCCAGAACCCTGAGGACAAAGGCAACCCTGTGGGCCACGCTACGCTCCGGCGATCGCCGGTATGACCACACCAATAGTATAACGGCCACGACGAACGCCAGCCCGGCCAGCCAAATCCAAGGGCTTGCAGGGATAATGACCGATCCAAGCAGCATTACTTCTCGTCCCCCAGGTTCTCATAGTACCTACGCACCAGCTCGGCGAAACGTCCCGGCACCGGATCGCGGTCGATGGGGGCCATCGCTTCATCCGACTGAAGTGAGGAAAGCTCCTCTGTGATGCGATCGCGCAATTCCGTCAGTGGATTTGTGATGGTCTGCCGGACCAGGTCCCACTGCGGCTCTTTGCCGTGACGTTTGAATTCCGCCCGTATCGCGCGAGCACGATCCCGAACCGCAGCCGCCTCATTGCGGAGCTCGGGTTCCTCCAGCATCTCTTCGACATCGCGCAGGCGGTCGGACCATTGCGTGAAATCTCTGCCCGTGAGCGGACCGTTCGGATCGCCCCGTTCCCACGGTCCAAGCGCCCCCTGATTACCACCCCAGCCTCTCGGGTCGGTTCTTCCGCCCGGTCTGCGGTTGCCAGATCGTCTTCCGGTCCCTTGGGGCCTCGCTCGACCATCGGCAAGGCGACGCTGGTTTGCCTGCGGTTCCTGCGGTCTGTTGGGATCACTCCCTTGCTCGCGGCCGGCTCTGGTTTGGGCGTCAGCGCGGCGTTGCTGATTGGACTGCATGCCTCCCGGTCGGTTGGGATCGCCATCCTGTCGCTCTAACGCATTCGCGCGGGCCACCTCTTCATTGACCTCTTTGATCAACTCGTCGAGCTGTTCTCGCGCCAGACGCAACGATTCAGCCTCATCGCCCAGCACGCTCTCGGCGGCTTCTTCGACGCCCTTTCTGAGTTCTTCAATGCCCTCCCCGGCCCGTTGCTCAATCTTCCGCGCCTGCGGCAGAAAATTGCGTCTCAGCAACTCGCCGGCCGCCTCAAGATCGCGGTCTAAATTCTTCGTGCTTGCCTCGCGCACCGTTTCGTACAACTTTCGGGAAAGCAGCGGTTCCGGAGTCTCTGCCTGCTCGCTGACGTCCTTCATCTGGTCTATCAGGTCTTCCATGCTCTCTTTCTGCTGGTCCATCCGATCTGCCAGGTCACGATTCGTGCCTGAATCCCTGAGTGTCTTTTGCTCGGAGCCCGTCTGTTGCTGCATCTCGTTGGCTATTTCTTTCTGGCGCTCGTCAAGCTGCCGTGCTTGTTCACGCATCTGGCGCATCTGCTCGGCAAACTGGCCGGAGGTAGTACGCCGGAACTGGTCCCGCATCTGCTCGAGCTCGCGCTGCGCACGCGTCGTGGAAGTAATGGCTCTCGAGACCATCCCTCGCTCCAGCTCTTCGGCGGACTGACGGATTCCGGACCGGCTTTGCCTGAGTTGCTCTCTCGCATCGGCCATGCGCTGACGGTTCTGGGGCCTTTCCATTCGTTCCTGCAACTCGTCAACATCCCGAAGCGCTTCGAGCTGTTCGTCCCGCAGCCGCTTGAGTTCGCGTTCTATTTCCTGTCTCTGTTGTTCGTTCTGGGCCTGCCGAAGGGCTGTCTCGACCTCCTTGAGCTTGTCGGTCATCTCTTCTTGTCGCCGCGCCAGATCGCGGAGACGGTTTTGGACCTGGAGGTCCTCGCGTTGCGTCGCCTGCTCCTGAGACTGGGCCAGCCGCTCCGTCTCGTACCGGTCTTCTCTCTGCCTGAGCTCCAACTGCTGGAGTTGCCGTTCGGACCGGGCCGAGCGCGGGGCATTGCCCGCATTGGGACTGCGGCTCTGTGCCACCTGGTGTTCGGTCGCCCTCAGCTTGAGCAGCTCCTGGTAAGCTGATTGCTCCGCGGCCAATGCCGGTGTCAGCTCCGTCGTTGATGAAGATCCCCCAGCCTCCGTCAGATGATCCAGCGACGTCTCCATATGCTGCGTCGCGCTCTGCAGAGCCCTGATGGCCGGCGGCTCCTGGGTCTGCGATAGGGTCGAACGCGCTTGCTCCAGGACGTCGGCCTGCGATTGCTGTACGACGTCGAGGTCTTCCTTTTGGTCGGCGAGGCTTCCTGATTGATCCGCCCGGCGTTTGATATTCCACGTGGCGCTGATAATCTGTTTCTGCAATTCGGCAAGTCGTCCGCCTGGCTGGCCTTGCTGCTGCTGGCCCTGCTGGTTCTGGCGGTTCTGGCTCTGTGAGGACTGGCTCTCCCGAAATATTTCCTCGAAGTGGCGTACTTCCGCGAAGTACATGTCGCTCGATGTTCTGCGGCTCTCGCCGTCGGGGCCTACGTCGTCGGCCCAGAAGTAGTATGTCAACAACTGGTCCGGCCGGGCGCCCAGTTCCTCCATAGCCAGTACGTGCTGAATCTCCTGTTTTTCCTGCAATTCAGATGACGGTGTCATTGTGATGTCCACGCTTTGCACCCCGGCAAGGGCGTAACTTAGCCCATAGCGGGTCACGCCGTAGTCGTCCGAGACCTCGGCCTCCAAGCTCAGTTCCTCCAAAGGCGACGCCAGCACGTCCCGATTCGGGAAAACGGCTTTCAGTTCAGGCGGCAGGTTCTTGTGGACGTCAATCGTGAACCGCTGCGGCACCTCGTTCGAAAGTCCCTGAGCATCAACAAGCTTCAATTCATATCGCCGGTCTTCTGTGGCGGTGATCGACGTTGCATAGACGTTCGGGTGCTCGGTATCGACGGTCAGCTCCAGGGCAGAGCCTTCCCTGGGGACAAGCTCGGCCGTCGCCACCGCCTTGTTGAGAGTGAATGTCAAGGTGATCTGCGATCCTTCGATGGCGCTGACCTGGCGTGTGTCTGCGATCACCTTCTCGGGCAGCTTCGTGTACGGAGGATAAACGATCTTCGCATCGGCCCTGGTGAGAACCGGGTGCTCGTAAACGCTTATACTGTAGTCGCGGGTGCAGTGGTCTGCGTACTCGATGCGATACAGCAAATTGCGATTGACCTGTTGAATGATGCCGCCGAACACCGGATCCTCGAGGTTCTTGGTGAGCGCCATTTGCTGTGGCTCCTCGCCCGGTGCCTCGAAGACCAGGGTGGCTTCCCGCGGCACGCGCCCCTCGAACCGCGCCAGGATGACCACCGGCGTGCCCGCCTCCACGTGAGTGTCTCCGGGGGTGACCGTGACGTGATAGCCTCTTTTGGCCAGCACGCCACCGCCGGTCCGCAGCAGAAACGGGTTGGACGGCAGCAGTTGGGACATGGCTCCGATGAGAAGGACCAGCGTAACAATCCAGCCGGTCTCCGCCAGCACAAGCTTCGCCGGCGAGACGCTCCGCAGCCAATCGTGCTTGACGGCGTGACGGACGGCTTCGCCAATGACCCGCTCTTGAAGATAACCGAATTGGCCGTCCGGGCGCTCCGGCTTCTGTTCTATCGCGGCCAATAACAAGGCTTTCAGATCGGGATGTTTGCGCTCGACCTCGCGAGCGACGGCCTTGTAGTCCAATCGCAGGCGGCGAGACCTGATGAGGATGAAAATCGTCGCCAGCACGGTCGCGATGCACAATGCCCAGTTTGCGATTGGCGATGTCCAGCCCCAGAACCAGTAGACGCCTACCAAACCCATGCCGACCATGACTGAAACGAACCAACAGGCCGACAGCCTCAGCGCCAGGTGCAGCCGCCTGCGGCGATTCACCGTAGGCTGCAATCGTTTGCGAAGAGCTTGTTCGATCATGTCTGTGCCCCTTCAGAGGGTGAAGGCGTGCGCGTCAACCACCCCGCCAAGCCTATCTCGATGAGCGAGACGGCGAGCAGTGCGACAAACACCCACCGCCACACTTTCTGCCTGTATTCCAACGCGGCCAGTTCACTGCGATGCTTCGCCTGTCCATATCGAGATCCCGGTGAGAGTTCAGTTTCCTCGCCGGCAAGGCTCGCGGACTCGCTGAGCGACACGCCGTACTGTTCGAGGTCTTCGACCGGCATGACGGCGGTTCTGCATTCCTTCGCGGGCAGGTTGACCGCAAAAAGCCGGCGCCCGGCCGACGACTCCACGGTGTAGATTCCGGGCACGTCCGTCTGTGTGAAGGTCCTGTCGTCAGCATTGAGATGGGTCAGCGCGCCATCCGGTTTGCGTATCTGCACCGGCAGCGATGCGGACCCCGCAGAGTGAGGCATCGGTACCGGATCGCCGACGAAGTACTGCGATTGCTGCCCGGCGAGGACGCCGCTGTATTCTAGTATCGAGTAAAGCAACGGGACAAACTTGGTAGAGAGGGCGAGCTGACTATCTGACGGGTGCCAGCCGCACGTCAGAACGAGCAGCGAGCCTTCGCCGACGTTCAGCTCGAACCATGCCGGGTCATTGCTGTCGAACCACGCCAGCACCTCGGCGCCCGGCAGATCCGCGATGTCTATCCGCCGGTGTTTCCAGAAGTGAATCTGGGTGAAGTCACCAAACCGGGGTTCTGCGAACGGCGCCAGCAGCGGGTGCTCGAAATCGATCTGGCTGAGCATGGCATACCCGTCAACATCGGCCTCTTCAGATTTGAGATTGTCGATCGCTGCAAGGCCCGCCACCGTCGCGGCGGCGTCCGGCGATTTCATCGCCAGAAGAACAGTTCCACCCGATTCGAGGTATCGGCGTACGGAAGGTATATGCTTGTGATCAATCGCATCAGTCACGATGATCAAATGTGCTGTCACGATCTCTTGGTCTGTGAAGCCGTTCGCCGGAGGGGCAATGATGCGCGGTTCGAGCGCGGGCGTGGCTCCAAAGGCCCGCTGAACGTAATACAACATACCCTTGGGATCATTCGCATCATCACCGCCCATATGGAGAATGTTGACCTGCTGTTTCAAGCGGGGCGCCATATAGAGGACATTGTCGAATTCGTGATCGTCGCCGTTCAAAATGAGCGTTTTAGCTGCCGACACGTCCACCGGGGACGATACACGCACAACAACGCTATGGCCCGCCGGGGCGTACACGTCCGCGATTGGCTCCGAACCGGTATCGCCACCCGCCCAATTCAGACTGAAATGTTCTATGGTGGCGTCGGGCGAATTGGTGATGCGAATACGTAACCTGTCGTCACCTTCCGGACGAGTCGTACCCTCCCGGCTCGCCACTTCTTGCAACGTCGCATTCGTCTTGCCTTTGGCTTGGATTGGCTCGACTGTTAGTTCCGTTCTCTGGGGCCATTCATAAGCGTGCAAAGCCTCAAGGGCAGCGCCCTCCTGTAAGTCGCTGATAAGGACGATCCGGTGTGCTCTGGAAGACTGCTGTCTATCATTAACCTCATCGTCCTCAATCGCCTCTGCCGCGGCGACCAGGGCCGGGCCCAGATCGGTTTTTGCCCATCCCGGCGCCAACTTCGCTATCTGTTCGTGTACGATAGAGACGCGCCGGGCCGGATCCAGCGCGGCCCATTGCTCGAATCCGACCAGCGTTTGTGTGCTCTGATCGAAGCTCATCACGCACACGCGGTCCGCCGGGCTCACATCTTTCAGTACCGACTGCGCCTGGTTTACGGCCTGGGCCCACATTCCGGTGCGCCGCATGGAGGCGCTGGTATCGACGAGCAAGACGATCCGGCTGCCGAGATAGTCTTGATTTTCCTCAATGTGTTGCGGGAAGAACGGGCGTGCAAATCCAAACGCCAGAAGGCACAATATGATGCACCTTAGAATCAAGAGCATTAGGTTTTCAATCCGGCTGCGGTTTTTGAATCGAGGCACGGTGGTACGCAGAAACATCAGGGAGCTGAATGTCACGCGCTTCCGCGTGTGGCGGCGAATCATGTGGAGGATGATCGGTATGCTTACCGCCGCGATGCCCGCCAGGAATAGTGGAAAGAGGAAACTCATGCTATCCCCCTCGGTCTTGGGCCCGCCCTGCGCCTGAGCCGTTTTCTTCGCTGCATGCGGTCGTGCAAGAAATCCAGCAGGGCCAAATCAAAGGGTCGATCCGTCGCGAACAGATGGTAGTCGATGCCGAGGGTCCGGCAGATGGACTCTGTTTTCACCAGATGCCGGTCCAGCCTCCGCTTATACGATGTTTGTGCGTCGAATGGATCGACGTATATGTTGCGTTCGGTTTCAAGATCCTTAAAGAGTGCTGGGGAGTCGAAATCAAAATTCAGCTCGGCCGGATCCAAGACATGGAACAGCACGACGTCGTGACCCCCTGCGCACAAATAGCCCAGGTCCGCCTCGAGCCGGTCGACCGAAGCCAGCAGATCGGAGATGAGCACGATGAGACCGCGCTTCGTCAGCATCTGGGCGACGCGTCGCAGCGGTGGCCCCAAGTCGGTGGTCCTGCCCTTCGGAGCGGCCTCCAAGGCCAGCAGTAGACGGCGGAGATAGCCCGGCCGGTTGCGCGGCGGCAAATACCCCCGGATTTGATCGTCGAAAGTCGCCAGTCCTACGGCGTCCCCTTGGGTGGAGAGGAAGTAAGCCAGCGTCGCGGCCAGTGTGGCGGCGTACTGCGATTTTGTGTAAGTCCCGGAACCATAGCTCATCGACCGGCTATGGTCGATCACCAAGTGGCAACGCAGGTTCGTCTCGTCCTCGAACTTCTTGATATAAAAACGGTCGCTGCGGGCATAGACTCGCCAATCGATGTAGCGGGGGTCGTCGCCGGGGGAATACTGACGATACTCGGTGAACTCGGCGGAGAAGCCGTGATAGGGGCTTCGGTGAATACCTCTCCAGAATCCTTCAACGATCACCTTGGCGCGCAACTCCAGCGACTTGATCTTCATCAGCGTGACCGGGTCGATGATCCCGCTCGCAGAGCCTTCGGTGCCGGATGGTGCCGCCTTGGCTGTCATTATGTATGACTCTCCTTGACTGATTTCAGCAGACGATTGACCAGATTCTCGATCACCACGCCCTCGGCCTCGGCGCGGTAGTTGATTAAGACGCGATGGCGAAGCACCGGAAGGGCCAGCGCGCGGATGTCCTCGAAGCTCACGTGGGACTTGCCGTTGAGCAGTGCGCGCGCTTTGGCGCCGAGCACCATATACTGCGAGGCGCGCAGCCCGGCTCCCCATGTGACCCATTCATTGATGAAATCCCGCGGGTTCGTCGCACCGGGACGCGATGCGGCCGCGATCCTCACGGCGTAACGCACCACATCCTCGGCAACCGGTACCTTGAGTACGACCTGATGGAATCGCAGCAGGTCCTCGCCCGTGAAGACCTGCTCGAGTGGTTCCGGCTCTTTCGCTGTCGTCTGGCGAACGACGTCGACCTCCTCATCCTCCGGCAGGTAGTCGATCCAGACGTTAAACATGAACCGGTCGAGCTGAGCCTCAGGCAATGGATAAGTGCCTTCCATCTCAATCGGGTTCTGCGTCGCAAACACAAAGAACGGCTCGCTGAGCGTATAGCACATGCCGGCGGTAGTGACATGGTGTTCCTGCATCGCTTCGAGCAATGCCGCCTGCGTCTTAGGCGGCGTGCGGTTGATCTCGTCAGCCAGAATCATGTTGGCAAAGATCGGCCCCTCCACAAACACCATTTTCCGCCCCTCGGCCGTCTGCTGAAGGATCTCGGTGCCGGTGATGTCGGCGGGCATCAGGTCCGGCGTGAACTGGATCCGTTGAAACTTCAGATTAAATAACTGTGCGAGTGTTTTGACCAGCAGCGTCTTGGCCAGACCCGGCGCACCGGTGATCAGGCAATGGCCGCCGGAAAGCACGGCGATAAGAAGATGCTCGATAACATCTTGCTGGCCGATGATGACCTTCGCCAGTTCCGTGCCGATACGCTCCCGCGCGCCGTTGATTTGCTGGACCGCCCACCGCTCAAATTCATACGTTTTCGTAGCCAATCGTCTTTTCCTTTCTCGTTCATAACCCCGCCGGTTAAACAATCATAAATCGTAAATCGAAAATGCTAAATTCAGTGCGTCATCGCATAGAATACGATATTGATCCCCAGCGGATATGCGCTCTTCTCCGAGAATTCACGAAAATACCATTCATCTTCTCCCTCGCGTTCCCACCCGTCGCCGAGATCAGTGTTGTGGCAGATAATCACCATCATCCGGCCCTTGTCGTCATAGATGGCCTTGTAATGAGGTGTCCGGGCGTCCTCACGTTCGTAGGTGATACCATAGTTCACGGCAATCCCGATGCTGGGAATCTGGGGCTTCTCCTTCAGATCGAAGACGGCGTGGAAGACCGGGTGGCTCAGCGGCAGCTCGTGCGGCTCGCGATCGGGAAACACGCGCTTGATCTCGCGATAAAAGTTGTCCCATTCGGCTTCACCCCAAAAATCATCGACCATCAGAAATCCGCCGTTCAGCAGGTAGCGGCGCAGTTGCTTAACCTCGTCTGAGCTGAAAATCAGCCGGCCGGGTTCTAACATATAGATGAAGGGGTAATCGAAGAGTCTCGGGTCCGTCAGTTCGAGGACGAGCCCGTTGGGATCGACCTCCATCGAGGTCAACTGGTGCAGGCGGTAGGAGAAGTTCAGGTCGCTGTCGGGGTAGTCCGTTGCCCAATTGCCGCCACTGAAGCCCCGGCCGTAACCGCGACCATAGCGGCGTCCATATCCGCCTCCACCGTATCCGGACGAATACCGGATTCGCACAAAGGTGAAAACATCGTGGGAAAACGCACTGTCAGGTTTCCACTCGGGCACACCTCTACGGTACGAGTATCGACGGCGATCGGAATATCTCTGCGCGAACACCGCGCCCGCTCCCAGGCACGCTAACACCACGAATACGATGAACCACCGTGCTTTCGTCATCGCACACCCTCCCGATTTGCAGGTAACTGGCTTTGATCGTCGGGCGTCGTCTCGGATGGTAGGGGCGTGTCATTGACGATCTTCAACAATAGACGATGCGCCTGGCGGAAACGCGGGGCCTCGGCCAACGCCATGAGGACGTGCCTTTTTGCCTCGGTCGGGTCTCTTGGCTCCAGCAACCGCCCAAGACGGTAGTTGATATCGGCCGGGTCGGCCGGGTCCAGCAAAAGCAGACGCCTGTACGATTCGATCGCCTCTTCGTCGCGACCAAGCTCCTCGTTGGCGCGACCCAGTTGCCGATACAGCCTCGTGAGCAGGGGGTAGACCGCCATGTACTTCTGGCCGCACCTGACAACTTCTTGCCAGTCTTCCTTCTCCTCGGCTATTTCCATCAGTCGCCCGTAGGCGTGCACCGCGTCGGAGGATAGCGTCGCCAGCTTGTTGAGCATCTGTTGCTCTTCTTCGGTTTCGCCGAGATTTCGATGCACCGCGGCGAGAAGTTGATAGGCATTGTCGTCCCCCGCGTATTGCGGGCACAACGCTATCAGCTTCTCGAGCGGTTCCTTCGCCTCTTCCCACTTGCGCTCGGCCAAGAGAGCTTTCGCGTACGCGGTCAGAGCCCAGAAGTTGTTCGGGTGTTTTGCCAGCCACTTGGCCCATGCCTCGCAGTCTGTCGGATCGAGCTGGTCTCTTTCCGGCTGCTCCCAGCCGGCATGCGGCGCCAAGTCCTCGGCACGCTTTTTGGCAAAGGCCTCAAATTTCTTCTCCAGTCTCTTCAGCGGGCCGGTGTGCCGGGCGATGGCGGTGTTGATCTGGTCACCCTGTGCCAGGTCAGCCAGAATCGCCTTAAGGGACGTCAAGCCGTACTGCTCGACCAAAAACTCGACCACAAGGGACGACTCGTAATAAGCGAACTGAAGGTGCATCGGACTGGGCGGATTCAGGAATGCACCACTTAGATCTTCGATCGGTGTGAGTTCTCCTCCGAGAATCATCCTGCGATATTCCGGCGTCATCTGCTGACCCCACGTTGGGTTCCTCTGCGACTCTTCGTAGACGGAAATCCCTTCGCTGAGCCAGCGCGGCATCTTGTTATGTGTCAGGTTCAGCGTGACGACGTGGCAGAACTCGTGCCACAATAACGCCTGCCAGTTGGTCGGTCTTTCCGCTTTCGGACTGTTCGCCGTGATGACGTCGCCGAAGCACACGCCCAGAAAACCATCGCCTCCGGGGAGTCCAAACGTACGAACGGCAAAATCCTGCTGATTGGGAAATAGTTCTACCGTTACCGGATGGTCCAGCTTCAGATCGTACTTCCGGCACAGTTCCGATTTGGCCTGCTGCAGTAGACTTGTGACTCGGTCACCGTACACGGCCGCCTCAAGCTTATTCATCCGGAGGATGAATCCATCGGCGCGCAAGGTTTCAAACTCGGCCAGGTGATCCCGCAGGTTAGCGAGATTGTAGGCCTGAATGTTATAGGCGTCCCTGTTATGAACCTCATCAGCCAGGGTCCAACCCTCCTTCTCGGCGCCGAGACGAAGCAAGTCCTGGGCCAACTGAATCTTTGCCGGCACGTACTCCGGATCGAGCTTCAGCGCCCGGCGTTGATAAGCCGCCCCTTCGGCAAAGCGGTACTTCTGGGACAGTTTTCTGCCGATGAGATAATCCACCTGGGGATTGGTCGACCAATATTTCAGCGCCTTGGCGCGATGGTTCCTACCGGCCTCGGTGTCGTTGGCCAGATGAGCCAGAACGGCTCGATATGCCCATGCTTCCGGGTGCCAGGCGTTGAGGGAGAGTACGTCGTCGAGCAGCTTGGCTGCACCGGCATAGTCCTCACAGTCGATCTGGTGTTCAGCCATGAGGATCAGGGACGGCGCGTGCCTGGGATTCACGTGAAGAGCCGCATCCAGGGAGCTTATCATGGAAAGGCGGTCACTCGGATAGAATGCCTTGGCCAATCCGTAATGGGCATCCGGCTCCGTGCCGAAACGCTCCAGGGCTTTGCGATACTGCTCGGCGGCGAGTTCGTAATCCTGCTTGGCCAGCGCTAAATCCCCGGCAGCCAGATAGGCGTCAAGGAAGTTCGGATCGTTCCTGATAGCCCGATGGAAGAACTGATCCAAGACGAGCCGGGGCTCATATCCAAGCCGCAGCAGCGACTTGCCCAGCGCCACGAAGTCCGGTGGACTCAGGTATCTGATGTCGCGATTTGTGCCTATCCTGATGACCCTTCTGAGCACCTCACCGGCACGGTTCGGATGCCCGCCATGCAAATACGCCGTGTAAGCAAGCTCCAACAGGGGAATACTGACCGGATAATTAAACAGTATGGTGTCCATGTCATCCGCGGCCTGGCCGTACTGACCGAGTGCCATTAGTGATTTAGTTTTGAGGATCCGCCACTGGGCTGAATACGCTCCGTCTTCAATGGCTTTTCGGGCGGAGTCGAAGCACTGGGCGTACCGGCCGGCTTTGAATTGTTCGCGGGCGGCATCGATGTCCGAGGCCCAGGCGGGTCCGATCCACACCGCTACAAGCATAAGACAAGCCGCCGTCCACGCAAGCCTGCTGCGGCGCAGAGTGCCCCCGCACAAATTAGCCCTGTTGCATCTACTTGACGTGTTGTACATCCAAATCTCTCATCGCAAACCAGGGTGCATTCAGCTTGCCTACCTCCTGCGCACTACAGAGGTGCGGCGGCAGGTCCAACGTCATTAGTGTATATATACGTATAGACGTTCGGATCAACCACGGTTATTTCAAAGATTTTTTTCGGTCTTCACCCCGACAAATCCCGCCTATCAATAGGTCTTTCGGGAACTGAATCCTACGGTCTTCACGCCTGCCGTCCCCGGGTCCGGCCAAAGCGTTTTGCTGTGGACGACGCGGTCGCGAAGCCGAACAGGCCCAATCCTTTCGCGAGAATCAATGCCTTTACCGGCCTGAGCCGAATATCATGTCAAAAGGCATCATCATTATGACGCCTTCCCGGCGAATCAGTTCGATGCGTTGCAGGGCCTGATAAAGGGCCGCAGCGCGCCGTGGTTCGGTCCTTCGCAGCAGGTCGAAGACGGGCTTGATTGTGGGCATACCTGCCATCAGAGTCGCTGCATCCCGCATGGTGATGTCCGTCGGCGCTTCGCCTTCTCCTGAAAAATCTTCCATCAGCATCGTGAAGAAGTCTTTGGGGCGTGGAATGACACGAACCTCGTAGTCCTCGATAGACGCTTTTGAGGCCGCATAGTCGATGGCCTCCTTGAGGCCCCCGATGCGATCGACCAACCCCAGTTCCAGGGCCTGTTGACCGGTATAAACACGTCCGCCGGCCATCTGATCGATGGGTTTACGAAGCCGGCTGCCCCGACCTGTTGCCACATGCCCTTTGAAGACCTCGTAGACGGTCTGCATGTAATCGGCAAGCAACTCTCGTTGTGAATCGTCGAAACGCCGGGAACTGTTGAACAGATCCGAGTTGGCGCCCCGTTTGTAGCCGACCCAGTTGACGCCCACTTTATCCCACATCCCGGTCGTGACGAGTTTGCCGCCTACGACACCGATGGATGCGGTGGTGGTCACGGCATCGGCGAATATCGTATCCGCGGCACATGATATGTAATAGCCGCCGCTGCCTGCGACGTCGCCCATCGAGACGATGAGCGGTTTGTGAGCCTGAACTTGATGGGAGGCGTTCAAGATGACTTCGCTGGCCTCAGCGGACCCGCCCGGTGAATCGACGCGCATTACAACGGCCTTGACGGTATCGTCTTTGGCCGCAACCTCAAACGCCTTGCGGATGTCACCACTGAACGCGGCGCTGGTCTGTCCAAACAAAGTGGGCTGACTGTGCCCCGGCAGAATCACGCCCTCCACATAGATGACCGCGACCGCATCTTTTTGCGGCTTCTTCGGGGGACTGAACATCTCGGACAGGATCGTAAAGAATGAAAACGGATTGGCGAGATCGATTTGTTTCGCTTTGTCCCGGCCGTAGCGATTGTCAATTTCTATCTGCTGCTCGAAATCGGTTTTGAGCCGGGCCAGAAATTCCTCTCGCGTTTCTATCGCGTCAATCAATCCCTTTTCGAGCGCCTGATCCGCGAGATAAGGGCCGCGGTCGATAAGTTTTTTCACCTCTTCGACACTCTTGCCCCTCGATTGGGCGATCATCTCCATCAGGGCGTCATACATGCTGTCCAGCAGCCAATTGATATTCTCCTCGGCCGGTCCACTGGGACCTGTCCGCGTCAGCATCTCGGCGGCGGATTTATACTCTCCCATGTGCATATAGTCCGCCTCCACCCCAATCTTATCCAGCAGGTCCTTGGCATAGAGGGATTCGCCATAGAGGCCGGTTAGCCAAAGCGCCGACTGCGGCGCGACGCTGAGACGATCACCCACACACAGCAAGCTGTACGACGAGGTATACATGCCTTCCGCATGCACATAGACCTTCTTGCCGGCGGCTTTGAACCGGTTAATGGCGGCACGCATCTCCTCCAGTTGCCCGAGACCAAGACTCATCCGGTCGTAAGTCAGCACGACGGCTTTGACCTGGTCGTCGTCGGCGGCCTGGTCTATCTGGCCAACGAGGGTCTTGAGCGATGAGACTTGTCCGGCCATCAGCCCAAAGGGATCGACAACGGGCGACTCGCTCAACATGCCGCTCAGATGAAAATGGGCGATAATGGAGGTCGCCGAAGTGGTTTCCCCCTGTTTCGATGCTGACGTCTGCGCTTGAGAATCCGTTGACAGCGGCCCAAAAATAAGAGTGGCCAGCGCAACGATTATCAGCAACGATCTGTCTCTTGAGAATCTCATAATTGCTCTCCTTTCAAACGGGTTGGATTGATCCTCTTCTTCCAATACGCTTAGAATAGCTCGTCACAGACTTCTCGACAAGCATTCTTACTTGTTGGCAGCCGGTGCTATTGCACGCTTTGCCGGAATGCTTCCATGGACTGCTGGTAATAGGGTGACTGTAACGCTCCTCTTAACATCGGGTCGTCAACGGCTTCCATCCATGCATACAGCTTCCGCGAAAGCTCTCTGACCATTGCGGCATTCTCCTTCTCGTCACCAATGTCGTGCAGCTCATTCGGGTCTCTCACAATGTCAAAGAGCTGGACAAATGGCCGAGCTTTTCCCGTATTGGCCGCTCGCTCGGTGTGCTGTGAGAACCGCACGGGGTCTACGTCGATCGGGAATCTCATACAGCGTCCCGCCTGGAAATAGCGGGTAAGCTTGTAGCGCTGTGTGCGAATACACCGCGACTCGTTGTCGCGGAACATGGCCGGGGTGAATTGGGCATAAATCTCCCGGCGGGGTTTTTGAGTTGCATTGCCTTGCAGGAAATCGGCGAAGCTGACGCCCTGTAGATTGGCCGGCTTGCGAATCCCGGTTAGGTCCAGCAGCGTCGGTAGCACATCGACGTGGCTAATCAACTCCTCAACGACCTTTCCGCCACAAAGGCAGCTATCCGGCGAATACATGATTAGAGGCACTTCGATTCCCGGATCCCGGAGACTCCATTTGGCGCCCGGATACGGGATCCCGTGGTCGGCCGTGAAGATCGCTAAGGTGTTTTTTGCACAAGCACCGGCCTCCAGGGCATTCAGTATGCGGCCGACACACGAATCAAAATAATGAATTTCTTCTTGGTAGCGACCCAAATCCTCACGCATAACCGGCGTATCCGCAAGGTACTTGGGCACAAAGACAGGTTTGCTCGGATCATATTTGCGATGCTTGAATGAACCGCCTTTACGATGCACCTCAAAGAAACCCACCTTCAAGAAGAACGGTCTGCTCTCCCGCTGCCGTCCTCTGAGAAACTTGGTGGCAAGATCAACCGTGTTCTCCGCTTCGGTCTTCGAGGTCAGCACGTGCTGGTACCCATATTTCTCCGCCTCCCCTGCGCGAAAGACGTGCTGCAAACCGCACAAGTACGTTTCATATCCCGCCTGCTGCAAAATGGCCGCGGTGTGCGCCTCCCCTTCGTTGAACCGCCACCACCAGGGGGCATGGGTCAAGCCCATCAGCCCATTGCTCTGCGGGTACCGCCCCGTGTGCAGGGCACCGCGTCCCGGGCTGCATACCGATGAGGTCGAGAACATGTTGGCGAATCGCACGCCCTTCGCCGCGAGTCGGTCGATATGGGGCGACTGAACCTCACGAATGCCATAGCAGCCGAGATGCCGGCCCAGATCATGGGTAGTAATCATCAAAATGTTCGGCTGCTTTTTCGACGCCTGTGATCCTACCGCCGTTGTGCTCAGTACACGAAGGAGAGAGCCGCCCGCCATCATTCCGCTTGCCTTCACAAAATCCCGTCGATCCATAATAGAATTAGAAATCAAAATGTAAAATGTAAACTTGAGGAAATCATTGCCACAGCGCGGCAATTCCACTATTTTGATGTTTAATATTTCATATTTGATTTTTCAGTTGCCGAGATGGCGATACGCCCAGCCGTCGGCCATATAGTCGATGTCCAGCGTTTGATCCTCAGGGGGATACTCGATGCCGTAGTTTCCGCCGCCTGTCCTAATCAGCTTGTCCACGCGTTCGATGGTGAAGCGGTCCCGCCATTTCCGCACTTCCGAATGACCGTCGCAGAATCCCAGGATACTGCTGTCGCCGTGGTTGACCGCCATCGGCCCCCACCAGCCCCATTCAGTGTTTCCGGTATATTCCGGGGCGCCCAGGACGAAATGGTGACTCGAATTCCAGTTTCGCGTCTCCGCGCTCTCGACGAATACATAACGCGTCGCCGGACGCGTAATCTCACCAAACGTCCTGATCTGCTCCGTACTATTGGTGCTCGGGCTTCCGTACAAACACATAGGCACCCCATAGGAAACAAAAACCTTGGTCCCATCGTACAGGCTTGTACGGACGTTGTCGGCGGGGCAATGGTAGGTGTCCGGCTCCTTGACGTACGGATACAGAAGACCCACTTCAATCCCCCGGATCTCATCTTCGTCCGTCACAGCGGGAGCCGTTTGGGTATTGCTCAGCAAGTTGCCGTTTATGTTACGAGGCACGCCAATCCAGCCGACGTAGTTGCCGTACTGGTCTGTGCCATTGTCTTCGGAGCTCATAATGCGCCCGTCGTTGTCTGACATGTACATATACCAGCCCAGTGAGAGGTTCTTGGTATTGCTCAGGCAGACGGTCGTGGCCGCCTTCCTCTTTACGGCGTTCAACGCCGGCATGATAATGGCCATCAGCAGCGCGATAATGGCGATCACCACCAGCAGCTCGATCAACGTGAAAGCTCTCATTTTCATCCGTATCCCTTTCCGAACCGGATTTGCGATGTTGATTCATCTGTCTGTCGTTATTCCGGCCATGTAGAAGTCATTCTTCTATTATGGCAAAAAAGCCCCGGAAACACAACGTCATTTCGTCCTAAAAATTCGTCATTTTGTGATGGCTGCCGATTTAGCTCGGACTCGCCGACGGCTTTTACGTATCGGATTGGCGGCAAAGAGTACTACGTTCGCAGCGACAGCATTGCAGAAATCATTTGAATTGCTAAGATATGGAGGAAGAAAGAATAGGGGATAGTCAGATAATGGATCGTCGTGAGTTTTGCAAGTACTTGACCGCTACGTTGACGGCAGCCGTGGCAGAGGTCGCAGTGTCGGATAGTGCACAAACCTTCCGGCTGAGATACATCGTTGGATCAAGCATGTACGGTAAGATGCTGCTTAATGAAGTCTTGCCGGAGGTTCGCAAAGCGGGAGCGCAGCACATCGACATCTGGCCCGAACATCACGCGAATCATCGCGAGCAAATCCAGGACATGGGGCATGACCGATTCGCGGCAATGCTGACGCAATATCACGTCGAGCTGGGCATATTGACCCGCTACGATCTTGGCCCATTCGGTTTGCAAGACGAGATGCGGGTAGCAAAGAAGCTCGGCGGATCTATGATTATCAGTGGTAGCGGCGGCCCTGGAAATCTGAAGGGCCAGGCTCTCAAGGCGGCAGTCCGAGAATTCGTCGAGAAAATGAAGCCGCACGTTGCCGCCGCTGAGCAAATGGGTATCACTATCGGCGTCGAGAATCATGCGAACAGTCTGATTGCCTCACCGGATGCCATAAGATGGTTGGCAGCATTTTCCCCCAGCCGGTCTCTCGGCATCGCCTTAGCTCCCTATCATTTGCCGCAAGAACCGGCGTTGATTGCTGAGCTGATCGCGGACCTTGGCAATCGGCTTGCCCACTTTTACGCCTGGCAGCACGGCAAAGGCTGTCACAAGAAACTACCGAAGCAGCAGGAGCTTATGCAATTGCCCGGACGCGGCAATATGGACTTCGTCCCAATCGTTGCTGCCTTGAAGAGAATCAATTACAGCGGCTGGACCGAGGTGTTTATGCACCCTGTGCCGCGAGGCATCCCGATTTTGCCCACGGCCGAGGAAGTGACCGCCCAGATCAATCACGCCCGGGACTATCTCGACGAGTGCCTATCGAAGGACTCGAAGCTTGTGTGAGGAATCCCGTTTTTGACGTGGCGAGACACGATGGTTAAAAGGAAGATGCTTCACGTCCTTATTGCAATCCTCAGTCTTTTTGTATTTGATTCTGCAACTCTCGGTGCGGCTTCTAAAGACAAAAGAAATCCCAAGACGGCATACGATTTTTATTTGAGCGGTAATAGTCTTTACGGCAATGGAAAGTACGACGAAGCGATTCATGCCTTTGAGAAATCCGTTCAACTCAATCCCGACTATTACTATGCGCGCGTCAATCTCGGCGCCGCTCTGGCCAAGAATCAAGAATTCAAGGAAGCGATTCAGGAGTTCACATTCTGTATAGATAGGAAATGGGGATCCGGGGCCGATCACTTTGTCTTCTATTTCAATCGGGCGCTCGCCAGGAAAGCAGGTGGAGAAGCGAGATCCGCTCTAAGAGACCGGGGCATCTTGAGGAAGCTTGATCCGGTTCGAGCCGAGAAGCTTCAAAATGCTCAAGACTATATCTTCATGGATACCCTTTATTCGCAGAGGAGAAATGAAGCGGACAAGAATAGGTTGTTTCGCAGATACAAGGCATCCATTGCCAAAGGGAAGATCATCGTCCGGAAAATCGCCGATCACGGGAAAAACGCGGAGGAATATGAGGCAATAGGTCTTATCGAGGGCACACTCCAGGAAGTATACACTGTCCTGACCGACTATAAGAGCTACCCCGAGTTCATGCCGAACGTCAAGAAAGTCTCAATCGGGAGTTCCACCGACGAAGGGACGGTCGTCGATTATGAACTCGGGCTGCCAATGGGTGTGGTTAAGAAGTACCGTCTGATGCTTTGGTCGAAGAACGAGGCAAACCAAGTTCTACTCTTTTGGAGAAAGCTCGCTTGGCCCGGACTCAAGCCGAAGGAGACGGTGATCGATACGTACGGACAATGGATCCTTGAGGATTTTCCCGAGAAGGATAATCAGGTCTTAGCCTACTATCGCGTATACACCAATCCCGGCAAGATTCCTTTCGGAACCGGCTGGATCGTCGATATTTTGACCAAAGAAAGTATTCCGAATATTATCAAGGGGACGAGACGCCGGGTGAAGCAGAAGGCCAAATTGACTAAATCTTCGACAATGGAATGAGGAGACAATAATGCGTGTACACGAGCTTTTAGTAGTCACTCTGTTCGTAGGATTCTACCTTCCTGCTGATGCTTTCTGCGTTGAGCCGGTGAATCCGAACCTCAATCCGACGGCTCGGCAGGTCCTTGCTTATCTGGATTCCGTCTACCAAACCAGGATGCTCTGTGGGTATAATGTCTATGTCCACACACCCGATGACTACGAGCAAACAGGAAAGCAGGCCGCGATTTGGGGCCGGGATATCCGCTGGCTCGATAAGCCGTCTGTTGTAGTGGACCACGCCAAGCGGCACGGTTACATTCTCACGCTGCATTGGCACTGGTTCTACGATGACGATTCGGCCTGGAAGTCCAAGCGCGAAAAACCGGTGGCGGTGGGGAAAGTCGTGACCCCGGGAACTTCCGAATACCGGCAAGCTATGACCGAGATGGCGGCCGCCGCCGACACGCTCCAGATTCTGGAGGACGCCGATATCCCGGTGTTATGGCGTCCCCTGCATGAGATTGATGGGGGATGGTTCTGGTGGACGGACAAGGAGACGCCGGAGAATACGGCCCAACTTTGGCGCATGATGTACGATTACTTCACGCATGTACGGAAGCTGGACAACCTGATCTGGGTCTATAGCGCCGGAGTGGGCAACAAGACCGCCGAATACCGTCGAAGGTTCTATCCGGGTACCGGATACGTCGATATCTCCGGCATCGATATCTACAACGTGGACTACCGGGACGGCGTCGATAAATATTGGGACTATTACAATATCATGTCACAGGTCTCGCCCGGCAAGATGCTGGCCTGTGGAGAATGTGATGCCATTCCGGATCCGAACAAAACGCAACAAGGCAAGTTGCCGAAATGGCTTTATGCACTACCCTGGTGGGGCGCGCCGAGCGGCCGTCGTCCGGTCGATTGGGCCCTGTTTACGATGAGGCACGACGTCATCATCACCCTTGATGAATTGCCGGTTTTAGGCGAGGGCGACCTCGCACCCCATGTCGGAATTCTGGAGCCACTTGATGATGGCTCGGCGTGGTATGATAGCAATACCCCTGTTATTACGGCTTATGCCGTGGATCGCGGCGGTCGTATCGAACGTGTTGAATTCCATGCCGACAAGACCCTGATCGGTACCGATGACTCGGTGCCTTACGCGTTCATATGGAATCATGCTCCACCCGGTTGTTATGACATCACAGCAACGGCCGTTGATAATGCAGGCAACGCGGTGACATCCAATAACGTCCGTGTGAGCGTTGGCATGATCGATCTTGCTTTGAGTAAGGATGTGGTCGCCTCTTCAGGCGAGTCGCCTCAAGAGGCCGTGGATGGTGACTATCACTCAACGTGGTCCAGTGCCAAGAATGACGATGAATGGATATATGTCGATCTGGGGCGGATCTACAATGTTGAGCGAGTCAATTTACTGTGGGGCTGGAAGATACATGCCCAGGATTACACCATCGACGTGGCCCTCGAACATCCCGAACGGCCAACGAGCTGGACCACGGTCTACTCCGAAACGGACCACCCGTACATCACTTGGGAGGCTACGTACCGCGTCAGCTTTAGAGCAATCCGTGCTCGGTACGTCCGGCTGCACGCGACGAAGCGAGCCGGGCGACAGACGTGGGGCGGCTATCAGCTTACCGCTCTTGAGGTTCCCGTCCCTTCGGACACAGCAGATGACGAATCCGGACTGCACTCAAGGAAGTGAAACAAAACGGTCGGATATGCTCCGTCTTCAGGTCACCTGGAACAATCAGCGCGATCATATACGGTTTTGAGTTACTTCGCCGGGCATTAAGAAGAAATATCCGCATGTTTCAAATCCTTCCGATACCTGTTGCATCCGAAGGATGATGAGCATATTATAAGAGACTGATTTGCCCGGAATCCATTCAGGGTTTGACGAGTCCTTGTGAGTTACGGTACTGTAGACGTTTCTGAACGTGAAGGAGCTTGTGCCTGCGTCACGGATAATCTAACAGTCATTGTGGAGCATGGAAGCCGATCCTGAGATCGGCACAAGGAATTCAGGGAGTCTGTAGGTGCGCTATACCCCGGATAATATCTTGGTGAAGCCCGGCATCTTTCCGGATGATCCGGATTTGATCTTGTCCCTTACGCCGGAACAGGCCGGTTGGGACTATATCTCCTTTCAGGCCAGACGGCTTGTGGAGAACCAGAGCTGGTCCTATGAGACCGGTGAAAATGAGCTGGTCATCGTGAATCTGAGCGGGCGCTATACGGTTCGTTCGAACCGGGGCCAGTGGTCCGGGATCGGGTCGCGTAAGGATGTTTTCGCCGGCGCAGCTCACGCGCTGTATCTGCCCCGGCGGAGCACGTTCACGATTACCGCCGAGCAAAGCGGTGAGTACGCCGTAGCCTGGGTGCCGACCGACCAAGACCATGAAGCTTGGCTGATCGAACCTCAGGACGTGGCAGTGTCGGTGCGAGGAGGGGATAACGTCAGTCGTCAGATCAATGATTTGCTGCCTTCCGGCTCACCCGTTCACCGCCTCGTGCTCGTGGAGGTCTACACGCCCAGCGGCAACTGGAGCAGTTACCCACCCCACAAACACGATGCCCACTTGGAGGATGAGGACGGCAATCTTCTCGAGGCCGATCTGGAAGAGGTGTATTTCTATAAGATCGACAAGCCTGAGGGCTATGCCTATCAGCGAGTGTATACCGACGAGACGTCGCCGCTTCATAAGGCAGGGACTCCCATCGACGCTTTGGTTCGCGCGGACAACAACTGTGCCGTTCTGGTGCCGGAGGGTTACCATCCCGTGGTGAGCGCCCCCGGCTATACAACGTACTATCTGAATGTGCTTGCGGGCAGTGCCCAGACGCTCGCCAATCAGGATGATCCGAGATACGCCTGGATTAATAATACTTACAAACGAAAAGACAATCGTCTGCCGTTGTACTGACTCGCTCCATAGGGAAGTATGCGATGAGTGGAACTGAACGGACCTATGACACGCTTCACATGGGACGGTCGTCCATCGACCTTTACAGCAATGACATTGGCTCGCCGTTTGTGGATATCACCAGCTTTGCCGCGTATGTCGGCGGCTCGCCGACGAACATCAGCGTGGGAGGGCGACGCCTGGGCCTCAAGACGGCCTTGTTGACGGGACTTGGGGAAGACCCGGTCGGAGATTTCATCCTGAAATTTCTACAAGAAGAGGGAGTAGAGACCCGCTTCATCCGCCGCAAGCCTGATAATCGGTCGAGCGCGGTGGTTCTGGGGATAGAGCCGCCGGATCGTTTTCCGCTGGTTTACTATCGCGACAATTGCGCAGATATTGCTCTAACGATTGACGATGTTCTCGACACGCCGATTTCTGACAGCAAGGTGTTTCAGTTTGCCGGCACGAATCTGTCCCGGGAGCCGAGCCGCAGCGCCACGCTGTTTGCCGCCGAGCTGGCCCGTCAGGCGGGGACCAAAGTCATACTCGATATAGATTTTCGGCCGGACCAATGGCATGATCCGAGGGCGTTTGGTGTGGTGGTGCGTTCGGCGCTCCGGCTGGCTGACGTCGTCATTGGAACGGAAGATGAGATCAACGCCGCTATGCTAACGGATGTCAGTCACATCGAACTGACGGACTCGGTGTCGGATACCCAGGTTCGCGGAGACGTGGACCGGGCGATTCGTGAGATGCTTTCGATGGGGCCCGAAGCACTGCTGCAGAAGAAAGGCCGTCAGGGCGTCTGCGTCCACGTGGTGGACCAGCAGGGAAAGATCGAACAGATCGATGCGCCGGGATTCCCGGTTGAAGTGACCAATATTCTGGGGGCGGGAGATGCCTTTGCCGCCGGGTTTCTTTACGGCTACGTCAAGGGCTGGGGGTGGTACAAGGCCGGGCGGATGGGCAATGCGTGCGGAGCGATTGTCGTGACCAAGCATGGTTGTGCCAATTTCATGCCCACGTATGAAGAGGTCATGGCATTTGTTGCCGACTATGGGGGACTTGAATAGCACACAGCTTTTGGAGGTTTTGACATGAGTGCTAAAACGGTTCGTTTGACGATGGGGCAAGCGCTGATTAGGTATCTCATCAGCCAGCATGTGGAGCGTGATGGCAAAGAACAACCTTTTTTTGCGGGCTGTTTTGGAATCTTCGGTCATGGCTGCGTGTCCGGGATCGGGCAGGCGTTGCAGCAGTATCCGAAGCTTCGCTATTACCAGACTCGCAATGAACAAGCGATGGTGCATGCTTCGGCGGCCTATGCCAAGATGAAGAATCGGATGCAGACGTTCGCCTGTCTTTCGTCTATCGGTCCGGGGGCGACGAATATGATTACCGGGGCGGCGGTGGCGACGACGAATCACTTGCCCGTGCTCCTGCTGCCGGGCGATATATTCGCCCGCCGCAATGTGGCGCCGGTGTTGCAGCAGTTGGAATCGGAGACGACACAGGATATATCCGTAAGCGACTGCTTCAAGCCCGTAAGCCGATACTGGGACCGCATCAACCGGGCGGACCAGATACTGACGGCCTTGCCCGAGGCGATGCGCGTCCTGACCAGTCCGGCCCATACCGGGGCGGTGACTCTTTCGCTTCCCGAGGATACGCAAACGGAGGCGTATGATTACCCGGCCGATTTCTTCAAGAAACGCATCTGGACTATTCCTCGCAATCGGGCGGATCGCGCGGCTTTGGCCGGGGCGGCTAAGTGGATACAAGGTTCCAAACGTCCCTTGATCGTTGCCGGCGGGGGAGTCATCTACAGCGGGGCTGAGAAAGTCCTCGAACAGTTCGTGGAAAGGACCGGCATCCCGGTCGGCGTGACGATGGCGGGCAAAGGCAGTCTGCTCTATGACAACGAGCTGAACCTTGGAGCCATCGGTGTGACCGGCAACTTCGCGGCGAACCTCATCGCGCGCGAGGCGGATTTGGTGATTGGCATTGGGACGCGATTTGGCGACTTCACGTCGGCGAGCAAGACGGCATTCCAGAATCCCGACGTTCGTTTCGTCAATATCAACGTGGCGGAATTCGATGCGTATAAGCACGCCGCCTTGCCGCTCGTCGCGGATGCACGCGCTACTCTTAAGGAACTGATCGGATTGCTTAAAGGTTACCACGTTAGACCGGGCTATCAGCAAGAGGCTCAGAAACTGCATAAGCAATGGCAGGAGG
>Ga0209427_10001326_pt1 | contig 28309 bp, 29 predicted proteins | sample DeeMarSWOR136_30_FD_187465 | JGI IMG/M metagenome (GOLD analysis project Ga0209427, IMG submission 187465) | Marine sediment microbial communities from White Oak River estuary, North Carolina - WOR-1-36_30 (SPAdes) (version 2) | ecosystem: Environmental > Aquatic > Marine > Intertidal zone >...
GACATCAGCATAAAAGGCGACTCAGGGGCGCAGAGGGCAATCAGATTCAATATATATCACATGCTGATAGCGGCGCCGCCTGAAGACCTGAATGTGAGCATTGCTGCCAAGTCGCTGTCTGGCGAGTGGTATAAGGGACATATATTCTGGGATACTGAAATCTATATACTTCCCTTCTTCATATATACCCAGCCGAAAATAGCCCGAAGTCTGTTGTCCTATAGATACCGTCGATTGAATCAGGCAAGGACTAACGCCAGGCTTGGAGGGTATAGAGGGGCATTGTTTCCCTGGGAATCGGCGGCTAGCGGTGAGGACGAAACTCCTAAGTGGTGGAGGGGGCCGGATGGAGTCCTGATTGAGGTATACACCAGGCAAATACAGCATCATATCGTAAGTGACATAGCTTATGCTGTTGCGACATATTGTAGAGCGACGGGAGACGATGAATTTATGTTGCGTTATGGCGCTGAGCTGGTATTTGAGACGGCGCGATTCTGGGCGAGCCGCGTTAGCTACAATAAGGACCTTTCGGGGTATGAGGTGAAAGAAGTGACCGGTCCCGATGAATACCATAAAGGTGTTGATAACAATTCTTACACCAATTACCTGGCACGGTGGAATTTGCGCTACGCCGCTGAGCTGTATAACGAATTTCGGGAAAGGCATCCTGTCGGGCTCAAAAAATTGTGTGAACGGATGAAACTGCGCCAGAACGAGGTAGAGAAATGGAGAGACATTGGCAATAAGACTATGTTTCTAATTGATAAAAATGGATTGATCGAGGAGTTTCAGGGTTATTTTGGGAAGAGAAACGACGTTATTGAACAATGGGATGAAAAAGGTATGCCGGTATATTCCAAAGATGAAGAAGAGCTAAAGCACACTCAATTGGTGAAACAAGCAGATGTCATATTGCTATTGCATTTATTCCCCAATGATTTCACTGCGGATATTAAAAAGATGAATTTTGATTACTATGACGCCCGGACTACCCATTTATCATCGCTTAGCCCCTGCATATATGCTATTCTCGCTACAGAGCTAAACGATATTGACAGGGCGTATAAATATTTCCGCTATGCCGTAAACGGTGACCTTAAAGACTATTTTGGTAATACTGAGTTGGGCGTACATGCTGCGTCCTTGGGAGGTATCTGGCAGCTAGTAATTAATGGCTTTGCCGGAGTGAGAGTAATGGGAGACATACTTTCCATAAATCCCAGGTTACCTCGAAACTGGCAGAGTCTGGAATTCAAGCTGGTTTGGAGGGGGAACAATATTAGCTTTCGGGTATCCGGAGATAAAGTGGAGGTACTTTTAAGCTCAAGGAATAAGAAAATCAAGCTACCGATGAGCATTTATAATAAAGCATGCTATATTGAAGCCGGTAAATTAACGACAGTGGCCAAATGAAAATGAATCTCGCAAAGGATGTTGGTTTCATCTGGGATATTGACGGCATTGTCGTAGATAGCCCTCATGAAGAGGCTTGGCGTGTCACAGCGATGAAAGAGCCATGGCACATAAAAGAACTGAGTTCAGATTTTTATTTCACTCATGTGGCTTCCAGGCCTCGATACGAGGGGGGAAACAATATATTACAGCTGTATGGTGTGTATGAACGACTTGGAGCAGTCACAGAGGAAGAAAGGGCCAGGCTTCTGGAGAAGTATTGCAGTGAGAAAAATGCCCTCATAAGAGAGCTTATAGGGGCAGGAAAGTTCAAACTATTCGAGGACGCAATACCATTGTTATTAAAGGCAAAAAGTATTGGAATATGGCAAGCTGCGGCATCGGCGTCCAAGAATGCTAAAGGTATGTTGCTCCGTGTTTCAAGAAAGCGAATAGTAGACGAAATAGGGGATGATTCTGGTGTTTTTAATGAAGAAGATAGCCTGTATTCTATATTTGATGTTGATGCCTGTGGTCTTGATGTCGGCAGTAAGGAAGCTATGCAAAAGTTTGCCGCTGAGCGATTGAATGCTCTTTCCCAGAAAATGATAAAGAAATTTGTGGTATTCGAGGATGCTCCTTCCGGTATAGCGGCGGCAAAGTCCCTCGGTTATTATGCTGTTGGTGTACTGCGTATTGGTGAGGAAAGTGCTTTGCGTCAGGCAGGAGCCGATATCGTTGTCTCAGACTTAAGGGTGGTCAAGCTCGAGGACTTACTATAAGTTTAAAGCAAGTTTTGGCACTCCTTATATGTATAGCATTGCCTTTTTTCACACAGTTTGCCTGTGTTAGTATATCAAGGGTAAAGTTTATGGGCTGAGGAGACCTTGTTGACATAATGCTTACAAGGCTCAAAGAATTGGTAGAAGGAGAGGAGAAATGAAGAAGGGAAGAATAGCCATTATTGGAATAGTAGTGCTATTGGTTTTAATTATGTTGATTCCAGTTAGCTGTATTCCAGTGCCGAGTGGAGTTGACGGGGATAAGATCGCAGTGATTCCTCTCACCGGCGCTATTACCGGCACAAGTGGACCGTTTATGTATGGTCAGGTTATTACTCCGGAGCTGGTAAGGGAACAATTAAAGAGAGCGGAGGGTGATACTGCAGTGAAAGCAATTATTCTGCGCATAGACAGTCCAGGTGGCGAAGTAGCGCCTTGCCAGGAAATTCTGGAGGAGATAGAACAGGCAAAGCAATCCAAACCCATTGTGATCAGCATGGGGTCAATGACTGCTTCTGGCGGCTATTATATTTCATGCGAGGCAGACAAAATAGTAGCTCTTGCTGGCACGTTGACCGGAAGCATTGGAGTTATTGCCCAGATACCAAACCTCAAGGGTTTGTTCGACAAGCTGGGTATTGAGATGCAGACTTTCACCGGTGGTGAGCATAAGGATATGTATGCCGGGTATAGAAACCTGACACCTGAGGAGCAGGAAATCATGCAGAATCTGGTTGATGAATATTATGAGCAATTCATCGCCGTTGTTGCTGAAGGCAGGGGAATGGACAAGGAAGAGGTAAGGAGCTTAGCTACGGGACAGCTTTATACCGGTGTTGAGGCTGAGGAACTTGGTTTGGTGGATGAATTAGGTGGATTAGATAAAGCAGTGGAAGTGGCAACGGAGTTATCCGGAGCTGTATCTCCAAAGGTGGAATATTATAAACCCAGGTCGATTTCCATCTTAAGCGAGCTTTTTGAGTTAAGCTCATCTGAATTAAGCAGCCTGCTTAAGTTAAGACTACTGGGGTTAAGTGGGCAGGATATTGTTTTACTGGAAACATTAACCCACGCTTATCCTCAACCCAGATACCTCGTCTCTCCGTGAATTGAAAGGGATGGGTAAAAGAAATTGATGGAACGATTTCGCTTTATCACCGCTGGTGAATCCCACGGAAAAAGCCTGACCGCCATAATTGAGGGCATGGTAAGTGGTTTACCCTTAGAGGTTGAATATATCAACGGGGAATTAAGACGCCGTCAGGCAGGTTATGGGCGCAGTTCCCGCATGAAGATTGAGGAAGATAAGGTTGAGATTATCTCGGGACTATGGTGTGGGCTTACCATGGGTAGCCCGATTGCATTGCTTATCCACAATAAGGGTTGGCGAGACTGGGAAGCCGAGACCGTATCCTCTCCTCGTCCCGGGCATGCTGACCTTGCTGGAGTTATTAAGTATGGAATTAACGATATCAGACCAGTCATGGAGCGTGCCAGTGCCCGAGAAACAGCAGCTAGAGTGGCTGTTGGGGCGGTAGCCAAAAGATTTTTAGAAGAGCTTGGCATCGCCATTCATAGCCATACTGTAGCCATTGGAGGATGTCATTGTGAGCCGGGTGAAGCCATCTCCATAAATTGGCAGCAGGTGGAAGCCTCTCCCGTTCATTGCGCTGATGCTGAGTTAGGAAAGCAAATGCTCTCAGCGATTGACAAAGCTAAGACTGAAGGGGATACGCTGGGTGGTATTTTTGAAGTGATTGCCAGTGGGGTTCCCATAGGTTTAGGTAGCCACGCTCACTGGAACCGCCGACTTGATGGCAAAATTGCCCGGGCGATAATGAGCATTAACGCCGTCAAGGGTGTGGAGATAGGGGATGGTTTTGCCTTGTCTGGGCTTAAGGGTTCGCAGGCTCATGACATCATAGAGCCGAGTCCTTCTGTCATTGCGAGGAGCGAAGCGACGAAGCAACCTCTTCCCTGGTATCGCCCTACCAATCATGCTGGTGGCATTGAAGGCGGCATAAGCAATGGCGAGGATATAGTGGTCAGCGCTGCAGTTAAACCTATCGCTACTCTGGCTAAGCCACTGGATTCCATAGATTTGCGTACTGGCAAGAAAGCTGCAGCTCACTATGAGCGCAGCGATGTCTGTGTTGTTCCTGCTGCGGGGGTAATTGCTGAAGCGATGCTGGCCATAGTTCTTGTTGATGCCTGCCTGGAGAAATTCGGCGGCGACAGCTTAAAGGAAACCCTGTCAAATTATCGAGGTTATTTGAGTGGCATATCGCTTTGGAAGTCATGAAGAGGGCAGCAGGTAATATCGTTATCACCGGGTTTTCAGGTACTGGGAAGTCTCTGGTAGCCAGGGGGGTAGCCAGGCAATTAGGCTGGGATTTTATTGATACCGACAATGAAATAGTCAGCCTGGCAAAAAAGCCCATCGCTGAAATCTTCAGCAGCGATGGGGAGGAAAAATTCCGGGAACTGGAACGGGCAGTTATCAAGAGAGCCTCCCGGCATACTCACCGAGTTATCGCTATCGGTGGTGGCGCCATCGTTGACCCACAGAATCGCGCCAAGCTTGCCTACAATGGGGTCATTGTTTGTCTTGAAGCTAGACCAGAGACAATTTATCAGCGGCTGTTTCAGGAAGATAGTCATGGCCCTGAGATTCGTCCTCTTCTGGAAGGTGACAACCCTTTAGAGCGTATCAGGCAGCTTAAAGCTCAAAGACAACCTTATTACGATGATGTTGACCTGGTGATTAATACCGATGATTTAAGCATTGATGATGTGGCTAAAGAGGTGGTAAAGGGTTGGAGATTGCTTCGCTCCGCTCGCAATGACAAAGGAAAGAGGCGCAATGACAAAGGAGCGGCTGGCAATAGCAGAGGAAAGACAGGTCATGAGAAAGCAAAGGCTGGCACTGATGTTGCTGAAGATGTTGCTTGCTGGGTGGAAACAGCCACTCAAACATATCCCATCTTTGTCGGACATGGCTTATTGGATAGGCTTGGAGAGAAGCTGAAAAAAGTTAGCTCATCCCGGTTAGCTATTGTGATTAGTGATGGGAATGTTTCCCGTCTTTATGGGGATAGGGTTGGGGAAATCTTAAAAGCTGCTGGTTTTGCGGTTAACTCATTTGTGGTACCGCCGGGTGAAGAAAGCAAGAGCATAAACACAGCAATAGATATTTATAACTTTCTAATAAAGAAGCGGGGGGAGCGGGATGATATACTTATTGCCCTGGGTGGTGGGATGATTGGTGATTTAGCCGGTTTTGTGGCTGCCACTTATTTGCGTGGTATTCCATGGGTACAGGTGCCTACCAGCCTAGTAGCCATGGTTGATGCCAGTATCGGAGGCAAAGTAGCGGTTAACCATCATGAGGGTAAGAACCTCATTGGCGCTTTCTATCAACCCAATTTTGTTTTAGCTGATATCCAGACTCTGGCTACTCTGCCCAAACGCGAGTTAACCTCGGGCTGGGCTGAAGTCGTTAAATACGGGCTGATACTGGATAAAGAGTTCTTCGAGTTTCTGGAGTCCAACGTCGGCAGGTTGATAAAGCTGGAGCAGGATGTGGTCAGCAAAGCGATTATACGCAGTGCAAGCCTGAAAGCACAGGTCGTCAGCCAGGATGAGAAGGAAAGGGGACAGCGCATTATCCTGAATTATGGACATACTATTGCCCATGGATTGGAGACAGCTACTCAATACAGTCACTTCCTGCACGGTGAGGCAGTGGCTATTGGCATGATGGGAGCAGCCAAACTCAGCCAGAAGTCAGGCATTTTGCCTACCAATGTGGTTAAACGGCAGCAATCGCTATTGCAGAAATTTGGCTTGCCCACTACCTTTTTCGCCAGAGGTCTGGCTGAAATAGCCAAGGCTATGGAGGTGGACAAGAAAACGAGGGCAAAGAAAATCCGCTGGGTTCTTCTGAAGGATATAGGCAAGACAGCGATCCGCGCCAGTGTGCCACAGCAGGATGTCATGGCTGTCCTCGAAGAGCTATCCCAACGATGAATTCAGTTGCTGCCAGCAGGGCAAAACTTGTCTGGAATTACATTGAGGTATTGAAGCCCCGGGAATCGGGGTTGCATTTTCTCATGGGCGCTATCGCTGCCCTGATTGCTTCGGGAGGCATTATCGCTGCTGGAGGTGTTTTCCCTTCACGGGAATTCATTCTGGCTGCAATCGCTATTGCCTGCGGAGTCCCGGGATGTAACGGGCTTACCAACTATCTTGACCGTGATATTGATGCCAAAATGCGCCGGACCTGCCTTAGAGCATTGCCATCAAGGCGCATTTATCCGCCGGAAAAATCGCTCCCGTTGATTATCGCCTTGATAGTTATAGGGCTAATCTTAGCCCTGGTTGTCAATCCCTGGTGCTTCATGTTTGGAGCCATTGGTGTTATAGCCGCAGCGCTGTGGAGGAAAACATCTCTGGAAGTTTTCCTGGGGATAATCGCAGGCTGTGTGCCTGTGCTCATCGGTTGGTTTGCCATAAAACCGGTATTTGACCTTCAAATTCTATCTATCTGCCTTCTGGTTGCTGTCTGGATTCCATTGCACGTATGGAGTGTAATGGTTGCTTATCGGGATGATTATCGCCAGGCCGGGCTGCGTTATTTTCCCCTGGACTGGGAGGTTAATAAGTCGGTAAAGTTGCTCTTTGGCTTGTCCCTTCTCCTCTACGTGGTTTCCATCTTTGTTTTCTTTGCCGGACATTTTCACCTGTTCTATCTGATAGTGGCCAATATCCTCGGCATCTTACTGGTTACTGCCTGTCTTCGCCTGTTAAGCTCGCAGAGCTCAAAATCAGCCTGGCAGGTATATAAGCTGACCGCCTTTCCCTACCTTGGCATCATCTTTGTCACCATGTGCCTGGATGTCTGGCTGCTGTAGTGGTTATTTACTAGATTAAATTTCTCCACGAAGTTCACAATAAAGCCCTAAAGTATTGACACAGTGATGGCAAATTGCCTACCATAAAGAAGTTCTGCAAGGAAGCTCTGCAAAGAAGTTCTGCGCAAAATAACGATGTAGCAGATGAAGATAAGAGTTATAACCATCCTGTTAGCTATTATCTTGGCTGCGATTCCTTATTTGCCGGTGGTGGCTGAGGATGACAGCAGCGGGCAAACGACCATCACCATGAACACAGAATCGGTGATGGGTATCAGTTTAGATCAAGCAGAATGGAGGGTGGAGGGAGAGGAGGACGTGAGCTTAAATACTACATATAAAACCGACCTACCGGCAAGTTGGTGTACTATAACCAACGAGGGGAACACTAATGTGACCATGTTCATTGAGGGGGACGATGCTAAGTGGGTCAGTGATCCTACCAAGAAGTGGATTCTAAGCAGTACGGGCGATAATGGCAAAGATGTCTATGCACTTTGGTACCACATAAAGGGCGACACAGCGGATAGCTATACTCTTGTTAGCAAGGATCTAGCTTCGATGAACTGGGTGAGGGATGGCGAGCTATTGAATCTTGCGAAGCACAGTGATACGCAGCAATTTGGACTGAAGTTGCTAACTCCTACGCAATTTATTGGTGGCAGGACAATGGAAGCTCAAATCACTATAAGCGCAGTGGCTGCCTAATGAAATGATTTCAAATTAATGTGATGGAGCAGAAAATGAAGTTGGGTATTATAGGTATTTTACTGGCTGGCATCTTGGCTTTAATTCCGTGTTTGCCAGCAACAGCGCAGGATAGTGGCAACATAACTATTACCATGACTGGAGCTAAGGAGTTCTCCATCAATCTAACTCCAGCAAATTGGAGCTTTGGAACTGTAACCCCAAACACAGTAAATACAACGGACCTAACACAGTTCAACTTGGCTGTTGACTCCACTAGCACCTGTGCTATCAATACCTATATTACGGGTGAAGACGCTGTTTGGGCAGATGATCCTGGTGCATACAACTGGACACTGAGCAGCAATGAACAAAATGATATAAAGGTGTATGTGCTATGGTTTAAGGTGAATGGTGAGGAAAGTTATATCCCCATTAGTAAAACGGAAACCCAGTTTCACTCCACCACCCTGGGACCTGGCGATAGCAAGCAATTTGGATTGAAATTACTGACTCCTCAACCTGATTTCACTGAAGGTGCCACCGGATACTTCTCAGTTGGTAGTGCGATAGTGCAAACCCACGTCACTATAAGTGCGGTAGTTGCTTGATGGTGAAGCAGAGCAAGTACCTGTTCTGGCTTGCTGCGGTTCTGTTAATTGCGGTTTTCCTGTTCCCTGCTATAGTTCAAGCTCAGAGCTTCAGTGTATCGCCAGTAGAGGTAGAGATAGATAACCTGTCTCCTGGTGAAGTAACTCAATTCAACCTTACTATTCATAATAAAGAGGATGTGAATTATGTTTTCGCGTTAACTACCTATAACCCTGGGGAATCAGAAAGAAGGGAGGGGAGGGCCGAATTTCCCGATAATAGCTGGATAAGTTTTTCTCCCCAAAGTGTTGAGGTAGGAGCTAGCTCCGAGGCCAGGACAGAGGTCACAGTTACCGTACCGCCAAATCAAAAGTGGACGGGCAAGGATTGGGAGATATGGCTGAGGGTTGCTCCTGAAGAAAGGGAATTTCTGGTGGTGAATTATTATATCCGCCTTCTGGTGTCGACAGGGGAAGAGGTAGAAACCGGTATCAATGTGGGATTGATTGTCGGCATTCCTGTTGGAATACTGCTTGTAGCATGTGTTGTCTATTACCTTTACTTCAGGCGTAAGGCCAGGCATCCTATTTCCTGACTTCGAGCAGATGCTCAAAAAACGCTGAAAATCCGTTAAAAGCAGCCCTGGCATGATATACTGCACATTTGATGCCAACTACGGCTGTAGCGCTGTTTTAGCGCTGATTGAGGCGAAATCAGCGCGAAGCGAGATTAGTGCAAGGGTGAGATTTTGCTGTCGTTAGTCAAGGTATATCAGAGTTACCAGGGGAATACCGGGATTGAATAAGAAGCTACTGTTACTAGTTTTCGGCATAACTTTCCTCGGATTTATTGATACCCAGTTGACCGTTCCTATAATGCGGCTTTACGCCGATAGTTTAGGGGCTACCGTGGCTATCGCCGGATTTATCATTGGTATGTACTCCATTCTGAATACGCCGGCGAATATTGTGTTTGGCCCGGTAGTCGATAAGTTTGGTCGCAAAATCCCCCTGATCCTTGGACTTGTCGGCGATGCCATATGCATGTTTCTTTACTCATTATGCAGTACTTCCCTACAGCTCCTTGTCGTCAGAGGATTTCACGGACTTGCTGGAGCAGTCTTGGGATTGGCAACCGCGTCTATGGTTGCTGATTATTCCCCAATGGAGAAAAGAGGGAGAGGTATGGGATTTTATGCGATAGCCATGGGCCTGGCTCCGCTTATTGGAATGATGATATGTGGAATCATTATGCGCAACCCGGCCGGATTCAATACGGTCTTTTACACCGGGAGCGCGCTGTTGCTAGCTGCTGTAATCTTAGCATTTCTGCTTCCCCAAACTGAAGCGAAGGGCAAAGCTGAAAGTATAGATTTTAAAAAAATAGGCGTAATAGCAGCAAGGAAGGCAAATATAGCCTCTTATGCCGCTATCTTTTCTCAGTGGTTTATAATGGGTGTCATAACCGTCTTATTACCCAGCTACATGGTGAACTTAGGCATGACAGCTTTTCATGTCGCCATGGTTATGTTGGCAGTAACAGCAACTTATGCCGCTTTCAGCTATCCCGCAGGACTCCTGTCGGATAAGGTAGGGCGCAAAATCCCCTCCCTTATGGGTCTGTCATTGCTCGTAATTGCCATAAATTTGATTCCCATGGCCACAAGTTTTGAACAATTGATAGGGTTGGGTATGTTGCAGGGGATAGGAATGGGGTGCATACTTCCCTCAGCATTGGCGCTAATCTCCGATAATACTGAGAAAGGCGAGAGAGGAACTGCAATGGGGATATTCCACGCGTTACTCACTCTGGGTGTGGCGGTCGGTGCTCCTGTCACAGGGGTGTTAGCCGGCAGAGTTGGAACCAGCCTTGCGATACATCTGAGCACACTAATGCCAGTTGCGGCTATAATTGCCGTCATGGCACTGGTTAAGGCAGGGTTACCGCAGAGAGAAATTGTCGTGGGAGCAGAAAATGATTGATATACCACCACCATTTATGGTCTCTTACGGCATCACCAGCAAATGTAACCTGAACTGCAAGCATTGCTATGCCCAGGCTACGGAAGAGACCTCAAGCGATGAGCTATCGACGGCAGAAGCCAGGAGGCTTATCGACGAGCTGGTGGATTGGGGAGCGAAATTTCTTGTACTGGATGGTGGTGAACCTTTATGCCGTCCCGATTTTCTGGAGATTGCTTCCTATGCCTCAAGCAGGGGTTTAATGACCGGCATCGGCAGCAATGGAACTCTCATCGATAAAGCCATAGCTGAGGAGATAAAAGGAGCTGGTGTTCAATCGGTGGCTATTTCCATAGACAGCGTTAGGGGTGAAGTTCACGATACCTTTCGTGGTAAGAAAGGGGCTTTCTATCAGGCAATGAATGGAGCAGCAGCCTGCAAAGAGGCAGACCTGCCATTTCAATTTGGCATGGTTATTAGAAAGCAAGCACTATTCGAGGTTCCCGATATGCTAAAGCTAGCTGTGGAGAGCGGCGCCGATGCTGCTGAATTCTTCGACCTGGTAGAAGCAGGCAGGGCAAGAATAGAATGTCGCGGTGAGTCGCTGAGCCCTGAGGAAAGGAGACAAGTAATGGAGTGGCTGGCTCAAGCCCAGATAGACTGTCCTATCGTTATAAGAGTGCCTGCCTGTCCTATGTATCCCCTGGTTCTGCAGGACAGGGAAATTAAGCCAAGGCATTTTTCTCCAGAGCTTTTAGCTCGCATTCCCTACTATGGCAGGGGTTGTGCTGCCGGCATGCCTTTTGGCTATGTCAGGATTGCACCTAATGGTGAAGTTAACCCCTGCATGCTGCTGCAAATTGACCTGGGCAACATAAGGGAAAAAAACATCCGTGATATATGGAATAGATCGCTGGTATTAAAACAACTTCGCTCCAGGGAGTTAAAGGGCGAATGTGGGCAGTGTGAGTACAAGAATACCTGTGCCGGATGCCGGGGCAGGGCTTATGAGGAGACAGGCGATGTGCTTGCTTCCGACCCGGGGTGCTGGATTAAGTGAGAAAGGAGGATGAGATATGCAGCAGTTTGTACACCAAAAATCAAGGGCGCTGAGCCAGGATGAAATGGAGCGTTTCGTTAAGGGACATTCCTATGGTAGATTGGGGCTTTGTCTTGAGAGCGAACCTTACGTCGTACCTGTAGCCTATGGATACGAGCAGGGGAAAATTTACTTTCACTCAGCTAGAGAGGGTAAGAAGCTGGATTTGATCAGGAAGAATAACAGGGTTTGCTTTCAGGTTGATGAGTGGCAAGAGGGCTGGGCCAGCGTAATTTGCTACGGCAGAGCTAGCTTGACCGAAGATGTGAAGGAGAAGCAGAGATGTTTTGAGATCCTTACAGGTCAGAAACTCAGCGAAGAACATTTTCAGAATGTGAAAGCCTGCATTGGAATCATACCGGTAGAAGAGATGACTGGAAGATGCAGCGCCGATTTTAGCCTGGAATGCAAAGATTGAGCTGGGCAGCTCGTTACCAGCATTGATTGAGCAGAAGCCGCCTATAGGCTATAATCGGTTAACTAAATTAAGCAGGAGGTCATTTTTTGCTCAAGAGCCATAGCTGTGGTGAATTAAGGAAAGAACACGGTGGGGACAAAGTAGTTTTAGCTGGCTGGGTACATCGACGCCGTGACCATGGCGGCATGGTATTCATTGACTTACGGGATAGCAGTGGCATAGTCCAGGTAGTTTTTAATCCACAAACGTTAAAGGAGGCATTTCACACAGCCAGTTCGTTGCGTAATGAATATGTAGTTCAAGCTATCGGAGAGGTTACTTTGCGTCCTGCAGGAACGGAGAATCCAAAACTGGCTACCGGAGAGGTTGAAATTATGGCTGGTGAAGTGGTCGTTCTTAACCCATCGGAGGTACCTCCATTCTACGTAAATGAAGATGAGGAAGTGGATGAAAGTCTCTGCCTTGAAAACCGCTACCTGTATTTAAGGAGGCCCAGGGTAAGGGATAATATTTTGTTACGTCACGAGGTCATAAAGTTTATCCGTGATTCGCTGGATACCAAAGGCTTTATTGAAATTGAAACACCGATATTGATTAAGAGCACGCCTGAAGGGGCACGTGATTATCTTGTGCCCAGCCGCCTTAACCCTGGTAAATTTTATGCTCTTCCCCAATCACCGCAGCAGCTCAAGCAGATTCTCATGGTTGCCGGTTTCGAAAAATATTTTCAGATAGCTCGTTGCTTCCGGGATGAGGACTTGAGAGCTGACCGCCAACCGGAATTCACCCAGCTTGATCTGGAGATGAGCTTTGTTGACGAAGAGGATGTGCTGCAGCTTATGGAGGAGCTGTTTGTCTCGCTGGTGAAGGCAACTAAACCAGACATGGAGGTGTTAAAGCCTTTCCCTCGTCTTACTTATATGGAGGCAATGGAGAAGTATGGCACAGACAAGCCCGATGTGCGTTTTAGTCTGGAACTCAGCGACATATCGGATATTGCTAGTGACACTGATTTCGATATTTTTCGTGCTGCTCTCAATCAAGGTGGAAAAGTGAAAGGGATATGCGTTCCTGCTTGTGCTCACTATACCCGTCACCAGCTTGATAACTTAATTCAGTTGAGTAAAGACTATGGAGCACAGGGTTTGCTAACTATGGCTGTTACCGCGGAAGGCTCTGGAACAAGCGGGGTTAAGTCGGTGGCTACAAAGTATTTGACTCAGAAGCAGATAGAGGCGGTCATTGCCAGATTTGATGCTAAATCCGGCGACCTGTTGTTGATTATCAGTGATAAATTAGAAGTGGTTAACAAGGCGTTAGGGGAATTACGATGTGAAATGGCGCGACGGCTGGACTTGTTGAACGATAATTTGCTAGCCTTTGCGTTTATAGTTGATTTCCCTTTGCTGGAGTGGAATGAAATGAGAAGCTGTTGGGAAACAATGCATCACCCCTTTACTGCTCCCCAGCAAAAGGATGTATCATTGCTTGATATCGAACCCGGCAAAGTGCACGGGCGTCACTATGATGTAGTGTGCAACGGTTGTGAACTTGGCAGCGGCAGTATCAGAGTACACGAGCGTCAGATTCAAGAAAAGATATTTAACTTGCTTGGTTACAGCGAAGCGGAAATGAAGGACCGATTTGAAGCCCTTTTGAGGGCGCTGGAGTATGGGGCTCCGCCTCACGGCGGTATTGCCATCGGTCTGGATCGTCTTGTAATGCTTCTCGCTCGGGAAAAAACTATCAGAGAAGTCATTGCGTTCCCCAAAAATCAAAATGCTGAGGACTTGATGTTTGGTGCTCCTTCAGAGACGGATAAAAAGCAACTTGACGAGCTGAACCTGAAGTTAAAGGAAAGTTAATTATGGATGTGAAGCATGAAAGTGACTGCGGAGACATTAGAAGATAGCCAGGTAGCACTTAATATCGAAGCTGAAGCTGGTGAGCTTAACAAAGCCATGGATGAAGCTTATCGCCGGTTGGTTAACAAAGTTTCTGTACCCGGTTTTCGTAAAGGAAAAGCCCCCCGATTTATTCTGGAGCAGCATATCGGCAAAGGCTCATTGTTGGAGGAAGCGTTAGAGCAGTTGATACCCCAGCTTTATAAGGAAGCTATTGACTCACAAAAAATCGAGCCTATTGACCAGCCGCAGGTGGAAATTATCCAGACTGAGCCTGTTGTGTTCAAAGCTGTTGTTCCTGTTAAGCCCACGGTTGAACTCGGCGATTATCGTAACATCAAGTTACAACCTGAGCCTATAGAGATTACTGACGAAGAAATCGATGCTGCTGTTGAATTAAAACGGCAAGAGCAGGCAATTTTGACCCCTGTAGATCGTCCTGTTCAGTTTGGTGACATGGTCACTATGAATATCGAAGCCAATATCGAAGAAAAACCATTCTTGAATCATAAGGACATAGTCTATGAAGTAAACAAGGGTTCTCAGGTGCCGCTACCTGGATTTGCCGAGAAATTAAAGGGAGCAAAGAAAGGCAAGGGAAAAGACTTCACTCTTATCATGCCTCTGGATCACCGAGTTAAAGAGTTTGCTGGCAAGGAGTGTTTTTTCAAAGTAGCTGTCACTGAAGTAAAGGAGAAGCAACTACCTGAGCTAGATGATGAATTTTCTCAAACCTGTGGCTATGATAATTTAACCTCAATGAAGGAAGCACTGTATGTTGACTTGAAGGATAAGGCGAAGCAGTTAGGGGAGCAAAGATTAAGCGAAACAGCAGTTGATGCCGTCGTTGAAACCAGTCAAGTGCATTACCCACCTATTTTGGAGAATAAGGAAATTGACAGGATTCTCGAAAGAGAGGCACATCGCCTTGGCTTCACCAAACTGAACGATTATCTGAATGCTACCAACCTTACCGAGGAGAAACTGAGGGATTCATTACGCCCGACGGTAAAAAAGCAAATCGCTCGCCTCATCGTATTGGATGAAATAGCCAGGATAGAAAAGATTGAAATTAACGAGTCAGAGGTAGATAATCAAATTGATGAGATGGTGAAAAGCGAAGAAGGAGAGGGTGAGAAAATACGCCAGTTCCTGCAGTTACCTCATATGAAGGAATCTATGCGAGAAAGTCTACGGAGGAATAAAACAGTAGACTGGCTGGTAAAGATAGCTACCAGTGGTAATCAAATTGAAGCCGAGACAGAGCAGTGATCGGATACCGTTCATTTTTATTTATTTTGGTTGGATTTATCCTTGCCTTCCAATTTGTGGTTATGGAGTTTGTTCCTGACTTTGCCGCTGCGCAGCTTAATACACTATTGAATATGGAATGGTGGAACTCATACAATACACGAATAGTGGGCATTGGTGTGGGGATAATCGGTATAATACTGCTGATCAGGGGGACTAGGCAATAAGATTCTTATTTCAGGAGGTGCACATGAATGAGAAATTTCAGGTACTAATTCCTACAGTGACCGAGACTGGTGCTCGGGGTGAACGTGTCTTCGATATATACTCTCTCCTGCTTAAGGAGAGGATCATCTTCCTGGGCACGCCTATCAATGACCAGATAGCTAACCTTATCATCGCTCAACTTCTCTATCTGGAGCGAGAGGACCCGGAGAAAGACATAAGTGTTTACATTCATTGTCCTGGCGGCATCATTGCCGCTGGATTGGCTATCTACGATACCATGCAGCTTATCCGCTGCGATATATCTACCATCTGTGTTGGTCTGGCAGCCAGTATGGGCACTTTGCTTCTTTGTGCAGGCACTAAGGGCAAGCGGTACGCCCTGCCTAACTCGACCATACATCTTCATCAGGCGGTGGGTGGTGCCCAAGGGCAAGCAGCTGACATTGAAATTGCCGCTCGGGAGATAATGAGAATGCAGGAAACAATCCGCAATATCATAGCCGAGCATACCGGTCAGCCAATAGAGAAGATAGCTCACGATACTGATAGGGATTTCTATCTTAACCCAAAGCAAGCAATGGAATATGGCCTCATTGATGAAATACTTACTGCGCCGGCTAAAAAGTAACGCGTGTAAAGATTAGTCTTACGAATGCCTTCTTATGCTGTTTTTCCCTTGTCCAGCTCAAAATCTTCAAATATCGTCGGCGCATGCTTTTTCAATATTTTTAGAATCTCAATAGCGGCTTCCCTTATTTCCCACTGTGCGCCTGGTTCACTTCTTAATTCAATTATGTACCGCCACTCCCTGAGATTTGCGGTCACTACAATTTGACTTTCCGCAGCATTGGGAAGCACGAATCTGGCGTCTTGTTTCTTGATCCCTAATTCTTGTAACTCCCGGTAGGCTTTTCTTGCTTTTTCCATAAAATCGACAAAGGCTGAATGAGCCTCAGGGCGGTTCTTTATCGACAGAGGCTCAATGTAATTAAAATTGCTTTCGTCTACATATCTCTGGGATTGCTGGGTGAAGGAACATAATCTGTGCCTCACCAACTGGTGCGTGAATGCTCTTGATATGCCTGAAATTCTAAAGGTAGCGCAGGCATGCTCTAACACAGAAAGGTGTCCTCTTTTAATTAACGCCCTGATAAACGCCTTTTCAGTATCTTTCCCTTGTTTGCTGAACGATAGATACGACGTCCGCCCTGCAGCTTCTATCAGCTTTTCCGGCTCGGGGGTGATAAATAACAGCTCTACTTTCATTTCACACTTCCTTTAGGTTACCAGATTTTTAATGCCCATCAAAGGTAATCAGCTTCTGCAACATCAAGAACTAGTTAGCGAAGGAAGTATTTCCTGCAAAGTGTGCAAAGTAGGAAGACCTTGTCTGGCTCCCACCTCTTTCATGGCAAAATGAGCCATCATATCTCCCAGTTGTCCACACTCATCAAGCTTTCGCTGTTTAACTAAACCGAAAAGAAAGCCTGCGGCAAAAGCATCACCGGCACCAGTGCTATCGAGTTGCCCTGCAAAAGCTGCCGATGATTCAACTTTATATTCGTGGTCCTTATCGCAAATATAGCCAGTCGTAGCCTGGCCTGGTGCCAAGGATAATCCCTTGCCTAAAGTAACCACGACGACCTGGCATCCTTGCTTGAGGCATTTCTTTGCTCCAGCTACGAAGTTCTCGCCGGTTAGTTTTTCCAATTCATCTTTATTGATAAATAATACATCGGTTTTTTGAAGCAGGGGAGATATGGCCTGCATCCCTCTGACAGCATAGAGCATTCCAGGGGCAAAGCTAATCTTAACTGAACCTGATAATTTTTCCAGCGATTCGGCCTGAACAATAAATTGCTTTTCATCTACAAAAGACGAGAAATGGACTATTTTGGCCTGGTTCAGGTAATCTGCATCTATGTCCTGAGAATTAAGCACGCTATTAGCTCCAGGCAGGAGATAAATGGCACGTCTTCCCAATTCATCAGTGACACATAATGCAATGCCGGTCTTTTTTGCCTTCTTAATGCGAATATGTGTGGTATCCGCGGCGATATTTTGGAGATCTTTAATGCAAGCTTTCCCCTGCGCATCGTCTCCTATAGCGCCCACGAATCCCGTTCTTACACCTAACTTAGCTAAACCATAAATAGTATTGGCTGCTGAACCACCGGGAGTTGCCGCAACATGGTCAATTGGCACTTCTCCATCAAGGACAATCTGTTTTACTCGATATAGATAGTCCATATTCAAAGCGCCGAATCCAATCACCTCAATAGTTGACATAATATTAACCGAGCTTGGCTGCTTCTTTTCTAACCGAACGCCGTATCCTGCTATGGATTTTCAGAGGTTCAGTTATATCATTACTTCCTGTCAGCCAGTGGAAATGACCTCGGGTGCCTTCGCCTCCAATTTCCTCCTTTTCTTTGACCATCTTCTCCACCGCGCTTCGATCTCCTCTGCCCCAGGTTTCTAATATCACCCATAAATCATCGAGCCTGGTGGATGCTAGGCTCATCGTAGAGTAGGGCAGGGCATACTCATTGGCGTTGAAGGAAATGGCTAAGCCCCCAGCGTTGTCCACTGCTTGAAGCATCTTGAAGTCAGTAATGCTGTCTCCCACAGCTACCCAGTGAGAAAGCGGTTCTCCTGTTTTGGCGGCAAAACGCTCCAGTGCTTTCACCTTTCGGCTTCCACCCATCGGTTTCACCTCAGTTACCATTTTCCCCGACTTAGTCTGCGGTAGCTCTTGCCAGTAAAAATAGTCAAGCAGTCTCTTTATATCGTCATCGACCATAGAGGAGAGGTTCGGAATTTGCTTCTCCATCTCCTCCAGCAAAGTAAAATCACCCTGGGTCAGTGATTGAGAAATCTTATTCAGGGGGAAAGAGGTGCACGCTACATTTTGTGTAGGGATTCCCAGCCTTTGGATAATACCTGTGGCGTATTGTTCATAGCTGGTACTGGCGCAGAAAACTTGCCAGCCATGGGTTCTCAGTTTGGAAACAAGTTCAGACGCTCCGGGAGTCAGAGCAGCCCGCTGTCCCATAATGCCAATCTGCTCCTCTTTGATGCCATGATAGGCGAGAAAGGGAACGATAAGAGCAAGAGTGTCTCCCGGTTCATAACTCTCCCTGCCTTCAAGCGTCAACAAATCATCATAGCGGCTGATGACTTCGAAAATCTTGTCTCCATTGGGGAATAATTTCATTAGCTCGTAGGCGTTATCCTGAGGGGCTAGAGGTCCTTCAAGGTCGAAGCATATCAAATTCATTGTAATATTGCTTGCACTGCTTGATTTACTTCATCGCTGACGTCATACCCCTCAATGAAGTCTCCCTTACCGTCGACTACTTTGCCATCTTTGATGCTTATTTGCTTTTCACCGAAAGCCTTCACGGTGGAAATGATGAGGGGGAATTCCCGGACAAGTTCATGACGGCGAATAAGATGAAACAAGTTTTGGTTATCACCCTTTTGCCGATAGTTTTTGAACGGCTCATCCATAATAGAGAATAGGCAATATGCTACCACAGGACCTTCATCCAATTTCGGAGTGACTAAGTGCATCATCGCTCCTGCTTTATCAGCCTTGTTTTCTACTAATTGCCAGATTACCTCCTGCCAGCTACCTTTAGGACCGCCTGGAGGTGCAGGATGAAGGTTGAGCATATCATAGTTGCGGCACATCTCCTCTCCCACAATGAGCATGTAACCGGCAAGGACGCAGAGGTCTGGAGAAAATTTCTTAATTCTGCTCATTACCGCTCTATCATATTTGATACGCCAATCTTGCGTACTGTTTACTGTTTGGAAGTTCTTGTATGATAGGCAAATCAAGGGCAAATTATAGCTGTGAACCAACCGGAAAAACATATCGCTTTCTTCAAACTCGCCTGGCTCACGATTGCTGAAAACAAAGCTGATTTTCGCCTTAATTTCACCGGCATAGATGCTTTCCTGCACAGCTTGCAAAAGCTGCCGAGCAGCTTCATCTCTTCCGGTAGAAAACCAGCCAATATTCAACAAGAAAGCAACCTCTTCCTTATCTTCCACCACAGACTAACAAAGTGAAGGAAGGAACTTGACCTCTGCCCAAATATTTTACCCCGGGTTAGACAATCCAGAAAGTGTTCCGGCCCATTAAATTCGGGCATTTCGACATAAGCCCTACCAATCTCACGGACGGTATGAGCATCACTTCCAGCGCTGGCAGGTAATCCATAATCTAAAGCCAGTTTAGAAGCTTTGGGAATGCTACTTGGGAAGGGGATGCGAGAGTTGAACACCTCGATGAGATCAACCTGGGATAAAATCTCCTGTGATAGTAGCTTCTTATTCTCGCGAAATGAATGACCGAATGGGTGAGGTATATTGACCAGCCCACCCTGGCTTTTAATTCGCGTGATTGTTTCCTGGGCGGATAACCCGCGAGGAATCTCCTGGGTGAGGAACAGTCCCATCAACTCACCGATAGGCGTCATAATTTCCTCGGCAACAATTACGTTAAACGGAGCGATTTCTTTTAACTTTAAGGCACCGGCGATACTGTGATGGTCGGCTATGGCAATACAATTAATGCCTATTTGTAGGCATCGAGCCACTATCTTATCTAATGGTGTCCCGCAATCCGCAGAATAGCAGGTATGAACATGTAAATCCGCCTTTAGCACCTAGCCTGCCTTCCCCAGGTATTCTCCTGTGCGGGTATCAACCTTAATAATCTCACCTGTATCGATAAACAGGGGAACTTGAACATTGATGCCTGTCTCCAGCTTTGCCAGTTTACTGCCGCCGGTAGCGGTATCCCCTTTGAATCCCGGCTCCGTTTGTATAACCCGAAGCTCTACCGCAGCGGACAGCTCAACACTTATTGGTGTACCTTTGTAGGTTGATAGATCCAACTCCAGTCCTTCCTTTAAGTAATTCTTTGCCTCTCCCAGTTGTTCTGTTGTCAATGATATCTGTTCGTAGGATTCATTATCCATGAAGTAGTAGATGCCGCTGTCATTATAAAGATATTGAACGTGGCGACGCTCGAGAAAAGCAGGGGTAAATTTATCGTTTGCCTGGAAAGAGCGCTCAATGGTATTGCCGATACGGATATCACGAAGCCGTAACCGAACTTGAGCTGAGCCGCGTCCTATCTTAATGTGCCGATATTCAACGATTTGATATATGTTGCCGTCTAGCTCTATAGCTATCCCCTTCCTTAATTCTCCTGCGTCTATCATGTAATTACCTCCACTGCTTTCTCCGACCTGGTAAGTACCGTTGCTTTACCTTCTTGTAAGCTAACCATATCCTCAATTCTAACCCCTCCCCACTCGGAGATATAAATCCCCGGTTCCACGGTGAAGACCATACCATCAGTGAGCAAATCGTCGGAGTTGGGCCCCAGTGCCGGAAATTCATGCACCTCTAATCCAACGCCATGCCCTAAACCATGTCCAAAGGCATTTCCATAACCAGCCTGTTGAATAACATCCCTGGCTAATTTGTCCGCTTCGCTAGCCTTCATCCCGGGCTTGATTCCCTCTATAGCAGTGAGTTGTGCTTTCAACACGATATCGTAGATCTTGGTTAAGGTCTTATCTGGTTTACCAAAGCATAAGGTGCGGCTAAAATCGCTGCAATATCCATCAAGCCTGGCCCCCATGTCGATAAGCACCGGTTCATTGGGACGGATTGTCCTTTCGGCAGGTTTAGCGTGAGGCAGCGCTGAGGTTGGCCCTGAGGCTACAATGATATCAAAGGCTATCCCGTCACTCCCGTTTTCACGCAGGCGCTTTTCCGTTTCCCACGCAGCCTCTTTCTCGGTAATGCCGGGCTTGATTATCGATTTAATTTGAGCGAACACAGTATCGGTTAGTTCCACGGCTTTAGCGATAAATCTCAGCTCAATTTCTTCCTTTATCGAGCGTAGATTCTCCACCAGGTTCGTGGTTGGGACAAGCTCCACCTTAAATCTTTTACTTTTTATTATTTTGCCAAGGCGGTGATAAACAGCGAAAGGAACGAAGTTCGCTTCAAATCCCAATCTCCGCCATCGAAATTCAGATACTAAATCGGGCAGCCAGTCATTCAAGTCGCCTTTGATTTGGATGACGTTGAAATCAGGGGCTTCTGTTCTAGCTTGCGCAATGTAACGAAAATCAGTAGCCAAGACGGCCTGGTTATGGGAAATAAGCAACCACCCTGAGGAACCAGTGAAGCCGGAGAGATAGCGATAGTTTTCCATTTTCGAAACTAAAAGAGCGTCGAGGTTTTGTTGAACGATTAAGGGACGGAGTTTTTGTAGGCGCTTTACTCCCAACTTTCTCCCTTCGAGAGCGTTCATCAATCTTCGGCTGTCATTCTGAGCGAAGCGAAGAATCTGGAGACCCTTCACTCTCGTTCAGGGTGACAATTAAATACTTTCTCCCTTAAGTTCAGCTACTAAAGTTTCCAGAGCAATAATATATCCTTGCCAGCCCAATCCGCTGATTTGGCCTTTAGCAATGGGTGCAATCACTGATTCGGCTCTCCATTCTTCCCGGGCATAAATGTTAGATAAATGAACTTCGATGATTGGAAGTCCGGAATCTACCAGGGCATCATGCAACGAGAGACCATAGTGAGTAAGGGCTGCGGGATTAATAACTATTCCGTCGGCTGAGTCTGCCTGTTGTTGAATAAAATCCACCAGCGTCCCTTCGCTGTTGGACTGAAAGGAAACTACTTCCACGTTTAACCTTTCTCCCTGTTTCTTAAGCAGAGAATCGATTTCGGCTAGGGTCTTTTCTCCATAGGTTGTCGTATCCCGCTTACCCAGCATGTTTAGATTTGGACCATTGATAATTAAAATTTTCATTAGCTGCTCCTTTCTGGTAACGTATTTGTAGTAAACTGGCACTTGGGGAAGTTGCTGCACCCGTAAAAAGTCTTCCTCTTCTTGCTAACCCTCCGCACTAATTCACCGTCACATTGAGGGCAGGGGACACCCGTCTTGACCAGGAATGGCATCGTTGTTTTACATTGTGGGTATCCGCTACAAGCCAGAAATTTGCCAAATCGCCCGATTCTTACCACCATGGGGAGCCCACAGTTGGGGCATTTCTGGTCGGTCATCTCCACTACCTTAACTTTGTGTGCGTTAGCTAATGCACTTTGCAGCGTATCCTGGAAGGGAAGGTAGAAAGCATTTAGTTCGGCTACCCAGTTTTTCCTTCCCTGAGCTATTTCATCAAGGTTTTGTTCCATTTGTGCTGTAAATTTTGTTTCCACGATTTTAGGAAAATGCTGGCACAACATATTATTAACGACTATTCCTAGCTCTTCAGGGTGAAATCGTCCACCTTGTTTGTACACATACATTCTTTCCTGGATAGTAGCCAGAATAGGGGCATAGGTGCTGGGACGTCCGATGCCTTCCTGCTCCAATGCCTTTATCAGTGTTGCTTCAGTATACCGAGCCGGCGGCTGGGTGAAATGCTGCTCTGGGAAAGCATCTATATAGCTTAATTTGTCACCAATCTTCAGCTCAGGCAGCGAAGTAGGTATCTCTTTCTTATCACTCTCATCTTTTCCTTCACTATAAACAGTCATAAAGCCGGGGAATTTCATAAACGAGCTGGCTGCCTTAAGCAGGTAACCATCCTTGCTTTTTGGCACAGCTGCCTCTATTTCCATGGTCGTGGTGTCGTATAGAGCTGCTGCCATCTGGCTGGCTACAAAACGTTTCCAGATGAGTTCATAAAGCCTTGCCTGGCTTGAATCAAGGAACGGCTTGACTTTCTCTGATTCCCGCACAACTTTAGTAGGTCGGATTGCCTCATGTGCCTCCTGGGCCCATTTCGTCTTCTTGGCGAAAGTACGTGCCTTTGAAGGAAGGAAATTCTTCCCATATTTTTTGTTGATGAAGCTTCTTGCCTCAGCAAGGGCGGAGGGAGCAATATGAGTGGAGTCGGTGCGCATATAAGTAATAAGTCCCGTCGAGCCTTCTTTACCCAGAGGTAATCCCTCATAAAGCTGCTGAGCAACAGCCATGGTATGTTTAGCAGTGAAGTGTAGCTTTCTCCAGGCTTCTTGCTGTAGAGTGCTGGTTATAAACGGTGCAGCTGGTTGGCGAGGCACCTGTTTTCTTTGAACGCTACTAACGTGGTATCTAGACTTTCCCAGGCGGGCAACAATCTCTTTTGCTTGCTCTTCATTATGGACGCTCAGTTTTGTGCCATCGAGAAAAGCTACGAGCTCGGCTTTGAAGCTTATTTGTTGCTTCTGAGGAGCCAATTCAACTTCAATGCTCCAGTACTCTTCAGGCGTAAAATTTTCAATTTCCTGTTCTCTATCAGCTATCATCCTGACTACTACAGATTGGACTCTGCCGGCAGATAGTCCCCGTTGTATTTTTCTCCACAGCAGCGGGCTTAATTTATAGCCAACAAGCCTATCCAGGATGCGTCTTGCTTGCTGGGCATTAACGAGGTTCATGTCAATAGCGCGGGGTTTCTTGAATGCTGCCCGAATTGCCCCTTCGGTTACTTCGTGAAACACAACACGGTGGATAGGGGTATCGTTTCCATCCAGCTTTGAGGCCTTAATCAGATGCCAGGAGATCGCCTCCCCTTCACGGTCGGGATCAGTGGCTAAATATATCGAGCTGGCTTTATTAGCGGTATTCTTGATTTCGCGGACTATTTTTCTTTTCCCCTGCAGAATGACATATTCCGGAGTGAAGTCTTTCTCAATATCCACACCCAGGCTTGACCTGGGTAGGTCGCGGACATGTCCCACTGATGCTTTGACCGTGTAGCCGCGCCCCAGTATTCTGTTGAGCGTTCTTGCCTTGGCGGGCGATTCAACAATGACTAGTTTAGCTGCCATGATTTATTCTTTGCCTACTCTACCGCTAAGCACGTAATTCATGTTCCCTACTTGCTTGGCTATTCCTTTTAACTCCAGGATAGCCAGTGTGCTGCTTACTTCGGGCATAGCCAGACCACTGCACCGGCAAATTTCATCTATATGGCCTGGCTCGAAAGTTAATTGCTTTAACACCCGTGATTCTTTTTCATTGGCAGGCAGGAATTCCTTGATCTCCAGTTGCTGTGCCATCGTGGTTAAATTCAGCTCTTCCAGAATATCATTACAATTGCAAACTAACTTAGCTCCTTCCTGTATAAGATGGTTGGTTCCCTTGCTGCCTGGGGAAAGAATACTGCCAGGAATAGCAAAAACATCTCTATTTTGCTCTACTGCCTGATGCGCAGTGATTAAAGCACCACTTCTCTCGCCAGCCTCTACTACCAGCACACCGAGGCTTAAACCACTCATAATTCGATTACGCTGAGGGAAATTATCAGCTTTTGGTCTAACCCCCAGAGGATACTCGCTTACCAGGGCTCCACGCTCCATAATAGCCTGAGCTAGTTTAGCATTGTCAGCAGGGTAGACGATATCCAGTCCCGAGGCAAAAACAGCGATGGTCTCGCCACCGCTATCTAATGCTGTTCGATGAGCTATGGAATCGATTCCTCTAGCTAAACCGCTGACGATAGTGATTTTGCTTCGCACCAGGTCAGCTACGATTTCTTCGGCTACTTGTCTGCCATATACAGTGGGCTTACGCGTGCCTACTACTGCCAGGTAGGGGTCATCTTTTGGCAGTAAGTTACCTCGAACATAGAGTACCGGCGGGTAGTCGTAAATCTCCTTTAACCTGGGAGGATAAGCAGGGTCCTCACAGGTAAGCACCTTTACCTTATATCGCTCCAGTTTCTCCATCTCGTCATCCAGTGAAATTCTGGGACGTAAGGCAGCCATGGCATTTACGCTCCGTGAGTCCAGGCCCGCTTGCTTTAACTCGCCTGCTGGAGCATTCCAGGCGTCTTTCAGATTGCCAAAATGCTCTCTTAATCGCGAAATCCTGAGCTTGCCAATGCCGGGTATCCTGGAAAAACCTATCCAGTATTTCAGTTCATCTTTACTTGCCATAGAACTCAGGGGGATTTTAGCATAGGTACTAGCTAGCAACAATGAATTAATTCTCGCAGCTTCGGCAGTATCTTCTTTGTAGCTTTATATCCCTGTGCTATAGCTTCGTCGGCCTTATAAAATGCAAACATTCCAATGGAACTAACATCGGGCGCTATGACTATGTCTGCCGATTTTGTCGCCAGTTTGATCTTCTCATATTGCATAGCATTAATTAACTGCATCAAAACCTCGAACATATTCGGGGTTCGCGGGTCTATCTTCCCTCTGCCCGCGTAAACCCTCGCACTGGCGGCATTGGAAAGCTCATCGAATATACTGAGCCTATCCTTATTTCCTCGTATTAGACTATTGAGTCTCCTCTTTACAATCGATAGGTGAGTGCTTTCAGGGTAGGGAATCGGTTTATCCCTGACTTCTTCTGCAGCTCGACTCCGCCGTTTTCTTCGTTGAGCTATGCCAACTGTATTTACAGCAATGACGACCTCAGCGCCCATCTTGCGGACAACATCCACGGGCATGGGATTGACCGCTCCACCATCAACCAAAAATCTGCCTCTCCACTTCACCGGTGTGAATACCATTGGCATCGAAATGCTGGCTCTTACTGCTTCCGCCACCGAGCCTTCATTGATAACAATTTCTTCCATGCTTCGAATATCAGTGGCGACAACGCTAAGCGGTATTTCTAAATCCTCGAACCTTACGTTTCCAAGAATGGAACTCAAGAATGATTTAGCCCTCTGTCCTTGCACAAATCCTTTCCACAGCAGTATCAGGTTCAGGTCAACCAGGCCAGCTAGTTTTCGCCAGTCCAGCCCCAGCATCATTTCCTCTAAAATGGCAGCATTTCTCTCTTTGGCATAGCAGGCACCCGCAAGCGCTCCGGCACTTGCGCCGCTTATCATATCAATAGGGATGGATTCATCTTCCAGGGCTTTCAATACTCCAATATGAGCCATTCCACGAGCAGTGCCACTGCTCAGGGCTAAACCAACTTTGGGAGCTTTGCCCTTTGGATGCTTCATATTCACTAATCTCCTTATTGCACAGCTACAATCAAGATAAAATTCCTAATCTCTGAAGGCGTAATCAACAGCAGCCTGAGCATGTATTGCTGTAGTATCAAAAAGGGGAACAGAACAGTCTTTTTGCTTTATCAGAGAGGGCAATTCTGTGCAGCCCAGGATAATTCCCTGAGCGCCTTGGTCAATGAGCTTCTGGATAATTGTCTTAACCTGTTCTCTTGACGGACTCGTTATCTTCCCTACGCACAATTCCTCAAAGATTATATTATTGACTGTCTGTCGGTCAGCCTCATCTGGGACTACGACACCGAGACCAAACTTATCTATCAAACGCCCTTTATAGAAATCCTCCTCCATAGTATATGTAGAGCCTAAAAGACCAACCTTTTTCAAATCCGAGGAAACAATCTTTTCCGCGGTGACATCAGCAATATGCAGCAGGGGAATATTTATGCTTGTCTCAACTTCTTGAGCCATCTTATGCATGGTATTGGTGCAAATCAATACAAAATCTGCGCCGGCTTTTTCTACCCTTTTTGCGGCATCCACCATTGAATCTGTTGCTTCATCCCACCTGCCCTGAGTTTGAAGCTGCTCAATCTCTTCGAAATCAAGGCTATATATCACGATTTTTGCCGAATGGAGCCCGCCCAGTCTTTTCTTCACCGCTTCATTTATAATCCGGTAATATTCCGCCGTTGACTCCCAGCTCATTCCTCCGATCAACCCGATTGTTTTCATTTCTGCCCTTTTTGTTCAAGTTGCGCTAAGCAATATACACGTTCAAATGATTGGCAACCCACGGCTTCCTTTCCTTTTTACCAAATACCCCGCTTATGGTGTTTCCTTCTTCATCAACTTCCTATAGAGTTCTTCTCCAACGCATTCCTTGGCATACTTGCACCATTGCACGCAGGACTCCAGGTCATTGTAAATTGTGAGTCCACAATTGCTGCATTCCACCTGCATTTCGTTAGAGAAAATTTCTACCTCTTCGCCACATTGAGGGCACTTCTTTATTTCAAGTGTGGGTGTTCGTATATGAGCTGCTCCCGGGCATTGATCAAACATCCTTTATCCCTCCTTTCATCTTCATCGTAGCTCAAATTGCGGAAAGTGGCAAAAAATACCCTTTTTAAACAGGCAACAGGTCGCAAAAGTAAAACGAGTCTCTTAACACAACCTCTCCTGTGGTATACCGCACACTGGTTTTAAATATCGGACCATCGAACACAAACGAGTGAAATTCACCGTTTTCGCCGCATGGGTCAGCATTTGCCGGGAGCTCATCCAGGAAATCCTTGTCAATCATCCTCCCCACAAATGTTTGGTCGAGAACCTTTGAGTCAACACAGGTGGTAATAGCCTTGAAGCCTGAATCTATAAATGTCCGGATAAGCTCAGCGCTGTTCTTTCCCCATAGAGGGAAAATTCCTTTCATTCCTATCTTTGCCAGGTTATCCTCTCGATATTTCCTTATGTCGGCAAAGAAAATATCCCCGAAGACCACCGAGGTGATACCTTTGTTTCGGAATTCAAGAGAAGCATTCATCATTTTGGACTCGTATTCCTGGGTAAACTCACCCTGGGAAACGAATACTTCATACAACGGCAAGCCAAGGCATTCAGCCTGACGCTCTATCATGCTGCGCCTTACACCATGCAGGCTTACCCTGTCGTAATCCTCTCTGATAGCTGTCAGAAGCGATATTACTTCATATTTATTGCTTTTCCGAACCTCGTAAAGCGCCGAGGTGCTGTCCTTGCCACCACTCCACCCGAAGACTACTTTTTCAGGCATTTAATAGAAGCATCTACCTCAAGAGTTGAAATCTGTGTCTATCAGGAACTGTCCTTCTGAAATTCCTTAATGGTGATCTCACCTTTTAGCAAGGAAATGAGGGAAAATATTTTCTTTTTATCGCCGTGGCTCAACTTCTTCTCTATAGTAGCTAATAAAGGAGAGAAGTCCCATTTGGTTAGCTTAAAGTCTTCCTCAAGTTTTCTCAGGTAGTTGATAAGCTGCTTTATTTCCCTTGAAGCTTGCTCTCTTTCTCCTTTAAGAGTAAGG
>Ga0209427_10001327_pt1 | contig 28305 bp, 29 predicted proteins | sample DeeMarSWOR136_30_FD_187465 | JGI IMG/M metagenome (GOLD analysis project Ga0209427, IMG submission 187465) | Marine sediment microbial communities from White Oak River estuary, North Carolina - WOR-1-36_30 (SPAdes) (version 2) | ecosystem: Environmental > Aquatic > Marine > Intertidal zone >...
CAGGCAAAGCGAGTTCACATACCTGGTGGTATAGGTCAAAGAGGCATTTTCGATTCGCCACAGAGATGGAAAGCTGAGAATAAAAAAATCGGCTTATTTATGGCTTACGGCCCCAATATTAAGAAGGCAGGGAAAATTGATAATATCTCCATCCTAGATTTAGCACCGACTATCCTTCATTTAATGAACATCACCATTCCAAATGATATGGACGGCAGGGTTCTCAAAGAAATCTTCAGAGAAAATAGCCTGCCCGCCAAGAGTGAAGTCAAATCTATGCCGGTAGAAATAGACGAACCTGAAAGGGTAAAGAAAAAAGTGAAATGGCTTAAAGACAGAATGGAAATATAACCTCACAAGATTTTATTAAAAATTAATGACATTCGGATTTAATACAGATATTTAACAGGACAACGTAGAATGAATTTGATTCTCCTAACAATCGATTGCCTGAGGGCAGATCACTTGGGTTGCTTGGGCTATTCCAAGAAGATAACGCCCAATCTGGATTACCTAGCTGGTAGCGGTGTGCTTTTCAGCCAAGCAATATCATCTGCCTCCTGGACTTTGCCTTCTTTTACATGCCTTTTTAGCTCTAGCTATCCATCGATGCATGGAGAACAACCTGGGATAGCGAATTCGAGAGTCACAATTGCCCAAGTATTACAGAGATATGGCTATCGCACAGCGGCATTCCATTCCAATCCATTTTTATCATCATTTTTTGGTTTTGGCAAGGGCTTCGATACTTTCGATGACAGCATGCACAAGAATTCCTATGAAAGCTTGCTGAGGAAGCCAAGGGAATTACTTAAGTCCATCGTTGGCACGAAGGCGCGCTGGCTGTCTAAGTTTCTTGCTTACCTGTATGGTTTGGTAGTCACCCCGAGTCCCAAGGCTGAGAAACTAAATAATAAAGCTGCGAGGTGGCTACGTGACAATCGAAACGACTTCTTCCTCTGGATGCACTATATGGATGCTCACGAACCATATTGGCAGTGCAAGGGAATCCTTTCGCCGTTTAGGGTATGCCAGATCCATAACTTTAATCTTAATAGAAAAGCAGAGAAAAACAAATATAAAGGTAGCGAACAGGGCAGTTTGTCACCAAAGGAGATAAACAGGCTCATTAAGCTATACGATGAAAACATCAGCCATGTCGATAAAATGATAGGCTCTTTCTTGCGCATGTTGGATCGAAACAACATGTTAAGCGAAACCATTGTTATTGTAACAGCCGACCATGGGCAACAATTCATGGAGCACGGTTATTATGGACATCGCTATTTTCTCTACGAGGAACTAATCCGTGTGCCATTAATTATTGCAGGGCCTATGCTCGAAAGCCAGGTAATTAACCAACAGGTTACTCTTCTGGATTTAGCTCCAACTGTCCTCGACCTGCTTGGGATCGACAAACCGAGGAGCTTCTCAGGAACTAGCCTGCTCCCGTTGATGAGGGGAAACAGCACAAGTAGTAAGGGGACAGATGTTATAAGCGTGACGAGTGTAAATGACATAGCCATACAAAAGCGAAGGTGGCTTAATGCTAACGACAAGCAGATGTCAATTAGAACCGGCAAGTGGAAATATATTTATGTTGAAGGTAAGCAAGACGAACTCTACTGTTTGGAAGGTGACCCAAAGGAGCTACAGAATTTAATTGATGTTGAGCCTCAAATCGCGTCAGAATTGAGAACCAAGATAATGAACCACATTGAGGTTGAGCATGCGACTATCCCTAGCAAAGAGGAAATCATCAAAGAAAAGGTTAGATGGTTAAAAAGCAGTGGGAAAATATAAGTCAGGGGGATTTTCAAAATATTTTTTGACCTGCTCTACATTTATGGCCACCCTGAGTATATACCAGTCAACGAAGAGCACCCAATAAACTCTTATTCCAGAAGTAAGGCTTTGGGCGTTTATGGTTTCCAGTGCCTGTAAGGATATCAGGTCATGTCGCTGGAATTTATATCACCGAACTGGTCAAAGTTCCCTGGCTCGAGTTTGAGAGTCAGGAAAGGAAAGAGACGAGTGAAGTAGTGTCACCTGAGCAAGAGCGGGTGTGAAACAAAATAAAAAAGTTAAGAACCCTCGGCAAGATATGATTAAGGCGATTGCTTAAGAGGAAAGGGGATTCATGGACATAGGGCGAATAAAGCGGCTATTGAACTATATAAGAGAGGGTAAATTTTACCTTATTTATGAGTTTCTAGTGATGAAGATATTCGGAAGGTTTCATAGTAAAGCCTATGGTAAAAGAAAGGCGATAAAAGTCATGGAAGAGGATTGGGATTATTTGATTGTCTTAGATGCGTGCAGATATGATTTTTTCAAGGAGCTGGTGGATAAAGAGACTGACTATGTCATCTCCGGTGGAACTAATACCCAGGAATGGCTGGAATGGAATTTCAGGGGACGATTTAAAGATGTCATATATATTGCAGGCAACCCGCATTTTGCAAGCGCCCATTTGGTAAAGAGCTTAGGCTTTAACCCCTTTTTTAAGGTCGAGGAGGTCTGGGATTATGGCTGGGACGAATCCGTGAAAACAGTACATCCTAAAGAGGTGACGAAAGCGGCACTTAACATGCTTAATAAGTTCCCTGATAAAAGAATGATAGTGCATTATAATCAGCCACATCGACCCTATTTTACTAATGAACGCCTTCTGGAAGCAGATGGTGGAACCTGTCATACCCTGGAAGGAGGACTTTGGGAAGGAGTAAAAGCGCATAAAGATGGAGGAGCTTTCGGTCTTGTACGGCGCAAGGAGGTAAGCATTGAGGAGTTAAGAGAGGCTTACGGGAATAATCTTAGGATTGTGATGGAAGAGGTAAATAAGCTGCAAAAAAATTTAACCGGAAGGGTCATTGTAACCGCAGACCACGGTGACCATCTAGGAGAATATCATATTTTCGGCCACCTCCGTGGCCTAAGAACAAAAGTACTGGTTAAAGTACCGTGGTATGTTCTAAAAGATGATGGAACAGAAGGAAGTAAGACAGTAAAACGGCGGATGATTCACCGGAAATTTGAGGCTGAGAAAGAGAGAGTCAGAGGCAGCATAGCGAGTTTAAAAAAATCAGGCAAACTATAGGAACCTGCTCAGTACATTTTTCAATTTCGTCAGGTCCACTCCTAATCTTTTCTCTATTCTAAGAAGCAACATTACATCTCCTCTATCAAAGCTCCGGGTGAACAGTGTGGCTAACCCATATATTCCGAGGTAGACAATAAACAGGACAGCCAGCAACCACCAGGTGATAACCAGGAAATGAAGGGCAAGCGCCTGGATAAGAAAAGCTAAAACGATGCAGACTATGGCCGGCTTGAGCAGGTTCTTGCTGAATGGTTGAACTCTAGATAGCGAGTACAGCTTCACCACTTTGATGATATTAATCAGAGTGAGAGATGTTGCCGAGGCAATGGCAGCGCCGACTATACCCAGCGGCGGAATCAGTAGAATATTGAGGACGATATTGAGCACGGCGGCAGCCAGGTTAGTCCACATCAGGAAGCGGGGGTGCCCCATGGCCAGCAGCATAGCCCCATTAGGGCCGAGCAAGTTGCTAATAATGAAACCCAGAGATAGAATTCGCAGAGCGGCGGCTGCCGGCATGTAATCAGCGCCGAAGAACAGACCCAGCACCGCCTCGGGAAACAGGAACAGGACCAGAAAAATGGGCATTGTTATAAAGATGAGCCATTTAGTGGAGATGGCATAGGTTGTTTTTAGCTCGGACATCTTATTCCTGGAGAACAGTCCGGTAGCCACCGGGGCATAGATTAGAACCAGCGCAGAGAGGGGCTCAGAGATGAACCGCCCCAGAGGGGAAGCAGCGTTGTAAAGACCTACTATCTCCGGCGTTTTGAAGTAGCCGAGCATCAACGTATCTGTCCACCCTATTATCATGTGAAACATGGCGACTCCTAGGAGCGGCAGCGAGAACCACATTAGCTCTTTGGTGACTGGTTGGTTATTTGATGGGCTGGCTGAGCCAGTCTCTCGGGGCAGTCTTCGGGCGGTGTACGCAGCCAGAGCGGAAAAGGTGATGACAAGGGCAACGAGGTAAGCATAGTACAAGGTGGTGATGGGCATACCGCCGACGACAATCAGGGACAGAAAGCCGAGAAAGAGAACGTTTAATATCAGGTACTCGAAGATGACCATCGGTTCGATGCGGTCGAAGCCGCGGAATATGGAAACGAGCATGTGTATCAGCGTGAAAAATGGTACGCCGGCGGCAAATATTCTCAAGGGAAGGGCTAGCTCAGGAGTGTGAAAGACTTTCGAAGCTATAGGCTCAGCAGCCAGGAAAACAATAATGCTGATGACAATGCTGGCGGCTGCAGATAGCTTGATAGATGTAGATATGGTGCTTCTGACCCTGGCGGCATCGCCTTTGCCGCGGAAATAGGCGATATATCTGGTAGTGCCACGTGAGAGACCCAAGGCGGAGAACATGGCGGCAATGTTCAATACCGTTAGGGCAAGTGAGAAGATGCCATAATCAGCCGTGGCACCGTAGCGGGCGATAACGAGCCTGACACCAAAGCCGAACAATAAGCCTATGGCCGTGCCTATTAGGGCAATGCCGGCACCGCGGGCTATTTTGCTGAGTGAGCTGTCCAGCTCGTACATGGCACTGCATTATATATGAGTCAGCTATGAGTTGTCAGCAGTCAGCAATCAGCAATCAGCTATCAGCTATCAGGGGTCAGATATTCGAATAAAACAGGGGTTGACAGGCACGTGCTTAATTAAATATAATTAGCAACGGTAAGTAATTTTGAGGGAGGTATGAGATGGACAAAGATGAGAAGAAATTTACCACGGTCTCTATACCAGCGCCGCTGTTCAAGAAAATTGAGGAGCGCATCAAGGGAACGGGCTTCACCTCGGTGTCCAGCTACGTAGCCTATGTGCTTAGAGAAGTGGTCTCCGAGGAGGAAGACGAGGGTGAGCCGTTCACCAAGGAAGACGAGGAGAGAGTGAAGGATAGGCTGCGGGCATTGGGTTACTTAGATTAGAAGTCAAAGATAAAAATGCAAAAATTGACCGCTCTGATAATCTTTCTTGTCATAGGGTTCTTTGCCCAGTTCATTGACGGCACTGTCGGCATGGGCTATGGAGCCTTTTCGGCATCAATTCTGATAGGTATAGGCATTGTGCCGGCTCTTGCCAGCGCTTCTATACACACTGCTGAGATATTCACCACTCTTATCTCCGGTGTCTCTCACTGGAGGTTCGGCAATGTGAAGAGGGAATGGCTATTGCTGTTAGTTATTCCGGGGGCTGTCGGGGGAGCATTAGGTGCATACTTCTTAGCTTCCTTGCCTGGAAATGTCATGAAACCTTTCATCGCCGGCTTTCTTCTTATCATGGGCGTGCTGATTCTGTTCAGGTTTGCTCGCCCAAAAAAGGAAACATCAAATTCACGCCTTTCCACAGCCCTGTCTAACCCTAAGATTTCCAAGCAAAGGATTGGTATTCTCGGTTTCATCGCTGCGTTTTTTGACGCCGTTGGTGGAGGAGGCTGGGGACCTATCGCCACGCCCGGGCTTATTCTCACTGAGAATACAGAACCGAGGAAAGTTATAGGCACTGTAAATATGGCAGAGTTCTTTATTACCATAGTTATAGCTGCCACCTTCTTCATAACCCTGGGAACAGAAGAATACGACTGGAGTATGATTGGAATGTTACTGGTGGGTGGAGTCATAGCAGCACCGCTAGCCGCTTACTTATGCAAAAAGTTACCTGCCCGGATATTGGGAATAATAGTTGGCACAGCACTTATCCTATACAATTTGAGAACGCTTTTGGTAGCAATATTTTGAAATACGGAGGTAAATCTGGATGCTAGAACTGAAAGACCTTGAAAACAAGAGCATATATATTATCAGGGAAGCCTATGCTGAATTCAAAAGACCGGCGGTGCTGTGGAGCACAGGGAAAGACAGCACCGCTACCCTGTGGCTATGCAAGGAAGCCTTTTTCGGTAAAATCCCATTCCCCGTAATCCATATAGACACTACTTATAAGTTCAAGCAGATGTATGCCTTCAGGGATAATCTGGCTAAGGAGTGGGGGATGGATTTGATAGTAGCCAGAAATGAGGAGGCAATAAAGAAAGGCTTTGGTCCTAAAGATGGTAAATTCGAATGCTGTACCGCACTTAAAACTCAGGCTTTGATGAATTGTCTCGATGAGCACAAGTTCGATGCCTTAATTCTAGCCATACGGAGAGATGAACACGGGATAAGAGCCAAGGAGCGGTATTTCTCGCCACGTGATGAGGATTTTAAGTGGAACTACAAGGACCAGCCACTCGAAATGTGGGACCAGTATCAGAGCATAACCGAGGATAGGACTCACACCAGGGTCCATCCCATCTTGCACTGGAGAGAACTGGATGTCTGGGAATATGTTAAGCAGGAGAACCTGCCGATTAATCCGATGTACTTTGCCAGAGATGGTAAAAGGTATCGCAGTTTAGGGTGTGAGCCATGTACATTCACTATCGACTCCAAAGCGGCTACTATCGATGAGATAGTGGAAGAACTGAAGGTGACAAAAATAGCTGAGAGGTCAGGCAGGGCGCAAGACAAAGAGAAAGCGTTTACCATGCAAAAGCTACGGGCGCTGGGATATATGTAAAAGATAAGAGATAAAAATGCAAAATGACAGGTTAAAATTTAAAGAGGAGTTTGAAGGGCGCGTTTATAGATTTGCGCTGGATATTATTGGATTTATTGAACAGTTGCCGAAGGGTCAGGTATCAAATGTTATCAGTGACCAGCTATTGCGGAGCGCTACTAGCATCGGAGCTAACGTAGTTGAGGCGCAAGCGGCGGCATCAAGAAAAGATTACACCAACTTTTTCGCTCATGCATTAAAATCTGCCAATGAGACAAAGTTTTGGTTAGGGGTCTGCTGCGTGATTCGGGTAAAACTACAGGTAAGTTAACTGATAGTCTCCAAAAGGAAGCAAATGAGATCGCCAATATCCTTGCTGCGAGTATTCTAACTTTGAAGGGAAAGAGATAAATTTTGCATTTGTAATTGTCATTTTTATGTTTCATCTTTAATTTTTAATCTTTTATCGGAGGTATCATGAACGTAAATGTCGTAATCATAGGCCATGTGGATCACGGTAAGTCTACGTTGATAGGCAGACTTCTCTATGACTCCGACAGCATAACAGAAGGGCGGGTGGAAGAAATACAGCGACTGGCTGAGGAATACAAGAGAAGGTTTGAGTTCGCCTATTTCCTTGATTCGTTCGACGACGAGCTGAAGGAAGAACGAACTATAGATACCACAGGGGTAATGTTCAAAGGCAAGAATTTATATAGCGTCACCGATGTTCCCGGACACAAGGAATTCATAAAGAATATGCTTACCGGTGCCTCACATGCCGATGTGGCTGTTCTGGTTGTATCCGCAGAGGAAGGCATTCAAGAGCAGACCGGACGGCATGCTTTCTTGGTACATATGCTGGGTATAAAACAGCTCTTTGTCATGGTAAACAAAATGGACATCGTGGATTACAAAGAGAAAGTTTTTCAGGAAACTAAGAATAAGGTGTCCCAACTTCTAAGCTCGTTTGGATATCACGATGTGGTTTTTATCCCGGGTTCGGCTATGGAGGGTGATAACATCTACAAGAGGTCAGAGCGAATGCAGTGGTATCAAGGACCAACATTGATTGAGGCGCTTGATGAAATAGAGTTAAGGAGAGAGTCAAAGCCACTCAGATTCGTTGTCCAGGATATATATCAAGTTGACTCCGGCAAGGTTATTGTGGGAAGGGTTGAATCCGGCACCATGCGAAGAGGCGACGATATAATATTCCATCCTTCCGGAGTGAGAGGCAAGGTAAGCAAGATAGAAGTATTTGGAGATGAGCTCGAAAGAGCAGAGTCAGGCGATAGCATAGGAATCACTGCCAGTTGTGAGCCCAAACGGGGTGATGTCTGCGGACTAGTAGAGAGTCCGCCTGTACCAACAAAGGCGTTTAAAGGCGAAGCTGTTCTTTTGGATGACAGTCTTAAAGAAGGTGACATTGTGGAGTTAAGATGCAGCACTCAGAGAATCAAGTGCAAGGTAAAGGAAATCCTGGAGAAGATAGACTCGGAGACCGGAGAGGTGATGGCGCAAAGACCAAGCCAAATAAGCCAGCATGAGGCAGCCACTATCATTTTTGACGCCGAGCCCGTAGTGGTGGAGAAATTCTCTGATATCCCGGAGCTGGGCAGGTTTGTTCTGGTGCGTGACAAGAATATCGGCGCCGGTGTGGTTCTGGAGACATCAGCATGATTTTTGTTTTAGGTATAGATGCTGCCACCTGGTCGGTTGTAAGGCAAAATCTGGACAAGCTAACCAGCTTCAAGAGGCTTTATGATATCGGCAGATGCAAAGAGCTCATACTTAAAGAAAAGCCGATATCTGCCTCCATATGGTGCGGCATGTTCTGTGGAAAAACCGTGACGGAACACAAGCATGAAAACTATGTGGTTAATGGGAATATTGTTAAAAGGGAGGATATAAAGGTAGATTTTATCTGGGATGTTCTGCATAGAGAAGGAAAGGTAGCAAAGGCGCTAAATGTGCCTTTTGTGGTGCCGCCCTACTGTTTTGGTGTCAATTTCAGGCCAGTAGGTTTCGGGTTGCCTACTGACGAGAGGGAGTGGCAGGAGGAACTGGAAAGGGTTACGGGGAAAACAAGAGAATTGCTGGCACAAAAACCAGATTTGCTTGTATCCGTCTATACGCTTCTGGACAGAATCCAGCACTTCCACTGGGGAGAAGACTGTGTCGTCGAGTGGTACGCTAAGCTGGATAAAAGGATAGGAGAAATCGTTTTCGATACCGGATTCATTGACAGCAAAGATAACAAGCTGATTGTGATTTCCGACCACGGGTTTTGCTCATTTGGAGAAGCTAAGATACAAACACTGCCCAAGGAGACCGAGCAGGGAATATTAAAAGGGGATCACCATGAGAACGCCTTGCTGATAACAGTCAATGTTGATTACGAGATAGATACGCCTCAGGATGTGTTTTACGCCATTAAGAATCAGCTACTAGAAGCTTAGGTCTGATGTTTTCATGTCCGTGGTATGCGCTGTTGGTATAGGTGAGGGGGTGTACTCGAAAATCTTTACCTCGGGAATCAGTCTACCATCGGGCGTGGTCTTGGAACTCTCGGAACTATAAACCAACTTGTAATTTTCTAATGCCTCTAAAGGTACAGGGCTGACAAACGGGTCATAGTTGACTATCCTATAATTAGCGGATTCCTGGCTTGAGATATAAGCCTCGGCTTCCCCATAGCTGGAGAAAGATTTCGCGCTGGTGATTTCCTTGTAGGGTTGACCGTCACGTGATACTTTCTCTTGAAAGGAAATCACAATTGAGCTACGGGGAATAACTTGTTTCCCATCGAAATTATATAGCCTGATAGCTAGTGAACGGTAGTATTCAGGATAGAATAGTAGCACCGGCTCCAGCATACTGTCCTTCGGCTGATAGTAGACATCGTAGAACTTATCTGGGCTGCTGTGGCTAAGGGTTGGCACAGCATGAAATTTGCTTAATGGCATTGCAAGGGCATGGTCAACTATCACATATTTTGACCCCCACTTTTTATCCATAATATCGTTGGCTGAGGCTTCGTCCTGAGCGGCAAAAAAGCGGGCCTCACCTTTGTGGCCAACGCCGGGACTGGATGTGGGTATGCGGTGGCCAATGCGGGTTATCCAATAGCCGTAGTCCCACCAGGAAGTAACGCCGTAAGCGGTTTGGGGATAATCATAGCTTTCACCCGGAGGTGGAGGTTCATATAGGGCATAGTAAAAATCAGGGTCGCCGAACGGCTCTGGAGTGTTATCTTTCATCCAGGAAAGGGATTCACACCAGGCATCGCTGGGGGCAAACAGCGGACGGCTGGCGGTATCTATAGCTTTGCCAATGTTGGGGAAGAGGACGAGGAAAAAGACGACTATAACCCCCAGCCCCATATTTAACCACCTGGCAGCAGGACGCGGGCTACGCCTCTTTTTCATTTTGGCTTCTTTTTTCGTCTCTCTTAATGCTTCTTCAGGCTCGGCCTTCTTCTCTCTGAAACCGCAGAATTCAAGGATTAGCCATGATAAGTAACCGGTGAGCAAAGCCGCATTGACAACAAAGTAATAGGCAAAACGACGCATGGATAAGGTAAGCGCCAGCATTGCCAGGCTCCAGATAATAAATAGCGTTTTGTCAGTTTCGCCTCGCTTGACGATAGAATAGATAAGTATGCCTAGAGCGATTAAACTAAGGAAAGCGGAGGTGGTGAAATTTCCCCAGGCGACGGCTAGCGAGAAATTATTGCCCGGAAATAGCAGCGGATGCATCTCAAGGACGGTTGTCTCAGTCTGCCAGGTAAAGATGCCGAGACGTGCTACTATAGTGTGAAGAAGAGACGGGCTGACGATGTAGAGAATTGCCAGGCTGGCTAGACCAAGCCCAAGTAGGGCAACCGGGTAGAAGATAGGCTTTATGCCTCGGTTGGATATGAGACGGGAAAGCCCAGCTAGAGCTATGGGGACAAGGATAGCAATAATAAGGGAAATTAAAGACAGTTTGTCTGGAGATGCCGGCAAAAACATCAGCAGAGCAACAAGAAAGGTGATAGCACTGACGAAGCAGAGGTAATCTGTAGGCCTACTCTTCAAATGGTCGATAATAAACTGGACTATAAGATAGACAAAGATGATGAAGGCGAAAAGCAATGCCCCCATCCAGGTAAGGAAATAGATTCCAAGGAAGATGCCGGCAAGCAAGCTGTAGATAAAGGGCTTGGATATAATCCCCCAGTCCCAGGATTCCACATGTTTTAAAGCCATTCCACTTTGAGTGGCGCTTTTTACCGCTAAAATAAGGAATAGCATAGCGATTGTGGTAAACAGCACTTCGGCAACATGGTAGTCAGTAAAGCCGAGTAATGACCTGCCGAGAAATTCACCGGGGAAAATGGCGATCAAGCCCGCAGCTATTACACCAGCCCAGCGATTGAACAGCGCCTTGCCGATGAAATAGACTGGAATTACGGTCAAGGCGCCTAATACTGCCGGAAAATAGACGCCAACGACATCAACGGTATGCTGGCTTGGCGAGCCTAAGCCGACAAGCCAGGTAATGCCAGCGATGATATAGACAAAGAAAGTACGCGACCCGGTCCCCCCACCCTCCGGATAGAGTATATAAGGGTCAAAAGAGTTGAGATGAGGAAAGTTGTGGACGAGGTTGTCAACGTTGCGCATAAAAAAGGAAGCGTCAACTCCGGTAAACTTTATCCAGTCGCCAACGAAGACCTGGTCATAGGGAAGCGCAACGCGAAGATACAGGGCAACACCGAAGAAAAGGGCAACTATTATTCCGGCAATCAGTCCATAGTTAAATCTATTCTGGTTCATTGCGTTAGCCCTGAGGAAAATTATAGCCTTGTTTTGACTGTGGCGCAAGGTAGTATTATGCGGGATGGTGTACTGCCAGAGATGTGAATACGAGGTTTTAGCCTCGCTGAACTCGACTCTAAAAAGGCACAACTACTTGGACCTAGAAAAAAGCTCGAACAGATGCTACATTATTGAGTTTGTCCTCTGGTGGTTGATGTGATAAACTCAAATGGTTTTTGGGGAGAATTCTTTGAAGATACTGGTTAGTAATGATGACGGTGTGTATGCTGATGGGCTCTGGGCGTTGGCGAAAGAACTGCGTGACATAGCCACAGTTACTGTAGTTGCCCCGGATAGAGACCAGAGCGGTGCTGGCACTTCGGTGACATTCCGCCAACCTCTGCGACTGTTTGAAACAAAGTCACCGGTGGATGGGGTAGTTGCCTATTCAGTAGAGGGTACACCTGCTGATAGTGTTATTCTGGCTATTAAACTCGTCCTCAAAGATGGAGTGGATTTGGTAATTTCTGGCATCAACGAGGGGCCCAATCTGGGAGACGATGTTTTTATTTCAGGAACAATCGGTGCTGCTTTGCAAGGGTTTTTCTATGGTATACCTGCTGTCGCCATTTCTATAGCTGCCTTTGGAAGTCTTCATTTCGACACAGGTGCCAGACTGGCTAAGCTTATGGCCGAGGAAATCGTTAACAGAAAACTATCCCGGAAAATGTTGTTCAATGTTAACCTGCCTAACCTACCTCGAGAAAAACTTGAGGGTATAGAGGTTACCAGATTAGGGGAACGCAATTATAACGACAGAATCGAGCCTGGACATGACGGAAAGCGACAATATCATTGGATTATGCGTGGCAAGTCTGAGTGGCAATCGATTTCGGGAACTGATATCTGGGCGCTGGAGCAGAATAAGATTTCGGTTACTCCTTTATTCGGCAATCCTGATGGCTCCAACCGCGAGCTTATTAGGGAACTAGCCCCAGAGCTTTTCCGCAAGCTGTCGGAAAATAGACATTCTTGAGCCGGTTAAGGAGTAGAGAGAGTTATGTCAGAAGTAGTTATTGTTAGCGGGGCGAGAACAGCCATTGGTACCTTCGGTGGTTCCTTGAGAGATGTCCCGGTAGTAAATCTTGGTGTGTTGGTGATAAAGGAAGCATTGAAGCGAGCTGGTTTACGACCCAAAGCTAGCAAAAAGCTGCTCGAGTATGCTCCAAAGGCAATAGGTGGTGATGGACTGACCGAGTTGGAAAAGGGTCATTATGACTGGGATGAATCGCTCAAAGAGGTAAATGTTGATGAAGTAGTTATGGGTAATGTGTTGCAGGGTGGTCAGGGACAGAATACTGCCAGACAGGCTACCATCTATGCTGGTCTACCCAAGGAGACAAATGCCTTTACTGTAAATAAGGTGTGTGCTTCAGGACTAAAGGCAATCACTTTAGGTGCTCAGTCAATAATGCTCGGCCAGGCTGAAGTAATAGTTGCCGGGGGCATGGAGAATATGAGTTGCGCGCCGTACGCCTTACCTCAAGCTCGCTGGGGCTATCGAATGGATATTGATGGGAAAGGTGAGGCTAGGGATCTAATGGTTTATGATGGGTTGTGGGAGATATTCTACGGCTATCACATGGGTCTGACTGCAGAAAATATTGCTGAGACGTACAAAATCTCTCGGCAAGAGCAGGATGAACTTGGGCTTCTAAGCCATCAAAGAGCTAGGGCAGCTATAGCCCAAGGCATATTCAAAGAGGAGATAGTGCCAGTGATTATTCCACAGAAGAAAGGGGAGGCTGTGGTCTTTGATACTGACGAGCGGCCTATGGATACAAGCCTGGAAAAGATGTCGAAGTTACCACCGGCGTTTAAGAGGGATGGTACGGTTACTGCTGGAAATGCCTCTGGCATCAATGACGCATCTGCAGCTGTGGTGTTGATGAGCAAAGACAAGGCTAAAGAATTGAAGCTCGAACCCTTCGGAGTTATCAAGTCCTATGCTTCTGGTGCTGTTGACCCTGCATATATGGGGCTAGGACCGATCCCAGCGGTTAAAAAAGCCCTCGAGAGAGCAGGTATAAGCATCAAAGATTTGGACGTAATCGAGTTGAATGAAGCCTTTGCTTCCCAAGCTATAGCTTGCATGAGGGAGTTAGGATTGAGTACTGAAAATACTAATATCTGCGGGAGTGGTATCTCTCTAGGGCATCCTATTGGTTGTACCGGAGCCAGATTGGTAGTTACAATACTACATGAGATGAAGAGACAAAACTTGCATTTGGGTCTGGTGACAATGTGCATTGGTGGTGGTCAAGGTATGGCAATGGTTGTGGAAAGATAATGTCTCTGTCAGGAGCTAGAAACTTTGACACGGCTCATTTTAGTCAGGCATGGACGAACAGAGTGGAATCGGGTGGAAAGGTTCCGTGGTAGAGCCGATATCAAGCTTGATGAGGTAGGAATTAAACAGGCTAAAGCTGCAGCTACCAGAATAAGTGACTGGCAAGTTTCGGCAGTTTATTCCAGCCCGCTTAATCGTTCATTGACCACAGCTGAAATACTGGCGCATCCTTTTAGCCTAGAAGTAAAGCTGTTGCCTGCCATTATCGACATAGACTATGGGAAGTGGCAGGGTTTATCTCCTGAAGAGGCTGCTGCCAAGGATGGCGACCTTTACTCAAAATGGATAGAGAGTCCGCATAAGGTGAAATTCCCCGCCGGCGATAGTCTTACTGAGGTCAGAGAAAGAGCAGCTTCAGCGATGGATAGCCTGATAGTCCAGCACCCGAAAGAAACAGTTGTTTTGGTGTCACATAAGGTGGTCTGCCAGGTTCTCATTCTTAGTCTTCTGGGTTTAGATAATTCGCATTTCTGGCAAATAACTCAAGATGTCTGCGCCATTAATGTTTTTGAGGTACGAGGTGGGATTCCATCGGCCATCTCGCTCAATGATACCTGTCATCTGAGGGAACTGAATTAGAGTTTGAATTGGGGAGTTGCTTATGTCGCAAATAAAAGTTGGCATTATAAACGTTACCGGTTACGCCGGAGTTGAGTTAGCCAGGTTGCTTTATAAGCATCCGAAGGTGAAACTTTGCTCAATTACTGGCAGGAGTGCTGCCGGGCAAAAACTAGCTGAAGTCTTTCCTCACCTGGCTGATATTGAACTCACAATCACTGCAGAGCTTGATGAAGTCGACCTCGCCTTTTCAGCAATGCCACACAAGGCAAGTACTGAAGTCATATTACCCTCGCTTGAACGTGGAATCAAGGTCGTTGACATCAGTGCTGATTTCCGTCTTAAGGATGCTGGCAAATATCTGCAGTGGTATGATTTTACTCATCCAGCGCCGGAGTTGTTACAGAAAGCTGTTTATGGCTTGCCTGAATTCCATCGAACTAAAATTGCTAAAGCCAGCCTAGTAGCTAATCCTGGCTGTTATCCCACCGGGGCTTTGTTGGCTCTAGCACCGCTGGTTAAAGAAGGCATCATTTATCCAGATATTATCATTGATAGCAAGTCAGGTGTTTCCGGGGCGGGTAGGACTCTAAGCCTATCAACCCATTATCCAGAGGTGGCTGATAATATCCTTGCCTATTCTGTGCAGGGACATCGTCACCTGCCAGAAATTGTCCAGGAGTTCGAGATGCTGAGTCCAGGTTTTTCTCCTTCGGTGACTTTCTTACCTCATCTGGTGCCGACATCTCGAGGCATATTAAGTTCATGCTATGCCAAGCCGAAAGGAGGAAAGCCTATTAAGAGGCAAGAGGAGCTAATAAAACTTTATCGCAGCTATTACAAAGGGGAGCCTTTTGTCAGAGTGGTTGACAAACCACCTGAAACTAAACAAACTTGGGGAAGCAATTTTTGTCTTGTTTATCCTACTATTGATGTTAGAACTAGCATGATTATAGTTATCAGTTGTCTTGACAATCTGGTCAAAGGGGCAGCTGGACAGGCTATACAAAATATGAATATAATGTTTGGCTTTCCTGAGACAGCTGGGCTTGAAGTCCTGCCTGTCTATCCTTAAAGCTTCCTGCCCCCATCGTCTAGGGGACTAGGACGTCAGCCTTTCAAGCTGAAAACAGGGATTCGAATTCCCTTGGGGGCACCAAATGTTTTCTAGCCAAGGCGAGCCACGCATACCTCCCCACCTTCTATAACAACAGTCATCGTCCGGTTACAATTGGGACAGGTGAGTGGACCACTGTAGTTCATCTTGGATGACTCTAGAGGTATGCTTTTGCCACAGCCTAAGCAGGTCACTCCCGAAGAACCCATAGAACTGGCCTGGTGTTGTTTTTTATGTCTTGCTAGCTCTTCGATATTCTCAAATTCAATTCCGCAGGTAACACATTTAAAACGCATTTGTTTCTCCCTTCAGGTTTTTGGTGAATAGCGGAGCTATTGTAAATCACTGGAGAATGATATGTTAATGCTGGACTAGCTCTAGACAAAACCTGCTGTTAAAGGTCGAACATAGATCCACGTTTCTTCTTTGTCTCGCCCTTTATTTTCTCAAGTGTACCATCTATTTTGTCTAATCGGGAGCCTATATTCTCTAAGTTTTTGTTCATCTCCTTCAAGATTTTCAGTAGTTCCTCGAACCCCTTTTTTTCCATGTTCACCTCCTTAACATATGGACTGAGAAAAGCAGACTAGAAACCTGTTTTAGCTATAGATACCACACTGCTAGATAATGTGACTCAGGCCATTTTTAGTATCTGCTGTTTATGTTCATCAAGCGCCTTTTCATACTGGGCATCGAGCTGGTTGCTGATCCGTCGCCATTCCTCCATAAACTGTGGGTGCTGTTCCGTCTCAATACGGGCTCCGTTTCCTATCTGTTGCTGCATAGCCTTGTTGGCCTCTTGCAGCTTAGCCTCGAAATCCTTTTTGAATTGGAGGAATGTCTGCTGTCTGGCTTGCCCATAATAGTTAAGCAGGTTGGTTATCCTGTCGAGGATGGTATTAATAGAATTTTTGTTTTCCTTTAGCAACCTGGTACCTGCCATAGCTCTTTTTATTGTCTGCATGTCGTGCTCGTTTTTGGGCAGGAATATACCATGCAAGAATATCTCTTGGGCACCTTTAATAATGTACTTTCTGATACCTGTGCCTTTATATTTCGCCAATTCAGCATCCAGATCATAGTCTGTCTCTTGAAGGTATTTGGCAGCTAATTTGTTCCCAGCAGGCTGGTACTCCAACTGTTTAAGCTCTTCTTCAGAGAGCTTGCCCAGTTTTTCTACCTTTTCCATAGCTTTTTCCCAGGCGCTTTTCATCTCGCTCATAGTATCACTCCAATATCAAGATAGTCGCTGATGTTCGGAAAGGTTGTTAAGTGACTTTTGCCAGTTCATTAACGTAGAGCTCGTCCCATCTATGCATATGGCTCTGTTTGAGTTGCCGGAAATGCGATTGGAAAGTGTCGGAGGTTAGAGAATCTGTAGTCATAAGTAGTGCATCCTCTCCGTTGTCTGTGTAGTAGGCCTTTCGCAAACCAACCTTTTGAAACCAATACTTTTCATATAGTGCCTGAGCTTGTTTGTTTGAGACACGTGCTTCCAGAGTGACCACATTTGCGTTAAATTGAACTGCCATTTCAATTATTTCAATCAGCAGTCGTTCTCCTACCCCTTGTCGACGATAAGAGTCTCGCACAGCAAGGGTGGTTATATGTGCCTCGTGCACCATCGCCCAGAAACCAGCGATACCAACGAGATACTCCTTTGGTGTAGATATATCCTCACCGAAGAAGCGGCCGTGGTCGAAAATGTGAAGAAGTTTTTGCCAGAATTTTCTATTGTCGGGATTCTGTTCGATCATCTCCGATTCAACCGGTTTAGTGATCACTATATAACATGCCAAGCGGTTACGAAGTTCCTGCTTGAAGGACGCATATGTAGGATGAGGCCATTGAGTTGGAAATGCCTCGCGGTCGATCTCAAGCGCCTGAGGGATATCCCTATCTTGCATGCGTCTGATAATATAGCCCATATGCTACCTGTGAATGCTTCTCTTTTGCCCTTGTAGGCTATTATTTTGAGATTTTAGCACATTTTTCTATAGATGATAATAAGGTTATACTATCATTTCTTTAATAGCTTGGCTATACTATAGAAGCCTGTTAGTTCTTAAACGTTGGAGGTGGTGATGAGAGGACATGTAGTTGCTGAGGTATCAATTGTTCCAGTAGGCACCGGTGATACTGGACTCAGCCGTTATATTGCCGACTGCCTTGAGGTTCTGGAAGGCAGGAAAAACATAGCTTATCGTCTAACGCCTATGGGAACTATAATTGAGGGCCCTCTTGAGAAAGTGCTCGAAGTAATTCACGAAATGCATGAGGTTCCTTTCAATAAAGGGGCGTCACGAGTGGTTACATTTCTTAAAATTGATGACCGACGGGACAAATCATCAACAATGACAGGTAAAGTAGAATCGGTGATGAAATTGAGACCATCGACTAAAATTTGAAATGGTTGACTTAAGCATCCAGCTAGCCCCGACCCACAAAAGGGGCCTACTTTTGGCTAATCCTGTAATGACAGCCTCCGGTACCTTCGGCTATGGCATTGAATATAGTGAGTTGGTTGACATACAAAGGCTAGGAGCTATAGTTTGTAAAGGCACAACCTTAAAACCTAGAGAGGGCAACCCACAACCTCGCTTAGTGGAAACAGCTTGGGGAATCGCTAATTCTGTAGGCCTAGAGAATGCTGGGGTTGAAGCTGTGATAAAAGACAAGGCTCCTACTTGGGCTAAGTGGCAGGTGCCTGTCATTGTCAATATCGCTGGTGATACCATTGATGAGTATGTAGATGTCGCCGCTAGACTGGATGGTGTCGCGGGGGTAAGTGGTATTGAGGTCAACATAAGCTGCCCCAATATAAAATCGGGTGGTATGGAATTCGGCACGAATCCAGAGTCCGCTGCTGAGGTTACAGCAGCGGTTAAAGCAGTCAGTAGCTTGCCTGTTATCGTGAAACTGAGTCCCAATGTTACTGATATTGGACAGATTGCCCTAGCGGTAAGTGAAGCTGGAGCTGATGCCATAACTCTAATTAACACTGTACAAGTGATGGCAATTGACACAAAAGAGAGACGGCCTCTATTAGGTAATTTTGTTGGTGGGCTTTCCGGTCCGGCAATAAAGCCTATCGCACTCTACATTGTATATAAGGTTGCTGGGATTGTAGATATACCCATAATAGGCTGCGGAGGAATTAGTTGTGCTGATGACGCCTTAGAATTTTTAATGGCTGGGGCTAGTGCTGTCCAAGTTGGCACGGCCAACTTGGCCAATCCTCAAGCTGCTCTTGATGTGCTGGACGGCATCAAGCGATTTATTGAAAGAGAAAACTTAAGGAATATGGAAACTATAGTTGGAAAGGCCAGAACTTAACAACCCTGCCTAGTTCCTTTTGCCAGCAAATTCGTTCTTAATAAATTCAACAATTTTAGGTGTAGGTGTTCCTGGCCCAAAAATAGCCTTTATGCCTATTTTTTTTAAAGCAGCGATATCCTCATCAGGTATAATGCCGCCGGCAACAAGCAGCACGTCAGTCTTTCCTTTTTTCTTAAGCCCCTCTGCTACTGGTGGAAAAAGCTCTAAGTGTGCTCCAGATAAAATGCTTAAGCCAACAACATCGACATCTTCCTGCACAGCTGCCTCAACAATCATTTCTGGTGTCTGCCTGATTCCTGTATAGACTACCTCCATGCCGGCATCTCTGAGAGCTCTGGCAACTACCTTGGCTCCGCGGTCATGGCCATCAAGGCCAGGTTTTGCAACTAGCACTCGGATTTTAGCTTCTTCTGCCATTGGCTTCTCTCCTTATACTTTTTGTGCCAGCTCAATGAGCACCCCTTTTGTTGATTTGGGGTGCATAAAGCCAACTTTACCGACCAGGCCGAGACGACCCTGCTTGTCAATCAGTTGAGCACCCTTGTCGGCTAGCCTACGAAGCTCCTCATCAACGTTTTCAACTTCAAAGCAGATGTGATGGATTCCTTCCCCTCGGCTTTCAAGGAATTTGGCTACGCTTCCTTGTGGATCAATCGGCTCGAGAAGCTCAATTTCACCACCTTCGGCCATAGGCAAGAAGGCTGCTTTTACTCCTTGCTGTTGCATAGTCTCTATCTTGCTGGGTTTAGTGCCGAAAAGGTTCTCATAAACTTCTAGCGCTTCAGCCAAGTTTTTGACTACAATAGCAATATGGTGGACTTTTTTAATCATTTCTCTATTTTAGCCCTCTCTCATGAGAACTCTAGCTATGGTCATTCTCTGCATCTCTGATGTTCCCTCATAGATTTCGGTTATTTTAGCATCACGCAGGTAACGCTCTACGGGATAGTCTTTACAATAGCCATAACCACCGTGAATTTGAATAGCGTTGTTGGTAACCATTCTAGAGGTTTCAGCCGCATAGACCTTTGCCATGGCTGCTTCCTTTATGAATGGCATATCATGATCTTTTAGCCAAGCAGATCGATAAGTCAGCAGCCTAGCTGCGTCAATATGGGTTGCCATATCGGCAAGCATCCACTGGATTGCTTGGAAGTTACCTATCGCTTGTCCGAATTGCTGGCGTTCCTTAGCATAGGCAAGAGAATCATCGAAAGCAGCTTGAGCGATACCTACTGCCTGGGCGGCTACAGTAACCCGGCTAGAATCTATCGCTTCTAAAGCTATCCTTAACCCACGACCTTGCTCACCTAACATGTTAGCTGCTGGTATTTGGCAATTTTCAAAAACCAGCTCTGCCGTTGATGAGCCACGTATGCCAAGTTTATTCTCCTCCTTGCCTACAGAGAAACCGGCAGCCCCCTTTTCGACAATGAAGGCAGCTATGCCCCGGTGCTTTAGCGATTTGTCGACACTAGCAAAAACTACAGCGATTTCGGCTTCAGCACCGTTGGTTATAAATATCTTGGTGCCATTAACGACATACTTATCACCTTGCAGTGTGGCAGTGGTCTCCAGAGATCCAGCGTCACTCCCAGCACCGGACTCGGTCAAGGCAAAGCATGCTAGTTTTTCGCCTTTTGCTATAGGCGTAACATACTTACGCCTTTGCTCCACGTTACCAAATTTGTATATAGGGTAACAGGCTAGTGATAAGCTGGCTAGAAAGATTGTGCCCACAGAAGCTGATGCCCGACACAACTCTTCTGCAGCAATAGCCATTGATAGATAATCACCACCACTGCCCCCATATTCCTCAGGGATGGTAATGCCGAATAGGCCCAGACCAGCAGCCTTCTTAATGATTTCGGGTGGGCATTTCCCCTCCTCATCGATTTTTGCCGCTGCTGGCTTGACCTCGTTGGTAGCAAAGTCATGCACCATGGCCTGGAACATTTTTTGCTCTTCGGTCAATTCGAAATCCATCTGTTTATCCTTCCATTATAAAGTTTATTACCTTCACATTTTCAGAAGACGAGATATTCTCTCTGGGTACCAAATACCTTGCGTAGTACATCGCATATCTCGCCGATACTAGCGTAAGCTTCAACACAATCGATGAATGCAGGCATTGTGTTATTGCGGCCATGGGCTACTTCTTCCAGATTTTTAAGTACTTTGGTAACCTTGTCGTTGTCCCTATTTTTCTTAACTTTAGCCAATCTTTCCCTTTGTTTACTTTCTAGTTCAGGGTTCAAACGTAGTAGTTCTGGTATTTCGGGTGACGATGAGACAAATTTGTTGACACCTACCACGGTTACCTCGTTTTCCTCGATGTTCCTCTGCTGATAATAAGAGCTTTCCTGTATTTCTCTCTGTTGGAAGCCTTGCTCTATTGCAGCTACAGCACCGCCCAGCTTATCAATTTTATCAATGTATTTGTCGGCTTGCTTTTCTAAAGCTTCGGTGAGATATTCTATCAAATAGGAGCCACCGAGAGGATCAGCGATGTCACCAATACCTGTCTCATAAGCCAGGAGTTGTTGAGTTCGTAAAGCAATGGTTACTGCCTCCTTTGATGGTGTAGCGTACGCCTCGTCGAAGGAATTTGTATGAAGTGACTGTGTGCCACCGAGAGTTGCGGCTAGAGCCTGGATAGCTACTCTTACGATATTGTTATACGGCTGTTGTGCAGTCAATGTACAGCCCGCGGTTTGGGTATGAAAGCGCAGCATTGTTGAGCGAGAATCTTTGGCTTTAAATCTCTGGCTCATAATTTTGGCCCAGAGACGACGTGCAGCTCGAAACTTTGCCACCTCTTCAAAAAGATTATTATGTGCGTTGAGGAAGAAGGACAACCTGCCAGCAAATTTATCTACGTCCAACCCGGCAGTAATAGCTGCTTGAACATAGGCGATGCCGTTAGCAAGGGTAAAGGCGATCTCCTGAGCTGCTGTAGAGCCCGCTTCGCGTATGTGATAACCGCTGATGCTGATGGTGTTCCATCGCGGGATATGCTGGCTGCAATAAGCAAAGATGTCGGTGGTTAATCGCATCGAGGAGCGGGGTGGGAAAATATGCGTGCCCCTAGCGATATATTCTTTGAGAATGTCATTTTGAATAGTGCCGTCTAGTTTAGCTGGGTCAACGCCTTGCTTCTTAGCCATAGCAATGTACATAGCAAGGAGAATAGGGGCGGTAGAATTTATGGTCATTGATGTGCTGACTTTGTCTAATGGAATATCTTTGAATAGAAGCTCCATGTCCTCTAAAGTGTCTATAGCCACTCCTACTTTGCCGACTTCACCTTTAGCTAGAGGATGATCCGAATCATAACCGATTTGGGTAGGTAATTGAAAAGCAATGCTCAAGCCAGTTTGGCCTTGTTCAAGAAGATAACGATAACGTTTGTTGGATTCCTCAGCACTGCCAAAACCAGCATATTGGCGCATTGTCCACAGCCTACCGCGATACATGTTAGGCTGTATGCCACGAGTAAATGGGTATTCGCCAGGAAAACCTAAAGAAGTAGAATAATCGAAATCTGGGATATCTTCGGGAGTATAAAATGGAGAGATATCAATGCCAGAGCTGGTCTCAAATTTATCTTTTCTCTCGTGGAAACGCTCGATAGTTGGAGCTAATGTGACTTTTTGCCATTCCTGCTTCTTTTTACTAGGCATTGGCTGTCTCCTATGCTAGTCCTTCAACTCAAAGTCGAGACATTTTAACATGAGCTATAGAAACTGATAAAGAAATAGCTGCTATTTTTTACTTGATTTGCAGCTTACCTTGGCATATTACCAGCAGCCAGTTCTTGACCAGCAACAAATGCATCTTTTAGTGCTGTTGGATGTCTAAGAATGGCTTCCTTTTCGTCGATTCCAGAAAAGACCAACTCGCCAGCATACTTGATATCCAATGCTAGGAGCCAACTTTTGACCGTAGCCATAGCTGGCTGAAACAGATTGCGGAGCCTTGTTCCGCCAACTGAGATAAAAATACCCTTGCGTTCTCTGTCGGGACCTATTGCTACCGGAAGCCCGAGTACGTATTTAATTACCCACAATGCCTGGCAGCGGTCAATCATAGCTTTGGCTTGGGCAGTAACACCCATGAAGAAAATAGGTGATGCAAGAACTAGGCGGTCAGCCTCTCTTAAATCAGTGTGTATCCATTGCATGTCATCATCTATCACGCATTTGCCAGTTTTAATACAGCCATCACAGTGACGACAGGGTGAGATATTCAACTCGCTAAGTATAACCGTTTTCGCCTCAGATCCCTGGCTAGCAACGCCAGCCATTACCTGTTGGAGCAGATGGTCGGTGTTGCCATCACGTCGTGGACTGCAGGCAATACCTAAAACCTTTAGCTTATGAGAGGGATTGGCTTCTGACAATTTTGGTGTCCCCACTCCTTTGTGCTAATTATATGATAACACTTCATTCTACCAGTTTATACCGAATCTCCACCTCTCTATGTTAGTGTATAATAAATCGATGACATATATCCAGAGCTTGCTGGGGCACAGGTTTGCGTTGGAAATTGTTAACAGGTCTCTTCCGTCTGTTTTGCACGCAGTGGTGAAATAGGCTAAAATTGGAGTCGTTTTTATGGCTGATAGCTCTAAGGTGTAACCCAAATGACAAAAAACGAGATATTAAGGCAGGCCAGAAAGGGAAATAGGGCAATATTGACTGAGGTCGAGTCTAAGGAACTTATTGGTGGTGCTGGGATACCTGTCATTGAAGCTAAAATGGCGCGGACAAAAGCAGAAGCGGTCTCTCTGAGCAAGAAAATGGGCTTCCCTGTGGTGCTAAAAATAGTCTCATCTGATGTTATTCATAAGAGTGATTCTGGTGGTGTAAGGTTGAGCTTGGATAACGCTGCTCAGGTAGGTAAAGCTTATGATGAAATTATATCTGCGATTAAAAAGCATCAGCCAAAGGCAAAAATAGAAGGTATATCCGTGCAGAAAATGGCTCGCCCAGGGATAGAAGTTATCATTGGCATGACTAAGGATGCACAATTCGGACCTGTACTGATGTTCGGCCTGGGTGGAATACTGGTTGAGGTACTGAAAGACGTTTCCTTCAGGATAGTTCCGCTGACCAAAAGAGATGCCCGTGAGATGGTAAAGGAAATAAAGGGTTATCCTTTGCTTGAAGGTTACAGGGGGCAGGAGCCAGCTGACATTCCATCTCTGGAAGCTATGATATTAAAGCTCTCTGATTTCATTGATAAAAATCCGGAGATAAAGGAGCTTGACCTTAATCCGGTTTTTGCTTACAAGAATGGGGCTGTGGCGGTTGATGCTAGGGTAATTCTAGAGCCCACCTCGTAATTTTGAGTATTCGTTTAGTCGAGCCAATGCTCTTATAGCTCTTTCCGGCGTGGGAAATCCTGCAACTTTACCTTTATCTTGCATTTCCCTTATGGCCTGTGAGGCACAAGGCCCATAAACACAACATGTTAGCGGCTTATCCGGATGCACTGTCGCAAGGTCGCTCAGAAGTTTACAAAGGTCAGTTGCCCATTCTTCATCGAAAGCAGCACAGATAACCAAGATAGCACCCAACTCTTGGTCGGCTAGAAGAGCCTCTAACCCCTCAATCATTAGCTTCGTGATTGGCTGTGCTTCTATCATTATCGGCCAAATGTCCACCGGATTACTAACCTTAAGCCATGAAGGTGCCATCACATTGAACAGTTTCTGGGTATTAGGAGACAGTGTATCTATACCTATGTCAAAGTTTTGGCTTGCATCTATAGTCATAACACCTAGTGCACCGCTAATTGTAGCAACTCCGATTTTTGACTTTTTCATCAGCGGCAATAAAGAGAACGTCTTGGTTAAGTCAAAGAGTTCCTCCACGTCACTTACTTGAATCACCCCAGCCTGTTTGAAAACTGCTTGCCATACCTCTTTTCTGCCTGTCAGAGAGCCAGTGTGGGACTGAATTGCCCTAGCTGCCTGCTCGTTTTGTCCTGCCTTCAGGGCAATTATGGGCTTCTTTAGGGCAATGTCCTTAGATATGCTGGTAAAGTCTTTCGTATCCCACATACCTTCGATATGCAAGGCAACAACCTTCGTTTCAGAGTCATTATCGAAGTATTCTAACCCATCGGAGAAGCTAACATCGCAAGCATTACCCAAATCAAGCCCCTTGCCTATAAAAGACATTTCTGAAAAGCCGACAAAAAAAGCACCAGTTTGGCAGATAATTCCGGTGGGCTGTCTCCTCATCCTTATTTTTATGAATGTCGAACTGAAATCGATAAAAGCGTTAGCCGTACCAAAAGTATTGGGCCCTAATATTCTAGCTCGACCAGCCTTGACGATATTGTCTATTTCCTTTTGTAGTCGTTTTCCATCTTCATCGCGAGAATCTGAAAAACCCTGGGCAACTATTTCTATGGCTTTGATATTGCTATCGGCGCACTCCTTAACTAGCTGTGGAACCAGATCACGCGGTGTGGCTATCACGGCCAAGTCTATATCATCGGCTACCTCCGCAATACTTGAATATGCTTTTACGCCGAGTATTTCGCTAACGCTAGGATTTATCGGATATATTCTGCCTTGGTAGTGATAGCTGAGCAGGTTTTCTAGAATATTGAAGGCTCCCTCACCGGTATAACGCGAAACTCCGATGAGGGCCACCGACTGTGGCTCCATAAATTGCCTCATTATCTTCGTAACCTGCATCATTTTGTGGTTTCGCATGCCTTTCGGTTGGCAACTTGTAAGTCTAGCTAATACCGACTAAAATTGTCAAAGAAAACCAGCAAAAGGTGTTGACATAAGTAACTGACAGACGAAATACCGGAGGAAATCATGAATAAAGCCCTTCTTTTGTTAGCATTAATTCTTGTAATCATAACCATATTTACGCCAGGCTGTCTAAGCTCACCAAAATATAGAGATGTCCTGTTTCAAAGTTCAACAATTAGCGCTCTTTCAGAAGGGGTCTTCGATGGAGATTTAACATACAAGGACTTGAGGCAACACGGTAATTTCGGTCTAGGTACCTTTGACAATCTCGACGGAGAAATGATTGCGCTAGCAGGCGAATTCTATCAAATAAAGGCGGATGGCAAAGCCTATCTGGCAGAGGACTTAATGGAAACGCCGTTTGCCGTTGTTACTTTCTTCGAACCGGATGAAAACGTTTCATTGGACAATGCACTGGACTATGAGCAATTGAAACAATATCTGGATAGCATGTTGCCGAACAGAGACATATTTTACGCAATCAAAGTGGAAGGGACCTTTGAATATATCAAGGCGAGGAGCGTCCCTGCACAAAGTAAACCGTATCCGCCTCTTGCTGAGGCACTCGAGGAACAGACAATATTCGAATTTTATGATGTAGGTGGTACTCTAGTTGGATTTTGGTGTCCGACTTATGTGGAAGGAATAAATGTGCCCGGTTATCATCTCCACTTTATAACCAGTGACAGAAAAGCTGGGGGACATCTACTCGAGTGCCAGATCGAAAGCGGGAAAATTGAAATTGATTACACCTCCGAATTCTTTATGATGTTGCTGAGGGACTAGGAGTTGCAGAAGCTGAACTTAGAGACAAAGTAGGATATTTTTGAACTTGACCGAACTAACAGCCTTTGCTAGTATTGGTTTCTGGTGGGGATATAGCTCAATTGGGAGAGCGCCGCGTTCGCATCGCGGAGGTCGGGGGTTCGAATCCCCCTATCTCCACTTTCAAGTTCTCTCCCATCCCAGATCGTAAACCTGGTAGCTACAACTTGACAGGAAAAATTTTTTTCGGTAAAGTGGTATGCTTGTAGACTATGTTTCCTATGTAAAACGAGTGCCTGTCTCTAGACAGGCTTATATCTTAAGGGAGGTTGTACAATCATGAGCAGATTTAGAGCAGTTTACTATTTAACTTTTGCTGCATTACTACTGATGCTACTTGGTGGGCTGATGACTGCGCCAATTGCTTCGGCAATGTCAGATACACGCCTTGACCCATCATCACCACCACCAGGTCAGCAATCACCGGGAACTGAAGAGATAACACTCACCTGTCAGTATCCTGTGCTGAGCAGCCCAGCTGGTACATCCTTTTTCACCTACGCTATTGAATTACAGTACAAGGGTGGTAAGGAGCCAAAGGTTTTCGACCTTCAGGTTGAAGTTCCTCCCGGTTTCAGCTATTCCATTACGTCAAGCTATGGGGAAGGGTCAGAAATAGCTGCTATTCGTCTTGATCCCCAAAAAGCATTTCCCGACACAATCAAAGTCACCGTGAGGCCATATTTGTGGATAGTGCCAGAGCCTGGAGAATATCCTATTACTGTGGCAGTAGCTTCAGGAGATATAAAGGGCAACATTGAGCTTAAAGCTATAATCAATGCCAAGTACGAAATTGAGGTAGCGCCTTCTACCGGACGATTGAATACCAATGTCACTGCTGGCAAAGATAACTTTTTCACCATCCTCGTTACCAATACCGGGTCAGCAGACATTCAGAAAGTCGAGTTCAGCTCAGCGATAACAGGTAAACCCACCGGCTGGAGTATCACCTTTGAACCACAAAATATTGATGTGCTTCCGGTAGGCTCTGAGCGCGAAGTCCAAGTCAACATTAAGCCAGCGCAAAAGACTATAGCCGGCGATTATATGGTGGCTATATCGGCTAACCCTGAATCCGGATACGCGTTTGATGCCATTGATGTCAGGGTCACCGTGCTAACACCGACAATTTGGGGTTGGGTTGGCATTGGCATCGTGGTTTTAGTTATCGCTGGACTGGTAGTCATGTTTATGCGCCTAGGCAGACGGTGAAGACAGCATGGTAAACCATGGCATCATTGAAACCAAAGAGCTAGTCAAGAACTACGGCAAATTCACTGCTGTGGACAAATTGACCCTTCGCGTAGACGAAGGCGAGATTTTTGGTTTTCTTGGTCCCAATGGTGCTGGAAAGACTACCACAATACTAATGCTACTTGGACTTACCGAGCCAACGTCTGGCAAAGCCCAAATATGCGGTTTCGACCCTACTAGGGAGCCACTCAAGGTAAAGCGTATTACTGGCTACTTGCCAGAAAAGGTTGGTTTCTACGAAGATTTAACCGCAAGAGAAAACCTAGATTATACTGCGGCACTAAATGGTTTATCCCAAAAAGTTGCCTCGAGGAAAATTGATGAGCTCCTAGACATGGTTGGGCTGTCCGAGGTGGCTAATCATAAGGTTGGCACCTTCTCCCATGGTATGAAACAGCGTCTGGGAATTACCGATGTCATGATTAAAGACCCTAAAGTCGCATTCTTTGATGAGCCCACAGCAGGAATAGACCCTGAGGGCATTGAACAGGTCCTTGCAATTATCCAAAACATGGCTAAACAGAAGGTGACTATTGTTTTGTCTTCGCATCAACTGCATCAGGTACAGAAAATTTG
>Ga0209427_10001328_pt1 | contig 28296 bp, 24 predicted proteins | sample DeeMarSWOR136_30_FD_187465 | JGI IMG/M metagenome (GOLD analysis project Ga0209427, IMG submission 187465) | Marine sediment microbial communities from White Oak River estuary, North Carolina - WOR-1-36_30 (SPAdes) (version 2) | ecosystem: Environmental > Aquatic > Marine > Intertidal zone >...
CAAACGGTCCTGCCTTTCTTATCGTCCAAAGCTACCGATTACAATTGTAATCCTTTATAAGAAGCCAAATCACAATTCCGAAGACTACAGGATGACCTTACCAAAAGGCTTGGTTGTGAACTTAAGAAGGAGTCTTCAAGAAAGAGGATTGCGAACTTCTACAAAGGTTGTAGATGGGCTTTCTATATGATCTGACGATTTGCGATTGAAAGAGAGAGTAATAGGCGCCGGCAAAGTCGTTTCCCGGAATCTGCCCATCTGTTTATTGTTTTTTCAAACATATCTGGGGCGTTTTAAAGTTTTTTCATAATATTTCTCTATACCTTCATTTTTTATTATCTCGTTGATCCGCACCCAAGCTTTATACAGGTTTTCGTCAAAGTTGGTTCTGTTACAAGGGAACTCGTCACACTGGTAGCAGTAATCAATCTGTTTTTCCTGGTGACAGCCGCGTACCCCACAGTTTTTAAACATCTTACACTGCTCGTTACGGCATCCCTTGCAGTTTTCCGAAGCAAAGTAATCCAGCATTTCCTTGAAATCAGGATATTTTTTAAAAACCGGATCACCCAGCAGGGTTTCATATCGTTTGGCATAGATGTCGAAATTCCCAAGTTTTTCTTTAAGTTTCAGACTGTACCGGCGGATATCTCCGTCCACATGGGCAAAGCATTTTTCACAGCTTAGTCCGCAGGGGGCCAATGACGCCTTAATTTGTTCATAATCCATAGATTGGCTCCTTTCGTTAAAAAAATAAAACACCTAACGAAAAACTAACCGACACAGGGTTATCGTTGTGAAATATGGCTTGTAATATACACCTTTTTCTAAGATTAGGGAATAGAATGTTTCAGAGGAAGGAATTTCCAACGTAAAAATTATGTCATTATAAATATATTTCAGGTTATTCTTACGCGATGGCCTTCTCACCATTTTTCATGGGAGGGAGAGACGATAAAGCGGAAGGATCGCCCCCCTAAATTAAAAGCCAAGAAGTCTCTTGGCATTGTCTTCATAGATCTTTTTTCTGTCCGATTCGGGTATGTCCATGGCCTCAATAGATTTTATCGTATCTTTGAGCGTACCGGCTCCATATTCGATTTCAAAAGGGAAATCGGCTCCAAAAAGAATGTGATCGGGACCAAAAAAGCGGTAAGCCGTCATTAGGGCCGGCGTAGTCCCCTGAAGGGCAGTGTCAGCATAAAACATTCTGTAATAATCGAGAAGAGGTCTTTTCAGTCCCTTCCCAAAAGATTTGCCGCAGAATCTTGCCAGGCCATCGATACAATGAATTCTTCCCTCAAAGTAAGGGACCATGGCACCGCAGTGATGGGTGATGAATTTCAAATTAGGATATTTGTCAAAAATACCGCTGTAAACCAGACGTGTCATGGCGATAGTGGTTTCATAAGGCCAACCCCAGAGACACCATATCCAGTATTTTGACTCAGATTCACTGGCATAGTCTGGTGTTTGTTCCCGCCGAGGGTGTAGCCAGATAGGGAGATCAAAGAGGGACATCCTTTCATAAATAGGTATAAACTCGGGAAGATCGAGGGGTTTCCCATTCACTGGAGTATGGAGGATTATCCCTTTCATTCCTAGCTCCTCGATAGCCCGGTGCATCTCCTTCAGGGCGGCATCTATATTGTTCATTGGAAGAGTAGCCACTGCAGCAAGGAAGCGGCCCGGATGCTTGGTGACCACTTCGGCCATCTCATCATTGACCAACTTGGCTAACTCAGCCGCCCTCTCGGGCTCAGCGATAGCCTCAGGCACTGGTCCAACGGTTGTTATCACTTGTAACATCTCTGGATAATCATCCATGAGTCTGAACCGATGATCTAAGTCAGTGAGGGTAGGTACCTCTAACATGAGAAACTTTCTACCCGTTTGTTTGTAGATAGCCTCTTTGTATTTCTTAGGCATCAAGTGGGCAAATATGTCTATCTTCATCTTTTGAATATTGAAGCAAAAACGCTAGCGAGGGAAAAATGTTTCCACTATCAAGATTTAACTCGCTGCATTTATCCCGGCTTACAGGGCAACATTTTGAACCATTTCGCGAGTTTTTCTCCAATCTTAATACAAGATGGTTCATAAATCTTCTCTTTTGTGTAGTAGTCTATGCTTCCGAGAGAGAGTTGTCAATCTTTGAGTTCAGGATGGAGTCCTCGGGAAAAGAGATTGCGGGTTTCACCTGCTTATCTGCAGTTGAGACATGTATTAAGAATCGAAGATTTCCGGTGAAATCCTCAGCCCGGGTAAATATATGAAAATCAAATCCAAACATTTTGGATATTCTGAAAATAGCACATTTATAGAATAATGAACCCTGCGAAATCCTAATTCCCAATCTATTTGGAAGGCACTTCTGTTTGCCTCTGTTGTCGCTTCCTTAAAAGGGATTGGCACAGGTTCACACATTGTAAGAATCAATGTTGCCAGCCTCGCCGTCGATGGTGGCGAAAGTAATTTGGAAAATAGAAACCAAGCGAGATTATTATTTTCGTCAGCTCTCTCATGCATTATGCCAAGAGTTAGTAACATTTTAGATCGGCCTACCCATGGATGACCCTTTGCTCGGAGCTTTTCTACTTGTCTTGACATTCGGCAGTGCCCGGAAGTATGATGCACCAGAAAGCTCAACTATCCAACTTCATGAAGCATCCGGAACCAGTACGAGTCGCCTTGCAGAAGTACTTGAACATGGTCGCCGAGTGTTGCCCCGGATTACCTTGGAATGCTGGAGAAGAAAAAAGGGAGAAAAAAGCCCTTCCATACTCCCCCTTGAAGAGGAGCTAAGGGAAATTTAGAGAAGAAGCGGAGATCTTAGTCTATAAAAGAAGGGCAAATCATAATGCCAACTGAACTGGATATCTTTCTCCAACCCCGGAGCGTAGCCGTAGTGGGAGCTACAGAGAGGCCTTTATCGTGGGGGTCGTTCATTATGGAAGGCTTGCTTGCCTTTCATTACCCGGGAAAGATCTATCCCGTGAATCACCAATCCTCTACGGTTTATGGGATCCACGCATATCCGGACATTAAGTCGATCCCCGATTCCGTTGAACTGGCTGTACTCACAGTTCCGGAGGGTTCGGTGGAACGGGTGGTTCAAGACTGCTGCGAAAAAGGAGTCCAAGGGATCACCATCGTCACGGCCGGGTTTGGGGAGGCCATAGAAGGAGGGCAGGCCAGGGAGGAGGTCATCGCGAAACTGGCTCGAGCCCATGGGGTAAGGGTCATAGGTCCCAACGTAAGTGGTGCGCTTAACTTGCATGCTGGCTTCAATGGCTCTCCCTTCCAACATCTCCTTGCCACGCCCTTGGCGGGAATCTCCCAAGGAGGATACGCCTTTGACGACCTTCTGGCTTCGGGGTATGACCGAGGGATGGGGTTAGGGAAATTCATCCATACTGGAAACGAATGTGATCTTCAAGTGACCGACTTCTTGGATTACTTCGGGAAAGACCCTCAGGTGCGGGGGATTGTGATGTACGTGGAGGCTCTGCGGGATGGAAGGCGCTTCCTCGATGTGGCCCGTCGGGTAGGCCGGGACAAGCCCATCATCCTCCATAAGGCTGGGCGTACATCGAGTGGTATCCGGGCCGCACGAAGCCACACGGGTGCAATGGCGGGTTCGAAAGAGGTCTACAGTGCAGCCCTCCGACAGGTTAATGTGATCCTTTCTCCGTCCATGGAGCTACTTCTGCCTTTAGGGCATGCTTTAATCGAGCGCCCCCCTATGAGGGGGAAGCGTGTGGCCATCGTAACGATGGGAGGGTCGTGGGGGGTAGCCCTCTCGGACCGCTTAGAAGAAGAGGGGTTGATCGTGCCAGAGTTAAGCTTGTCCGTTCAGGCAAATTTGAGGTCTCTAGGGATGCCCCCGCGAGCGTCTACGTCCAATCCTGTGGACATCGGAGCAGCAGGGCCTATGGCTCTTTCAGCGGAAAGGCTCATCGAGATAGGGCGGGTGATCGTTGCTTCGGGCGAAGTCGATGCCCTCATTCTCCATGGGCTAGGCCGGGCAGGTTTTATTCGTAATGAAACACCCGCCGGGAGAAAAATTTGGCTGGAGCTGGAAAAACAGGTCATGCGGGGTTACGATAGGCTGCAGCAAGAATTCCGCAAGCCGGTTATCTTGGGTTCCCATCACTCTTCGTGGGAAAGCCAAACGATCTCTGAACTTCAAGGCGAAGGGCTTCGCGTCCTTAATCGCTTGGACGAGATCGCCCAAATGCTTTTCCGGATGTACGAGTACTGGAGGAAAAGACCGGAAGGAGAATAGGTCGGCATCCTTTCGGCTACTCTGCCCTTCCCCTTATTTTTCCCTACTCTAACCTACGTACAGCTTGCCACTATTCGCATGTACCAAAAGGTTTCGATTTAAAGACATATCAAAACGTTAAGTCAGAGGATAATGACCACCTATCGATTACTACAAATGTTGCTCCGGGTGTAATCCTTGAGAGTGAGGATTACAATTTGAAAGCGAGCATTAACGACCGAAATCAGGAAGGCAATCTATCGCTTCCGCTGAATTGGATTGTTAGGTGAGAGTCAGATTAACTCTTGATCAGCCCACGAAATCTATCGTCCTCCAGAAACTTTTTGACACACTCTTGGAGAGCGCGATCTAACAAATCGGGAACAATGGCTTCCACATTCATGAACATCTTTTGCTCTTGCCTGCTCTGACCTTGCAGCATGAAAGTAATGGGTGATCCTGTCTTTGGTGTGGTCGCCACCTCAACAGCAACATCTGCGGTGACGGTGATTGTGTTCCATCCGATTTTCGTGTCTGCCTTATAAGTAACGATCTTGCCGGCGATGTTGAGAAGGGGATTCATTCCCTGTTCGCTAAGCATAGGCACCTCAAATCCTGATTTGAGTAACCCATCCACAAAGGCGTTGCGCACAAGTATGCTAACATCGTCCTTAGATTCATACTTGAAAGTATGGATGTTGATGGGATTCAAACGATGTTGTGTAAGTGTGGTTTGTGGTCGGGCATCGTTGAATTCGCCAACTACTACTATCTGTGGGTTGGTTTTGTCGGCGAGCCTTTGAACCTGGATGAGTGGCGTGTAGCGAAGATTCAGTACCCGCGTGTGCGTGCAGCCAGCGAAAAGAAGGCTGCAAAGTGCCGCCAGGAGCGCCGTAGTTCTTACAATTTTATGGCATGCATTTGTATTCATGTTTCCCTCCTCAGTTTTTGGGTTTATTTGACCCTTCCCAATTAAGATAGGTCAAGATAGGGTAAAATCTTTATGTTTGACTTTTTGGATTAAAAGTATCAAGAATCGTTGATTTGTCAATACCAAAAGCCAAATTGTGAAAATTATCTTTTTCTCTAGATTTAGGGGTATGGGTTAAGGTAAAGATTATTTATTTGCGCTTGAAATTTTGTACTATGGAACAAAAATTAACGATTAGTTTATTCTAATGGTTTGTTCCAATAGTCTTATTATTGTATATCAAACTCACAAAAAATGAATCTTTTTGTATGGATTACTTGGCCCCAGATAAAAGATGCCCTCGGCTCTATGTTTTTCTGGTTGCCTCAAGGCCCTGTGGGCCGGTCCTCAATCTAGCATCATTTTGGCTGTGCGCTTCAGGGGCACAGGAAGAGGGCGGAATTTTTTTCTTGACAAAGCAATAAATTAGTGTTTTAAGTGTTTGTAGAATTCAACGGTCAATACATCGATTCTTAATACAAGGGAGGTGGTTGATGAGGAAAGACCTTTGAATTTCTTTCTTGATGCGGAATTTCTTTCGGCAAAAATAGCTTCATCTTCAGTTTCAGATCTCCATGTGATTTAGAAGTTTTTAAAGGCCTTCCAGACAAAACCCTGATTATCAACTAACCCTTTTGTTTTTATTGGGTTTTGTATATTTCATACTGATGGTTAAATAGAAGCAATTCTATTCAACCCACTAACCTTTAGCCTTTTGGAGAGAGTCATGAGGGGGGTTTTCCAAAAGGTGCCAACATAAAAGCCGTCGCGGAGATCTATCCTTCTTCGGAGGCTTTTTCTTCGTTGCTCTGATAAAGTCAGGCCTTTCGTTAGGGGGAAATGGTATCCTATCAGTTCATAGCCTTGTTTATTCTACTCATAATTTGGCCAAAAGGATACGCGCAAGCTTATAACAACACGATGCCTTAGAGGATGTTTTTAACCTAGTTTTAAGAGCGCATTAGGAGATATGAAAAAAATTTTGATAAAAATCCTTTTCCTCTTCCTAATTATTTCTTTTTCAGCGGTGATTACCGAAGCCGAGGTTCCTATTGAGGAGGTTCTAGGAAAAGGCCCTCAATTGATTAATGAAGGCCGACATCGGACTGTAATTGAAATGATAAAGGCTCTCCCCGAAAAAGAAAGAAGCACTGTCTCGATTCAAGTCCTGGAAAGCTTTGCAAATCTGAAGGGATGGATAAAGGACAGGGAAGTCTCAAAAAAGCTAAGATGGTGGGAGTTACACCAACAACAAATCAAGGCCTCCCCTGATCATGAAGCAACGCTCGTATTGCTTGAAATCCTAAAAGATTCAGATTCAAGGGTTCGTTACTATGCTGTTGAGGTTCTCAGAGCTGTAGGAGATGATAGGGCCATACCGGTTCTTGAGGAGCTTAGAGAAAAAGATGATCATCATAGCGTCCGGTCCATGGCGAAAAAGGCTTTAGATGAAATCCAGGAAAGGTTAAAAGGAATTAAGTGATTAAGGGAATTATCGTCGGTCTTTTTTTATTTTTCATGTTGTATTGGTTGGTAGGCTCGCTCTCATGGAGCGTTGTCATTGGAGTGATTGCAGCAGCAACCATTTTTGTTTTGAGTAGAATAAGAACAATTAGGAGGTGAGTATTATGGGAATTAAGAATTTTAGTAAGAAGTTAATGATGCTTTTTTTAGGGCTTGTTATCTCTTCTATTCTCCTCGGATGTGCTCATACGGTGCCTGTAGTCCCTCGCCCTCCGGAAAAAGTCTATGTCGAAAAAATTCCGCTTGATGCAGGACTTTATCTTACGGAAGAATTCAAAAAGTATAAGGTCTCCGAATATCGAAAGGGGGATAAGTGGAATTATACGAACTTGGGGGAAAGCAGTGCCACTATGTTTCAAATCGGCCTTTCACAGATCTTTCGCTCTGTTGAACCGGTTGACAAAAGACCTCCTTTCCCAGAGCCGAAACCTGTTAACATCCAGGTAGTTGTAGAACCAGTAATTGAAAAATTTGAGTTTAATATTCCTATTACCAAGTTTCAGACATATCCAGCAAGGATAAGGTACCACATTACAATTTTTGATATGGGTGGAAACAAGATTTGTGAGAGATCTGTAGAGGGTATCGGAGATATAAAGGGGCAACCTGGATTTGACTTTACAGAAAATCCCTCAAAGGCTGCTTCTAGGGCGGTAGAGGATGGTGTGAATAAATCTCTCGAGGCAATCTTAGGGGCTGAAGAATTAAAGAAGATTCAGGGTCCAAAGTAACGTAATTAACTAATTAGGTTTGCAATTCTGTTTCCTTTTGGAGAGAGTCATGAGGGGGTTCCGTGAAAAGGAAGTCCCGGGGTCAGACTTGAGAAATTGAAATACGGTGTCATCCATAAGATGCGGCCCGGCAAAGCCGCGTGGTCTTAGTGGTCTTATAGGTGGAAAGCCTACCCAGGTAGCCGTTAGCCCTGGGCCTAGGATGCAGCCTCGCAGGTTTTCTGGTAATCCCGCTTATCAGCGGGACTGACCGCGAAGGTGTTAACGGCAAGCCAGAGCACAAACGTCAACCTGTACCCCTCGGAGAACTCGGTCTACCCATTAAAAGTGGCGAACGAGCATTGTCACTAGGGAACCGCCGGATACTGAAAAATCCCTCGCTAGTTCCCGACTATGCCGGTTAAAATCCGGCCCTGGGCGCCAAGAAAATCAATGGGTTAACCCATGGAATCCTTGCGGAGGCTTTAGAGAGGGCATTCAGGAGGCGGAAACCTGAGGCAGGTGTGATATCCCATTCGTATTGAGGGACCCAGTATGGCACTTTTTCGGGTAAAGATCAGAAACTAAGATCTACCTCAGTTTGTCCACTCTTTGCGGAAGACCAACAAAACCACATTCTGCGAAAAGTAGATAAATTACAATCACAAGTTTGCGGTGTGCAGGAACACCTGAAATATCAAATAGATGACTCCCCCTGCACCGGCTGCCACAGCAACCGATCGCAGCCAACTCTGTTTGGCGTATAACTTTAAACTTAAAAAGATAAAAACACTGATGGCTGCGACGTAATTGATACACCCTAAGGCTACCACCAACGCCAATAGCCATAAGAACGCCCAGATAACATCCATTTCTCTTGGCTCTTTCTTGGCAGGCTCCCCAGCCTCTTTGCCCCCAGCAGCCTTTCTATAAGCTCTTCCCTCCCTTATAATACTAGAACTTGCTAATCCCACCGTAGCCAATGCTATCAGAAACGGGAACAACCCACCAGCTTCAAATCGATACGACAAAGAAACAACAAGAAAACATGTCCCGAGGGCCAAAAACAGAATGTTCAAGACCATTCTCTGAAAAATCATATCTGTAGCGGCTTCTGCTGCCTCCCTTTTTGGCTGTTTCTTAGCCAAATTTCTCAGCAGGGGCCATAGAATCAGGATGGCTACCGAGAACAGTACAAGGAGTGACACGGGTCGGGTAACAAATCCAGTGAGCCCTGATACCATGAGGGCCTGACGAAAGTTTCTCTCAACAACTACCCCGAGCAAGAGCCCTATGATCAGACAGACACGGGAGAACCCGTTTCTTTTCATATAGTATCCCAGAAGCCCGAGGATGAACGTAACAATGACATCTTCGAAAACACCATCAGCAGCATACGCCCCCAGCAAAGCAAAGGCCATAATCGGCGCCCCAAGGATACTTCCGGGTATTTTAGTCAACTTGACGAGCTGAGGAGCTATTGAAAGGCCTAAAGCAACTGAAACTATATTTGCTATGACCAGAGTCATGATCACTGCCGCCGGGATTTCGGGTGTCTCGGTCAGCATTTTTAGGCCCGGGGCCACACCATGGATCATGAATACGCCGAGCAAAATGGCCGTATCAACACTTCCAGGGATACCAAAGATCAATGTTGGAACGAGGGCTCCACCATCCTTCGCATTATTAGAGGCTTCGGGAGCAATAACGCCCCTGATATCGCCTCTGCCGAAAGTGGACTGACCCTTGACAGCAGATTTGGCACTGGCGTAGGCAAGAAACTGGGCAACCGCAGCCCCAATTCCAGGGATGATCCCAACGCCAATCCCAATGAAGCTGCCACGCAGAAAAACAAAGAAATGTCGAAATACACTCATGATGCCAGTCCAAACACCCTTCATGCCCCCAACGATTTCTCCTCCAGCCACCGCTCTTCGTTGAACGAACATGTCGATCGCCTCTGCTATTCCAAATAAGCCGATCGAGGCCGGTATAATCTTTATTCCATCCCACAGGTACTCAATGCCAAAGCCGAATCGGGTGAGGGTCACGAGCGGATCAAACCCAATGGTTCCCAGCAGGATACCAACACAGGCTGCTATAGCACCTTTTATCCTAGCCCCCCCTATCAGGCTGATAAGGCTGATCCCAAACAAGCCGATAGCAAAAAACTCTTCGTAGGAAAAAGATAGGATTAGGGTTTGGGCAAATGGAATGATGAGCATGAGGACACAGGCCCCCAGAATACCACCTAGCGCCGAGGCCGTCCCCGAAGCCCCAATTGCTACTCCAGCTTTTCCTTGCCGTGCCAGCGGGTGACCATCAAGAATCGTAGCCGCATTGACTGGTGTCCCCGGAATTCCAACCAGAATACTCGTCAAGGATCCGGCGAAATAAGTGCCTGCCTGTGTTGCTATCAGCAACACCAGCGCCTGGCCCAGATCTAGACCGATAGTTAACGGCAGAAGCAAGACAATGGCTTGCGGCCCACTTAAACCAGGCAGGATACCGAAGATAGTGCCAACTAGAACCCCCGCAAGCAAAAGGGGAATACCTGGCCAAGCTAGATAGGTTTGCACATTAGCTATGGCGTCCAGAAACATGGTCACCGAATATCTTCCGTGATGAAACCAGGCTCATGACGTAAGACACGGCCTTAGGTTACATCTTACAGATTCACAGATCACTTGAATCTGCCCGAGCAAAATTCTATCTAAGGCTAACCCAGCTCGCAAAAGACATGCACTAGTGATTAACAGCAATGAAAGATGATGGGAAGAGTCGGAGACTGAGAAACAAAAGCATCAGCAACACTTTCAAGATACCTGAGCATCCCCCTAGCAATTCTATGTGACGGCGCGTGGGTCTCGCCGTAAGGCATTAGCTCGAGTCATATCGCGATGCGGGCAGAAAAGAACAGTAACTCGCAGGCCTCACTCTTCCCCTTCTTTAATTTCGATATCTCAAATGTATAGATATCTGGTAAGAAGGGTGGCTGGTCTTCTCACCCAATTAAAACATCATCAACTTAGACGATCCGGTGAAAGATAATTTTTTATAAATTGTTTAATTAGACGTTCTATTTATGCCTTTCCAGAATACTCATGTACTTGGCGTAAAGCTCATTCGACTTCTTAAAGACCTGTACCATATCTTCTGCCGATGTATATACAGCATCGCTGCCAGCCTTCTCCATGGCCTTGTCGAAACCAGGATCCTCTACAGCCTTCTTTAGAGCTTCCCTCCAGATAGTCAGGATCGCCTCAGGGACTTTACCTGCTGTCGCTATTGCGTAGTACATATCGAAAAGGGGAACCAACTGAGGATATCCAAGTTCCACAATGGTCGGGATGTTAGGAAAGTATTTGAATCTTTTGTCTGAATAAACCCAAAGAGGGATCAATTGTCGGTTCTCAATACCACTTTTTAAAACAGAGTAGCCCGATACCATATAGTCCGAGGTCCCTCTAATAGTGGACAAAACCGCGGGGGCAGATCCCTCGTGGGGGATAAACGTCGTCTTGATTCCTGTTATCTCCGAGGCTATTATACTCCCAGAACCAGCGGGCGAGTTCAATCCTGATATGGCACTCTTAAGCGGGCTCTCTTTACTGGCCTGTTGCAGATCCTTCAAAGAGCGCTCCGGCCGACGGGCAGAAACTGTGAAGACGTTGGGTAGTCGTGTCATTGCACCGATCCATGCCGCCGTATTCAGGTCGTACTTTGCCAAACCTAACATGGTATCAAGATTCTGGCCGGGGATCAGCAGGGTCACGATTGTATGCCCATCCGGATCAGCCCTCAAGCATGCATTGGTCCCAGCTGCCTTGTCAGCTCCCGGTATGTTCTTAACAATTATTTTCGGCTGATTTGGGAGATACTTCTCCAAATAAGGAGTCACAAGCCGCGTATACGTGTCTATCCCTCCGCCAGGCCTAACTGGAACAATGAAAGTGATGGGTTTGGTTGGGAATTCAGTCGTTTTTTCTGCAGCCAAACCAGTAACCGCCATTGCCACTGTCAATGTAACAACAAACGCTGTCTTTAGTCCTACTCTCTTAATTTCTCGCATCTTTGCCACCTCCTTATATTTAAGGGTAAACCAGTTGATAGGTTCCCCCCGAAAGAAATTAGGTAAGTCGTTACTGCTCACTTAACCGGACGCACAACCCATCCCCATTGGTAGAAAGTATATTGCAGACGGAGAATGTGCAAGATCGTTATAGATGAAGCGAATATCTCAAGCTGTTTGCCGATTCTCCACGTCCCCTTCCTATGAGAAGGTACCTACATCAGTTACCTTGATCAACAAGTCCCAATATCCAACGAAAGCTCGCTTATGAAAACGTAGAAAGCCAGACTACTAACAAAAAATAAATTTGTCAATAGGCAAAGATAGGCGGGAGCTTGTGGTCTATTTCTCTTGACATACTACTATCTTTTTTGTATATTCAACGCGTCCCGAGGCAAGTTCTTATTCCACTGTGCCGATACGATTATAAAATTTGCAAAAATTTTAGGGTTGCTTCTCAGAATTATCTTCCTACTTGCATTATCAGTAGCTATACTTTTTTACCTTTTTTTGAAGTCCTATTGAATGCTCAGCTGGCCATAGACCAAATTCAGTTCTTGAAAGTGAGTTAGATTTGTAAAAATACAAAACAACACTGAGGGATTAAAATGGAACTGAAACTCAAGGTGGCTTTCTCAGACAACCCCAGGGTACAGCCCCTCAAGGATGGTAAAGTGAGGCCAGAAAACATTGACTTGGAGGTCGTTACCATTCCCCCTAATATCCTCTTTTACCAGAACTTAGCAAACGGTTTGGAATTTGACGCCTCCGAGATGTCGATCTCAGAGACTCTTCTTGCCAAAGAAAGGAACGATACCCTCGGCAAAGGCAAATGGAACTGGACCCCCATTCCAGTATTTATGAGCAGGGGCCAGTTCTGGGCAGGGCTCTATGTCAACACTTCCTCTGGCATAGACCACTTTCGAGATCTTAAGGGAAAGCGGATTGGTGTCAATGACTACATCATGACTGCTGCGTTGTGGTTCAGAGTAACGCTAAAGGAGTTATACGGCATCGAGGCCTGGGACAACATCTGGTACAACTGTCGCAGTAAGGAGCTAAGCCATGCAGGGGCCATGGGCTTTCACCTGGAAGGGTATGGGGTGGTAAATGGTGTCACTCACCATTGGCTCACCGCTGACCAGACCGCAGATGTCATGCTTGACCGGGGAGAGCTAGATGCTATATTCCCTCCCGAAATGTCGGAAGGCATCACCGCAGGCAAGCCCACCGTGATCGACCGCTATGGTGGCACACCAATGACTGGCAACCCCAGGATTCGAAGGCTCGTCAATGACCAAGGGAAAGCGATAATCTCCGAATTCTTTCGTAGGACAGGGTGTTACCATGCGAACCACCATTTGATCGTTAAGAACAGCATCCTCCGGGAGAATCCCTGGGTAGCCATGGAACTTTACAAGGCCTTCCAGCGATCTAAAGAGGTGGCATACGAGCGGGCCAGGAAGGCCCAGTCGGCCTATCTGTATTTCGAGGGAAACGACTGGAAAGAACAAACAGCCGTATTTGGAGAAGACCCCTACCCGTTAGGCCTTCGGGCTATGCGAAAAACTGTTGAGAGGGCTATTCAGGGTTCTTTGGAACAGGGACTGATCAGAAAGCCTATCAAGATCGAGGACCTTTACTTTCACACCACATTGGATACCTAACTCTGTGGTTTGCTATATATAGTCTTTATCCAAAATCTGACATTTCCTTTTTGTGGGTAAGTTGCCGTTTTAATGTAGGGATAATGCCTACCTTCGGAATTTGCAGAATAGAGCCTCCATCTTTCCCATTCATCAGAGTATTTTGCATACATAGGGAATGCCTTAACTCTGGTGTAATCTTCAATGGCCTTCTTATAATAACAAAAATTTAGATATGCCTCTCCCCGTTTAGCGTAATGTTCTGGAACTATAGAACTTTTAAAAATAATTTTTACAATTTTTTTTGAGTTTAAAATAAATCATTTTCAGAAGTCCGAAAGGAGGTGATACAGGGTTAAAAGAGGCTTTTATGAACCATGTTAGATGGTATCTTGTCGCGGCGATGTTTGCCATCGGCATAACATCCAGGGTTTATGCAGAATTCTCACCGTCAGAAGTCACCGGTCTGTCACCGATGGATAGATCTTCTGACTTGGAAAAGATTCAAAATGCCATTGATTGTATAATTTTCAGATGATTAATTCGCGGTATTGTTGCTAAAACGAGTTTGAAAAAATAAGTCATGAGTGTTATGAGTATAAATTCTTAAGGGAGGATTTTTATGGAAAAGAAGAAGTTGAGATTTGGTGATTTAGGATGTCCAGTGGTTATCGAGTTGATTGAAGCCAAGGATTCTTCCTTGTGCCGTTTCGGGTACAAGGTGGGTGATTCATGGGAAGTCAATATCTGGGAAAATTCCGATCTTTGTGGTATGGCGTATCACAATTTCTTTTCGGATATTTCCATGTTTCAGTCTAAAGGAGAGGCGTTCTATAAGCCGTCGGAAAAAGATAGGGTTATCCGCACTTGCCCGGATACCCGGCCTGGATATCGTTTTTTGATCAAGAAAAAGGAGTAAGACCTTAGTATTGACCCCCCTAATCACTGTACCACACTCAGAGTTGGACTTGGAATGATCGCGTCAGGTGGAAGGGGTATAACTCACCGCCCATGGAGTATTTCAGGATGTTCTATAACGACACGGCGATCGATGGAAATACAGCTGGTTTGATGAGGGCATATGCTTTCTGTGGGGCTGACCATCTGGTTATTTGCAACTGACTTTCCTTATGACAGTCAATTTGGGGAGAGGTATATCCGGCAAACGTTAGAATCGATAGAACAAATGGACATTAGTGATTTGGAAAAGAAGAAGATATTTGTGGATAACGCTAGAAGACTCTTAAGGTTGCAAGTGTAAAATGACCGTCGACGAGCCGGGTATCTTCAAAGAGAAAGAGGTTTTTGGAATGGAACCACTAGATGGAGTGAGAGTACCTGATTTGTCGCGTTTTCAGGCTTGTCCTCAAGCGACAATTATGAAGAAATGAAGGGGCAAGGAATAATGGAACTCAAAGAGCGGATATGTGCCGTTATTTTTTTTGGAAATTCAATCTTTAAGACGTAGATTTAGGAGGGAAAAGGAAATGAAAGGGAAAGAAGAATTTTTTCCAGAGATGATACGGAGTTTAACAGAGGCGGATATAAAGTTACTTGGCGTCAAAGCCCATGTCTTACAGGGGTCAGATCACCAAGTGATGTTCTTTGAATGTGCTCCGGGTGGTGAGATACCAGCCGATACCCATGGTGCGCAGTTTGGTGTTGTCCTGGATGGGCAATTTGAATTAACGGTTGGGGGTGAAACCCGTATTTATAGAAAAGGGGACACATACTATATGCACCCAATGCGGTTCATTCAGCAAAATTTACACACCAACTGTATGCCCTTGATTATTTTACTGATCCTCATCGGTATAGGATCAAGAAGAAATAGAGATAAATCGAGGGCCAGCTCCCTTTCATTTCTTTGATTTCCAGTTTGGACTCAATCTTAGCTGGCCCTCTTCTCAACACCCTTATTCAATCATGTTTCGCTCCACCATAATATCCCTTAAACTCGAACCGTCTTCATTGGTGGGTATAATGCCTGCGAGGTTATAAAAGACCTTACAGGCATTTTTTTCAAGGGTAATCTGTTCAATAAACCTTTTAAGGAAAGTCCTCCCCTTAATAGGATCTCCATCCATGATCATTTCTTCACAAATGCACCGGAATCTTTCCAGAAACGGACCGGAGATATTTAATCTTGGGAAAGGAATGATTTGACCCTGACTCATTTCTAAATGGATAGCCTTTTGATCTTTCTTCAATTTCTCAACTTTTTCCTTCACTATCTCTTTATCCAAAGTCCCATCGGCTACAGCATCTAAGAGATTATCTATTTTCCGTTGAATGGTATTTAGTTCATATTGGAGTTTATTAGAGCGACTCCTATTATCGTTGAGAAGCTTTATCCTAAGCTTTTCCAATTGGAAGAGAAGCTTCTTTAAATTCTCGTTGGCTAATATTCTTCATAATATCTTATCAAGGAGATACTGATCTAATTTCTTTACATCAAAACGAAGGAGTAACGGGCATTCCTTTTTCCTGCTTTTAAATGAACTGAAGGCGTAATAAAGACTCAGGAAACTCTAGTAGAAAATCTCTTGACAAAAAGAATCGTGCGTGATACTTCTGGGCAAGTTTCGGTGATGGAACATAGTTCAACATATGGAACTCAAGAAAATTAATACGTCCCGTTCTAGATTCGCAAATTCACTCAGCAGGGGCTTACGAATTTTAGAATCTTTTACACAAAATAGCCCGCATCTTTCCTTCTCTGAAATACAGAAAAAAACCCATACGCCGAAATCCACTGTCTTTCGGCTGCTGAGAATTCTTACCGAACTAAATTATTTGAAATATGACGCTGAAAATAAAAGATATTATCTTGGGCCAAGAGTTCTATCTTTGGGTTTTTCGGTATTGCAAAGTATGGAGACCCGGGAGATCGCAAAACCATTCATGCAAAGACTATCAAGAGAATGCAATAAGAATGTTAATCTATTGATGTTAGACAGGCAACAGATGGTCTTCATAGAGAAAATTAGGGTCCCTAGTATTAGGGATTTCAACATAAGCATCGGTAGCTCAATACCCGTTCACAATACTGCTCCAGGAAGAGCTGTGCTGGGTTACCTTGGGAAAGAGAAATTTGAAGAAATAATTCAAGCAATCAAAAAAGATCCTGGGGCTGCTCGGCAGATTGGGAAAAATGCAAATAGATTGATTCAACTTTTGAATCAAGTGAGAAAAGATGGATTTGCAATTAACGATGAAGAATCCTCGAAAGGTATTCGAGCGATCGCGGTTCCGATTTTTTCACCTGACGGCATTGCATTCGCGATAGATATAGTAGTAGCACCCGAGGAAGTTTCAGTTTATGAGCTAAGGACGAAATATGCGCCAAAATTAATCAGCACAGGCAGGGAAATATCCGAAGCTATGGGATGGCAATGGGTCAGTTAACTCCAATTCCGGCAGTTATACCTTTTTGCTACTTAATATTCCCTTCTGGAATGGTTGAAACCCTTTGGCTAGGGCAAAGAGAAAAGTTATCTAGTAAGTTCGTTTGAGGAGATACAGTAAAGGGTAAACAGAGAGGATGATTTATGGTTCGCCTGGTCTGGATACCCATATACCACGATAGGTTTGGAACAAGAAGCCACGAATCATTTGGGTGGATGAGTAACCCAAAGGGAGGTGTTCAAAAGGATGGAAAGCGATATTGGTCAAGAAAGAGGTAAAATTCGCATAGTAAAGTCACGGTGTAATATGTGTCACCCTCGCTGTGGGGTGAACGTATATGTGGAGAATGGGAGAATATTGCAGGTTGAGGGCATGCCGGAGCACCCTTACAACTTCATGTGCGCAAAAGGCCGGGCAATCCCTGAGTTAGTTCATTCACCGGACAGGCTTAAGTTTCCATTGCGGAAAGAGGGCGGAAAATTTAAGGAAGTTTCCTGGGATGAGGCGTTTGATTTCATTGCTGATAAACTGAGCAATGTAAAACAAAAATACGGATCTAAATCGATATTATTCCATGGTGGTTATGCTTACGTTGGGACACCTGTCGCACCGCTATTCCGGCGGTTCGCCGATGTGTTGGGAACGCCTAACTACACTTCAGGTGCTTCCTTTTGCTGGCTCGCTAGAACAATCGGTTTTGTCCTAACGGCAGGCTCCCACATTTGTCCTGATTATAACTCAGCCACCAGATGTGCAGTGGTATGGGGCCACAATCCAAGCGAAAGCAATCCCGATTTAGCAGATAAAGTAAACATCGTAAAAGCAAGAGGAGCAAAGCTAATCGTGGTTGACCCCAGGGCAATTCCACTGGCAAAAATAGCAGATATTCACGTCAAGGTGAGACCTGGGACCGATTGTGCCCTAGTCCTTGGCATCTTAAATGTAATCATTACGGAAGGTCTTTTTGACAAGAACTTCGTTGAGCAATGGACAGTTGGTTTCGATAAGCTTGTTGACCATGTGAAAGAGTATCCGCCGGAAAGGGTTGAAGCGATCACTTGGGTTTCTGCTGAGACGATTAAAGATATGGCTCGGATGTACGCTACTAATAAACCGGCAAGTATCAGTCTGGGAATAGCAACGGATCAGTCCACTAACGGAATCCAGGCTATTAGGGCGGTGGCCACTTTAATGGCTGTTACCGGGAATCTTGATGTATCTGGTGGGAACATTATACCACCAGCAAGAATGGCTTGGCCCAATCTCAGGGTTGAAGAAAATGTGGAGAAGGATATATCTGTTGGCGAAAATTATCCTATTTTTGCCAGGTATACCAACCAAGAACGGCAGACTACGGCACTTTTTGATGCTATGTATACAGAAAAACCATATCCCATTAAAGCGCTGCTTGCTTTTGCCTGCAATCTAGCTTTGACCTGGCCTGGTACGCATAAGGTCCTAGAAGCTCTTAAAAAGTTAGATCTTTTCGTGGTGTGTGACATATTCATGACAGAGACGGCAAAGCTGGCAGATGTTGTGTTGCCAGGGGTTAGCTTCATGGAGAGGGATGATGTGAGGGACTATCGCAACATGGGCCCAGCGCTATTCTTCCTAGCAAACAAGGCAGTCGAACCTGTGGGAAATAGTATGGAGGATTGGAAGATAATACGGGGCATTGCCAGAAGGATGGGTTATGAAAAATATTTTCCGTGGGAGAGCAGTGAAGAATTTTTAGACTATTTGCTGAAGCCATCGGGGCTCAGCTTAGATCGGCTTAAACAAAGTCCCGGGGGTATCTACTATGGCGAAAAGATATATCGTAAATACATGAATGAGGGCTTCCATACTCCTTCCAAGAAAGTTGAGATATATTCTAGCATTTTGGAAAAACATGGGTATAATCCTCTGCCCACCTTCCATGAGCCTTATGAAAGTCCTGTTCGTACTCCCGAGTTAACAAAGGAGTACCCATTCATCATGATTTCTGGAGTGAAGGTCTTACCTTTTTCACACTCACAATATCATAATTTGCCGAGTATGAGTAAAAAGATACCAGCGCCTTATGTTGAATTACATCCCCAGACAGCATCTTCCCTCGGTATAGCTCAAGGGGATATGGTGAGAGTAGAAACAACGAAAGGTAGCATTAAGTTGAAGGCCAGCCTCACGGAGGATATCATACCCAATGTAATAGCTCTTCAGCATGGTTGGAACGAAGCGAATGCCAACCTTCTTACGAGTATGGATGCTGAAAATTGCGACTCAATATCAGGTTACCCAGGTTTAAGGCAAGTCCTCTGTCGAGTGACAAAGGCAGATATCAGAGGGGCAACAAGAGCTTCTTAAGAGACAAACATCCGAGAAGCTGAGGGAATAGTGTAGGATTTATCTGATACTGAGCCACAATCAACGCGGATAGAGAGCAAAATCCAAAACTTAACGGAGGGCAGAATGCAGCAGATCAGCTCGAATATTTATGTAGAAACTGGGTTCCGGGGATCTAATGACGGTTTTGTCATCACAAGTGAGGGGTTAGTGATGATTGATGCGCCGCATAAGCCTACAGATGCTGTGAAATGGCGTGAAGAAATTGCAAAGAAAGGGGAGGTACGCTATCTCATCAATACCGAGCCTCACATTGACCATTATACAGGGAACCACTTTTTCTCAGGAACAGTCATATCTCATGAAGGGACCAGAAGGGCGATTTTGGCCAAGTCCAAAGACGAGCTCATAGATTGGGTTAGGAGAAACGATCCCTCCGGGCTTCCATTAATGGATAAGTACCAGATCAGAATTCCAACCATTACGTTCTCTGAGCGACTTAGTTTTCATTTAGGGGAGCATACCTTTGAATTGATCCATCTTCCGGGGCATACATGGTGTCAAATAGGCGTCTATATACATGAGGAGAAGGTACTGTTCACGGGAGACAACGTAGGCTACAAGGTTCAGGCCTTCCTGCATGAATGTGATCCTTTTCAGTGGTTGAGATCGCTGGCAATAATTGAGCTGATGGATGTCGACGTCATTGTGCCCGGGCATGGTGACGTCTGTGATAGAAGCTGTATCCCAGAGCTTTCTTCGTTTATTCGAGAGTGGGTAGATACGGTCAGGAAAGCCATTCATCAGGGGTTGACGAAGGAAGAAGCGATGAATAAAATCTCTTTTCTTGATCGTTACCCCTGGCCTATAGGGTTGGATGCGATGGGTCCTGAATTTCAACGCAAGAGTGTGGCCCGATTATACGATTTGTTGAGGACGTAGAGACGCAGAGGTGGGATGCAGTTTGGTTGCTTCCTAAGAGGGTTTTACGGCCGAAGTTAAGATACAGCAAGAATAAGGAGTTTGTTATTCGGTAAAAGGACCATGACAGGAGTGTTTGGATTAAACAAGGTCAGAGTGAGTTAATAACGATAAAGGGACAACAAGTATGGCAGAGCAGGTTTTATGTCTTCGGTGCAAGCAGCCCTTTGTACCTCAAAAACTGTTGCATAATATCACACAGATTGCCAAAGAAAAGGATTTGGATAAGTATCAGCACAATTATGCGCTTTGCCAGAAATGTAAGTCGCAGGTCTTCGCTGAGCAATTATTAGGTTGTGATTTAGAGCCGGTGGAAAGGGTGAAGCGTATAGCCAGCCGGAGAAGTGAGAAAATAGAAACCGTAAAGATGGATACCAGGCTTGGTACGACGGTTTATAAAAGCCAATGCTTTTTTTGTAACCAAGGATGTGATGCAGTTGTCCATGTGAGAAACGGGAAGGTGGTCAAGGTTGAGGGTGATCCTAGTTCGGCGGTTACTAAAGGGATACTGTGCAGCAAGGGTTTGGCTTCAAAGGATATACTTTATCACCCAGGCCGCCTTCTCTACCCTATGAAGAGGGCGGGCGAAAGGGGAGAGGGTAAATGGAAACGTATCTCTTGGGATGAGGCTCTAGACACAACAGCTAAGAGATTTAGTGAAATCGAAGAGAAGTATGGGAAACACAGCGTTGCATTGGCCACCGGGACGTCGAGGGGCTGGGTTGACTATTTTAGCCGATTTGCCAATGCTTATGGCCGACAACGGACTGGCCCAGGGGCCGCGCAATGTTTCATGCCTAGAGTGACAGCAGAAAGGCTTGTCGCAGGCAGTGTCGTTTTGGAATGTCCTCATTATGAAGACACCAATTGCATGATCCTATGGGGTTTCAATCCGACAAACACCTCCCTGGTCAAGGGCAGGGGGATGATGGAGGCACGGTCCAGAGGCGCCAAAATGATAGTGGTTGACCCAATATTCAGTGAGGCAGCCTCAAAGGCCGATATATGGCTCCAGCTCAGGCCGGGTACTGATGCTGCATTAGCGCTGGGAATGCTGAACGTGATTATAAACGCGGGGATGTACGATAAAGAGTTTGTGGACAGATGGTGCTTTGGTTTTGAGAAGCTTAGGCAACGAGTGCAAGAATATCCCCTGGAAAAGGTCGAGGAAATCACTTGGATTCGTAGGGAGAAGATTAAGGCCGCAGCACAACTTTATGCTACCACAAAACCAGCCTCTATCAGCGTGTGGTTAGCTGTTGATCAAAATGCTGATACCATTTCTACTGGCCGCGCCATCACAATGCTGGCAGCCATTACCGGGAATATTGATGTACCTGGTGGTAACATCATTCCGATGAAAATCAATGTGCGAGGTCTATCTGACCCAGCCCTGACATTAGTTAACAAACTTACCACGGAACATCATCAGAAACGGCTAGGCAGTAAAGAGTATCCACTTTTAAGCTCCAAAGCTAGCCTAATCACTCCCGTCGCACACAACTTCACCCTTTGGCAAGCTATATTGACAGGTGAACCTTATCCGGTAAGAGCTCTGTTCTGCCAAGGCAACAATATGTTGGTCAGCTATGCCAACACCAAGATGGTTACGGATGCCGTGCTCAGCTTGGACTTCTTTGTGGTAGCAGACTTTTTTATGACTCCCACCACAGATGTCGCAGATATTGTTCTTCCCGCAGCAACTTGGATGGAAAGGGATGCTGTCACGAACTTTCACCAAATTTCCTATAATAGTGCCCACTTGCAACAGAAGACAGTTCAGCTTGGCGAATGTTGGTCTGATTTCAAGATCATGAATGAGCTAGGCAGAAGGCTGGGCTTTGGAGAACTCATGTTTCCTACCGATGAGGCATATTTTGACTTTTTATTAGAACCGTCTGGAATGACCTTTGAGGACTTCAAAGGGGTAGGGGTGATTTCCAGCTCGTTGACCTTCAAAAAATATGAAGTGACAGGATTTCAAACTCCGTCGGGCAAGATTCAACTGTATGACCAAAGGCTTGAGGATCTTGGATTTGACCCCTTACCGAGTTACCGTGAGCCAACGGAAAGCCCAATGAGTGCTCCGGAAAAGACGAAGGAATATCCTCTTATTATCACGACGGGCGGCAGGGTCCCCGTTTTTCGACATTCTGAACTTCGTAATATTCCGATCCTTCGTGAGATCGTGCCTGAGCTTCTTATGAGCATCAATCCCAAAAAAGCACAGGAATTGGGTATTGAGGAGGGTGATTCCGTGCTGGTGGAGTCGCCTCGCGGAAGTATGGAAGCCAAGGCTCATCTCACTGAGGCAATTGATCCCAGGGTAGTTCAGATACCCAGTCACTGGCCAGGCAGGAACAACGTGAATCTTATCATGGATAATGAGAATTGTGCTCCCATGATTGGAAGCGCTCAGCTGAGGTGTCAGCTATGCAGAGTAAGAAAAAAGGATTAACCGATATATCTCGAATTCTTTTAGTAAATTTGGATAACTGCGTTGGGTGTTATGCCTGCGAAGTCGCTTGCAGACAGGAACATGACCTTACTTTTGAAACGAAGTCCCGCTGGTGCCGGGTAATGACGATTGAACCCAGATTGGTAAAAGGGGGACTACATATGGACTTTGTTCCCTTGATGTGTTTCCAGTGTGATGATCCTCCTTGTGCGTATTTTTGTCCAGTGAACGCCATATCGAAAAGGGAAGATGGCATGGTGGTTGTCGATGAGGAAGTATGCACTGGCTGTAGACTCTGTGTTTACGGCTGTCCCTACGGTGTGATGTCCTATAATGAGGTTAAAGGTATCGCAGGCAAATGTGATCTGTGTTCCAATCGTATTGCTCATGGCCTGGAGCCTAGTTGTGTACAACACTGCGTAGGGGGTGCGATTCAATTCATAACGCTTAAGGAATTTGCGGATTGGACGCAAGGACAACACGTGGTCACAGTCGGGAAGGTGTGCTATACGTCGAGCAAGTGGAAATTGGAAGGCAAGGCTGTTTAGAAGATGGATGGCTCATAACCAGCAAAGGAGAATGATTCATCATGATGTCTAAATTCAACATACTACGGCCCGAATCAGCGGAAGAGGCTTGTAACTTATTGACAAAGTTTGCAGACCGCTCAAAGATCATTGCTGGAGGGCAGTCTTTGTTAATTTTGCTTAAACAGAGATTGATCAGTCCCGAATACCTATTGTACATTAAGGATCTGAAAGAGCTGGATTACATAAAATATGATGGCACTTCTGGGTTGAGGATTGGTGCCTTGGCCACGCATCGGTCGATAGAGACTTCGGATTTAATCAAAAAAGAGTTTCCCGTACTTGCTGAGGCAGAACATGATCTGGCCTCGCCTCAAATTCGTAATTGGGGTACAATTGGTGGTAATATTTGCCATGCTGACCCGGCCTCCGATATAGTCCCGCCTCTCATTGCACTTGACGCTCGGGTGAAGGTAATGAATTTGTCAGGGGTGAGAGAAGTCCCTTTAGAGGGGCTGTTTAGAGATTATTATGAGACTATTCTTAAACCTGACGAAATGGTTACTGAAATCTGTATTCCAACACCTCAAAGCCATACGGGTGTTGCATATTCAAAATTTTCTTTGAGGCGCACGGATATGGCTGTGGTTGGAGTTGCAGCTTCAATAACTCTGAATCCGATAGATAGGGTTTGTCGAGACCTTAGAGTAATTCTGGGAGGGGTAAGTTCTGTGCCCAAAAGGATTTTTGAATCAGAGGATATGATAAGAGGGAAGAGCTTCGACGAGAGTTTGATTGAGGAGGCAGCCTTGGTGGCTTCTAGGGAAGTGGAGCCCGTGGCAGATGTTTATTTTTCTGAAAAATATAAGAGAGAGATTGTGAAGGTAATGGTTAAAAAAGAAATGAATCGGGCCATTCAGAGAGCATTGAATCTATAATTTGGAGGTGAATCAGGAGAGATGTCAAAGGAGAGACTAAAGATAACTGTAAATGGAATCTATTATGAGATGGATGTGGACCCAAGACTGACATTGGCGGAGTTCATTAGAAATGAGATTGGTCTAACAGGAACCAAAGAAAGCTGCAATTCTGGGATTTGCGGAGCTTGCACGGTCTTGGTTGACGGGAAGCCAGTAAAATCCTGTTTAGTATTGGCCCTCGGGGCCATGAATAAGGAAGTTCTGACGATCGAAGGATTGAGGAATGGGGATGCTTTACACCCATTGCAGAAAGCCTTTCTTGATCATGGGGCCGTGCAGTGTGGTTTTTGTACTCCAGGGATGATTTTATCTGCGAAAGCGTTATTAGACGAAAACCCCAATCCCTCCGAAGAGGAGGTGAGGTATGGTCTAGTGGGCAACTTATGCAGGTGTGGAGGCTACGTAAAGATTGTGAATGCAATTTTGGACTATGCTGAGAAAAGGAGGAAAACCATTGGAACTTGAGTACATAGGGAAGAAATTTCCCAATATAGATGGTTTTGAAAAAGTTAGCGGTGAAGGGAAATACTGTTACGACTTGATCCTTCCAAACATGCTGTGGGGAAAAATCTTAAGGTCTTATATCCCACATGGCAGGATTGTAAATATTAACACGGATAAGGCCAAACGAGTCCCTGGAGTAAGGGCCGTCGTGACATATAGGGATTTCCCAGACTGTTTATGTGGGATGGGAGGTATAAAAGACGAACCTTTAATCGCGAGAGGAAAAGTTCGTTACATTGGGGAGCCTGTAGCTGCCGTTGCAGCCGAAGATGAATTTGCAGCTGAAGAAGCAATAGATCTCATAGAAGTTGAATATGAAGAATTACCAGCGGTTTTTGATCCAGAAGAATCTATGGGGGAGAACCCGCTCGCAGTCATTCATGAAGATCGCAACAGATATGGAATTCCACAATTTTTAATAGGCTCAATGGCTGAGTGGTCAAAGAGGCCAAATTTATGCTGTTATTTTAGAATTCGAAAAGGAGATCCAAGGAAGGGTCTGGATGATTCCTATCTTGTTTTAGAGGATCGATTTAAGACGCCTATGGTTTCCCATGTTCCACTTGAGCCACACAATTGCATTGCTCAATTTAATTATAACGGCAAACTAACAGTCTGGACTTCTACACAGTCTCCATATACAACGGTTCAACAACTTGAATATGGGTTGAAGGTACCTCATTCAAGGATCAGAGTTATCGTCCCTAGACATGTGGGAGGAGGTTTTGGTGGCAAAATAGAGCTAACAAATGAGGGTATTTGTGCGATCCTCTCCAGAGAGGCAAATAGTAGGCCTGTGAAAATAAAATTATCCCGAGATGAAGTTTTTACAACGACTCCGGCGAGGCATCCGTTCATCATCGATTTAAAGACAGGAGTTAAGAAGGATGGCACGATAAGCGCAATAGAGTTTAGATCAATAGCGAACACGGGAGCTTACGGTGGTTTAGGGGTGGTTGTCATAAAAAATACGGGTCATGCCATTGTCGGCCAGTATAAGATACCCAATTTAAAGTTTGACGCCTATGGTGTTTATACAAGCCAGATTAAGGCAGGGGCTTTCAGAGGGTTTGGTATGCCTCAACAAATATTCGCGATCGAATCACACATGGATATGATTGCGAGCAAATTGGGGATAGATCCTGTAGAAATAAGGCTCAAAAACATCTTGAAAGAAGGCGACACAAACGCTATCAATGAGGTCATGCATAGCGTTGGTTCTGAAGAGTGTCTTAAAGAAGTAACAAGGTCCTTAGGATTGAAAAAAAAGAGTGAGAGTGAGGGAGTATGGAAAAGAGGGAAGGGGATTGCCCTGGGAACTAAGTACAGCACTACTGCGACGAGTGTAGGTTCTTGTTGTTTCGTCAAGGTTTATGATGATGGCACGATAGAAGTAAGACAAAGTGGCATTGACCTGGGTCAAGGTCAACACACCGTGTTAGCCCAGATTGCGGCTGAAGAGTTTAGCACGCCTTTGAGTAATATTATTGTCGTACCGGTGGATACGGACTATACTCCAACAGATACCCTCACAGGATCTCAGCGTCAAACGTTTTATATGGGAAATGCTCTCAGACTAGCCTGCAGTGACGCCAAGAAACAGATCTTTAAGCTCGCTTCTAAACTACTGGAAGCAGACCCTGGCGATCTAGACATTAAAAATGGTCAAATTTTTGTTAAGGAGTCTCCAAATAAATCGGTACCCTTACGTGCAATCTTTATGGAAGGTCCTTTCTTCCCTCCTTACCTTCCGGGGAGTGGAGAAATTCTGGGCAGAGCAGCATTTATATATCCGCTTGATTCCAAAGACATAGAGACAGGTCAATGTCCAATGGATGGTTATAGAAGATCCGTCGCCTTTTATACACAAATAGCCCATGGCGTCGAAATAGAGGTTAATTTGGAAACAGGTCAAGTGAGATTAGTGAAGCTGGTCGCTGCGATTGATGTCGGAAGGGCTATCAATCTACTATCTATAGAAGGCCAGTCAGAGTCCGCATTAAGTCAAGGACTGGGGACGGCTTTGTCGGAAGAACTGTTTCTGGATAATGGGAAAATAGTCAATCCAAACCTTGCCGATTACAAGATACCTACCACACTCTGTCCTCCACCGAATAAGGATGTCAAGACAATTATCATTGAAACTTATCATAAGGATGGTCCATTCGGAGCGAAAGGGATGGGAGAAGCGGTTATTCTTCCAATGTTTCCAGCGGTGGCGAACGCAATCTATGATGCCGTTGGAGTCAGAATTAAAGAACCTCCTTTTACACCCGAAAAGGTCTTCAACGCCTTAAGGCAGATGGGAAAATAGGAGGGCAGCAACCGTGGCGATTCACCCAAAGGTTCGACAGTTGATTGCCAAACATATTTCCACGATCCTGAACGAATTCGCAAGAGTCGTTGGGCGAAAAAGCTATTATGGAAGGGCACCTCCGAGCTCTAGATTCCAGCTAGGTCTATGTAACTTAAGTACAATCGATCAATGATTATCAGTTGATTTGAAGTTGCTTAAACAGGAAGAAAAAGTAAGCAAAAAACACGGCGTAATGACTCTAACACAGATCACAGCTTGTGATCATTATAATATCAGGAGGGACAAAATGATTAGAGAAAAGATATCTAAGCGGGAAGGAGTTTCATTGGTAATTTTGGCGTTGGTAGTCCTTATTTTGCTACCAATTTATGACGAGGCATTATCACAACCAAAATCGGCACCAGCAAAAAAGACATATAACCTCAAATTTTTAGATATATACCCCTTAGCGTCCCCGGCTTCGAAAACTCAGAAACAATTTTTTTGTGAAAGGGTAACTCAGCTAAGCGGGGGTAGAATCAAAATAAAAATATACCCTATCGGCACATTAGCTGATACGCCAGAGTATCCTGAGATGGTTAGAGATGGCACTGCTGATATTGCCTACTTATTTAATGCCTACTACGCTGACCGTTTCCCATTGGCTGAGGTATGGAGTTTGCCTTTTCTTGTCGATTCTTATAGACAAGCAGTTGATATGTCACGAGAGTTATTTAAAACAGTGCCGGGATTAAGGGATCCGTTGGACCGATATAACCTTAAACCACTTTGGTACACAAATGGACACACAGCTCTTATACAAACTAAGAAGCCGGTTAAAACCCTTAATGACATGAAAGGACTTAAGTTGGTGACTGCTGGTGGCTTGAGAAATCGTACCGTAAAATCTCTCGGCGCTGTGCCACTCACCGTACCACCTGGTGATACTTATAGCGCGCTTCAATCCGGCGTTGGAGATGGACTTTACATGGCTGCATTCTTCCAAGAATTGCATAAATTTTATGAGGTTGCTCCATATTTCTTGAATACTCCAAAGATCATCATAGCCCCTCTTGCAATGACTGTAATAAACAAAAAACTGTGGAACAGTATGTCAAAGGAAGATCAGGAGATAATACAGAGGGCTGCTCTGGAGGAAGAATGCGTTAGCTTCCTGGAGTATGAAAAAGAGGATGCCGAGGTATTGGACCGCATGAAAGCAAAAGGCTGCACCATTAATATGATGAGTAATACTGAAATGGCAAAGTTTAAAGAGTCTACAAAGATGGTGCATTCTGAGTGGATCAATGCGAATCCCGGCGGATCCGAGGTTATTAAACGTGTGGAGGCATGGAAATCTGCACATCCTGACTACTAATGAGTTTTGAATTTCCCAAAAGTAAGAGAACAATTTTTTCTATTCTTTTGTAATGGGGAACCTGAGAATCCATGGAACCCGAGCCCAACTGAAGAAGCGCCGGCGACACCCATCGAACTTCTTGAAGCAGGCAAAGGGAACTTTGTGATCGGTGGAACGGCCGGGGCGGGAGCATTGAAAAGCACTGTTTCCCGATTGTACCAAACCTAAGAAGGAGGGCGGTCGCTGGGGCTTTGATCAAAGAAGATCC
>Ga0209427_10001329_pt1 | contig 28296 bp, 33 predicted proteins | sample DeeMarSWOR136_30_FD_187465 | JGI IMG/M metagenome (GOLD analysis project Ga0209427, IMG submission 187465) | Marine sediment microbial communities from White Oak River estuary, North Carolina - WOR-1-36_30 (SPAdes) (version 2) | ecosystem: Environmental > Aquatic > Marine > Intertidal zone >...
CTCTCCTATCAACTCGGGAGTCCTGACGGCAGCGGTGTTTATCGAGACCTTATCCACACCAAGGTCAAGTAAAGCCTTCATATCCTCAATACTGCCTATTCCACCACCTACAGCAAAGGGAATAGTAACTACATCACACACCCTTTTTACCCATTCAAGTCGTGTCGATCTATTTTCTACAGTGGCGAAGATATCAAGGAAAACAAGCTCGTCAGCACCCTCACGGCAATAGGCAACTGCCGCTTCTACTGGGTCTCGGGCATCCCTGAGGTTTTCAAAATTGACTCCTTTAACTACTCTACCATCCTTTACATCAAGGCAAGGTATAATTTTTATCTGTTTCATCTCTCTCCTTATACAAAGCTCTGAAATTTTACCAAATCCTGATACTCAAACAAGGTGCTCATAGCGTGATTTTCTGTTTCTATCCCTGCCTCCTCAGCGGCAGCGATGGGGGTAAGCCCGCCGATAAGTATCATTCCCACTCTATTTAAAGCCACTGATATACCACACACCGCTTCGCTGGGACTACCCATCATAATCAGCCCGTTTAACCCCCCCCTTTTTAGTTGGTTGGTAACCTTCTCTACCAAAGGTTGGCACTGGGCTGGTATCTCACGGAAGTTAGCCAGTATCTTCCCCTCTCCCCCTCTAACCACACCCTGGACATCGGTCATTCTAGCTCGGATAAACATCTCTGATGGGTCCAAGGTGGAACCAGCATAATTAATAAGATTTACAAAGCGTAACGGCTGGTTATTCCGTATCTGAAGCACTCCGGCGAACCTAGAGTCTGTGGAAATACCTGCCTTGAGTAAACTGCCATTAATTATGATGCTACAGACAGTAGCTAAACCAACTTTACCCCTAGGCACAAGCACTTCACCTAATCTCTCCCCCTCCGATGCCACAGCTACCAAGTCGCTGACACAAAGCCCAACCTTAAAGGCTTCCGCCATCACCTTAATAGCTTCATTAAATCTCTCCTTGGGAAACAGAGATATGTTAACTGGCACTAGACCGGTGCCTTTGTCTATATTAAAGGAAGTGCGAAAAGCTAAAAGCTCTATTTTTTCCAGCACAAAACCAATCTTATCGGTAACTAAGGCATTATTCATTTCTTCTATCCCCAGTGGTGTAATCTCTCTTCCATCCCACCTCTCCATAGGTCTTGTTAGCCCCCGCTCATCCATTAGCTTAAGGTGATACCTTACTGCCCTCTCGCCTAGTTCTATCCCTTCCTCCTTCAACTGACGGCTGATTAGCCTGGCGCCTAGCGACTGAGGCGACTCACTGAGAATTTTCAGAATAGAGATGACCTTTCTTTCAACCTCGTGACTATCGTAACCTATCATCATTCAACTCAACTATTGAAATAGGCAACCGTTTTCCTATCGTAGCACATCAAAATATCTTTGTCAACCACCTATTTGTCTACTGTTGCTGCATACTAAATGGTATGCTATACTGTTAAATCAACTGTTATTAATGGTTTATAAGGGAGGGGATTAAAACTTGCAGGATACAGTCTCTATTAAGCAACTTTTGGAAGCTGGAGCTCACTTCGGTCATCAGACCAGCCGCTGGCACCCTCGTATGAAGACTTACATCTTTACTAAACGCAACGGCATTCATATCATTGACCTGGAACAAACTGTCACTATGTTGGATAAAGCCTGCGACTTTATTCGACAAGTGGCTGCCGAGGGCGGCAATATTCTTTTTGTTGGCACCAAAAAGCAAGCTCAAGAGATTATAATCGAAGAGGCGCAACGCTGTGGTATGTATTATGTTAACCAGCGCTGGTTAGGTGGAGTGCTAACTAATTTCGCTACTATTCAAGCCCGCATAGATTATCTAGTTCGCTTGGAAGACCGCCAAGCTAAAGGAGACTTTAATCGCCTACCTAAAAAGGAAGCTCTAAAACTAGAAGATGGGATTTTGCGTCTCAACCGACAAATAGGCGGTATTAAAGAGATGACCAGCCTGCCCAGTACGCTATTCATTATCGACCCCATAAAAGAGAGAATTGCTTTAGCTGAAGCTAAACGTGTAGGAATACCAGTGGTTGCTATAGTAGATACCAATTGTAACCCTGATGAGATAGACTACCCTATTCCAGCTAACGACGATGCTATTAAAACCATCAAACTGATATGCAGTAGAATTGCTGATTCATTTATTGAAGGCAAAACTGGCGAAGTAGGAGTACCAATAGAGGAAGGACAAGAAGAGGGTTTGGAGGGGATTGAGGTTACTGAAGTTTCCGAACCTCTTATTTACACTCCTGATGAGGAAGACAGGGAGGAAAAGATTGAAAATTCCGACAGCTAGGGTAAAAGAGTTAAGAGACCAATCTGGAGCTGGCATTATGGCTTGCCGGAATGCTCTTCTTGAAGCCGAAGGAGAGATGGAAAAGGCGCTACAGATTCTAAAACAAAGCAGCCTTCTCCAGGCACAGAAAAAAGCAAGCCGCTCTACTACCCAGGGTATAATTGAAGCCTATATCCATACTGGAGGGCGTATTGGGGCTATGGTTGAGGTTAACTGCGAAACTGATTTTATCGCCCGCAGTGACGAATTCAAGGAGCTGGCTCACTACTTAGCAATGCAAGTTGCCGCTCAAGAGCCTAAATTTATCTCAAAGGAAGAAATTCCTGAGGAAGCTGATATAGAACCCGAGACAGCTTGCCTGCTTCTTCAGCCTCATATTAAGTATCCCGATAAAACTGTTCAAGACATTATTACCGAAGCCATTGCTAAGGTAGGAGAGAATATCAAAGTAAGTAGATTTACCAGATTCGAACTAGGAGGGTAAGTTAGGCAGAGGACGGCTGCGATTGAAGGCTACCTAAGCATATTGAGAGCAGATAAAATAGGTAATGACTACTACTAAGTATAAGCGTGTTCTACTCAAGCTCAGCGGCGAGGCTTTCAGTGGTGAAACTGGCTTTGGCATTGATACCTCAATCCTAACCCAAATAGCCAAGCAGGTTAAACAAGTGATACAAAAGGGAGTGGGGGTAGCTATTGTTGTCGGCGGTGGTAATATCTGGCGCGGAGCTAAGGCGGAACAGGACGGGATGGACAGGGTTACCGCTGACTATGCGGGTATGCTGGCTACAATAATAAATGCCCTGGCTCTCCAGGACGCGTTGGAAAGAGAAGGAGTAACTTCCAGAACACAGTCAGCTATAGGCGTTCAACAGGTAGCTGAACCCTACATTAGACGCCGAGCTATTCGCCATTTAGAGAAGGCCAGAGCTGTAATCTTCGCTGGGGGCACCGGTAACCCATACATGACTACCGATACTGCGGCAGCTCTACGAGCCATAGAGATCGAGGCCGAGGTATTACTTATGACTAAAAATAATGTTGATGGTATCTATAGTGCTGACCCTCTTAAAAATCGTAATGCCAAGAAGTTTGACAAACTTACTCACCGTGAAGCATTGAATATGCGCCTGGAAGTAATGGATACTACTGCCCTTTCCCTGTGCCTGGAAAACAACCTGCCTATAATTGTTTTTGATCTCCAAGCTCCACGTAGTATAGAACGGGCTATAATCGGTGACCCTATCGGTACTCTTGTATCTGGTGAGAAAGAAAATGGCTAGCGATACTTTATGGAATATCGAGGAAAAAATGCGAACATCTATCGAGGCTCTGAAGAGGGAATTAGCCACTATCCGCACTGGGCACGCTACCCCCGCCTTGATTGAGCATATAAAGGTAGAATATGCTGGCGCTCTCCTCCCACTGAATCAAATTGCCGGAATCTCTGCGCCTGAAGCCAGGCTCCTTGTTATTCAACCTTGGGACTCAAGTAATATACATAGTATAGATAAAGCCATCCTGAAGTCTGACCTGGGACTAAATCCAATTAATGATGGGAGTGTTATTCGGTTAAATGTACCGCCGCTCAGTGAAGAGAGGCGACAGGAACTGATGAAGGTAGTACGAAGAAGGATTGAAGAAGGAAGAATAGCCATACGCAACCTAAGACGCGAAGCTATGGACGAACTAAAAAGGTTAGAGAAAAATAAGGACATATCGCAGGATGAGCATAAGCGCGCCCTAGACCAGCTACAAAAGCTAACCGATAGCTTTATAGCCGATGCTGAACAAATAGGGCAAGCTAAAGAAGTAGAACTCGCTGAGGTCTAGCCAAAATAAAGAGGCTCACTATCTAAAATCAAGTGGCATAATGATGACTACCTCTATGATAGGAAAGAATGCTCGTTTACCCACCCATGTAGCCATTGTACCGGATGGTAATGGTAGATGGGCAGAACTCCGTGGACTACCCAGACTTAGTGGTCACCATGCTGGGGCAGAAAACATGCGCCACATGGTTGAATATCTCAGCGAATACCCAATAAAGTATGTAACGCTTTATGGTTTCTCTACAGAAAATTGGAGCCGTCCTGAAGATGAGGTTAGAGGCTTATTTAGTCTATTAGAAGAGTTTATAAATCAATATGTCCTGGAAATTCATAAGAGAGGTATCAAGCTTCGTCATATTGGGCGACTTAATGAACTTCCACAAGGTCTCCAACTAGCAATAAATAGAGCGGTAGAGTTAACCAAGAATAATAACGGGATGACACTTAACGTCGCTTTCAACTACGGAGGGCGTGTTGAGATTTTGGATGCAGTACGTCGTCTTATAGCTGAAGGCGTCTCACATCAAAATATAGACGAAGGACTATTTAGCAATTATCTCTACACCGACGGTTTACCTGATGTCGACCTATTAATTCGCACTGGTGATGAACTCCGCCTGAGCAATTTCTTAATATGGCAAACAGCCTATAGCGAATATTACTTCACTGAGGTTCTATGGCCTGACTTCAGTAAAAAAGAAATTGAGAAAGCGCTGCTCTCCTATAGCCAGAGGCAAAGGCGCTTCGGCGGACTATAGTCAGGAGATTATTTAATTAACCATAGTCTCTACTTTATCTCACCCAATAATTATATCCATAGCTATGGTAGCTATTCCTTAAGGTAATAGACAATCGCATGCTTAAGAAAAGGGCTATAACTGCACTCTGGGGAATCCCTCTCCTAATCACCGCTGTCTGGTTTGAGGAACCATTACCTTGGTTTACTATTATAGTGGCTATCTGGGGTCTACTGGCTGCCTTTGAATTCTATAGGATGGTTACTGCCTCAAAGATAGCACCGCTTACCTGCTTTGGACTAATCTGGACCCTACTATTTATCCTAAGCCCACACTTAAACTATGACTTCCTTACCCAGTCCTTATTAACCTCGGGGGTGATGCTATCTCTAATTTGGCTTCTATTGCGTCGACAGAAAGAAGAATCTTTTATCGGCTGGGCATGGACAATGGCTGGAATTCTCTATATAGGCTGGCTCCTAAGCTATTTGGTGGCATTAAGAGGTTTAGATGATGGCAGAAACTGGGTATTATTGGCTTTATTTGCCACCTTCGGCTCCGATACCGCCGCCTTTTTCATTGGTAGAGCACTAGGTAGACACCGCCTTACCCCAAGTATTAGCCCCGGTAAAACCTGGGAAGGAGCAATAGGTGGAATATTTGGTGCCATTATAGTTAGCCTGCTCTTTACTCTGCCTACACTCTTTACTTTACCCAATTCTCTTTACCTTCAAGATTTCAGCTACTGGCAGGCAATACTTCTCGGCCTACTGGTCAGCATTTTTGGTCAACTCGGTGACCTGGTAGAATCCTTGCTCAAACGCAATATGGAAGTAAAAGACTCTGGTAAGCTACTACCGGGACATGGGGGGTTCCTTGACCGGATAGACAGCATTGTCTTTGCTGGCATAGTGGTATACTATTATGTTATATGGGCAGTATAAAAAAATTAGCTGTTTTAGGTTCAACCGGCTCCATAGGACAGCAAACCCTCCAAGTAGTCCGTGCCTTCCCTCATAGATTTCATATAGTCGGTCTGGCAGCAGGCAAGAACACCGATTTATTGGCAAGTCAAATCAATGAGTTCAAGCCGAGCTTTGTTTATTACCCTGATAAAAAGGCTCAGTTAGCTAATGCCAAATACGAGTTCCTATCACTGGAAGACATTGCCCGTCATCCCCAGGTGGATATTGTTGTTATAGCTACTTCGGGAAAATCAGGGCTAAATCCGACACTGGCTGCGGTAAAAGCTGGCAAGAATGTTGCCCTTGCCAATAAAGAATCATTGGTTATGGCCGGTGAGATTATCACCAATGAGGCAAAACTAACTGGAGCCCAGATTCTGCCTATTGACAGCGAGCATAGTGCTATATGGCAATGTCTCAATAGTGAATCACAAAAGGCAACCCGACTTATTCTAACCGCCTCAGGCGGTCCCTTCTACCGTTATTCAGCAGCACAGTTAGAGATGGTTACCGTTAAGCAGGCTCTAAGACACCCCTCATGGCAGATGGGAAGAAAGGTTACCATTGACTCAGCCACCCTGATGAATAAAGGGCTTGAGGTAATTGAAGCTCACTGGCTATTTGATACTCCCTACGATAACATCGAGGTTCTAATCCACCCTCAGAGCATTATCCACTCTATGGTAGAATTTGTAGATGGTTCAATCAAAGCCCAACTAAGCTACCCCGACATGCGCTTACCCATTCAATATGCCCTGTCTTATCCTGAACGCTTAAACAACCCTCAGCTTCCCAGGCTTGACTGGGCCAATATTGACAACCTGACCTTTAACCAACCTGACTTTGACACCTTCCCCAGCCTCAGGTTAGCTATTGAGGCAGGGAAAAAGGGAGGAACTTATTCCACAGTGCTTTGTGCCGCTGATGAGCTGGCTGTTGAACTCTTCCTGTCGCAGCGTATCAAATTTACTGATATTACCAATCTTGTAGAACAGGCACTGGAACAGCACCAAGCCATAGCTCACCCTACATTGGAAGAAATTATAGCGGCTGATGCCTGGGCCAGACAAAAAGTCATGCAGCTTACTTCTGGAGATAATCTATGACAATACTGATTTCCATAGTAGCCTTCCTCGGTATCATAGTAGTGCTTATCCTCGCTCATGAGCTTGGACACTTCATTACGGCTAAAGCTTGCGGGGTGAGGGTGGATGAATTTGGCTTGGGTTTTCCCCCTCGCATATTATCGGTAAGGCGAGGTGAAACACTATACTCACTAAATGCGATACCCCTGGGTGGATTTGTTAAAATGGCTGGTGAAGAAGACCCCAAGGTGCCAGGAAGTTTAGCCAGTAAGAGCATCGGCACCCGGTTGTTGGTTCTTAGTGCTGGCTCGTTAATGAATGCCCTACTGCCCCTCCTTCTATTCTCAATTGCTTTTATGATTCCTCATAATGTGGTAATCGATGAGGTATTCGTGGAAGAGGTAGCTCCAAACTCACCAGCCGCCATGGCTGGCATTGAATCCGGAGATATAATTATCAGTATAAATGGAAGAACAGTAAATAATATCATAGACCTGAGCCGCTATATCCAGCTTAACCTAGGTAATGAGATTACTATCCTTGTCAAACACAGTGATTCTACCAATGAGGAGATTCAAGTAATACCTAGATGGAAGCCTCCAGAAGGTCAAGGGGCAATTGGTATTTTATCCAGTATGTCAAATCCAACCATTGTTATCCAACATTATCCCTTCTGGGAAGCAATACCCATGGGAGTAAAGGAATGCATAGAAACTTTTGTTTTATTTAAGAACGGGATAATCAGTATGATTATTGGGGCAATACCAGTGGAGCTAACAGGTCCAGTAGGTATCGCTCAAATCACCGGAGAGGTGGCTAAGGCTGGAATTAGTCCATTATTACAATTTGCTGCCTTTTTTAGTATAAACCTAGCTATAATCAATATTTTCCCTCTCCCTGCCCTAGATGGGGGCAGAATCATGTTTGTCCTCTTGGAGTGGGTCCGCCGGGGTAAGCGCATTTCACCCAAGACGGAAGGTTTGATACATGCTATTGGCTTTATTTTACTAATGGCAGCAATTTTGGCAATCACCTATCAGGATATTATACGTATTATAAGTGGAGAGGGCTTAATACCGTGAATCTTTTTAGTAATGTAGAATTAAAGAGAGGCTTCGCCTCCCTTATATAACTAATGCCCCATTCCCCGGTAAGGGAGAAGTATAAATGCTGTTAGGTTGCTAACAAATATGTAAAGTGGTGAGGTGATAAAATAATCCTATGAATCCGCGAAGAACAAGTAAACCCATTCAAATTGGTAATGTAACCATTGGTGGTGATGCCCCTATCGTGGTGCAATCCATGACCAAAACCGATACTCGTGATGTTATGTCAACTATCCACCAAATCAAGGAGCTCGAGGACTATGGCTGTGAACTAGTGCGAGTAGCTGTGCCTGATGCCGAAGCCGCCCAGGCTATATCAGCCATAAAAAGGGGCATTTCCATACCCATAATTGCCGATATTCACTTTAATTACCGTCTTGCTTTAATAGCGCTGGAGGCTGGTTGCGATGGGCTGCGGCTAAATCCCGGCAATATCAGCGAACCGGAGAAGGTTTCGGCTGTGGCTCGTGCTGCTAAGGAAAGAAATGTCCCTATTCGTATCGGAGTAAACGCTGGCAGTCTACTTAAAACAGCCAATCCGCAATTAACCATCGCCCAACAAATGGTAGAGGCTGCCTTAGAGCAGATACAACTACTGGAAAACCTTGGCTTTGACCTGATTAAGGTCTCTCTCAAGGCGTTTGATGTTCCGACTACTATTGACGCCTATCAGGATATTGCCCAAAGAATACCCTACCCCTTACACATCGGTATTACTGAAGCCGGCACACCAAAAAGGGGCATTATCCGCAGTGCTGTAGGCATCAGCACCCTTCTCTACCAAGGCATTGGTGATACCATAAGGGTTTCATTAACCGCTCACCCCAGAGAAGAGGTTATTACTGGTTATGAAATCCTAAAGAGCCTGAACCTGCGCCAGCACGGTCCGATATTAATCAGTTGCCCCTCTTGTGGGCGGGCTGAGGTTGATATTGTAAAATTAGCCGAAGCGGTAGAAGAAGAGCTATTAATGATTAACAAGCCGATAAAGGTAGCCGTGATGGGTTGTGTGGTCAACGGACCCGGCGAAGCCAAGGATGCCGATATTGGTATCGCCTGCGGGAGGGGCAAAGCCGTCCTCTTCAAAAGAGGTAAAAAGATTAGAACCATCCAGGAAAAAGATTTGATAGCAGCTTTGATGAGTGAGATAGAGGCTATGACTGACTAATTATCAAGGGGAAGGAGAATACGGGGGGTGAGGTAGATAAATCTAACTACTAGAATAAACCTGTCCAGTGTGGTTTAATGTTTAGAGTTCTTGATCTGTCCGTAGTCTGAGCAATGAAGGAGGAAAATAGAAATGGAGTCTGCTTCTGGTGAACCAAGAATTGAGGGTGATGAACTTCAGAAATGCTTGGACTACTTGCAAGAAGAGTTGAAACTAGCTGCTTTCCAAGACAAAGAGGCAACCCTCTATAAAAATGCATCAGCAAAATATATTGACGCACCCCTCACAGACAACCTTGCTCCCAAAGAAAGATGTCGGGCTGCCAACCGACTGGCGCAGGCAGCAGGTGAAATTGTTAACCGTAGATATAGAATAGAACCTATACCGGATGCAGCCTCCGCAGCATATTCTGCATGGCAGTTGGCGTATTTGGATTACTCAGCCTGGGTCAGTGCACTATCCGCCGCGATAGAGGCGATAGCTAGTGACATAGAACCACCGGCTAGACAGGTGCTGAAACTGGCTTCACAATTTCAAAAGTCCCGAAATATAGCAAGGACCGAGGGAAATAAATTCATAGACCGCCTCGGGCTAAACGGTAATACCGTACAGAAATTACTCAATGAGGCTGCAGTCGCTGTGGCTGCTGATAACTGGCAACCCAAAGAGGTCAACCAAGACTAGCAAATCCAGTATATTCGCCACCGTAGCCGGTTGCTTATCGGGGGACTTGAGTAGGTTAGGTTGATAAACAATATAAAATTTGAGCTAATGGAACAAACCTGTTCAATATGATTTAATGTTTAGAGTTTTTAAGCTTCCTGATAAAGTTAAGTGGATTAATAGGATGTTATTATAATTTAAACCTCCTAAAATACACTAAACAAGGAGACTGAAATGTTTTGTAGAAACTGCGGCAAAGAGCTAGTAGGAACACCGGAAATTTGCATGGGCTGTGGAGCCAAGCCTTTAGCCGGGAATAGCTTTTGCCAGGCATGTGGTGCTGAGACAAACCCCCTAGCTGAAATATGTATTAAATGCGGGGCACGGCTGGTTAAAGCAGAGGTAGTGGACATTTCACCAAAATCAAGACTTGCCACTACTTTTCTTTGCATTCTTCCCGCCTGGATTGTCGGAATAGCTGGTATTCATCGATTTTACTTAGGTAAGATTGGAACCGGAATTGCGATGCTTCTTACTCTAGGTGGACTAGGAATCTGGACCCTAATTGATTTTATATTTGCCGTCCCAGGAAATATGAAAGATAAGGAAGGTAAACTCATTAAGAATTGGTAAATTCAGCAACTCCCGATTAAGAGAAAGAAAGTGCGTATATCAAAGCTTTTTGGAAAGACACAACGTGAGATACCCGCCGAGGCTGACACTATTAGCCACCAGCTACTACTGAAAGCCGGGATGATACATCAGGTAGCGGCTGGTGTTTATTCCTATTTGCCTTTAGCCTGGAGAGTGCTTAAAAAAATAGAAAATATAATCCGCGATGAGATGGACAAAGTCGGCGGACAGGAGTTAATGATGCCGGCTCTCCAGCCTCTGGAATTATGGCAGGAAACAGGACGAGACCTGGCTTTTGGCAAAGGACTGTTTATCCTCTCCGACCGCAGAGACCGTAAGTTAGCCCTAGGACCAACCCATGAAGAAGTCATGGCTGAACTGGTCAGCCATAATGTACAGAGCTACCGTGACCTGCCTCTACTTCTGTATCAAATCCAGACCAAGTTCCGTGATGAGCCCCGCCCCAGAGCCGGGTTGATTAGGGTTCGTGAGTTTACTATGAAGGACCTCTATAGCTTTGACACCGACAAAGACGGACTAAACCAAAGCTATAATAAAATGCTCCAGGCATATCAGAATATCTATGCTCGCTGTGGACTGCCTGCTCTCTTGGTTGAAGCCGATAGTGGTGCCATTGGTGGCAAGGATTCCCACGAGTTTATGGTTATCACTGAAAGCGGTGAGGATGAAATAATAAATTGTCCCAATTGCCAATATACAGCTAATGCCGATAAAGCTCAAAGTATCAAAAGCAAAACAGAAGACCAGGAGCCATTACCTCTGGAAGAGGTTGCCACACCAGGGGCTGCCACTATTGAACAAGTATCAAATTTTTTAAAGGTGCATCAGAACCACACCCTTAAAGCAGTATTCTATGTTGCTGATGGCAAGCTAGTCTTTGTGGTTATTAGAGGCGACATTGAAGTAAACGAGGTAAAGTTAAAAAATGTTCTGCACTGTTCTGAACTTCGCCTAGCTAGCGAAGCAGAGGTGATAGACGCCGGTATAGTAGCTGGCTCAGCGTCTCCGATAGGTATGATGGGTATAAACGTCGTTGCTGATGAATCCATAACCTCAGGGGCAAACTTTATTGCTGGCGCCAATAAACCAGATACTCACTTCAGAAATGTCAATTACCCCAGAGATTTTAAGGTTAATCTCTTAGCTGACATAGCCCGAGCTCGTGCCGGAGAAGAATGCCCTAAGTGTGGCGACAAATTATCATCTACCCGTGGGATTGAGGTGGGGCATATATTCAAACTTGGCACTTTTATCAGCCAGAAGTTAGGAGCATTTTTTATTGACCCCAATGGTGTATCTCGCCCAATTGTCATGGGCTCCTATGGTATAGGTCTCGGCAGGTTGCTGGCAGCAGTGATAGAACAGAACCACGATGATAAAGGCATTATCTGGCCATTAGCTATCGCCCCGTATCCTATCTACCTTTGCCCGTTATATATGGAAAGTCCTCAGGTAGCGACTACTGCTGAAAATCTCTACGCTGATTTGGAATCTCAAGGTTTACAGGTTCTTTATGACGACCGCAAGGAATCCCCTGGAGTTAAATTCAATGATGCTGACCTCCTAGGGATACCTATCCGGGTTATCATTAGCCCCCGAACCATGGAGACTAATAGTATAGAGGTAAAAAGGCGCTCGGAAAAAGAATCCGAGCTTGTGCCGATAGAGGGGATAGCAACCAGACTTGAGGAGCTTATTAAAGATTGACTATTTACCTCACCCCCCCCCATAACTTCTACGAAATCCTAAATACTATCCCTCAAAGAAGGACTAAACTCTAAACAAACTCTTCTAGGCGGTTGCCCACCAAAGAATCATAAAAACAGGTTGTCCTTCTGAGGGAGCGAAGCGACTGAAGAATCTCCGTCACCTAGAGATGTAGAGATTCTTCACTTTACTCAGAATGACACAATATAGCAGAGGCTTTCTTATTTCAAGAACAAATTCAAATTCCTAAAGTTTAGGATTTAGGGTTTAGAGCTTGGAATTTTTGAAAGAGGGGCTTCACCCCTTCCAACTTACCAAGTATCAACCACGCAGGGTAGCGCTAAACTCACTAGTTAGCTTACTCAGGATTTGCTGTTGAACCCGGTTAACCTCTTCATCAGTCAGGGTGTGGGTTGGGGATTGGAAGGTAATTCTATAGGCGAGGGATTTCTTACCCGGTGGCACCTGCTCACCAGAATAGACATCAAATAAAGCAACCTGAACTACTAATGGGTAGCCCTTAATAATATTCTGCACTTCTTGATGGGTTATTTCGGCATCAACTACTATAGCCAAATCTCTAACTATAGACGGGAACTTTGGTATTGGCTGGAAAATCTTATGACCAATAGTTAAGGATAGAAGGGCTGTCAGATTAATCTCAAACAGGCAGACAGTCTCACCAATTTCAAAAGCCTGTGATACTTTAGGGTGTAGCTCACCAACAACACCCAGTCTATTACCAGCTATGACTAAAGCTGCCTGTTTATTTGGGTGCAGACTTTCCTCTGAGCCTTGTTCAAAGCTAGCTTCCACTCCTAACCGGTTGAGTAAGCCTTCCATCACCCCCTTAGCATCAAAGAAAGTAAGTAATTCGTCCCCACCCTGCCACGACTTTTCAAGTCTGTCGCCGCTTAGTATACCACACAGCATCTCTGGCTCCTCAGGTAAGTCCTTCTGCCGAGGTAGATATATTCTACCCAGCTCAAAAAGCTTGATACCACCGTCTTCGTGTCTCCGATTGGCACAAAGGGCAGCTAAAAGGTTAGCTCGCAGGTTTGGGCGAAGATACTCCTGGTCAGCGGTCATGGGATTAGCCACACGTAGAGGCATAGGTTCAAGGGGATGAGGTTCAGGTAACAGCCTATTCAGCATTTCTAGACTGGTTAATGAATAGGTAATCACTTCCTGGAAGCCATAGCCGACGAGGCTGCACCTCGTTTTCTGCTTAAGCCTAATGATAGAGTCAGGGTCTGGTCTAGGCAGTGGCTGGCTAAGCATAGTAGTCGGAATTTTATCATAGCCGATAATACGGGCTACCTCTTCTATAAGGTCAACCGCCTGATGTATATCGCTCCGCCAATAAGGAGGGGTAGCCCAAACTTCTGATTCTCTTATCTTACAGTCAAAGCCCAGGGAAGTCAGCACGCTTACTATCTGGTCAAGACTAAACTCAATACCTAAAAGCCGCTCTACCTGGCTAGTTGATAGTAAAATGGGCTTCTGCTCTAGCTTGCCGGGATACTCGTCTGCCAACCCCCTAGCTGCTTGACCACCAGCTATCTGGATTATCAACTGAGTAGCATGTTTGAGGGCCGGTAAAGTAAGTTCAGGGCGAATCCCCCTCTCAAATCGCATACAGGCCTCACTAGGTAAACGCAAGGTTCTACCGGTATAATGAATGCTGGCTGGATTGAAATTAGCTGATTCCAGCAGTATTGAGGTAGTCTCTTCCCCCACCTCACTACCAGCACCACCCATGACGCCAGCGATAGCCACGGCTCCTTCCTCATCAGCAATAACCAGCATATACTCAGAGAGAGTTCGCTCTATTCCATCCAGAGTAACTATGGCTTCACCATCAGTAGCCCGCCGAACAATGATTCTTTTACCTCTAATTTGGTGATAATCAAAAGCGTGCAGGGGTTGCCCATATTCCAGCATAACATAGTTGGTAATATCTACAATATTACTTATCGGACGCATGCCACAAGCTAAAAGCCGCTGTTGCATCCATTTTGGAGATTCAGCTATTTTTACCCCGGTGATTAGGCTAGCGCAGTATCTGGGACATAGGTCAGGAGCAGCAATTTCTACTGATATTTGCTGGTCTATAGGGGATATCGATTCTTCATAGCTTACCTCAGGCAGATCTAAACCTTGTCCAGTCAGAGCAGTGACCTCTTTAGCTATTCCAATTACAGACAGGCAATCGGGGCGATTAGGTGTAATATCTAAGTCAAGAATAACATCACCTAGATAATCAGCTATTGATGCGCCTACCTCTACCCCCATTGGTAAAACTATAATTTCTTCATGGTTATCAGAGATACCCAACTCCTTCTCCGAGCAGACCATACCATTAGATACAACACCACGAATCTTAGCTGACTTCAAGCGAAATAGTCGCCCACTATGCCCATCTACAAGTTGAGCCCTGACATAGGCAAAGGCTACCTTGTCACCAACTTTAAGATTCGGTGCCCCGGTAACAACAGTCTGCTGCTCTGTGCCTAAATCTACAGTCGCCAAACTAAGGCGGTCGGCATTAGGATGAGGATTAATAGCCGTTATTTGACCGACAACGATATTTGCCCAACTACCACCAATATCCTGCATCCCCTTGACCTCGGTGCCAGCCATAGTCAGTCTGTTGGCTAAATCAGCCGGGGTTAGGGTAATCCCAATATATTCCTGGAGCCACTTAAGCGGAATCTTCATCTTGTCAGAACTGCCTTAAGAATCTAAGGTCGCTACCATAGAATAGCCTGATATCATCAATCCCATAGCGAAGCATAGGCAGGCGTTCAATACCTATACCGAAGGCAAAACTCTGGTAGACCTCTGGGTCAATGCCGCCGCATTGCAACACCTGGGGGTGAGTCATCCCAGCACCCAATATTTCAATCCAGCCACTGTTGCCGCATAAGCGGCAACCTTTTCCATTACAAACCAGGCATTCTATGGCCATCTCAATGCCAGGCTCGACAAATGGGAAGTAATCACAGCGGAAACGCACCTTCCTATCCTCACCAAAGAAACGACGAGAAAATTCGTAGAGTGTTCCCTTCAGGTCAGCCATAGTAATGCCCTTATCTACAGCCAGACCATCAATTTGATAGAACATAGGGGTATGGGTAGCATCGCTAGCCTCATAGCGATAAACCTTGCCTGGCTCAACTACTCTTATTGGAGGGTGCATAGTCTCAATAATCCTGGCACTAACTGAGGTAGTATGAGTGCGCAGTAGCATAGGTCTTTCACCGCCCTCAGTCCCAGAATCAATCCAGGATGTTGACATGGTATCACGAGCTGGGTGTTCTTTAGGTATGTTTAATGCCTCAAAATTGTAATAGTCCCACTCAACTTCCGGACCCTCAACTACTTGAAAGCCCATAGAGACAAATATATCACATATTTCATATAGCGTTTGAGTAATAGGATGTAAATGACCTACCGGAAAGGGACGACCAGGTAGGGTAATATCAATGTCTTCCCTCCTAGCCGATGCCGCTAGCTCTACCTCCCGAAGAACTTGCCTTTTTTGCTCTAGCCTATTTTCTAGATTGCCCTTAACCTCATTAGCATAAGCACCAACAGTCTTCCTCTTATCAAGAGACAGCGTAGCTAAGCTACGCAGAATCTTGGTTAGCTGGCTCTTCTTACCCAAATAACGAACCTGCCAGGATTCCAACTGTTTAATATTGTCAATACTTCCTAGCTCTTGTAGGGCACTTGATTCTATTTCCTCAAGTTGCTTTATCATTGGCGTTTTGAAATTATAGGCTATTAGCAGCAAAGGGGTCAAGGCAAATTCAAAGGATGGGACGATAAAGCGGGTTCCCAGGGAAGATTGAAGGTTTTTACGAGCGCTCAAAGAGGACGAGGTTCAAATTACTCATGTTTAGTCTTGGACTTTGCCTTTAGCTATGGTTACCAGATTAGCGAAGGACTCAGGCTCCCTAACTGCCATATCGGCTAGCATCTTGCGGTCGATTTCAACTCCAGACTTTCTTAAACCATCCATGAATTGACTATAGGTTAGTCCCTGAGCTCTACTAGCTGCATTAACCCTCAGAATCCACAGTCGCCTCATGTCACCCTTTCGCTCCCGACGGTGAGCATAAGCATAACTTAGCGACTTGAGCATAGATTCATGAGCTCGACGATAAAGCGAGTGCCTGGTTGCCCTATGCCCCTTGGTCAGGGCTAGCACCTTCTTGTGTCGCCTATGTGTGGTTACACCCCTCTTCACTCGTGGCAAAATACCCCTCCTATTACACCCCGTAGGGTAAGAGCCTTTTTATCCGAGCCCTATCACTAGGGCTTACTGGTATTGTCTCATCATAAAGACGTTTAGCTTGCTTTCTCTTTCGGCGGCGCAAATGGCTTTTTCCACCCTTAACGTGCATAATTTTGCCGCTGCCTGTAATATGGAAGCGGCTCTGTGCCCCCTTATGAGTTTTGATTTTTGGCATCTAAGATTCCTTTATTTCTTCTTTTATTTTGGTTTTCTGAGTAACTACCGGAGACAGAATTACATTCATCCTATTCCTCTCCATCGACGGTTGCCCATCAACAGAAGCTACTTCTTCTACCGACTCAGCCATCCTCTTCAGTAATCTCCAGCCAAGCTCGGGGTGGGTGATTTCACGTCCTCTGAATAATACTGATACTTTAACCTTGTCCCCACCGATCAGCAGTTTCCTGGCCAACCTAGCCTTAGCCTCAAAATCATGCTCACCAATTTTGGGTCGTAATCTGACCTCCCTCAGCAGAGAAACCTTCTGGTTTCTTCTCGCTTCACGCTCTTTCTTAGCTTGCTCATACTTATACTTACCATAGTCAAGGAGACGGCACACTGGAGGCGCTACACTAGCCGCAACCTCAACCAGGTCAAGGTTTTGTTTTCTGGCTATCTCCAGCGCCTGGTACAAGGGCATAATACCTAGCTGCTCCCCTTTCTCGCCTACGAGGCGAACTTCCATGGCTTTAATTCTTTCGTTGACACGCAGCTTCTTAATTATGTCCTTATTTACCTCCTCCAAGCATGAACATCCTACAGAAAGTGACTATAACACATTTCCTTAGGCTAATCAAATTATAGAGATTATAAACTTAATTCCTTTACCTTATTTACTATAGCTGACTTAACAATTTCTTTGAAGTTATCACAAGGTTGAGAGGCTAGTTGCTCTCCACTACGCAAACGGACGGAAACGGTAGAACTAGCTACCTCTTTATCACCTACAACCAGCATATATGGTATTTTATCAAGTTGCGCCTGCCGAATTTTGTGGTTTACCGTTTCTGAGCGAGTATCAACCTCGGCACGCATCCCCTCACTCTTAAGTTCAGCCTCTAACTTACGAGCATAGTAAAGGTGACGGTCAGCCACCGGAATTATCTTCACCTGAAGTGGTGCTAGCCACACCGGGAAGGCGCCTCCATAATGTTCAGTAAGCGAAGCTAGAAACCGTTCCATACTACCCAGCACAGTACGATGTATCATCACCACCAAGTGTTCCTGGTTATCTTCACCAATATAGGTAACGTTGAAGCGCTTAGGAAGGTTAAAATCAACCTGAATTGTGGGACCTTGCCATGCCCTTCCTTGGGCATCCTCGAACTTAATATCTATCTTAGGTCCGTAAAATACACCCTCTCCCGGGTCTATTTGATAATCGAGCCCTATCCGAGTTAGAGCTCGCCCTAGCGTTTCTGTAGCCTCTTCCCAGACCTGAATGGTCCCGGCATATTTCTCAGGTCGGGTAGAAAGCAACACCTGGTAATTAGTAAAACCGAAGGTGTCTATCATAAAGCGAGCTAAATCTAATACCCCCACTACCTCATCCTCTAACTGGTCAAAGCGGCAAAAAATATGGGCATCATCCTGAGTAAAGCCCCTGACTCTTGATAGACCGTGCAACACTCCGGAGCGCTCATAGCGATAAACAGTACCTAACTCAGCGTAACGCAGTGGCAGCTCCCGGTAACTATGCAGTCTTGTTTTATAAATTAGGATGTGACCTAAGCAGTTCATCGGTTTAATAATATATTCCTGTTCCTCCACCTCCATAGGGCTATATAAGTAATCACGATAAAACTCCCAATGCCCGCTAGTTTTCCATAAGTCCAGTTTGGCAATATGAGGGGTATATACAATATCATAACCACGCTTTATATGCTCGTCCTTCCAGAAACCCTCTATAATGTAGCGTATTACCGCCCCCTTAGGGTGCCAATGAACCAGCCCTGGGCCAGCTTCCTCATGGATACTAAATAGGTCAAGGTCTCTACCCAACTTCCTATGGTCACGCTTAGCCGCCTCTTCTAGTTTTTCTAGGTATTCTGCCAAAGCCTCTTTGGTGTCAAAAGCAACGCCATATATTCGCTGTAACATAGGATGATACTCATCACCCCGCCAGTAGGCTCCAGCAATACTAACCAGCTTAAATGCCTTAATTTCACCAGCAGAACTCACATGAGGACCACGGCACAAATCAATAAAAGAACCCTGCTGATACAAGCTAACCTTCTCATCCGCAATTTCATTAATCAATTCCAGTTTGTAGGGCTGAGCGGCAAACAACTGTCGTGCTTCTTCCCTGGTCACTTCCTGCCTGACAAAAGGCACATTTGAAGCGATTATCTCATTCATCTTCGCCTCAATAAGTGGTAAATCATCGGGAGTCAATGAGCGAGGTAAATCAAAATCATAATAAAAACCATTTTCAATAGCTGGACCGATACCAAACTTAGCCTGAGGAAAGATGGACTGAACCGCCTCTGCCATGACATGAGCTGCCGAGTGCCGTACTATCTCCAACTTTTCACTATTAGCTTCGGCTTGCCCTTTGCCAGAAACCACCACGGAATCCTCCCTGTCTACTAAATGGAAAACCTCTTGATTATACCAGCTACAAGCTATAATCGCAATTTCCTTAAGTTGATAGGTTCACTAGCAAGGCGCTATAATATTTCAGATACCGGCATGATAAAAAAGTTTTCCCTATCCTAGCTCTTTCCATCTTTCCTCTATGCTAGGCGTCGGGATAATAGCACCCCTCTTACCCCTTTATGCCGATAACCTAGGAGCCACTGGAATTTGGCTGGGCATCATCTTTTCCGGGTTTTCTATCTCCCGGACCATGCTTATGCCTATTTTCGGCAGACTCTCTGACCGCAGAGGCAGAAAACAGTTCATCTGCATTGGTCTTCTCTTCTACTCCATTATCTCACTGGGCTATATATGGACAAGTAGTGTCTCTCAGCTAATTTTAATCCGCCTCCTTCACGGTGCTGCTGCTGGTATGATTATTCCTATCGCGCAGGCTTATGTTGGCGATATTTCTCCAGAGGGTGAAGAGGGAAAATGGATGGGCTACTTCAATGCTGCCTTTTTCACCGGTTTTGGCTTCGGACCCTTGATGGGTGGAGCACTAACTGAGCACTTTGGGATTATTGTTGCCTTCTCCACCATGGGTGCTCTTAATCTGCTGGCTTTCCTGGTAGTTACACTTCTCCTCCCCAAAATTAGACAGAGAAAAACACCAGCAAGCCATCATCTCTCCTTTATAAAGATGAGCACCAGCAGCATAATAAAGGGTCTTCTTAGTTACCGATTATCGTTCTCCCTGGGAAGGGGAGCTTTTGCTTGCTTCATCCCTATTTTCGCCGCTACCTGCCTTGGCCTGAGCCCAGCTCTTATCGGCATACTACTGGCAGCCAATATGCTGCTGATGTCACTACTTCAGCCTTTCACAGGCAAGATTGCTGATAGATTCAATAGAAGAGCCATGGTAGTGGTAGGCAACCTCATCAACCTTACCTTCCTGGCTTTGATTCCTATGACGCATAACTTCTGGTATCTATTGGGGGTGTGTGCCCTCAGCGGTCTTGGTGGTGCCATTTCCATGCCAGCCGCCTTAGCCTTGACTGTAAATGAAGGCAGGAAATTCGGTATGGGCTCAGCTATGGGCGTATTTGCTATGGCATTCAGTATCGGCATGGCTATAGGACCTCTTTTAAGCGGGATAATAGCCGATTTCGCCGACATTAACTCGGTGTTCTACTTGGCAGCCGTTATGGTGCTCGTGGGAACCAACTTCTTCACCTGGTTTACAAGGTGAAACCATAAAAGCTCCTTTTAATATATGGTGGAGCTGAGGGGACTCGAACCCCTGACCTCCTCCGTGCAAAGGAGGCGCTCTCCCAGCTGAGCTACAGCCCCGTTTTTCAGAAATATTATAACAATAGCGAGGCTTATTCGCAATTTACCTGAGTGAGCTTGTAAAACTTGACAATTTTAAAATACTTTATTATTATGAACATAAGTTCATTATTCAAAGGGAATACTAATTATGCCTAGACCACCTAAATGGCGCTGTGTTAATTTTATGCCACAGATAACATACTTCAAGCCAGCAGGAGTACCCCTCGCCTTACTCAAGGAGGTATGCCTTTCAGTAGAGGAGGCTGAAGCTATCCGGCTTAGAGACCTAGAAGGGCTGGAGCAGGAAGAATGTGCCCAAAGGATGCATATCTCACGCCCTACCTTCCACAGGGTACTGGAATCAGCCAGAAAGACGGTAGCTGATTCGCTGATTAACGGTAAAGCGATTAGAATTGATGGCGGCAATTTTGAGATGGCTACCAGCCACTTCCGGTGCGACGATGCTGGTCATCAATGGGATGTGCCCTTTGAAAGAATGACGGCTAATCCTCCCTTAGTTTGCCCTGTGTGCAACAGCCCGAATATACAGCCTGTCTATCCACCGGGGATTGGCTTCGGCAGAGGAGGATGGAGAAGATACCCTGGTCGCCGATGGCGCTAGCTAAGATATAATATTTTATGTAAAGGAGGTTACATTATGCCTAACGGAGGGGGAGGATACAGATGGATGTACCAACTAACGGGGCTTCCCGGCTGGATGAGATTTGGCTTCAGCCCAGGCTGGTCGGGGAAAAGTCCGTCAGGGCTGGGTCCTGGAGCAACCTATCTTATGACTGGTCAATGGCCGACGCCACAAGCTCAGGCTCACTGGCAGGCAATGCAAGCAGGACAAACTCCCTATCCCTTTCATGGAGGAGCACCGACAACTGCCCCAGGGATAACCCCAGAGCAAGAGCTTGATTCCCTGAAAAATCAGGCTCAGGCAATAAGAGAGCAACTGGAGCAGATTGAGTCCAGAATGCGCGACTTAGAAGTGAAGGAGAGATAAGTATGAAAATTGCTATATCAGCCACAGGTCCAAGTCTTGATGATGAGGTAGACCCCCGCTTTGGGCGATGTCAGTATCTTATTATTGCCGACCCGGACACGATGCAATTTAAATCTATGCAAAACCAAAACATCGTTGCTGGCGGTGGAGCTGGCATTTCCACTGCCCAGATGATTGCCAACTCAGGGGTGCAGGTGGTGCTCACTGGTAACTGCGGTCCCAATGCCTACGAGGTATTATCAGCCGCTGGAATTCAGGTAATCACCGGAGTTTCTGGGAAAATCAGCGATGCCATTCAAGCATACAAATCAGGGCAACTTCAAACTACCCCACAACCTACCGTAGACGCCCACTTTGGTATGAGTGCTACTCCCGGTATGGGAGCTGGCACAGGTTTTGGTAAGAGCGGGGGAGGAATGGAGCGAGGTATTGGTATGGGACGAGGCATGGGAATGGGTCGTGGTATGGGTAAAGGAATGGGCCGCGGTATGGGTAGAGGAATGGGCTGTGGTATGGGTAGAGGAATGGGTCGTGGCATGGGAATGGGTAGCATGGGAGCCGGGATGATGCCTATGACTGGACCGGCACCCCAGCCGGCAAGCCCAGAACATGAGATAGAAGCGCTCAAAGCCCAATCACAGATTCTGGCGCAACAATTGACTGACATCCAGCGCCGTATTGAAGAACTGGGAAAAGATTAAAGATGAAGAGGAGGATGCATTATGCCCATCTGGAAATACGCAAGCAAGGAAGTGAGTGAGGAGGAGATAGACAGGACTATTAACGCAGCGGCACAGGCTTGCTTTAAGTGTGGTAAGATAAATCATACTGATGAGTGCTCCATTTTTCAATTAATAGAAGAGTTAAAGGCTTTAAAAGACTCGAAGGAGAGATAAATTATGCCAATCTACGAATACCAGTGCACCCAGTGCGGTGAGAAGTTTGAGGTTATTCAATCCATTGGTGAGGACGGCTCTAAGTTAATCTGTCCCAAGTGTAGCACTCAAAGTCCGAAACGGCTGTTCTCCTCATTCTACAGCCCGGGTTCAAGTACAACTGAGCCTTCGGAAACAAGTTGCCCCACTTGCAGCACAGGCACTTGTGGACTGCCGCCAATGATGTAAAAGACAGTCAGTTCTTTATCGGAGATATTATTATGCCTAGAAGAGATAGAACAGGACTACCATCAGGCAGTGGTCCAGGAAGAGGTATTGGTCAAGGGGGAGGAGGCAGAGGCAGGATGAGAGGCACGCGTCCCGGAGCTGGACCCAGTGGTAGTTGTGTCTGCCCTAGTTGCGGGGCGAAAGTTCCCCATCAAGTCGGAACTCCCTGCTATAACCTTAGTTGCCCTCAGTGCGGCACCAATATGATAAGGGGATGAGGTGATAATAGCTGTTGCCAGCGGTAAAGGTGGCACTGGAAAAACCCTAGTCGCCACCAGCTTGGCTCTATCATTAGCAAATAGAATACCAGTGCAGCTTCTCGACTGTGATGTAGAGGAGCCTAATGCTTATATTTTCCTAAATCCATCATTTAACCATAAGGAGACGGTTTCTATCCCTATCCCCCAGCTAGATGAGAAAAAGTGCACCTATTGTGGCAATTGTGCCGAGGTCTGTGTCTATAACGCTATCGCTGTTTTCCCCAAACATGTTTTAATTTTCCCAGAGCTTTGTCATGGCTGTGGTGCCTGCTCTTACCTCTGCCCTGAAGATGCCCTCTTTGAGATAAACAAGGAGACGGGAATCCTGGAGACAGGCCAGGCAAAAGGGATTGAACTCATCCATGGTGAGCTTACCATCGGTGAGGCTATGGCTCCCCCTGTAATCAAGGAGGTAAAGAGGCATATTAGTCGAGAAAAGCTCACAATTATTGACGTTGCCCCGGGAACGTCCTGCCCGGTGGTTGAAACAGTAAAGGGTAGTGATTTCTGCTTGCTGGTGACTGAACCTACCCCCTTCGGTCTCAATGACCTGGCTCTAGCGGTAGATATGGTAAGCAAGCTGAATATCCCTTATGGTGTAATTATTAACCGAGATGGTGTTGGAGATAGCAAGGTTGAGGAGTATTGCCGCAAGGAAGGTATCCCCATTCTGTTGCGGATACCGCTGGATATTGAGATTGCCCGACTCTACTCCAGAGGGGTAACCTTGGTGGAAGGAATACCACAGTGGCAGGAAGCATTCCTCAGGCTTTATAATGATATTGAGCAGATAGCACACCAGACCAAGGGTTAAACAATGATGAAGGAGATTGTGGTTATTAGTGGCAAGGGAGGCACTGGCAAAACTACCATTGTAGCCTCCCTAGCTGTCTTGGTTAAAAGTAAGGTAATGGTAGATTGCGATGTTGATGCGGCTGACCTCTTCCTCCTCCTCCAGCCAGTTACACAAGAGAGGCAGGAGTTCTGGAGCGGATATAAGGCAGTTATAGATAAAGATAAGTGCACCCAGTGCGGTCTTTGTCAGGATTTGTGCCGATTTGATGCCATAAACGATTTCCAGGTTGATATTATCTCTTGTGAGGGCTGCGGCTTCTGCTACCGTGTCTGCCCTGAAGAGGCTATCACTATGCAGGAAAACCTATCAGGGAGCTGGTTCACTTCTGATACCAGATATGGACCCCTGGTTCACGCCAGATTGGGTATAGCCCAGGAAAACTCAGGGAAGCTGGTATCTATGGTCAGGCAACAGGCTAAATCCATCGCTGAAAAGCAAGAGGTTGACTATATATTAAGCGATGGACCACCAGGTATTGGCTGCCCGGTTATTTCTTCCATATCTGGAGTAAATCTGGCAGTTATCGTCACCGAGCCAACCCTATCCGGGATACACGACCTGGATAGAGCTATTAGCGTTTGCCAGCACTTCAATGTTCCAGTTATAGTATGTATTAACAAATATGACCTCAATGAAGACAACAGCCACCAAATTGATAACTACTGCTACAGCCAGAGAATAGAGGTTGCTTCCAAAATTCCCTTCGATAATGTGGTAACCGAGGCATTGGTACAAGGACTACCAGTGGTGGAATATAGTAATAATAGTGTTACGCAACAAATAAAGAAACTATGGCTATCTATTATAGGATTACTTGAAAACAAATAAGGAGGTAGAGATGCCAATGGAGGTGAGTAGATAATGAAGATTGCAGCTATATCCGACGATGAAACAACTATCAGCCAGCACTTTGGTCGGGCACCACTCTATGTGGTAGTATCAGTGGAAGATGGTAAGATTATAAGCAAAGAGACTCGAGCCAAGACCGGGCACCACACCTTTGCTGCCCACCAACCCTCTGATTTAGCCCCTGGTGAGCGCCATGGCTACGATGCCGGTTCACAAATAAGGCACCAAAGCATGGCTGAGACTATCTCTGACTGCCAGGTCCTCCTCGCTGGAGGTATGGGTTGGGGAGCCTATGAGAGTATGCAGAGCTATAATATTGAACCTATCGTCACTGATGTAAATAGTATTGATGAAGCAGTGCAGCTCTATCTTGATGATAAACTAACCAACCTAATGGAGCGCTTGCACTAGCAGTCTCCAGGTCATTCGCTAAAAGAGAAAGTTGAGGTCTAGACAAATGGCACTGGTTGAAATTAGTGTAATTCCTATGGGCACGTCAACACCTTCGGTTAGTCAATATATAGCCCAGGCAGTAAAGGTAATTGAGGGCGAGAAAGACATAAAGTATGAGCTAACAACAATGGGAACGATTATTGAGGGTGATTTGGAACAGGTCTTGACCTTAGTTCGGAAGATGCACGAAGCTGTCTTTAATGCCGGAATTATGAGGGTAGTAACTACAATTAAGATTGACGACCGACGAGATAAGCCTTCAAGCATAAGTAGTAAAATGGAATCACTGAAGAAACAGTTGGGGCATTAAATATGGCTAATTTTAACCAAATAGACAAAGCACGACGATTGTTAGGCACAGGGGAAACGGCTACTCTAAAGCAGGTTAAAGCAGCCTACAAAAGGATAGCTAATCGCTACCATCCTGATAGGTACAAAGAGGTAGATAAGGTAAAGTGTGATGAGATGATGAAAAAGATTAATGAGGCGTATGAGCTAATAACGAAATATTGCGCTGAATATAGCTATCCTTTTCGTGAAGAAGATGTGAGAAGAACATATCCACACGATGAGTACCTGAGGAAATACCACTACGGTTGGTTTGATGGCATATGACTCAATGATGAAGAAAGCACTCTTTAATGACCGGGCTGGGCAATATGAGCTTTGGTATCAGACACCAGAGGGGCAATACGCCAATACCTTAGAAAAGGAGCTGTTTCTTAAGCTAGTCCAACCTAAATCCGGTCAGAGTGTGCTTGATATCGGCTGTGGCACTGGACATAATCTGGCTTTCTTTAAGGAATTGGAGCTGAAGGCTGCTGGCATTGATGCGTCTAAGCCAATGTTGGACATCGCCTCCAAGAAACTTAACACCGATGCTGAACTCCATTGGGGACATGCTGAGGAATTGCCATTTAATAACGACTCCTTTGACATCGTCACTTTAATCACCGTGCTAGAGTTTGTTTCTGACCCAATAAAAGTGCTCAAGGAGGCAGGTCGGGTAACGCGGGCGCAAATTTATCTAGGGATATTAAATAAAATTTCACTGCTTGGAATAAATCGCCGAATCAAGGGCAAATTTCGGGATTCCACTTATAACCAAGCAAAGTTTTATAGCATTTGGGAGATAGAGGCAGTAGTCAGAGCAGCAATCGGGAAGGTGCCTCTTGACTGGCGGACTACCTTATTTTTCCCACTAAGCTGGCACAAATATACTCGCTGGCTGGACAGACTCTTGCCTTCTGCTAACAACCCCTTCGGTGCATTTCTAGGCGTGAAGCTAAATGCGGAGAAGATAACCAAATGACAGTAGCTCATGCTGCTATCCTTTTGGCAACTGGTGTAGGTGTTGGCTTTGCCGGTGGTCTTCTGGGTGTTGGCGGATGCTTCATTATGACCCCCATCCAGTACATGATATTCACTAACATAGGCATTCCAGCAGACATAGCCATAAAACTGGCATTTGGAACAAATTTGCTGGTTGTTTTACCTACAGCTATAAGCGGTGCCTGGAGACATAGTAAAAAGGGGGCAGTGTGGTGGAAACCAGCCATTACTATGGGTAGCTGTGGTCTAATTTGTGCCTTTGGTGGAGCCACCCTGGCTACCCACCTCCCCGGGGCAGGACTAAAGATTGCTTTTGGAGCGGTAATTCTTGCCGGTGGTATATGGATGCTCACTGCCAGAACACCAAAGGTTGAGCAGGAGCCCAAGGATAATCCCTGGCTATGGGTTGCCTGGTCTATCCTTATCGGCATTATAACTGGTACCATTGGAATTGGTGGCGGCGTGTTGATGGTTCCTATATTAGTGCTGGCACTCAAGTTTAAAATGCACAATGCTGTGGCTACATCCTTAGCTATAATGATATTTACCAGCATCGGTGGTGTTATCGGTTATATTACAAATGGTCTGGGTGTTCCTGAATTGGCAAATTTGGATTATACTATCGGCTTTGTTAACTTGACATCATGGTTTCTACTGGCGGTTACCAGTGTTGGTATGGCACAGGTTGGGGCGATAACTGCACATAAGCTACCAGCCAAGCAACTAAGATATATATTCATCGCCGTAATGTTCTACATGGGTCTAAAGATGCTTGGCGTCTTTGGCTGGTTAGGTTGGTCAATATAAAAGTGATAGAAAGGAAGTGACAGTTAATGACTACAAAAGAACAGGTTGAACAGGCGTTCAGTGGGGTGCTCGTTCCTGGAGTTGGGCGTAGTATAACCCAGCTAAATATGGTGCGGGAGATTGAGATTATAAATAATATAGTCAAGGTTACCCTTGCCGCCACTGCTTTGAGCCCAGGTTCACAAGACTGGATTAGAACTAAGACAAAAGCAGTTATGGAGAAACTGCCTGAGGTAAACAAAGTAGAGGTAGAATTCATATTGTACAAGCCCACAATGCTAAACCGGATTAGCCATACCATCGCCGTAATGAGCGGTAAAGGGGGAGTGGGTAAATCCCTAGTAGCCAGCCTTATAGCTATTGCCCTCAGCCGCCAGGGAAACGAGGTAGGTATTCTAGACGCTGATATTACTGGCCCCAGCATCCCCAAAATGTTTGGTATCACCACCCACCTTGGTGGCAGTGATACTGGAATCCTGCCAGTGTTGTCAAGGTCGGGAGTTGAGGTTATATCCATCAACCTGCTCTTGCCTATGGAGAGTGAGGCTGTTATCTGGCGTGGTCCTCTTATCTCCAAGGCTATTACTCAATTCTGGGAAGATGTAGTTTGGGGTAAACTCGATTACCTAGTAATAGATTTACCCCCCGGTACCGCTGATGCTCCTCTTACTGTGATGCAAACACTTCCTATATCCGGAGTAATCATCGTTTTCACCCCTCAGGATTTGGTTGAGATGATTGTTAGAAAGGCAGTCAACATGGCTCAGAAAATGGGTAAATCTATTCTGGGTGTAGTTGAGAATATGAGCTACCTGTATGTACCCGAAATAGATAAGCGAATTGAACTCTTCGGCAAAAGTAGAGGTGAGGAAATGGCACAGGTAGCCAGTGCACCTTTCCTGGGGCAATTGCCCATAGACCCAGAGCTAGCCAGATTATGTGATGAAGGCACTATAGAAAGCTACAACTCTGACGCCTTAACTGCTCTCAGTCAAGCCTTTATCCAGGCGTTGCCTAAGACGAGATAGAGAGAACTTCACCATGAAGGAAATCTATACCGAGACGACAGTTGACCATGTTGTGAAACCAGGGAATTTGAGT
>Ga0209427_10001331_pt1 | contig 28277 bp, 26 predicted proteins | sample DeeMarSWOR136_30_FD_187465 | JGI IMG/M metagenome (GOLD analysis project Ga0209427, IMG submission 187465) | Marine sediment microbial communities from White Oak River estuary, North Carolina - WOR-1-36_30 (SPAdes) (version 2) | ecosystem: Environmental > Aquatic > Marine > Intertidal zone >...
GATCAACAAAACGCGGCATTCGCTTTCAAAGAGATTACGGGACATAAAATTTCCAGTCGAGGCAACAATGCATTTCTAAAAAGCAAATTGACAGGCGCAAACATCTCTCTAAGCGGTGAATTCATAATACTAAATACCGGGCTAAACACAACAAAAGGTGAGCAGACGATAACACTGCCAGAAATGAAACAAACAATAATACGTTATGGAAGGCGACCACTTGAAATAATAATACCCGAGCGCACAATTAAAGTTCAAGAAAGCAATCTGGAAAATAATCAATTTGGTTTTGTCTTAGAGAATGACGATGGAAATTACAGTGCCAGCGTAAAGCTTTTGGATTCCGCTGATGTATCCCATATAGAACATCAACTCGATGGAAGCAACGCGACTTTTATGAACGTATCCAGAAGCATAGAAAGAAACATCTGGTACAAAGCCCTCGCTAAGATATCCGGGCACGAAATAACAACTGAATTGCGAAGTGAGAATGGTACTCTTTTAGAAACCACAGCAATTGAGGGGGATGCAATAGACATCAGTAAATTCGGAATCTTACTTTCATGTGATCCGTACACTTTCGTAGCCTTCAAAAACCTGAAAGTTGAGAGTTTTGATCAACTGCCTGCCTCGCTCGTCGGTAGCCTTCGTCTTCCAGCAAATGGATTTGAAACATTGGCTCCTTACATCATGATTCTTGTTTTATTAGTGATGGCCTGTTCCGCAATTTATTTTCTTAAAAAAACAAAGAATAACAGTGATCTAAGGAAAAGTCGAATAATGTTGTCCCAAGGTTGGCACGGGCTTATTAGGATTCAAATGGAAACACGGCTAAATGGCTTCGGACAAAAAATTTATGATCTGCTCACTAAATATGTATTTAAGTGGAGATGGACAAATGGCTGCAACATCCAAAGAAGCCGCCAATAATCAGAAGATCGGTTTGATCAGCTTCAGATTTTCCAACATTGGAATCTTCAGCTGGAATCGACCGCTATCCATGATCAAGAAAATACTGGAGAAGCACGGTTTCAAAACTTACCTGTACATAAAGGTCTTCGGGGAAGATGAGTTATGGACAATAACTTCGTTTGAAGAAACTAGCGAGTTTGAAAGTTTGGAGAAGGAGCCCATTATCGCTTATACTGCATCGCTGGAAAATTCCTTACCGCTTGACCTAATAGCGGTTGATAAAATCGTCCGGGAACAGCTTCCAGTAGGCTATCTTTTCTTCAGGAAGAAGGATGAAGCACTTTCTCTACGTCGAATAGAGAATTTGATAAAGAAAAACGGAATACCATTTCTAGTAGGGGCGATAGATCATCCTGAAGGTTTTTCCCATTTTACAGCTTTTACCGTGGGAAACAAAGACCTAACTGCTTTGGCTCAGGTGGCTCATAAGCTTATGAAACGTTTGGAGTGCAAAAGATGGAAGTGCTTCCTCGGAGTGGAACATGTGTGGGAAGGGCACGGAGAAGAATTGAAGGAAAAAATGGAGATAGCCCGGAATCTGCTTAAACAAATTAGGCATTGGGCACGTAGCATTCCGTAATCAAGTTTGATTATTTTGCTTCACAAGAAATAGGTGCTCTGACATAGAATAGTATTCTCCAGGGATTGTTCGAGAGCTTTGAACTGTGTCATTCGCCTTCTTAAACTAAAAACAAGGTATGTACTTTGGAGCTTCATTTTTCGTATTCAAAAACAAAAATTGAATGTCACTGGGTGATAAGCAATACTTTTAAGCTATTTGACACAAGTTAAATGGCAATTCTGAGTGTTGAAACCATGAAAATGAGAATGATAAAACTTTCCCCTGATTTCCTTTTAGAAGCCCTGCAAGGAAAAGCATCTTTCATTTCTAATATGCCAGACGATCTTGAACTTTTGGACCTAAAATATGACTTGTTTTCCAAACAGGTGCTTTGCATCGTAAGAAGCGACAATTTTGAAGACGTTGCAGAATCCTATCCAATTCCCGAATTAAACTTAGTCTTTGCAGTAAGCTCTAAAGCTGAATCTCAGCCTATAGCAACGCCTAAACTAGAATCTAAACCTTTAGAAACAAAGTGGATTACAAAAAGCCAAGATACAGAAGCGGTAGAAGAAGAATTTAGTCCAGAGCAGCGTGAGCTCCTGAGCTTCATGGCAGAGGACGATTATGTCATAGTGAAGCCGATTCAGTACTTGAAGGATGAATGGAATGAGATTAACGATGTTGTGCGGAGTCTTGGCGGGAAATGGGTTAAAGGCGACTTCTCCAGCTACTGGATAGTTCCGCAAAACTGACACAACATGGTATGCAAGCTCTGCAATTTGAAGCTTAGATGATGTAGGCTTCTGTAATGTATCTTCGCATAACCCATTGAATCTGGAAGTAATACGCTATTCTGGAGATCGAGTTTTTCATGAGTGCTATCCAATCATCCCTCTGTCTGTAAAAAGTGGGCGCAATCAAATATTCCAGCTTGCCATACAGATCATGAAGCTCAGTTATTCTTCTTTCTTTTTCAGTAACCAGCTCCCTTGGATGTGGACCTATAGCCCAGCCCGTTACTCCTTCCACGCAACCTTCTATCCACCAGCCATCCAGCACACTGAAGTTTATCACACCATTATGCGCCGCCTTCATTCCGCTTGTGCCAGATGCTTCCATCGGAGGAAGGGGCGTGTTAAGCCAAACATCTGCGCCTGACGTCAGCATCGCTGCCATGTTTATATCATAGTTTTCGAGGTAAACAATTTTGATGCGGTCTTTCAGGGTGTTTATATTATTGTATATCTCCCGTATCAGTCTTTTACCGTTCTCGTCTTTTGGATGCGCCTTTCCGGCGAACACCATCTGGATTTTTCCTCTTTCGTTAATATCTATTAGTCTCTCTATATCCGAGAAGACTAAAGTTGCCCTTTTATATCCTGTTGATCTTCTGGCAAAACCGAGTGTCAGAACTTCAGGATCTAATTTGATGCTTGTATTTTTTTCAACAAAATCGATGAGTTTAGTTTTCGCAATCATATGCGCGTCCCAAACCTCTCGGTTTGGGATTTCGCTCGCTCTTACGAGCAATATAGGTTCATTTGCCCAGCCAGGGATGTACTTGTCAAAAAGGTCTCTGAAGCATTTACAGGTCCAAGTGTAAGAATGGACTCCGTTGGTCACTGACCTAATGTAGTGACCCGGAAAAAGCCTCCGCGAATATTCCATGTGAGCCTTAGAAACTCCGTTTACGTATTTGCTTAGGTTCAAAGCCAAATAGGTCATGTTAAGTTTATCTTGACCCGCGTACTGTTTTAATGTGGACAGCAAGTATTCTTTACCCATCAATTCCTCAACCAAGTCGTATGAGAACTGGTCAAATGCAGCTTCAACTGGAGTATGAGTGGTAAAAACGCACAAGTTTTGCACTTTTTCACTATCCATGCTGTTTTCTTTTAGCAGTTCAAGAGTTAAAAGGGCGGAGTGGCCTTCGTTCATGTGATATTTTCTAATTTTGAAAAAAAACTTCTTGAGAAGTTTTGCTCCACCTATTCCAAGGATCATCTCTTGTTTTAGCCTGTATTTCTTGTCTCCACCATAAAGGCAATCGGTGATTCTTCTATCTTCAGGTTCATTGCCGTCTACATCGGTATCCAAAAAAACTATTGGAACTAGTCCGCCAGTGAGACTTTGATAATCGTACATCCAAGCTTGGATTTTCACGGGTCGCCCTTCAATAGTTATGGTGGTAGTATGGGGCATAAGAAATAGAGATTTTGAAGGATCCCATTCATCAGGCAACTCTTGCTGCTCGCCCTGCTTGGTAATTCTTTGCTTGAAATATCCTTTTCTGCTTACTAAAGTTAGCGCAATCATCTGCAGGTTCAAATCTGCGCTTGCCTTTACAATGTCGCCTGCCAAAACACCCAATCCGCCACTGTAGGTAGGAATGTCATTGTTTATGCCTATCTCCATTGAGAAATATGCTATTCTGGGGTCTTCGAGAAAATGCTGTCTGCAGTTTTTGCTATCGAAACAGAATTTTTTGCCGCCAAAACTTTCGCAAATAACTTCAAGTCTTTTTTCCATGTTCCATATGTCTATGCTGTTTCCACAGATGGGGCACCTCAGCAAAAGAGATTTCTCCAAAAATCACCACTCCCAAATTCCATTTCTTATATTATCTTGTATACGTTTGCCGAATGGATAAACTATTCGAAAATTACTTTTATAAAAAATGGGGGAGTGTTGTTTCCCGTTATTTTTTGAGTATTGACAAGTATTCTTCTATAGGTTTTGCAAGCATGCTCATTATATACACGGTTCCGCGGGAACCCAACTCTATGGAGACACGAATGATTGCGTCATTGTTAGGAACTAAGACAATATTGACAAAATCATACCTGCCGGGGACAGCGTACTGTTGAAGGGCTTCAGCGTCGAAAGCCTCGATTTCCTTGCTAGCCTCTTTGATTCTTTTGGGTCTTTCTTTAATGATTTTTCTGCCTTCAGAGGTAAGCCTTAACAAAAGGTTGGGGTTAACGCTTAGCTAACTCATCATTAGTGGCGTAGTTCTGCTATCCATTGGCTCAGCCATACTTTTGCTTTGAAAGGAAAAAGCCTCCATTACCAAAAGCATAATTGTGATTCTTGAATGTACATTTTTTAAGCACCATTGGTGCGAATCAATTTCAAAAACACAATTAAACGTCATGGGGTATCCTAGAGTCCGAACACTTTCTAGGCGAAAACGCTCCAAATGCGCTAAATTCATTCGTCCAAAAATGGGGAGAACACTGAAAGCCTAGCATTTTGAAGAATGCTGGTTTATAATATATATATCGGTTCGACGAAATACAGTCCGAAATTTCAGATATTCAGATGGTTCAAGTTCAGCTCTGATAAACACAATTTTGGCAAGCAGCTTTTAGTTTTCATCGAATTTCTTGGATCTCATACAATAATGGGATGTAAGGCTTTTTGATGCAAACTATGCTTTCAATTTTCATTTTAACCTGTGTTCAAGGGGTTTATTATCTGCCGTGAGCACAATAGTGAAAGTTTTCTGAACGCGCTCTTGCAGAATTTCACCCCCCTATTAATCTCGTTGTTTTTCTGTTATTTACTTGAAATCAGATTGAAATGTAATTTTTTTGTTTGAAAACGTACTAAAGCCTTTTATATAGGAACTATTGGTGTTGGTATGTCACATTAATCATATCATCACAAGCTTTTGACAGCTTAAAGGAAAATTAGGATGAGAAAAATTCTGTGGCAGGAGAAAAATAGAACAAATTGGAACTCAAATCATTCAGAGACTTACCATTGAGTTTGGAAGTCTTAGAAAGTGTTGAAAAACTTGGATTTGAAAGTCTTTTTCCGATTCAAGCTCAAGCAATAATACCCTTGCTCGAAGGCAAAGATGTCATCGGACAAGCGCGGACGGGAACAGGCAAAACTGCAGCCTTTGGAGTTCCCATGGTAGAAAGATTAAACCCTGAAATTAAGAAAGTTCAAGGTCTGATTTTGGCGCCAACCCGCGAATTAGCAGTGCAAGTTGCGGAAAATATCAAGCTCTTTGCGAAGTACTCTAAACTAAAGGTTCTACCCGTGTACGGTGGAGCATCAATTCAAAAACAAATACGTGCTTTGGCAGGAGGGGTTCAAATAGTCGTTGGGACACCGGGTCGCATAATTGACCTGCTTGATAGACGTGTACTGAACCTGTCCTCTGTTAAAACTGTGGTACTCGATGAAGCGGATAGAATGTTGGACATGGGGTTCATAGAAGACATCGAATACATCCTTGCGAAAACACCGTCAAGCAGACAGACAAGCCTTTTCTCAGCGACAATAGACCAGACAGTGATGAATATATGCAACAAATACATGAAAAACCCCCAAAAGATACTTGTAAGCAAAGATGAAATAGCACTCACTCAGATGAAACAGTACTATATGGTCGTGAACTCCCGCAATAAATACGGGGCATTGTGCGATATTTTGAGGGAAAATCACGTAAGTAGAGCCATAATATTCTGCAAAACACGCAAAGGCACAAGTGCACTATCAGAAAAACTCAGAAGAAGAGGCTATAGTGTTCAAGCCCTACACGCAGGCTTCGCACAGCCCCAAAGAGACCGTGTTATAAACTCCTTCCGATACGGAAAACTGAAGTTGCTAGTCGCAACAGACGTTGCAGCAAGAGGCTTGGACATTCAAGGAATAACTCACATAATAAATTACGATGTACCACTTGAAGCGCCAGTTTATTTCCATAGAATAGGCAGAACCGCCCGAATGGGACAAGACGGCACCGCGATAACACTTGTGGGTTATGGCGAACTCTCATACTTTAATGACATTAAAGCCTTAACGAAGACCACCATAGAAGAGATGACATTCGAGCAGGATTCGCCCATTCAAGGTTTCTGTTAACCCTAACTCAGCACGAAACCTTGAAGCACTCTCAATTTTCTGGCGAATGCTAAAACGAATTCACAATCACAAATAAGTTGAATCGTTCTGTAAGTAAAGCCTCCAATTTTTGTTTGGAAATGCTTAATTAAGTGCTATGCTTATTGCTGTGCAGACGGAAGGATAAAAATGAGTGATGAACTTTCAAAGTTACCGCCTCAAGTTCAAGAGCGTTTCCTTAGGCTTCAGCAGTTACAGCAAACGTTACAATCTGTTTTGACACAGAAGCAGCAAGTAGATATGGAACAAACTGAGGTTGAACAGACATTAAATGAATTACAGAAGACGGTCGATGACGCAGTGATTTATAAGTCAGCTGGTTCGCTTCTGGTGAAAGCGGAAAAAACCAAGGTAACCGAAGAACTGGTTGAACGTAAAGAACTACTGAACACACGAAGCAAGGTTTTAGCTAGACAAGAAGATAGATTACGCAGTCAAGTTAAAGAAGTTCAAACAAAACTTCAAGAAGACCTTAGACCAGTTTCACCATCCCCTAAATAGTTTCAAGGTGAAACGCGTGGAAGAGCTGGGGATACCCGACTTAACCACAGAACAAATTGAAACGTTATGCCAAACAGCAGAAAACGCCGCTAGAAAGCATGTTCTATCAAAACTATCCTCTAAGACGGTGGAGAAACTAGACATAAGCGTAGAAGCGGAAGTAAAAAAAACTGTAAACCTAACGGTTGAAATAGATTTAGCCCTGACACCAAAAGTGAAAAAATTTGATGCTGAAATGCTGGTGAAAGAGGCAGTTAAAGAAGCCTTTGTAGCAAGTGAAAACTACCTGAGAAGACTAAAATGTCATTCGCAGATATAACCAATATTCTAGATGAAAACCACGCAAGTTTCGTTATTTTGTTATGTCACCACAACGCAGATCCCGATGCTATATGTTCAGCCTATGCTTTTCAAAGCTTGCTGACAAAGCGCAGACCAAATATGAGGGTGGAAATTGGAACCGGACAGGGAATCAGTAGGCTTTCCAAGCACATTTTGAAACATATTTCCATAATTGTGAAACTGCAACCTGATGTGGAAAAAGCAGATGTCATAGTGCTGCTTGATACAAATACAATTCAGCAATTGGGGCAGTTGGCTGAACGCGTTTCAAAAACCGCAGTACCAATAATAGTTATAGACCACCACGCAGTCCATCCGCAAACTGAGCAGATAGCCAAACTTTGCATAACAAACGAGGAAGCCTCATCAACGTGCGAAATGGTCTACGGCTTTTACCAAGAGCTCAACATAAAACCAGACTTAGACGTGGCTAAAGCCCTGTTTCTGGGCATAACCTTCGATACACGCCATTTCGTCTTGGCTAACTCTTCTACATTTAAAACCATATCTGAGCTTAGCGATACAGGCGTAAATCCCCAAGAAGAATTGTCTTCGCTTGCGTTGCCCATGGACTTTTCTGAGCGTGTTGCGAGAATGAAAGCGTGTAAAAGAGCCAAATTGATTAAGATTGAGAAATGGATAATAGCCCTTTCACAAGTTAGCGCATATCAAGCCTCCGCGGCAAGAGCGCTGGTTGACTTGGGCGCGCACATGGCGGCGGTGGCAGGACAAAAAAACGAGAAAATCGAGATTAGTATGCGCTGCACTCGCGATTTCAATATAGCAACTGGCATTCACTTGGGAAGGGACATTGCCAAACCCTTAGGTGAGTATCTTCAAGGGATGGGAGGTGGACACGCCACAGCAGCCGGAGTTAACGGCACAGGATATATAGAAAAAGGGCTTAAACGGTGCCTGCGACTGGTAAAGGAACAAATGTCTAATTAAAAATGAGTAGCTACTCTTAAATGGGGAAACAAAGGGTAACATAGGCAGGCACATCAAACATGGCCATAATAGAAACGAAAAGCCTCACATACACGTACCCAAGCGTGCTAAAGCCCTCAATCAGCGATGTTTCGATTAAAGTGGAGAAGGGCGAATTTGTTCTAATCACAGGTCCAAGCGGGTGCGGAAAGACAACTCTATGTCGATGCTTCAACGGACTGATTCCTCACTTTTACCAAGGAGAATTGAAAGGCGAAATCACTGTAGCAGAAATGGACACAACCAAACATCAAACACATGCTATGGCAAAAAGCGTGGGCTTGGTTTTTCAAAATCCTGAAAACCAGCTGTTCGCCCTCTCAATAGAGAAAGATGTGGCTTTCGGACTGGAAAACCTTGGATTGCCCAGAGAAGAAATGCGGGAAAGAGTGGATTGGGCGTTGAAACTAACTGGCATTTACGACTTAAGGGAAAGATCCCCCCACGAAGTTTCAGGTGGTCAGCAGCAACGCGTAGCAATAGCCTCAGTCCTTGCTATGCAGCCAGAAATAATAGTCTTGGACGAGCCAACATCCTTCCTTGACCCGCTAAGTGCAGAGAAAATTTTCGAAGTGATCCACGAACTTAACAAGAAACTTGGAATGACAGTCGTGTTGGTTGAGCATAGATTGGATTTAACCGCGAAGTATGCTGACCACATAATAATAATGAACGAAGGAAAAGTCTGTTTTGACGGTACCCCTCGCAAAATCTTAAGTGCTGAGGAAACACGTCTAATTGGCGTTGGAATTCCAAAAGCTACATTTCTTTACCAAACTCTCTTGAAAGAAGGAATTAATCTCAATAAATTTACTCCACTGTCTTCAGAAGAACTTGCGTCACTGATAATGGAGGCTCTTCTAAACACATGATTGAAGTCGAAGATGTTCACTTCAGCTATCCCAACGGAGTGAAAGCCCTCAAAGGCATCTCATTAACAATAAAGAATGGGGAATTCGTGGCAATAATGGGACAAAACGGCGCTGGAAAAACCACGCTTGTCAAACACTTCAATGGACTACTGAAACCATCCGAAGGAAAAGTGCACGTGGACGGAGTTGAAACCACAAAAACCAGTGTTGCAGCCTTGGCGAGAAACGCTGGATTCGTTTTTCAAAATCCCGATCATCAGCTTTTCAGCGAAACAGTTGAAGAGGAAGTAGCTTTCGCACTAAAGAATTTCGGGTTCAAAGCAGAGGTAATAGAGCAGCGAATCACTTGGGCTTTGAACTTGCTAGGACTAACTCAGTACCGCAAAACTTCACCTTTCTTGCTCAGTGGAGGTGAACGAAAACGTGTTGCGCTAGCTTCTGTTTTAGCGTGGAACCCTAGCACGCTGATATTGGATGAACCCACAATCGGTCAGGACTATCGGCAAAAGGAAAAACTTCGCCAGTTCGTTGTTCAAATGCAAACTCAGGGGAAAACAGTTGTAATTGTTACTCACGATGTGGAGTTTGTGGCTGAATGCAACCCCCGAGTTGTATTGATGAAGGAAGGAACGATTGTCGCTGACGGCGAAGGAAGAGAAATCCTCACCACCCCCGAAGTTTTAGCTCAATCATCAATCGTTCTGCCACAAGTAGCTCAAATATTCATGAAACTAGCCTTCCTGGGGCTTCCGAGAAATGTCATTGACGTTTACGATGCGAAAGAAATAATACTTAAAGCTCTTGAGGAAAAGCAAAGATGAGCGTTTTTGACGGCTTAAAATTTCGCAGAGTTTACTCGCCAATTCACAATTTAGATCCGAGAATTAAATTTGTATACGTCTGCGTGGTTTTTGTGGCAGCCATTCTCTTTGGCGAGGTTATTCCTTTAATCGCGCTTTTCCTATTGCCAATTCCTTTTGTTTTGTTGGCAGGTGTTAAAAAGGAATGGTTGCGTTCACTTCGTGGTGCCCTCTTTCTAGCTGTGTTCATATTTGTGGTAAATATATTGTCCAATTTTTTCACTTCCGGCTATATGCTGACAGCATTAGCCGTTGAAACTTCTGCTGCAATGACTCTGCGTTTTGTGGTTCTAGTTGAGTCTTTCTCGGTTTTCTTTTTGACGACTTCTCCTGACCACTTGGGTTTGGCGCTGGAGCAGACGCGTATGCCTTACGAGTTCGCTTTCGCCTTTACGACTGCTGTGCGTTTTGTTCCTGTTTTGGCAGAGGAAGCACAGACGATAATGGATGCTCAGAAGGCTAGGGGTTTAGAGCTTGAGAAAGGTGGTTTTCTTAAAAGGATCAGGAATTACGTGCCTGTTCTTATACCGTTGATAGTTAGTGCTATTCGCAGAAGTCTTGAGCTTGCTGAGGCTATGGAGTCTCGTGCTTGGGGCGCTACAAAAAAACGTACAAATCTGTATACTTTGAAGCTTTATCGGGGTGATTTTATTCTTTTAGCTATAACCATCGTTGTTTTGGCGGTGGCGATTTTCGTTCGTGTTTACTTACCTGTGCCGACAATAAGTCAGTTTTTGTGAGGGTTTTGACAAAATTGATTTCGGATTGTGGTAGTTGTGTTATTCTTGGTTTTTTATGTATTAATTATAGTTAGGCTAACTTTATGTTGACAAAGTAGCTCTATCAAATTATCCCAAAATTTGAAAAGTGAATCAATTGAAGGACCACCCCATTTTAGTGCAACTTGTTCCAGAAATCTTAAATCCTCTGTACCACCAGTCTTTTGGAATTTGTTGGCAATATTCATAATTAGTTACATGCTCTAATTTGTTTGTTATCCAATATGGAGCTCGATTGTATAGTCCATTTTTGCAGTTTTGATTTTATTGCACATTGTTATGTTAATTATGACTTTTTTCCAGAGGCTTTCAGATTTTTATATTAAACGTGTTCATTTTTCACTTTTCACACAACACTGTTCAAACCAAAAAGACTCATCAACACGAACAGTCAGTAAAGATTTTAGTCTGCAACACCTATAGAGTAGCCAAAGGCGAAAAGCGGGATGGCACAAAAAAGCTTATTGGAATATTCACCAAGACAGAAACCCCCCTCAAAAGAAGAGATGGCTGCATCAGCGCCCCTAATAAATACCGCCATCCCCGAGAAAGCAAGAAAAATAAACCAACGCCCTATTTTCCCACCCGTAGCACCCGAAAATCTGCCACCATCCTACTTCGTCTCCACAACTTACGATGGACGTTCAAAAAAAGCGTTAATCAAACTTTACGAGCCAACAAGCGGCAAAATCTACTTTTGGTACGACAACACCGGACACAAACCCTACTGCCTAACAAACCTTTCGCCATACGAACTGGAAAAAATTCCCCGCCTCATGAACCACGAAGGCTTCAATCACTTCGAAATACAAGAGAAATACGACCCTCTAATTGACAGAAAGGTCCAGATCACAAAAATAGTGGCAGACGATCCGCTAGCCATCGGTGGTAGACCACAAGGCACAATTAGAGACATAATCCCAGAAGACTTTCCTAAAGTATCCGACGCCCTTGTCAAACCCGAAGACATCAAAGTCTGGGAATCACGAATAAAATACTACCAATCATACATGTTCGACAGACAACTCTTGCCCGGAATGATCTACGAAGTAAAAAACGGCAACCTTGTCCCCAAAACGCTAAGCGAAACCGAAGCGACAATCAACCAGATAAAAATCATCTTCAAAAAAAACACAAATGAAGAGCTACAACACATCGAAAACTGGGCAAGAATTCTGGAGTATCCTGCACCCCAATTCCGTAGAGCAGCTATAGACATAGAAGTTTACGCTCCTATATCCACAAGAGTGCCAGACCCACGTCAAGCCGAATACCCCGTTATTTGCGTATCCATGCATAGCTCAGACAATCAGAAAATAGTAATGCTATTAAAACGTGAAGGAATGAGCGAAGGAAACGAACATCTCCCAAAAGACGTAAAACTGAAATATTACAACACCGAACAAGAACTCCTCAAAGCAGTCTTCGAAATATTATGGGAATACCCCTTCATCATAACATTTAACGGAGACGACTTCGACCTCCGCTACCTGGCACACCGTGCACTCAACCTCGGCATACGAAGAAACGAAATCCCCATAGAAGTCGGAAAACGAGTCTGCCTCTTAAAATACGGGGTACACATCGACCTTTACAAATTTTTCTTTAACAGAGCAATTCAAATCTATGCTTTCAAAAACAACTACCGTGATGTAACACTAGATGACGTAGGCAAAGGCATAATCGGAGAAGAAAAACTCCACATAGAAAAAACATTCGGAGACCTGAACTACACTGAGCTCGCTAAATACTGCCTACGCGACTCAGAAATCACTTACAAACTAACCAGCTACGAAGACGATCTAGCTATGAAACTAATCCTTGTGCTAGCCAGAATCAGCAGCATGCCCATGGAAGACGTAAGCCGTCAAGGCGTATCACGATGGATACGCAACTTCATGCACCGCGAACACCGAAAAAGAAACATGCTAATCCCAAACTCCGAAGATATTCTCGCCAAGAAAGGCAAAACCGCGACCACTGCCATAATAAAAGGCAAAAAATACAAAGGCGCTATCGTGGTCGAACCCGTCCCGGGGGTCCACTTCAACGTGTCCGTTATGGACTTCCCAAGCCTATACCCATCCATCATAAAGGTCTGGAATCTCGGCTACCAGTCCATACTCTGTCCTCACCCCGAATGCCGAGAAAATATAATACCAGGTACTCCACACTGGGTCTGCACCAAAAAACGCGCTCTAGAAAGCCTCCTAATAGGCTCACTTAGAGACCTACGTGTAAAATGGTATAAACTAAGAGCAAAAGACAAAACATTGCATGCCGAACTAAGAAGCTGGTACAATGTCGCCCAGGGCGCCCTCAAAGTCATTCTAAACGCCAGCTATGGCGTTTTCGGCGCAGTCAGCTTTGACCTATACTGCCCCCCAGTTGCTGAAGCCACAGCAGCAGTCGGTAGACACTCAATAACCCAAATACTCAACAGAGCCAAAAGCCTTGGGATACAAGTGCTCTACGGAGACACCGACAGCCTATTTCTCAAAAACCCATCCAAGGAGCAAATCACAGAGTTGACTCACTGGACCGAACATGAACTTAAGATGAGCATAGATGTCGAAAAAGTCTACAGATACGCAGTTTTCAGTAGCCGTAAAAAGAACTACCTCGGCGTTCTGGAGGACGGAGCAGTTGACGTTAAAGGATTAACCGGAAAGAAAAAACACATCCCCACATTCATTAAAAACGCTTTCAACAAAATGAAAGAACGCCTTGCACAAGTTAGAAACCCAGCAGAATTCGAAAAAGCCAAAAAAGATATAGCAAGCGTCATACGGGAACGATACACACGACTAAAGAGAAGAGAATGGGAAAGCCTCAGCGAACTCGCGTTCCACGTAGTCTTAGGAGAAGATCTCCATCGTTACACAAAAACTACCCCGCAACACGTAAAAGCTGCTAAAATCCTGAAAGAAAACGGAGTTGAAATCAGAGCAGGCGACCTCATAAGCTTCGTCAAAACCATCCGTGAACCTCACGTCAAGCCAGTTGAGATGGCAACAAGAAATGAGGTTGACGTCGACAAGTACATAGCCTATCTGCATTCCACCTTCGACCAAGTTTTGGACGCACTAGGCTTGAGCTTCGACGAAATCATCGGGTTAACGAAACTCGAAAGGTTCTTAACATAAAAATTTTCGCCATTATATAATGCTAAATAGGTAAGACGAAAAAGGGCCTTCAAGAGTTTTCAGAAAAATTAAATGAAAAAGGACCAAGGCAATTCGACAATTAAAGCAACTAAGACGAAAACGGCAACTATCAACGATATTACAGCCACCGTCTGGCGTTCAGTTAAAGGTCGATTATATGTTACCAGTGTAACCAAGCTTCGCCGGTGATCAGACACAATTTTCTTTCCGTCGAATGAAGCTTGAGCTCTTTTTCTAGTAAAGAAAATTGTTAAAAGTATCAAAGAAGAATTAAAAATGTAGGGAAGGATTGAAATTAGCAGACTTGATTTTAAGTCGGTGATTACCGCGAACGCAGCTATTGTCATTCCAATCGCGAAGGAACCCGTATTACCGACGAAAATTTTGCCCTGAAAGTTTAGTACAGCTAAAGCAAGCCAGAGAAGCATAGGTCCAAACATCAAAATCAAATAGGATTGCGACAAAGCCATAAGCCCCATTAAAATTAAAGCTGGACAGATAGTTTCTAACCCGTTCAGCCCTCCTAACTGGTTTATAGTGTTAGTTACTATCATAACTATTAAAGGAATAATCAGAAAGTAATACCAATTACCAAATTGGATCGTACCAATGAGTGGTAGAAATATTGCCGTTCGTAATGTATCCATTCTTGCCAAATATATAAGAGGCAAAGCTGCGACCAAAGGCATAAAAGCCTTGTATCGCCATTTCAGGTCCATCCAATCATCCAGCAAACCCATGAAGCCTCCGAATAAGATGCAAACCGCTAAAGTTAAGGGAGCGGAAACACCGTTAGAGGCTGGGGAGATGCCAGAGAAATAGATCAAGAAAAGATAGATTGTTGTGAAGAGGACGTAGACTACGCCTAATCCATTTGGAACAAATGGTTTGCCAATCTTATGTTGATCGGGAGCTTTTGGAAACAAGCTTTCGCTTCCTTAGGGTTGAGCCGTAGTGTCGTAGTATTTCTCCCAGTCAATCTCGTACAGTGCTACTATCGGTATTAGACCACTATATTTTGTAGAAGCATCAACCGGATTCAGTTCCTCGCCAGAGAAATAAGCTTCCTTGAAGTATGAAGGTTGCACACCAGGCTCATCCACTAATACTCCTGCTGGCTCGCCAGATTCGTCTGCCCAACGTTGCTTCGCGTAGCTCATCAGCTTGTAAACTGTGGAATTCTTCCCCACAGTGTTCCATTCCCAAGTTCCAGTTTGATTGCTAGCTGCTCCGAAAGCATTTTCGTCAGTCCATTGTAAATTGGCATCCATAAACCCTTCGTTGATGTATCTTTGGCGTGCTTGGCCTGAAATTCTTGCCATCCAACTCCACTTAGCTTCGTCGCCAAAACGGCTGAATTGCACTGCGTAGGAACTCTGATCCGCGGTTGACTGCCCTATTTGGAGAGTTATAAAGACAAGTATGTATTCAGCATCGTATAACTTCAGCATTTGCAGCGCTTTATCCTCAGGTGCCATAAAGATGTAGCCGATGTTCTCTATCTGTGTAGTATTTATTGTAGCGTTGTCGGCCAAAGTCGTAACGTTGCCAAGTACGCTTAGCCAATACCCGTAATCCCACCATGAGCATACAATTGTTGTTGACTGAAGATTATTCTGGGTCCAGCTCAGCATGTTAAACCATTCTTCTGCTTGTGAAGGAAGACTGCTTCCTAATGGAAGGCTGGCTGCACTAATAGTAATGGGTGAGTATGCTTGACCATACACACGTGGCATGCCGCCATTTTGAGGGGAATATGCAAGGTTCGTAACCAGAAGCATGAATACTAGAAAAACCGCAATTCCGCTGTATTCTTTGCTTACACGTGCGATTCGACGCTTTGATTTAATGGCGATTTGCGGTGCTTCTCTTAACAACGTGTAAAAAGGCTTGAGAATACCAAGAATTCCCATAGCTGCGAGTAGGCTAAAGGCTGGAGCGAAGATGACAAGCAAACGCACCATCGAAGCTGCGAAATAGAGTGCTGTAGCACCAAAAGTCAACAGGAAGATGTTTCTGTTGGTGGGATTTCTCAGCGTGAAATACAACCCTACTAAGAAAAAGAGGATTCCGAAACCGAGATCGAAGTAAATGTTACCCCAAGCGGATATCCTATGTTCAGCCACTGACTCTATTAAAGGCGCAGTGGAGCGAATAAACGGGTCAAGTACTGTGATGAATTTTCCCGCTATTCCTTTCATGTAACCAAGTTGCCACAGTGCGACAAAACCTGCAACAATTGTGGCGAGCGATGCGCCGGTTATCCATACTTTGGTTCTCGCAGATAGGTTATGACGCAGAATTTCTGAAAGGCATAGTAGGATAAACACGCCCGCAACTGGTAAAACTGCCCCTGAAATGATGTAATCCATTGAGATAACGGGAACCTTGGTGGCGATGAAAAGTCCCAAACCAAAAGTTATGCTATAGGAAAACAACAAACGTTGGCTATACCTCTTCAGCAATATTAATATGAAGACGAAAAGAACAGCCAAACCAAGCAAATAATAGGCTGCACCCCAAGCTGCAACGAAATAAGCTAATGCCGCACCAGAACCTGCAGAGTAGAATAAGGATGAACGTAAGGACTTAGTTTCATCAATTGCTCTTAAAAACAGAAAAATGAAGACTAGAAGCCCTAAGATGCCTAAAACTTCCGTATCAAAGAAACCGAGCGCTGTTCTCTGAAGAAAAGATGGGGCCAACGCCAGAAAAAGCGCTGCGAACAATCCAATTGCTTTTCCGCCCATGTCCTTGCCAACGAAATAGATCATCAAGCAGGATAATGCGCCCATTATTGCCGGAAAGAGAGCGGCAAAAGACATTAAATCGATGTTTACGCCTAACCAAGATATGATGCTGTACAATATTGCTGCAGTCATGGGCAAGGCAGGTAGTGACCTGCCCATGTTTAGCCCACCTGGATACCATTGCTGGTAGTTTACCCAGCCTTTACCATTGTTTTCCAAATAAGGTGAGAACAAACCATTTTGTACCATGCGATTTGTTAAAGTGAACTGGTAGTATGGGTCAAATTCGTTAAGGCGTAATGTGCCTGACGGTATTTCCCAACGTATTGGCAGAACTCGAACAGTGAAGGCAATAAAAAGTACTAGAAGTAGAGCTGAATAACAGATTATTGACGTGTGGCTTGTTTTGATGCGCAGTTGCCCAAAAGCTTTGAGACCGTTGACGAGCCGTTCCTTCGCCGTGTTTCCTTCCCCCAACTTGAGATCTTTCTTCATACAGTAATGAAGTCCCTTATTTGTGTTTGTGGTTAATAATTGTTTATGTCAAGAAGTGCGGTTTATTTATTGGTTTCGAAAAAATAGTTGAGTGCCGCAAAAGAGGTATTAGCTGTTCTAGCTTCATCACAAAATATCATTTCATAGGTTTTACTTCGACATCGATAGGGAGCAAAGAAAGTTTCTTGCCGCATTTTGGGCATTTCCCATCGTACTGCTGCAATATTTCATCTGGAGGTTTAAGCTCTGCGCCTTCGTACAGTATGGAGCTACATCCCTGACAGATGACACGTTGTGGCACTACATTTCACCTACCGAAATAACCAAAGTAACATCTGCGACATATTTAATGGTTGCTAACCTGCTATTGGAATAATGAACCAGACGTTTTAATACAGACGATCTATTTGAGAACTAGATGTTGAAGGTGAATGGCTTTTCCGTTTCTTTATCGCGGCTACCCCAACAGTCGTTATTATGATAGTGGTCAAGATCACTATGAAAGCGATTTCTGGGAAAACTTGAGAGTCAGGCACACCAGATGTGAGGGGCAAAGAAGCTAACACTGCTGCTGCCAATCCCCTCGGCAACATTATTGTCATTAAAGTTTCATATTCGTGTAGCTCAGATTTCGCTGCAGCCATCTTGACCACAACAAAGCGGATTCCGAGAAAAACGAAAGACAATAATAAGCCGAGGAAAACTGATGTAAACGATGAAAGGCTAAACAAAAGCCCTGTGAAAACAAAGAAGAAAGAGCGAATTAAAAAGCTAATTTGAGAATGAAAGTCGCGCACACAGGTATCAATAGAGACGGTGGTTCTGAACTTCACCAGTTTTGCAATATGGCGCGAGTTTCCAATAACCAAACCGAAAAATAAAGCTGAAAGCGCTCCATTTCCGCCTAGGTTGGTAGCTGCTACGTAGGCTACAAATAACATGGCTAGGGTTAGCATGTACGAGTTGGGCTTACCTTTTATTTTTTCCAAGATAATTAGCCAAGCAACACCAAAACCTAAACCCACAAGAATGCCCACTCCAAATGCTACCCCAACAGAACCTAGCGCAGCTTCTAGGCTCACTTCGCCTGAAAGTATAATATTAATTGCCGTAAAAGCGCCTACGGTGCACAACACATCTGTCAATATGGATTCGAGACTGAGAACGGTCTCAATTTTTTCAGTGACTTTCAATTTTCTTATCAAAGCTATCACAATTATTGAGCTTCCTCCACCAACGATGCTTCCTAATAGCAAACCGTTCAGAAGACGCCAGCCAAGCACGAATTTGCAGAAAGACGTAGTTACCAACACGTTTAATATCCACCCAGAAATCGCCAATATCAACGCCCTTGGGCTGTTCTTTACGGCTTCGCGTATGTCCATATTTAGGCCTCCATCAAAGAGAATTATTATGAGTGCCAAAGCAGCGAAGTACGGAGTAATTGCGAGTAGTTCTTCATGTGCGAATAATTGAAAGATTGGTCCTAGAAGTACTCCGAACAAAAGTAAAAGAATAGAGTCAGGTATGCTTGTACGATTAAAAAACTCTTCTCCTAAGAAGCCTAGAATAATTATTACTGCTGCAACGAGGAAAGCAATAACAGCTGGGTCCAAGGTGAAACCATCCCACATCTAAACTGCTAATATTTTCTGCACTCTAATAAATTAAAATTTACTATTGAATTGCTTGCTTCAAACAGTTTTGCGTAAGCTGTCAACATTGACCATATACTATCAAAACGTTTCTTGACATCTTTGTCTATTTCTGTCCTCAGACTACTCGAGTAATCTGGGTGATCCCTATCCAATTCAGTCTAGTTGCTAAGAACGAGACGTCTATGAAAAGTAATACTGTTCCTTCTCTTCGACCTACCCTTTCATTTAATAGGCAACAACTTTTTTGAGGGTGAATCTTAATTCTCAAATGTGGTTATGAGCTGTTGGAGAAGTACACTTTAATCATCACTGAAAAGCCCAATGCGGCTGGCAGGATAGCAATGGCTTTAGATTTTGAGGGAAAACCCAAGAGAATGGTGGAGAGAGGCGTTCCCTACTACTTGGCAAAAAGGAGCAAGGAAGTCGTTGTCGTTCCGGCTTTAGGGCATTTGTACACGGTTGCAGCTCAAAAAAAGGAAAAAGGGGATTATCCTATTTTCGATTTTTGTTGGGTTCCACGATACTTGGCTGAACGCGGAGTTTCACGAATTCGTACTTGGCTTAAAGTAATCTCAAAACTGGCGGAGAAGGCAGAGTGCTTCGTTGATGCATGTGACTACGATATTGAAGGAAGCATAATCGGCTACTCTATTCTGAAGTATGCTTGTGGAGGAAAGGAAAAAACTGCGCAACGCATGAAGTACTCTACGCTGACAAATGAGGAGCTTGAAAAATCTTACAGCAACCCCTTAGCACACCTTGATTTCGCAATCATTGAGGCTGGACTAACGCGGCACGAAGTGGATTGGCTGTACGGCGTAAACTTGTCCAGAGCTTTGACAACAGCTGCAAGGAATTATAGTGGAAGATACGCCACACTCAGCACTGGAAGGGTGCAGGGGCCTACGCTTAAATTTCTTGAAGCACGCGAGGAAAAGATAAAGTGTTTTGTGCCAACGCCGTACTGGAGCATCAAGGCTAAAGTCAAGATTGGCGAAATGGTTTTTGAAGCACAATACGCAAAGAAAGCCATCGAAATAAAAACAAAAGCAGACGCTGTAATTAGTAGCTGCAAGGGCAAGGATGGCGAAATAGAAAGAATTGATATAAAAAAACTTAAACAGATGCCTCGATTGCCTTTTGATCTGGGTTCACTGCAAAATGAAGCCTATCGACTTTTCAAGTACACACCAATGAGCACTTCAGGTATCGCTCAAAGCCTATACTTGGATGCACTAATCTCGTATCCTCGAACAAGCAGTCAAAAACTGCCTTCCACATTAGGCTACCAATCGATATTGAAGCATCTGGGTAGAAGCCACAAATATACAAAGCTAACGGCTGAACTTCTCGCAAAACCAACGTTGAAGCCAATCGAAGGAAAAAGGGAAGATCCAGCACACCCAGCGATTTATCCCACTGGAAGCTTGCCAGAACATGCGCTTCATAGCTCTAAAAAAAATATTTGGGATCTTGTTGTGAGAAGGTTCTTGGCGGTTTTTGCTGAACCTGCAATCCAACAGAGCCTGAAAGTTTCAATCAACATTAACGGAAACCGGTTCCAACTGATTGGGAGACAAACCCTGGAGGAGGGGTGGCTTCGTTTCTACAAACCTTACATCCATTTAGAAGACGTGCTTTTGCCACCTATGAACGCAGGACAAAAAGTTAATGTGAAACGAGTAGTCTTGGAAAGAAATTTTACTAAAGCTCCATCAAGATATAATCCCAGTAGTCTTCTCAAAAGAATGGAAAAAGAAAAAATAGGAACTAAAGCAACTCGGGCAGGAATAATACAAACCCTCCAAGAAAGAAAATATATTCGTGAGGATAAAATTGTGGTTACCGACATCGGCTTCGAAGTCGTTGATCTTCTGAAGAAGTATTGTCCATCCATCGTGTCATTAAAGCTAACAAGAAAGCTTGAGGAAAGAATGGGTGAGATTCAACGAGGTGAGGAAACACGAGAAAATGTTCTGAGAGGTGCAATTGAGCTTTTGACACCGGTAACAAAGAAGCTGAAGGAAAATGAAAGAATGATAGGGGAACGCTTGAGCCAAGCGGCAATGAAGGCGAGAATAGAAGAAAAGATAATCGGTACATGTCCAATCTGCAAGAGCGGAAAACTGGTTATCTTGCGGTCAAAAAAAACTGGCAAATATTTTATTGGTTGCTCAAACTATTTTGAAGGCACATGCAAAACTGCTTTTCCCCTTCCACAGAAAGGCATAGTGAAGCCACTGCACAATGTTTGTAAAAGTTGCCACTGGCCAACCGTGCGAGTTTGGACTAAGAGAAAAAGGTCTTGGAAATTATGTTTCAATCCTAGTTGTCCATCGAAAAATAAGCGGAGCGAAATGAGTTGAAATGCCAAGTGTGCCAAAGAGAGGCTGTGAAAAAAGGTTGCTGCTCCCTGCATATGAAAGCTTATGAGAATATTGTTAAAAAGTATGGCTTATGGAGGAAGGCTTTAAAGATTTCTTGGAAAGAATATTTAAGTGAGATTGAGCAAAATTCATTAACAGGAGAATGGGCTAAAGAGGTAGCGAGTTACCTGATTAACAATGAGGGAAAAATAAGTGTCGAAAAAAGCTAAAAGACGGGCAGCTTCAACGGCGTTTTCGATGAGCCGGTGGTTCCGAAAAATTTCAACGGCTACACCTTCATTCTTCGTTATTTCCTTAATTGTAATTGCCTACGCGGTTTTTCTCTTCGGTGGAGGATTGTACACACTTATTTCATCACCTATTCCCGCATTTTACACAGGTAGGGGCTTTATTTTTATTTATCCTGACCTTGGGCAGCAATTCATATCCGATAGCGTAATCGCGATAATGCTGTATGGGATGGGGTTTGCAGGTTTGTTGGCTTTTTATCAAAGCACGAAATACGCCTACAAGCCAAGACAGGCTTATATGATGCTGGTTATAGGCGTAACACTTTTGCTTCTAGCGTACATCTTCTTAGAAGACGCAATCCAAATCAAGCTTGGCGGCTGAACTACCAAGGATTTTTTTTCAACTTCAATTTGTACGCGACAAAATTGGTTACTAAGTGAATTGGAGGAGTGATTATTAAAACCGCAATTGCAAGTTCCCAAAATATTATCGTCAAGGGCAGTGAAAACAAGAGTGCACCGACAACGAAGTCAACCTGGTCAACAACAGGAAACAAACCGCCAGGAGCAATCCCTAATCGCCTTTTCAGGAAAGCTGCTGCCAGATCTCCCAAAAGAGCTCCCAAGGGCGAAAGCACACTGAACAGAAGAGGGTAATTAAAAAGAAAGCACTCACCCAATCCAACTGTTATGCCGACAGCTAGGCCGAAAAAGAAGCCTCTATAGGTTTTGTTTTTTCCAAAAACTCGTTTTCCGTCAAGGAAATTTTTCCCATAATCCATAGGTTTTCCTCCACCAGCAATCACTGGTACGGCGTTTGCGCAGTAAGCAGGAAATATGAATATTAGTGCTTCGATTACTAGTGTGGCTATGTCCATACTATCAACCATTGTTGGTGAAATGGGAGTCATGTATTCCTGTTTCGTCTATTCTCAGATAACAGTTCATTACTTGAGAGTTTTGGAGTGTTTTTTCGATAACTGCTTTGATTATCTGGGGGCTTTCTGTGAGTTTCATGGCGACTATTGTGTCAGCCCAGAATTTCAAAACTCTAGTGGCCACGGGTGTTACGCTACTGTATGATTCGTCCATAACGCTTCGCACTTGACTCGTTGCAATAATTGGTATCTTCTGAGTTCTTGAGGTTTGCGCTAGAATAGCTAGTTGTCTATTCAACTCGCGATTTAGTCCGAAAGCTTTTCCAGAGGATTCAGCAACCTCAGCCCTGTATAAGGAGTTGAGGGTATCGATGACAACTAACCCGAAGTTTTTAGCGGTGTACTCTGAAATGTGGTCTATCACTGCGGTTTGCTCTTTGAAGTCCGCTGGTTTTATAAGTATTACGAGATCTGCGATTTCTTCAAATCTTCCGGAAGCTACCTGAGAGAGCCTTTTAGCGGAGAACATGTTGTCGCAATCCACGAACAGCGTCTTATAGCCTTGAACAGCACAGTTCACGGCGCATTGCATCGCCAAAGTTGTCTTTCCAGTCTCTGGTTCTCCGTAAATAAGTGTAATACTTACTGGGGATATGCCACCATTCAGATTGCTGTCGATGCAGCTGCAACCAGTTAAGACTTTATCTATCACGCTAATACACATCAAGGATTATAAACTGCGAGACTAATAATCTGTTTTGGGCTAAAACTTTTGCTCCAAGTCTACAGCACTCGGAACGAACTTTAGTCCCCTTTTTTAAAAAAATTGAAAAAAAGATTAAAATGTTTAACCTTTAAAACCCTTATGTGTATAGGAAGCTTGTATGAAAGCAAAGGTTGCTATTGCTACTGTTCAGGGGAAAGCCTATTTCTTGATAGTTAATAAGTTAAAAGAAAAGAATATTCCCTTCATAAGCCTAGTTCCTGGCGAAACCGTGCCCACAGAAGTAAAGTTGGTAATAACCACCGAGAAGGAAAAACATCAGATTTGCCATGAAAGAGTGGTGGTTTACGATAGTGAAACGCAACCAGACACCTTGGCTGATGAAATCAGGAAAAGCCTTCAGGGAAAAGAAGCTTACGAGAAGATTGTTGTAGGTGTGGATCCTGGTGACGTGTTCGGGGTAGCAGTTGTTGCGGACGGCAAAGTTATTGAAACAGCAAATTGCTTCAACATCCAAGATGTACTGGCTAAAATAAGTAATGTGACAAAAAACGTTGATTTCTCCTCAACAGTTGTCGCCATAAGAATCGGCAACGGGGTTCCAGTGTACCGAGACCTCCTAGAAGCCTTGGACTTCGCCTTAACTTATAAAATCCTTATAGAAGTGGTGAGTGAAGCGGGAACAAACCGTCATCTAAACGAAAAAAAGCACCGGCGTGGACTCAGAGATATAGCTTCGGCCATAATTATTGCGGGAAGAAAAGGCTATGCGTTTCCTCGGAGGAAAACCGACAAGCCAAAAGGTTGCGAGCATCAAGTTAAAGTTTGAAGAAACCTTGAATTTCCCGAGTCAAAGCTTCATCACTGAACGGCAGAACCTTAATTTCGTTACTTATCCATGAGGGCAGAAAACTGCGGCAGTAACTAGTGGCAAAACGGCTGTCCAAAAATACTATGGCACCTTTATCCTCAAGCGTTCTCACCGGTCTTCCAGCGGTTTGGGAAGCCTTTTTCATCGCAGGAAGCACATATCCGTATTCGCGTCCCAGCTTGGGAAAACACTTTTCGTAATAGTTTATCTGTGCTTTCACTCTTGGCGTGGGTTCCGCATAGGGAACGCCTACAATTACCACAGAATTCATCTGCTTGCCTGGAAAATCCACGCCTTCAGAGGTTCTTCCACCTTGAACGCCCAGGAAAACGGCGCCATCCTCTTCACCGCATGCTTTGAAGTCAGCCACAATTCTTTCGTTCGCCTTCGAACTCATACCTCGGCGCTCATAAAAAAGCGGTTTATCCAACGTCTTTTCCAGTCCCTCAGCGATCAGGGCGTTTAATACTCCGAAGGATGCAGTGAAAACCCCTGTGTTGGCAGGAGTATTCTGCACCACTTCATTAATTCTCTCGTTAATTGTCTGGTACATGACGGGAGTTCTTTTTTCCAAGGCAGTGGATACGCCAAGACACACGACGCTGAGTATGTGCTCCTTGGGAAAGGGCGAAGGCACAATGCACTGCACGGTGTTTTCTGGAAGTCGTGTCATTCGCGCGAACGCATCTAAGGGCTGAAGCGTACCAGACATAATTATGTTGGAGTAAGTGAACGAGAAAACTGGTGCGGTGACTTTCGACGGGTCCAACGCAACAATTTCTAGCTTGGCTGTTTTTGCAGTTTCTCGGGTGGCATAGCTGCTTGCGACGTTTATGAAGGAGTCGTCGCCCAAGGTGTCCAGCCAACGAAGTAAAAACTCGCTCATGCCATGAATATATGAACGCGGATTCTTACCTTTAGACAACAAGCTTCGTCTGATAGAACTACCAACCTCATGTAGCTGTTCGAAGAAGTCCCGGGGATTGGCTAACCTGCCTTCCTTTTTGATGATTTCGATTATGTATTCAGGAGGGATTATTTGTTCCCTATCTATCTCTTTCGTAAGTTTTTCGATACCTTTCCTGAAACATTTGGCAAAAGCTTCAATCTGTTCGTTTCTGTATTTCTGGGCTTCAAGCTCGGCTCGTTTTATGACGAAGAGTGATAGACTGCTGCTTGAGATATCAATAGCGGTTTCAGGCAGATTGTGTGCTTCGTCTACAATCAGGATGGTCTTCTGAAGTTGAGAATCCAGATTCTTCAAAAACGCCGTGCGAATTACGGGATCAAAGATGTAAAGATAACTCAGCGCAACCACTCTCACGTTAGGAAGGGCGGCTTTTATAAGCTCATAAGAGCATACTTTCCTTCTCCGACAGGCTTGTTGAATTTCAGACGCCAAATATGGACGAGCTGCTATCTGCTGTTGAAGCTGAAGATACTCATATGTCCGCTCCTCAGGAGCCTTATAGTACGGGCACCTACCTTCGGCTTTTAGTAGCTCACAAGCTTCCATAAGCGATTTTGCGTCGTAAGCGTTTTTAGCTGCAAAACTGTTGAGGCACATCTGATTTCGTCCACGAATCGAGATACCTGAAACATGATGCTTCTTATACACGCGTCTTAACTCTTCTATCACGCGGTCATGCTGCCGGTGAGTCCGAGCTACGTACAGTATCTTCAAATCTTTTTCGACCGCGGTTGGAAGAACTGACGAAATCGCCGAGATTGTCTTGCCTAAACCGTTGCTTCCTTCGATTAGAACGGAACGGCGCTTTTCAACTGCGTCGAAAACAGTTTTTATAAATTGGTCCTGATTAGGGCGTGCGCTCGCATAAGGAAAATATTCTGTGACATCTAGCGGCAGCTTGATCATTTTTTATCCCACCGTTCCCTTGAAGGGCAGTAAATTTTCACGGGGCACTGTTTGCATAGTGGCCGCATAGCCCTACAGTACCGCCTTCCATGTGCAATCAGCAGCACATGAACAGCCAAATAGTCAATTGGAGGATAAAGCGATTGGAGATTTGCGCGGACAGTCTCGTAGTCTCCATTTGTAGGCGCAAGACCCAAACGTTTTGACACTCGGTTGACATGAGTATCCACAGGAATCGTGCTTTGCTTTGCTGAAAAGAGTAAGACAACATCCGCAGTTTTCGGGCCTATCCCGGGAAGCGCCATAAATATTTTTCTTGCTTCTTCAAGCGGCAATGATAATATGGGTTGTAAGGAACCGTGAAATTTTTCGAGGATTATTCTTGAAATTTGTTTTATAGTTTTAGCCTTGTTCCTGTATAGACCAGCAGTTTTTAGGGCTCCTTCAATCTGGCTGATTTCTGCTTTCGCCAGCATTTCGGGATTGATTTTGAACCTGTTTGAGAGGCGTTCGAAGGCTCTTATGGTGTTTCTGTCCGCAGTGTTCTGCGAAATAATAGTCAAAATCAAAGTTTCAAAGGGCTTGCGTTTTGATTCGGTCCATGTGGGCATTGAAAATGTTTGGCGCAGAATCTGCAAGATTGTAGCTGCTCGCTTTTTTTTCACACTGTCCTCTCCTTTCCCTAAAAGTGCTATTTACAGAATGAGTTATGCTATAAATACCATCACTATCAATTCTGAAAAGATTTTTAATTTTAAGGCAAAAATAAAGAAAAGTTTGCAGAACAGAAAGTTCAGCGAGATGCAATCCAGTTGTGTGAAGTCTTTTTAAGCATTTAATGCATAATCCAGTTGTTATCGAAAATAACAAGCTGATCGAGGATAGGCAAAATGGAGCGCGCCAAAGTTGTAAAAGAAGAGCTTTACGAGCAGGACACGCGGTTCCTAGCAGTTTATGTTGAGACTAAAAACTCCTGCCTCATTATGCTGAGCGAGAAAGAGGATAAACTTGGAACCTTGGCTATTGCCGTTCCCAAACCTAAGGACCTTTTGGGCCCGGTTTCATCTTCAGTGCTTTTAGGCGACAAAAGCGCAGTTTCAGCGCGCATGTTTGCTGAATATGTTGCCTCCAAAAAGGGAAAGATCGCTATGGTTTCCGTGTATCTGGATGATTTAAAAGAGCTGGAGGCGCAAGCGTTTTTCAAGCACTTGATAGAGAAGGTTCTTCGGACAGAAAGTGAAAGAGAAGCTTCAGCAACCTAAGTTCTTATAGATTCTTCAAAAGTGAACGGATAAATGATAAGCAGGCTGGAACTCGCTGACTTGAAATCAATCATGCACGTTGTAAATAAAGCAGCTGAGGCTTACAAAGGTGTTATTCCAATGGATAGATGGAAGGAACCATATATGTCAGCCGAAGAGCTTAGAGAAGAAATCGAGGGTGGGGTAGAATTCTATGGTTGGATAGAAGACAACCTGTTGGTGGGGGTTATGGGAATCCAACCGGTTAACGGTGTTACTTTGGTTAGGCATGCTTACGTGCTTCCAAATTACCAAAGAGAAGGCATTGGAGAACGACTACTTAGGAACTTGCTGAGCTTGGCTCGAACTTCTGAGGTTCTTGTGGGAACTTGGGAAGCCGCCTATTGGGCCATCAGCTTCTACGAGAAACATGGCTTCAAATTGGTTTCAAAAAAAGAAAAGGACAGACTCCTCTGGAAATATTGGAAGATACCCGAACGTCAAGTCGAAACTTCCGTTGTGCTTAAACTCAAAAGGCAAAACTGATTCCTCTGTCCGGAATGTAGTGGTCATCTTTTATGCATAACATGTAAGGAGCCTAGTTGCAGGTGCTTTAGGCGTTAGAGAATAAAACATGAAGTGAGTCCTGAACTACTGTATTATATAAAATTTTAAGTTCAAGATTGGCAAACAAAAAGCTTGAGATTTAAGAACACAATAGCGTATTATGGATAAGTTAACGCAAATGAAGCAAACTATCGTGTTAAAGGTTGATGCTCAACAACCAGACATCAAGAAAATTCGAATTGCAGCAAACATAATCCAAAAAGGCCGGTTAGTTGCTTTTCCAACAGAAACAGTTTACGGCTTAGGAGCAGATGCTCTGAACCCAACCGCGGTTTTGAAGCTATTTGAGGCGAAAAATCGACCATTAGATAATCCGCCTATTGTTCACGTGGAGAACGTGGGCGATGTTTACGGATTAGCTAAGCATATTCCACCGAGGGCTGACAAGCTAATGAGATCGTTTTGGCCAGGACCTTTAACTTTGGTTTTTAAGCGTTCGAACCTTGTTCCAGATGTGACGGTTGCGGGCTTAGGCACAATCGCCATAAGAATGCCAAAGCATGCTGTTGCTTTGGCGTTGATTAAAGAAAGCAGCCGTCCCATTGCTGCTCCAAGCGCGAATCTCGCAGGTAAGCCAA
>Ga0209427_10001332_pt1 | contig 28273 bp, 20 predicted proteins | sample DeeMarSWOR136_30_FD_187465 | JGI IMG/M metagenome (GOLD analysis project Ga0209427, IMG submission 187465) | Marine sediment microbial communities from White Oak River estuary, North Carolina - WOR-1-36_30 (SPAdes) (version 2) | ecosystem: Environmental > Aquatic > Marine > Intertidal zone >...
CGCTACATAGTTCTCTGTCCGGGACCTGGACATTGTACTTTCTCATGGCATGTGTCATCGTCTTGATATAATCACCACAGACTTGGTGGCCCAACCCTCTTGATCCGCTGTGTATCATGACAGTGACCTGACCTTTTCTGTCGATGCCCATGGCTCTAGCCGCTACTTCGTCATAGATTGCATCAACTGTCTGTATCTCAAGAAAGTGGTTTCCGGAGCCCAATGTTCCAACCTGCCCCATTCCCCTCTTCTTGGCATGCGGCGACACCTTGGATGCATCGGCGAGCTCAAGAGTGCCCCTCGCTTCGATGTGATCCAAATCCTCCTCCCAGCCGTATCCTCGTTCTACAGCCCATTCAGCGCCCCTGGTGAGAACCTCATCAACGCCTCTTGGTTCGTGAAGCGATATCTTCCCTACGCGTCCAACACCGGTTGGGACCTCATCAAAAAGCCGATCGATGAGTTCCCTGATCTTGGGTCGCACATCTTTCTCGTCAAGATTTGTCGCTAAGACTCGTACTCCACAGTTGATGTCATAGCCAACACCTCCGGGAGATATCACGCCATTCTCATAGTCCGTTGCGGCAACTCCGCCAATTGGGAATCCATAGCCCTGATGACCATCAGGCAGAATAGTACTGTGCGAGTAGATTCCAGGTAGACAAGCTACGTTTGCTCCCTGCACGAAGGTCTTGTCCTGTTTCATCTTCTGGAAGAGTGCGTCAGAAGCATAGATCTTCACCGGCACGGTCATGCAGTCGATTGTGCCCTTTGGGATTTCGTACAGATTCTCGGACAACTTCCTAGCTTGCAAAGTCAGACACTCCCTCAGACTGGATGTTTTTTCGCATCTGCTATAAGGCTTGTGAAGAGTAAAGAACGTGAGTCTTTATTACTCGTTTGCTGTGTGTAACATGGGCCACGGGCCACAAGGGAAATGGAGGCGATGTACCAGGTGCGCGAGATGCGTCTGACTGCAATGGTAACAACCCATGGCTGAAGCTGTAAGGTCAAGCAGGATGACCTCTCTCGTCTTCTGGAGAATGCAGGCCTGGCAACTGAGGATGCACTCTGCAAAGGAGAGATAGGCGACGATGCTGTGGTTCGTATAATCAATGATCAAGTCGCCCTAGTCGAGAACGTTGACATATTCACACCCATCCATGACGATCCCCATATTCAAGGTGAGATTGTTGCTTGCAATGCGACCAACGATGTGTTTGCAATGGGCGCCACGGGGATAGTTTCACTTCAGGCCTTTATTGGCTACCCCGAGGATATGGATGAAGAGATTGTCGTTGGCGTTCTCAAGGGAATGAATGACTTCATGATGCAATTCGGTTCCAGAGTGACAGGCGGCCAGACTATTAGGAATCCGATACCCGTCTTCGGAGGCATTTGTCTTGGTGTTGCTCACCCTGATGATATCGTCTATTCAAGGGGCGCGCAACCTGGTAATGCAATCCTGTTGACGAAACCATTAGGGATTCAGCCTGCGATGAGATCCTACCGGGATTTGCAGGACGAGAAGCGAGAGGCTCTCCTTGAGAGATTCCAGGAGTCTGAGCTCCGAACAATGCAAGAGACCGCCGTTCGAGTGATGACTCATAGCAATCGGGTGGTCGCTCTGGCAATGAAACGAGTGGGCGTCAACGCTGCAACTGATGTAACTGGTTTCGGTCTGATTGGTCACGCAGACAATGTGGCCTCTCAGAGTGGTGTCGACGTCGTGATTGAGGAAGTTCCAGTCATCAGGGGCACACTTGAACTGGCGAAGTTCTTTGGCCACAGGCTGGACCAAGGACTAGCAGCCGAAACTGCTGGTGGAATGCTTGTGTTCCTGCAACCTGACAAGGTCGAAGAATTCCAAGAGGTCATGAGATTACACGATCTTCCCTGCTGGACCATTGGTAGGACAGAGAAGCCACGGGCCACGCCGGCGGCTCGGCTGGCCGAAGGTGTGAAGTTTGTCGAGACCGCGTTCCCGTGAGAGCAATCTGAAACCTAACGGATAGATGCTCGAGGACTGCCGCTGCGAGCGGCCGGTCTCCTTGTATTCATTGAACATTCTCTTGAGTTTGAAATGCGTTACCTTGAATGTAATACGGCAAACCATTTATCATTCAGAGGTTTACAGTGGAATCAGCTCTCAGCAGAGAAGAACGCAGGTGCAATCGCATGAAGATCATTGTTACTGGGCCTTACGAGTCTGGGAAGAGTCTAATGGTGCATCAAATAACGGATGGTGCATGCATCAACATCGAACGTAGTGGCACAACAATTGCGATGGACCACGGAATGGCCAACGTAAGTGGCATGAGCGTATTCCTGTTTGGAACACCAGGTCTGCTCAGGTTCAGGACTATTCGTAAGATTCTGAGTGAGGGGGCAGACGGAATCATCTTTGTTGTTGACTCGGCGGATCCGGAGTCTGATGCGCGAGCAAAGCTGTTCTTCAGAGAGATTGCTTTCTTTTTGCCAGGAGTGCCTTGTGTTGTTGCGGCCAACAAACAAGACATTTCCAACGCACGTCCAGTCGATCAGCTTAGGAAGAACATGCGATTTCTGGCTGGTCAGGCAGTCATGCCTTGTTCTGCTGAAACCGGTGAGAATGTCGATAGAGTGCTCCGAACCTTGCTCTTCCTATCTATGATGCAATGGAGCTCTGTCTTCTCTAGGTTTGCTGAGTATAGTGGTTCTTCTAATGGCCTGAAGAAGCTCATGAAAGGTCTCAATGTTAGTCGTGAACAGGCAGTGGGATATCTTCGTAGGTTTGAGTTGCGCAAGTTGCTAGAGGTACAAGTCGGGGACGAACAGTTCGTGGTGAAGGATTCTGTTAGGTCACTGCTCGAAGATCCCAATCTGATAATGGCACCGTGACGGATGCGCAGAAAGGCTCAAAAGCGAGATGTCATGCCTCAGCTGATATCTGGAGATGTGTACCCTTTGAGTGAGGAAGAAGCATCATTTGACGACATGGACCCTGCTGAGATGCTTGAGCAGGCATCCCAAGCGCTTGAAGCCGGCGAGAAGGATGTTGCGGCGAAGATACTGAACGCGGTCGGCAACGTATACATGGGGGTGGCAGAGTATGAAGAAGCCCTCAAATGCTTCGAGCAGTCTCTGAAGATCTACAAGGAACTCAAGGATGAAACTGGCGTTGGAGATGCTCTGTATAACCTTGGAGTCGCTCAGATAAACTTGGAGCAATGGGCTGATGCTGCTGAAACCTGTCAAACGGCAATGAAGATGTTTGAGAAAGTGTCGAACCAAGATGGCGCAGCCGATGCCATGTATGCCCTGGCTCTTGCAAAACATGGTCTTGGAGAGTTCGATGGGGCACTCACATATTTCAAGAAGGCTCAAAAGGCCTACAAGTCGGTCGATAATCAACAGGGTGTTGCGAGCACAATAATGGATGTTGGCAACGCCTATGCAGACAAAGAGGATTGGGAAGCGGCCGAAAAGGAGTTCAAGAAGGCTCTCAAGATCTACAGAGAGATTGATGACAAGGCTGGAGTTGCGGATGCCCTCTCATTGCTAGGGGACATCGCAGAAATGAACGACAATCAGAAGAAGTCTGCAGAGTACTTCGTGGAAGCTGCACAGTCTTACTTGGATGCCGATATGACAGACTTTAGTCGAGAGGTAATTGAGCGGGCAGAACAGAAGCTCTGGGATTTGTCGAGGTCTACCCGACGGAGACTGAGGGGCCCGATTGATGACATAATCGATGCCCTACCTGAGAAAGAAGAGATGGAGGACCTCGACGAGGATTTCGACGAAAGCATGCTTGATGACATTGAGTAGTTGAGAATCCACATCGATACTCTGTTTACTTATTAATAGGAGCACGTTCTTACATTAGACTGCCCGAGAAAGCTTGATTTGCTTCAACTTGACAGGTTTTGCATTCAGATGAAGGAGTGCAGTGATTGACATCTAGATCGCAGAAACCTCTCTCCATTCTCCTTGTGACATTGCTTTTGGCATCTCTTGTTACTCCACTGATGCCTGCAGGCTCGCTGCATGGGCGCGAATCCAACAGGGTACACTTGGACCCTGACTACGCATCAGCAGGGCTCCCGGATGAATTCACAGCACTCCGTAGGGCGACTTTTGTCTACAATGACCCCTCATCATACATGGATGACTTCGCATACATGGCAGCCGTTCCCACTTCGGTCTTCTTCCATGGTGGGGCGCAGTACGTTTCGCCATTGATAAAGGTGGGAGGTTCAGACTCTGAGAGATGGCTTGTAGAAGACTGGGCCGAGTACCTGGAACCGGATGGAGGCGCCACTCAGCTTGTTGGCATTGGCCCGATTTCAGACTCCGCAATAGAGGGCATTGAGAAAGAACTAGGAGTACCAATGTACCCAATGATATCAGGTTCGAACTCAACAGACATTGCAGCTCAACTGGCTCTCATGGATTGGAATTCTTCAGATACTGCAGTCTTCGCACTCGCCGGGGATATTCTCCCTGAACCTGTAGTCACTTCTGGCAATTACACCTTCACATTTCTGAACTCTGCCTTAGCGCCCTATAGGACAACTGTCCCCGGACCTGCCAACATCACCTTCACTCCGCATTCAACCGCAATGTGGCTTGAGGGAACGGTCGACTGGGCTACTCAGGATCTCTATCTTCATGAGCTCAAGGATCCGAACGGGAACATTGTAGACTACTCGGTCGAATCTCAGGTCTATTTTGAGCGAAATCCAGCGTATGTTGGCACAATGGTGCCTCTGCACTTCTGGTATCCTAAAACAATGGATGGTACTTGGACAATGGCCGTTGAGAAGATTCTCCCTGGCTCGAATACCTTAGATTGTGAAATCAAGTATCATCCCGGATTCACGAGAACCGTCAATGTGCCATCCAACGCCAACTGGTTGAATGTCAGCATAATATGGGACAAGATTGCTACTGATCTTAATCTCGCCTTGGTGGATCCGACCGGGCGACTAGTTCAATGGGCACCTGCAGGTAGCATTCTGACAGGTGTTAACAGGGATAGCGTCGAGATTCCTTATCCGATGCCGGGTCAATGGACCGTCATTATGGCATGGATGGATGCCAGCGACGAGGAGAACAACGTTAACCTCTCTTGGCAGATCTCAGTCCTTCCGACGGAGCTCCAGCAGTATCTAGAATCCGCCGCCAATGGCGCTGTTCTTGCATCCCTATTGAACGCACCACTGTTGTATGTCACAGAAGACTCTGTTCCAGAGTTCACAGAATGGGTTTCACGAAGGTTGGGTGTAGCGACGAGTTTTCTTGTAGATCCAGCCAATGTTCACTCAGGTTCTCTTGAAACCGAACTAGGTGCCTTCTCCACAGTTGTTTCACTGGACAACTACTCCGTGTTGACTCAGCAGATAAGGGCAGTTTCCCAAGAGAACGATGTTGTCGTCACAACTCCACAGGGAACAGGTGACGAGCTCTTCGGTCCAGCGGCGTTCTCTGCGGCTGCTCATGGGGCTCCTGTGTTCTCACTATGCGGCAGTGACAATTCCATGACAACAAGAGCCGAGGAAACATGGTTCCCCTATTTGATAGGCCCAGAGATTGATGTGTATATAACAAGTCGATGGATAACTCGACATGAGAACGGTTGGTACGATGAGAGAATACCCAACAGAAACTCTATGATGCAGTCTGTAGACGATTTTGAGAGCTTCCTGAGTATCCGTGGTGCATACAACTCGAGCTACCAACAGTCAGTTGTAATCCTATCTCCTCCAGAACTGATCAAGGTCAGTTTTGACAGGTCTCTCCAGAGTCACTTTCAACCAGGCCGGATTCCGGCTGCGGGCTCTGCTCTTGCTAGTGTCATGGTGAACAGAGCGATTCATCATCGGTTCCTCTTTAGAACTGCAGATGCAGCAGACGAGACCCTACTCACCATGTATGCTTACACAGATGGCCAATCATACCCAGACAACTTCTATGATAACCACGTGATTAACCAGATTGAGGACACCACTTCAGCGGTAGAGGCTGCAGGCTTCTCAGTCAATATGCACGTCGGATATAATGAGGTCTTCAGCGGTGTTGCGGCACAAGTCGGGCTTTGGTCAATGAGTACTCACGGAACTCTCACGAGCGGTCCAATGGATCCTCCAACCAGACCTGGTGGACCGGGGTTATTCTCGCTCAGAAACATAGACGCAACTTGGGGCTTCGAGGAATCAGTCGCTGTCAGAGAGAGTGCTAGCGATCCCGACAAACTCGTGAACCCGGTCGCATATGAGGCCGAGGTCGCCCACCATGTTACAAAGAGCACAGATGAACTGGAAGCCGCGATAAACAACATAGGTTCACCAATCGTCATTCTCACTGCGTGTCTTCTCGGTGGGACAAGGCTACCTGGTATGCTCATGGAGCACGGCGCTGTCGGAGTAATCGCATCTCCTAGGACGGTCTACTTCCAGCCGGCGGGTCTTCTTTCGATTCTGTTGGCTGAGGGCCTATGCGATGGCAATTCTACAGGTGCATCCCTCAGTGATGGGCTAGTCAAGATGGCTCCGGACTATTCCAATCCTCTGGTGGGACGTGATCCCCGCGACTATGGAAATCAACAGGTGTTGTTCGGAGACCCTGAAGTCCATCTGTACTCTCCCTCGACATCACCCAGACTTGCTGCAGTAGACCCGGGCGCTGCCAGCTTTGACGGCCATCATCCCGGGAATGGAGTTCCTAGAGTGGCCGGCCTAGGATCATCTGACTATCTCCCAGCAGCATTCACCACACTCGGAGTCGAGTTTGATTACTATGAAACATCAAACCTAACATACTTTGATAGACTGCTGCCACTTCGGAGTGTTGTCATCATAGAACCGGACACTGTTTCTGCATTCTCCTCTCAACTGGCAGTCTCAGGTACCCTTGACAGCTATGTACGAAATGGAGGCTCGCTTGTCTTAATGGGGGTCTCCGGTGACTTGGACTGGCTGCCTTGGCCAATAGAATACGAGGCCACAGGAACTGGTTCTTCAATCACGATTGTCGACTCTGGCCACCCCTTAATGTCAGCACCCAATACGCTTAGTGCGACCGTAGACTACCAAGGTCATCTCTCATCAGTCTGGGAGAATCTCACTGTACTTGCTACCGACGGCACAAACGCTGTGATAGCGGCCGGCGTCGTTGGCAAGGGGAAACTCGCCTTAACAACGACACATCCAACTGGGACGCAACGCAATGCAACGGTGGAGAATGCAGTACTGTGGAACACTATGCCGTCTCTATTCCTACGAGATGTGATACTCAGTCAGGAGATAATATGGGAGGGCGACAGCGTAGTCCTTACACTAGAGATTACGAATCGCGTAGGAGTGGGTGTCGAATTGGTTCAGATGCAAGCGTGGTTCAATGAAACTCAGGTTTCAGTGGTAGAGGTCGGTTCGGGAACTTATACCATCACTCTAACAGAGGACTGGACACGCGGACGCCTTGGCGATTTTGATCTGAAACTCTCAGGGACGAAGTCCGGGTACGACTCGCTGTCAATTGTGTTGCGAGATCTTGTCTATATCAGAGCATTCCCCTTGGTGCCTATACTGTTTGTCGTTGGGGTGGTCGCAGTCATCTTGGGCGGATCCCTCTATATAAGGCGTAGGCGCGGGGGAAGTCTGACCTCCTGGCGGCAAGAGTCCGGGAAGACAAAAAAGGAACGCGAGCGACAAAGGCGGAAGGACGAACGCTTCGATCCCAAGGAGTACTTCGGCGTCTGAGAATTGCGCAAAAAACCTACGCGTCAGCGCCTACAGTACAGGAAGCTTTTATAGCAACACGAGGCGACCTGAGTCTGATTGGACTGATTTGAGGCCCTAGAGATGTCCAGCCGCGTAGATACAATCAACAAGATCATTCGTGACTTCGAAACGGTACCAGGGGTGGAGGGCGCAGCTCTTGTGTCACTAGATGGTCTTCCTATCTCGTCAGCCCTTCCTGAGAGCGAACAGGAAACCGTTGCAGCAATCAGTGCTGCTATTGTATCGCTTGGAGAGAAGGCAACAACCGAGCTCGACCGAGGAAACCTGTTGGAGATTTACGTCAAGGGCGACAAAGGATATACACTCATGACCTCTGTTGGTGACCACGCGCTGATCTTGGTCCTAGCTAGACCCGATGCACAATTGGGACTAATCTTCGTGGACATGAGGCGAATGGCCGATACACTGCTTGACATACTATAGAAGAATCAGTCTCTGATTCTAAGTCTGGTTCACGACATAGCCTCTACAATCGTGTTCACAATTTCCCTTGCCACATCTCTCTTCATTGAGAGCGGCACGTGTTTGACCGAGCCTTTGCGCCCAACTATGATTACCTGATTCGTTTCAGTGTCAAATGCAACACCTTCTCTCGAAGCGTCATTGGCTACGACTAGGTCGCAGACCCCGGATTCGACCTTCGCCTTGGCTCTCTTCTCAAGCTCCTTGTCAGTGACTCCTGACTCCACCTTGAATCCAACGATGAAGAGTCTCTTATGCTCCTTGCGAATCGTATCAATGATCTTCGCGGTAGGCCTAAGATTGACTGTGAGCTCTGGGTCTCCAGATGGAATCTTGGAGTCAACGCTTACAGAAGGCACATAGTCTAGCACCGCCGCTGTAGATACGAAAACGTCTGTTCTTGACTCAGACAAGGCCTCTGTTACTGATGATTGCATATCATCAGGAGTTTCCACTCTCCGAACATTTGCTTCGCGAGGAGGGCTGAGACTCACAGGGCCCAAGACTAGGTCGACGGTCCCTCCCCTTGATATCACTTCATTGGCAATCTCTATTCCCATTCTTCCACTCGACGGGTTGGTAATGAAGCGCACCCTGTCTATCCAGCCTCTCGTTGGGCCTGCTGTGATCAAGAAGTGTTTCCCGTTGAGGTCTTGAGGTCCCAGAAGCGATATCACTCGACTGGCAATCTCCTCAGGTTCCAGAATCTTCGCCTTGGCTTCCTCCATCCTCGGACTCACAACATGGACTCCAATTCCCTTGAGCTTCTCGATATTCTCAATCACAGCTGGATGGTCATACATAGACTCGTGCATGGCTGGAACAACAATAACTGGAATCTTCGCTCCAATTGCAGATGAAACGGTGGTTGTAACGGCTGTATCATCAATGCCATTTGCTATCTTCCCTATGGTATTGGCGGTTGCAGGTGCCACCAAGACGAGGTCTACATGTTCGTCATGCTTTCCCGCCAATGTGATGTGTTCAATCTGACCGGTGAGTTCCACGACCACGGGGTTCCCGGTGGCCCATTCGAGTAGGTAAGGATGGATTATCTTGTGCGCCATTGGGCTCATTACACAATATACTTCGGATCCGTGCCTCATGAGCAGCCTAGAGAGAGCAACACATTCCACTGCGGCAACACTTCCTGTGACGCAGAGCGCGATTCTGCGGTTGCTCAAAGAATGACTAAGGCTTCCAATGATTAGCTTGGATGTGTGTGTGATTGAACTCACCTATTTCACGTTCTTGAACACATGCTGATAAACTGAGCGAAGGTAGATTCGTAGCTCGGATTGAGACTCATTCTGCTTATAGAAAGGCGAAGTAAAAGTAAGCAAAGAATATATGAGATTAGTGAAAGAGCGGGAGTGCCAGAACTGGACGCCGACATAGGAATTCAGTATATATGGCATTAACATTCAATAATCTTGAGCCCTAGCTCTCTCAATCAGTTATGAAACAGCATGCGAACAGACCACTGGCAGGTGTTTGAGGTTTGGCGGACTCTTCTCCCAATCATGATGACTTGTATAGCGAGCTCATCGCTGAGAAGAAAGCACGTTACCAAACCTATGACAGCGTTGTGTCATCATTCGGGACCCCCAGTCAATCGTTGTTTGTACTAGACAACGACAACGAAGTTGACACATTCCAGAGGGACTTCAACGAGTTCTTGACTTACCGAGGCCTCAAGAGTGACGACTCAAGAGAGCTGCCCTATCATGTGGTTAGAATCGGCTACGATGGAGATATGCTCGACGATATGTTTCGTCTGGTTGTTTCTGCTGCTGCTGAAGAGTTCAAGCCTGCAAATCTGGATTCGAGCATGCTCTACTCCAAGCAGGCAATCTTTCAGCATCTATACCAGACCATAACCCAAGACAAGTTCCTTCTATTTCACATCACAGAGTTCCCGCTTGCCTATTACTTTGAAACCGCGGTTGCTGTTGACGTGGAAGAACTCTCCGACGTGATGGACCCCGCCGTTCACGATGAAACCATCACGCGGTACCTGAATGATTTAAGACAGCAAGGCACTGAGGAGCACAGAAAGACATACACCTTCTTCTACAGGATTAGCACATCGCTCCTAATGGAGCTCTCAAACGTCTTCCTTGTTGTGCCAACAGCAGGAATGAACAGGCATATGGTCGTGACGAGCTGGCGAACTCAGACACTTCTCTTGGGATTCAGCCCTCTGACTTGGTCTTCCGGCAGTTTCAACGTCTATGATCTGAGTGGACGAGATATTGATGCCCGTTGGGGCTATCCTGCTCCTCCTTCAAAGGATCCGCGAGTGAAGCAGTACACCAGTCTCGTGCCTCTTGGCAAGGAGTAGCTTGATGTCACCGACTTCTTAGAACTACAAGACCGTTCAGAAGTGACCCCCCGCCTGTTTGTATATACCTGTATATACACCATTTATTTCTCTATGATTGAGTATATATATGGCTCGAGAAAAGCACACGAATGACCACCTTGAGTTCACAGGGAGATAATACGCCACGTTCAGCTCGTGCATTCGTGCCCGGGCATGTGACCGGGGTCTTCCGTATCTATGATGAACATGAGAATCCCCTTCACCGTGGCTCCACAGGTGCCGGATTCTGTCTGGACATCGGGACCACAACAACTGTGACCCTCGAGGTGAGTCGGCCCCCCACGATCTCGGTGAACTACAACGATTCCAGGATAGATGCACCTGTTACAGTGATGGTGATTCGAAGATTGCTTGAGAACAAGGACAAAGACTACAGGGTCCATGTAGAGCACGAGTCATCGCTTCCGATTGGAGTGGGGTTCGGCGCCTCCGGAGCTGGCGCATTGGGAACTGCACTCGCACTGAATCATCTTCTTCACGATGGCACTGACCTAGATAGTGCTGCGTCACATGCACACTACGCGGAAGTAGTGAATCACACGGGATTGGGGGACGTCATCGCTCAGACTTCGGGAGGAATGGAGATCCGAGTTCGCCCGGGAGCGCCTGGAGTCGGAGAAGTAGTCAGTTTCCCATCTCCTGAGGGGCTTGGCGTGATTCTGGCCGGAGCACCTGGCCTTGACACGAGAACCGTACTCGTTGACCAGGCTCATCGAGATGATATCAACCGGGTTGCCGATGGCCTTGTGAGCAAGTTAATCGAGAAACCCTCGCTCAATCAATTCATTTCATGTTCTAGGGAGTTTGCACGTGAAACCAATCTTATGACCCCTCGTGTCGAAGCCGCGCTTGATAATCTAGAGTCTGCTGGACTCAGCAACTCAAGCATGGTAATGCTCGGCGACTCCGTGTTTTGTTTCTGCGAGAGGGAATTGACTCAAGACGCTGTATCGATTATGGAAGCGCATTGGGACAGTACTCAGACATACGTTACATCGGTTTCCGATCAAGGTGGGAGGTTGGTCTAGTTGACAAAGATTCATGTCCCGGCCGACCATCCGCGCAAAGACTCGCTTGACATTCGTGAACGAATAATCGAGGGACACGAGAAGGACATTGTTGCCACTGCAGGTCTTCTGGCTCATGGTCGTGGTGAAGCCTTTGACTACATGATTGGTGAGCAGACGAATGAACTGGCACACATGGCCTGTCGAGCCGCAGTCGCGGCACTGCTGTCAGCTAAACACCCCATAATAAGCGTCAATGGGAACATCTGCGCTCTGGTCCCAAGAGATCTCGTTGAGCTCTCTGAACTGACTGGTGCACCACTTGAGATTAATCTCTTCTATTACAGAGCAGAGCGCGAAGAGGCAATCGCTACTGCGCTTAGAAACGCCGGAGCCACTGAAATACTGGGTACTCACGACCGTCCGTCAGAAACAATCCCTGAGCTCAGCAGTAACAGAAGAAAGGTTGATTCTGAGGGGATTGCCAAGGCTGACGTGGTGCTGGTTCCTCTTGAAGACGGAGACCGCACAGAGGCACTTCGGAAGATCAACAAATACGTGGTCACGATTGACCTCAATCCGATGTCGCGGACGGCCCTTCTCTCGAACATCACCATTGTTGACAATGTTGTTCGGTCCCTTCCGCTTATGGTGGAATATGCACGAGAGATGAGGGACTGGTCCGCTGAGCAACTGCGTGAGATAGTTACTGGCTTTGACAATGCCGCGAACCTGAGCAAGGCGCTCAGAATGATGATAGACTATCTTTCAGGTCAGGCCGGGATAGGCCCTGTTGAGGAGGATGAAACTTGAGAATCGTAATTATGGGCTCTGGTGCTATAGGGTGCCTCTACGGGGGCTTCTTGAGTAAAGCAGGAGAAGACGTACGTCTGCTTGTAGGACGTCATCCCATTGTGGATGCGATCAACAACCGGGGGCTTAGGATTAAGGGAGTTCTGGGTGATCATCTCCTTCGTCTGAACGCCACACAGAATGCTAAAGAGATTGATGAAGCAGATTTAGTCCTTATTACAACAAAGGCCTACGATTCTGAGGAGGCCGCCAAGAGAATAAAGCATCTTACCGACAAAGGTGCATATGTCTTGGTTCTCCAGAACGGCATCGGAACCGAGAAGAAGGTCGCAGAGGTTCTAGGCACTCGTCGAGTACTCAGGGCCACCACATGTATGGGTGCAATTATGACCGGTCCCGGAGAGGTCACTGTTACAGGGTGTGGCATTACTGAGATTGGCTCGCACTATTCCGAGAACATGAAAACGGTTGAGAAGGTGGTTTCCATTCTCCGAAACGCCGGGTTCGACGTACGATCGTCTGAAAATATCGAAGGGGTCGTTTGGACCAAGACGATTGTAAACTGTGGTATCAATCCGATAGGCGCCTTGACTGGCATGACCAATGGTGAAATCTACAACGATGCTCGTCTGAGAAGCCTTGTCGTCAAACTCGTCCAAGAGGCCGTTGAAGTCGCCACAGCAATAGGAGTTTCTCTCACAGCCGATGACCCCATTCGATACGCACTCGGGACCGCAAAAGCAACTGGCGACAACATCAACTCCATGCTCCAAGACATCCAACAGTGTAAACAGACAGAGATAGACGCTATAACCGGTGAAGTTGTCCGCTTGGCCAGGGAACACGATATCGAAACTCCCTACAGTGATTCCGTCTATTCGCTTGTCAAGGCACTGGAGTCGAAAGTTGTCAAGATGGACGCAGACGATCCCAAGGTCATTCCCTACTCTGCTGAGGAAGTTGAGAGGGCCATCAGTAATGTCTGAACATGCTTTGAGCCATCTCATATGACATCTGTGCGTATCTCTTGCCGTTTCCGAGAATGGCATTCATGTGACCCGGGAGTGCAATCTCAAAGTCCCATTCCGTGATTCGTCTGAGCGACTCCACAAGCTGTGCCGGACTCCCAGTTGGGAAGTCTACCCTTCCGAAACTTCCGCCAGGGAACATCGTATCTCCCGTGATCAATATTCCTCTGTCTTCTACATGGAGACAGATGCTTCCTATCGAATGCCCGGGTGTACTGTATATCTTGAGATCAATATCACCAAAGCTGAGGACGTCTCCCTCTTGTAGCAATACTTCAATCTTCATCGCGGGAAGTTCTACACCAAAGGTGTTGGAGAGAGTGAGTCGCATGTCCCCTGAGTTGATCATGTTTCCTTCTGACTTATGCAGATGCAACTTCGGATTGGCAGCCTTCATTATCGGAAGGACACCTCCGATGTGATCTATATGCGAATGTGTCAATACAATATCTGTGATTGACTCGATGGAGGATCCAACCTTCTCCAGGTCCCTGTTTAGATTCTCCGAGTAGATCCCTGTTCCCGTATCAATCAAAACTTGTTTCTCTTCTCCATCTATGTATGCTATGTTGGAATCGAATGAGCTGCTTACAAGAAAGTACAGATTCGGAGATACTTGTTGGAACATGGACTCACCTCAGACGGTCAACAAGCCTATCTACTTCTTCAGTAGTGTTATAGAAATGGGGGGATACTCTAAGCCTGCCATCTCGAACAGAGCAGTATATCCTCTCTTTCGAGATGCCCTTGTTGACTTCCTCGGCGTCATCCAAGGCACACGACACAATTGGTGAGTTGCTCTTCTTCCCAAACTCGTAGTAGCTAAAGCCTTCCTCTGAGAGCCTCTTTCTTAGGTAGTCGGCGGTCTCCATGGCTGCTTGCTCTCTGCTCCTAGCGGACACCTCCATCATGGTCTTGAGCGACTCAATCATGCCGACATATCCGACCAGAGAGGGAGATCCAATCTCGAACTTCCTTGCACTAGGCAAAGGCTCCCGTTCGAAGTAGCTGAAGTCATCCATTTTCGACACTCCCCACCAACCCAGAAAACGTGGTGTGAGCGTGTCAATCGTCTCTTTGCTGATATAGACATAGCCTGCTCCAATTGGGCCAAGCAACCATTTTGCCGCATGCCCAGCAGCGAAATCGACTCTCTCTCTCTCAAAGTCTGTTTCGGCCCATCCTATGGCCTGTATCACATCTGCCACCAGATAGCCGCCTACACTGTGGATTGCATCTGCTAGCGCGCCTAGATCCATCCTGTATCCAGTACTAAACTGTACTTGACTAATCGCAACAACCCTTGTGTCTTCATCGATTTGCTCCTTGAAACTGTCAAGCCATGCAGCACCATTTCTGGACTTGACCACACGAAGCTCTGGTCCATACTGTCTGCTCACATTCTGCCATGGCACGTAGTTTGCGGGAAACTCGAGATCGCAAAGAACGATGTTTGATCCCTCAGGATATTCTATGCTGTGAGCGAAGGAGTTTATCCCAGAGGATGTGTTGGGAACGAGACCATACTGCTCCTTCTTACCACCCTGGAGTTTCGCTAGGAGCTCTAGAAGCACTTCTAGCTGCTTCTCTGTATCCTCAAAACTGCGCCTAACATTGACGCGGTCTTCCAAGTATTGCTTCATGGCATCAATACATGACGCCGGGGGTATCCCGGTTGAGGCATTGTTCAGGTAGGTCATTTTAGAGAGTGTAGGGAAGTTCTGCTGAATGTACTCGCGCGAGATGATGTCGGGCATGATTAGTCATCGAACTTGAACTATCAGATAAAGGTCACTGCGGAGATTATCCCCCTAAGATTTAAGACAGGTAAGATATCCGTTATCTTTCGGAGAGCGGCAGTCCTTGCTTAGGAGGCTAAGGTCAAGATTCAGACGCGAAAAGAAGGAAGAGTCTGAAGAAGACCGCCTCGAAGCCGCTTCAACTACAAGCCCTGAAACGAGAAGCACTCTAGACATGCCCCCAAGAGAAGTGACCCCTCCAGAAGCAGTTGCTGTTGAACCCGGGGAGCCATTCAAACTACCGCGTGAAACACCCAGAGTAGGGGCGCGCGAGCCTGAGCCCACTGGGACCATTGTTGCGTCATCTACAGAACTGAGGATTGAGGCCGAATCGACCTCGAACATCGCGAGGGCGGCACGAATACATCCTAGGCGAGTGACTGAGATAGTTCCCGGCACTGACTTGAGGCGCGACGATGAAGGTAGAATTCGAATCAAGATTGTCTTCTATGGGCCTTCTCTATCCGGCAAGACTACTGCATTGAGATGGCTCTTTGCGAATGTGAGATCACTGGGCAAGGGGAGAATTGTTGAGATAGGAGATGAGCTTGGACGAACCACCTATTTTGACTTCATCCCGGTATCTGCTGGAAACCGTGTAGTCTTTGACGTCTTCACAGTTGCAGGTCAGCGTAGGCATGCCACCCAACGCATCAACGTCCTCAGAGGAGTTGACGGTCTCATCTTCATGGCCGATTCCGCCCCTGAAATGATGAACGAAAATCTTGCCTCCATTCAGGAGCTCCGGATTGCCCTGGGGACCGACAGAATGGCAACCCTACCTATTGTGGTTGCACTCAACAAGAGAGACCTTCCAAATGCAATGCCCGTAGATAGAATGCTACAGATGCTAGATCTTCATGGCTATCCGACCTTCACCACAATAGCCACAGAAGGGAAGAACCTTCTGCGCATGATGCAGAGAATGCTCCGAGACGCAATAGTGTTCAAGATTGGCATATAGAAACAAGCCTCCCATGTTCCTGCCACAGGTAATGCTGACAGGCCAAATCGCAGGACTGACCGAAAAGGTAATTTGAGCTTCCAAGCGTGCGGTAGATTCGAGCCGGAGAAATCCGGCTTTTGAATAGCCCCGTGGTGTAGCGGTCAAGCATCGGTGGTTCTGGCCCACCGGACCTAGGTTCAAATCCTGGCGGGGCTACCACCACCCTTCTATCGTCGAGTGTTTGAGTTTATGAGTGAAATCCATCACGTTGATTTTGAGACCCAGTTTCGAATTCTCCCTCTTTTGCGCCCTTCGCTCTCAAGACTGCTTCTTGTCCGGATTCCGTCACTTAGGTCTCGATTTTTGCGAATTAGGACTAAAAGAAAGGTTGTTCGATTTTTCGACAGGTCCGTGCATTTAAGCGGGAACCTATAGATTTATAGGCCGAATATGTCCTATTAGGTCGGAGACGCAAGACCCGCGTATTCACGTTCGTTAACTTGAGTTTCCTGTTGCTTCAGTCTGCGTCCCTCCCGGCGGAGATCAACAGGTAGCGGGTCTTCTCCACCTTCTTCTGAATCTCAGGGTTTCATGACAAGCTTCATATCATCGCTGAATCAGACTGACTGAGAGGTGTGCTATGATGGAACGCGTAGAGCTGGGCTGGAATGAGTTCTGGGCCGAGATTTTCCGTGTGAAACACCGTGGGTCGATTCCTGGTATCCAACAGTACGATGAGATGGTGGTAGACTTCTGCATCGAAGTCCTGAATCTTGGAAAAGGCAAGTCAGTCTTGGACATAGCCTGTGGCGCCGGTGATCAGAGTGTTCTCTTTGCGAAACGCGGACTGAATGTATCGGGTTTTGATCTATCCAATTGTCTAATCGAAGTCGCGAAGAAGCGTGCTGGTGAGGCGGGTCTGAAGGTTGACTTCACGCCAGCGGACATGCGTGAAATGGACTTCAAAGAGCGCTTCGAGGCCGCAGTTCTGCTCAGTCATAGCTTCGGATTCTTCAACCACGAAGAGAACATGGGTGTCTTGAAGGGCACCTACAAGGCTCTTGCAAAGGGCGGAAGGCTTCTACTGGATCTCATGAATCCCTACAACCTTCCGCGTTTCCAGAAGGCATGGACGAAGTTGGAAGGCGGCTATCTTCTCACCGAACCTCATGTAATCGATGCACCGGCAGGAGTCCTTAGAGGAAGGCCCGCTATATTCGTGGACACAGAGTCAGGGAGAATAATACTCATGAATGAGGACGCCATGTCCAACAATGACATTCGCATGTACACTGCTCTTGAGATTACTAGGATGCTGAAGGAAGTCGGGTTCAGCAAGACGGAGTTCTATGGTCAGAACAAGCTACCTCGGATGCCGTATGCTTCGGAGTCCGAACGAATGGTTGTCGTAGCCACAAAATAGAGGGCCCATGACGATAATCTTTTAAGATTCTGTAAGCGTGGTCGGCCAGCCGCCGAGAAGGCCTTCGGTGACCCCGACCGAGTTCTTTCGGAACTTTGACTTGTGGAGTTGGGGTCAGACTACCCGAAAAAGGTGAAAACCATTGGTCAAGATAAAGGACCCGGATGCGATCAAGAGACTCATCAAGTCCGATGATTATGAACACAAGAGAATCATCTCTATTAGCGCTCACATCGACCATGGGAAGACCACGACAACGGACTATCTCATGCGTCGTGCAGGTCTGATGAGCGATGCCGCTGCAGGTCAGGCTCTGATGACAGACAGTGATGATGAGGAACAGGAGAGAGGAATCACAATCTTCACCTCAGTCGTGCTGCTGAACTTTGATGTTGATGGTGAAGAGTATTTGGTGCAGTTGTCGGATACTCCAGGGCACCTGTCATTCACAGGTGAGGTCTCTCGTGCCCTTAGGGCCAGCGATGGGGCAGTCATTCTTGTTGACGCCCTTGAGGGAGTAATGACTCAGACTGAAACCAACATCCGTCTAGCAGTGGGCGGAGAAGCCTGCAAGCCGGTACTGTTCGTAAACAAAGTGGACCGGCTCATCAACGAGCTTAAGCTGCCACCTGCGAAGGTCTACGAGCGCATAGACATCATCATAGCCAAAGTGAACGAACTGATCAAGAAGGTGGCCCCCAAGGAGTACGCAAAGGAGTGGCGCGTCAGTTTCCAGGATGGCTCTGTAGCAATTGGGAGTGCCAAGACGGGCTGGGCATTCACTATGAAGACCCTTGAGAAGAAGGACATCAAGCCTATTGTTGTATTTGAGAAGTACAGCGAGGGTGATGAGATGTGGCTCAGAGAGAACCTTCCTTTGGATGATGCCCTTCTCGAGATGATTGTCTATCACCTGCCGAACCCCAAGGAAGCTCAGAAGTACAAGATTCCTCGAATCTGGAAAGGCGACCTGAATACAACCGAAGGTAAGGCCCTGCTAGAGTGTGACCGTGACGGTCCACTTCTAGGAATGATCACCAAGATATTCGTAGACCCGAAGAGCAAGAGACCTACGCTAATCGGTCGTGTCTTCTCAGGGACCGTGAAATCTGGACAGTCGATCAGGCTGGTTGGGATGAAACAGAATGTCACAGTGAAGAGACTAGGTGTCCAAGAGATTACCGACATTCTCCCGATGAACGAGGTTCCTGCAGGCAACCTGTTCTCCGTATTTGGGTTCATCTGTCCTTCTGGCGAGTCTTTCGTTGAGGTTGATTCAGAGATGCCCGCCTTTGAGGCCATCGAATACGTGAGTGAGCCTGTCGTCAGTAGGAGCATCAAGCCAGTTGACCCCCAAGAAATCGCGAAACTGGGAGAAGTGGTTTCCAAGTGGATTATGGCTGATCCTACTGCTCGATTCACTCATGACAAGGAATCTGGAGAGTATCGTCTCGATGGGATAGACCCACTTCAGATTGAGATTCTGACAAAGAGAATCAATGAGCAGGTCAAGATAGACATCTCAGAGCCAATCATTGTTTACCGGGAGAAGATCACCTCTCGTGGAGACGAGTTCCATACCAAGTCACCAAATGGACACAATCGACTACGTCTCTATGTTGAGCCATTGGACGAGAAGACGATAAACCTGATTCGGAGGAAGAAGATTACTGCTGATCAGAACGCCCGTGAGCGTGCTCAGATTCTGCGAGATGAAGCTGGATGGGATGCCAAGGAGGCACGAAAGATACTGGACATCTATGAGTCTTCCATGCTCGTTGATGCTATGAGCGGTGTTCAAAGGTTCGACAGGATATACTCCTATTTGGACACAACATTTCGTGAATTCGTTGACCAGGGGCCCCTAGCTCGAGAGCCAGTTATGGGTGTCAAGGTCGTACTCACTGACGCAACGGTCCATACAGATCCTGCTCATACGGGGTACAACGAAGTCGCCACAATGACTAGTTCCGGCTTGAACATGAGTTTCCTGACAGCCAAGGCTGGGCTCTATGAACCAATCTTGAACACTGATATCAAGACCCCCGTCGATACTCAGGGTGGGGTAATCAGAGTCCTCACTGGCCACAGAGGTCAGGTTGTCACGATTGAAGCTGAGGAAGACACGGTGACTGTCAAGGGAACGTTGCCCACCGCTGAAACAATTGGTATTGCTGACGAGTTTCGCAGTGCCACTGCAGGCCGTAGTTTCTTTGGATATGAGTTCAGAGGATTTGAGCCAGTCCCAACTAGTATGCAAGAAGAGAAGATACTAGAGATTCGCAAACGGAAGGGTATGCCTGAGCAGCTGCCTACCCTCAGTTCGTGGAGCCGCTGGGTCTACAAACGAACGTAGGCCAATCTACAATGGCCCGAGAGACGTCCGGTCGGTCGTCACTCTGCTTCGTTTGTTTCTAGTCAATTCTTCTGAAGTAGCTTATCTTCTTTCGATGCATATTTGACCGGCTTTGTGTCCACTAAAACCCACAATGACTCTCAGTGCCCTTGACGAGCTCAGTAGACTGGTTGCCTTTGATACAGTAAATGATCCAAGAAGAGATGAACCGTCTCCAGAATGCGCGAAGTACATTATCGAGAGACTTGAGCAGTTCGGCTTTCTTACTGAAACAATCGAGTCAGAGGGACATTTCTCAGCTTTCGGCCGTCGTGGACAAGGGCCCTTCAAGATTCTCTTCCTTTCTCATCTAGACACTGTGCCTGTTGGAGCTGGTTGGGACTCTGATCCTTTCAGGCTTAGAGTAGATGGTGACAGGGCCTATGGACGCGGCACGTGCGATGACAAGGGCAACATTGTATCTCTGCTTCTGTTGGGTGAGAAGCTGATGGAGAGTGATCCACGCTGCTCTGTGATGATTGCTGCTACTGGAGATGAAGAGGCCGGTGGCAGGCATGGGGCGGCCGTACTCAAGGACTACTTGGTCAAGAGTGGACTATTCCCTAACTATGTCGTAGTAGCTGACGGAATCGACCAACAGATAATCTACAGAAGGCGCAATATACTACCAGCCACCATCAAGGCAAGGGCATTGCAAAAACGGATGAGAGGAATCCAAGAAACTGTACGTTTTGAAACAGAAACATACGGCTCTCAGACTCGTCATTCAGCTTACATGCGGCCGGGCGTAGACCGACATGCGATGCTGACCGCGTCCAAGTTCCTAGACCTGAATCCGTATGTGACGGTTAGGGCTCTTCGCGGCGGATTCGTGGCCGCGCGGAATGTGGTTCCCGACTGGGTAGAACTAGACATACTCAAACCTGATGAATCGGCTCCTGAGGTGGAATATGACGAAGCGCTGACTGACACGATGAGAGCGCTGCTGGCCATTTCTCAAGCAGCCTTTCCAGCGAGGCATTCCGACAAAGGGAAGACGATCTCACCCAATTCCCTCTCCCTTGAAGGCGACCTCTGGACCCTCTATTGCGATATTCGGGCCATGACCAATGATGGTGAGTCTGTCAAGCAGGCAATCCAGCATGCCCTGGATGGGAAGCTGGAAGTCTTTTCGCTCAAGGTTCTCTCCGGTGCTGGCTATGTTGAAACCGACCCTGATTCACTCCTGATTCGCAGTGCAAAATGGGCACTGAAGAAGGAAGGCATTCCGACACGCCTGATTGAAGGCTTTGGAGCCTCGGATTCACGATTCTTTGCTGGGGAGGGTTGCGAGTTGTTTGATTTCGGGCCTCGTGGGGGCAACACTCATGGTCCCAATGAGTGGGTTTCTCTTTCATCGATTGAGGAGAACGCCGGCTTCTTCCACAGTCTAATAGAAGTGCTAATTCGTAGGCCAGATGCACTCTGATCAACTTGAGCGATTTGAACCCTGAGAAAGGTACTATGCTTTGCCAGGGGTTATCGCCACTACAAGCTTCTCGTTACCGAAGGCATATTCCTCCTTGAAATCTCCTGAGGGCTTCTTCACCTGTTTCAGAGCAGTGGCTAGTGTTTCCTCAGTGATGTAAGCTTCATGAAACTCGACTGCCTGAGCCAATCTTTTGCTAGATGAGTATTGGACTTCTATCTTCTCGGTAACGTCCAAGTCTGCCGACTTTCGTAGGTTCTGAACTCGTCGTACGACTTCACGTGCCAATCCCTCTAGTTCGAGCTCTTCTGTCAGATCTGTTGTCAGCGCTGCTAGGTAAGATCCCTCAGAGGCCGTCGAGAATCCTTCTTTCGCTTCGACTATCACCTCGACCTCTTCTGGTAGAATCTCGAGCTTATCGCCATTCACACTCACTTCAACAGGTTCACCCGCCTGGAGCCGAGTCGATGCCGCTCGCGGGTCCATACCTAGTATCGCATCTCTGATGGCAGGGAAGCGAGAGCCGTATTTCTGACCTATTTGCCTTGGGAGCGGCTTGAGCTGATAGCTAATCACCTCGGCAGCGACATCTAACAAGCGAACGCTCTTGACATTGAGCTCATTTCCAATCAAGTCTGCATAACGCATTACAATATCCTGTTCTTTCTCCGATCCCACCGCAAACGCGACTTCAGAGAGTGGCTGACGAAGCTTGCGATTTGCCTTGTTTCTTGCTGCATGACCCAATGAAACCAAGCGGAGCACCAATGCCATCTCATTGTTCAGTGCCTCATCAACCGAATCGCTCACAGGCCAATCGCAATGATGAACACTCTCAGGTGCTTCCGGATTGATATTTCGGACTAGATTCTGATAGAGCACTTCAGATACGAACGGTACGAATGGCGCAAGTAGTCGAGAGAAACCACTCAGAACCTGATACAATGTATCATAGGCCGCGTTCTTATCCGCATCAGACTCTTCGCTTGCACCGGACTCTACCCAGAAGCGTCTACGACTTCGGCGCAGATACCAATTACTCAGGTGATCTATGAACTGGTTCACAGCTGCAGTTGCCATGTTCGGCTCATACGATTCCAAGTAATCTGTGACCTGGCGAGTGACCTCCTTCATCCTGGATAGTATCCACCTGTCAAGCAGGCTTGGAGATAGCTTCATATCATCTCTGGGAACCCAACCGTCTATGAGGGCGTATGTGACAAAGAAGGAATAGACGTTCCATAGCGGGATAAGGAATTGCCGCCTTTCTTCATCAGCACGGTGGTAACCAAACGCGAGGTCTTTCTCAGGTTTGTGATCACAAAAGAGCCAACGCATCACATCCACTCCCATTTTCTCGGCGGCATCATCGAACTCTACCATGTTACCCCAAGACTTGTGCATCGGTATTCCATCCTCATCAGTCAAGGTGGCATAAGTGAAGACATCTCTGAATGGTGCTTTTCGTTCAAGGATGGTGCTCATTGCAAGGAGGCTGTAGAACCAGTTTCTGAACTGTCCCGGGAAGCTCTCACTGATGAGGTCTGCCGGGAACCATTCTTCCCAATAGGCTCTGTCAGAGTTGTACCTCTGCGTACTCATTGCAACTATTCCTGCATCTAGCCAAGGATTACCTACATCTGGGATTCGTTTCATTCGTTGGCCACATTGACTGCACTCTATCTCAATCTCATCAATGAATGGTCGATGAGGTGAATGACCCTCGAAAAGATTCCACCCGGCAACCGTACGCTTCTTCAGTTCTTCTCTGCTACCTATCACGTCAAAATGGCCACAATTCGAACACTCCCAAATGGGCAGTGCGAGTCCCCAATATCGCTTCTTCGAGATCATCCAGTCATCCATATTCCGCAGCCAGTCTAGCTCCCTCTCCTTTCCAAAGGAAGGATACCAGTTCGTTTCATTGATGACAACCTCCATGATCTGATATCGCAGGTTTTTATCCTTCTGGTCTTCCGTTATTTCTTCGTAAGGTATGTCCAGTTTCGTTCCCATCGAGATGAACCACTCATCAACAAGACGGAAGACCAACTCCTCTTGGCATCGCCAGCAGACAGGATATCTGTGAGTATAGTCTTCAATCATGTACGTTCGTCCCTTCTCACCAAGATTGTCAAAGATTGGTTGCGCTACTGTGTTTACATTCATGCCTGACAACCAATCAAAACCATCAATGAAGATCCCATTCTCTGTAAGAGGTGCAATCGCAACAAGATCGTGCTCCTTGGAGAGTTCGAAGTCCTCCGCTCCACAGCCCGGGGCGATATGCACTATTCCGGTACCCTCCTCTTCACCTACCTCATCCCACAGAATCACCTTGTGCTTTCCAGCAACGCCGCTTTCCCTTTGAGCTGGGAGTTCATCGAAGGGTCCATGATAGAGCCATCCTTCCATATCTTGACCAAGCAGCTCTTCTTCAACTTCATAGGCTCCCTTCAACATGTGTAGAGTCCTACGACTTAGGTAGAATGTTTCATCGTTCTGACGCACCTTGACATAAGTGAGATCTGGACCGACAGCTGCTGCAACATTGCTGCTTAGAGTCCAGGGAGTTGTTGTCCATACAAGAAGGCTCTCTCCAGGACGGTCAACAAGCGGAAATCTCAGTGTTATGCTTGGATGTGTCAATTCACGGTATCCTTCGGTTACTATCTCATGCTGACTGATGGCTGTTCCACAACGAGCACACCATGGCATCACGTCTCGACCTTTGTAGACCCACCCTCTCTCATGACATGACTTTATCACCGACCAGATGGTGTAATTGTTATCTTCAGAGAATGTGAAGTACGACCCTCCGACTTCGGGCATACCAAGTCTTCCAACGAGCTGCTCGACTGTTCCTGTGACCGGACCCTCAACTCCAGCGATTGTCATTTCCGCCATGGGGTCTTTGCCAAGCGCATCATGTAACTTCTTTAGAGTTTCAAGGTTGTCCCAGTCCATCCAAAAGCCTAGTCGGATGCTCTGCTCAGTCTGTACTGCAGCGTATTTCAAGACACGCTGCTTACACAATACTATGAATTTCTCCAACCCGAATTCTTCTATGTCACGTTTGCTCTTGAAACCCATATCCCGCTCAACGTTGACTTCGACCCAGAGACCCTGGCAGTCAAAACCATTCTGATAGCGTGTGTCATACCCCTGCATTGCCTTGAAACGATGGTACAGGTCCTTGTACGTTCTCCCCCATCCATGATGGATGCCCATAGGGTTGTTGGCTGTGATTGGCCCATCAAGAAATGACCATCTCTTTCCCTTTGCTCTTAGCTTCCTAAGTTTCTCAAAGGCTTGGAGATCATCCCATAGCTTGAGCACTTCCTTCTCCTGAGCGACGAAGTCAACCTGACTGGATACTGTTTTGAACATTTCAATCACCAAAACTCGTAGAGATAGAACTTGCAGCTTCCAGCTACAACTTGCCAGTTCGATAGGGAATGTGGCTTCCTCTCACAGCGTTCTGAGCATTCTACAAGAAACCTAGCAAGTCCGTGATGATAGAATGGACTACAATGGTCTTCACATGGGCTCGTGAATTTGGCAATCCATCCTTATCTCACCTATACTACTCTTCTCTCTGCATCTGCCCCCGTTAAAAAGCTTAGGCTAGACTGACATGACCACACCTCATCGATTTCTTGAAACGACCAACACTTAATTATCGCCTGACAGAACGCGTCTTGAGCGAACAAGGTGAGACAGATGAGTGCCCTTGAAGAAAGACCGCTTGACAAGCTTGCTGACATGATTCTGAATGTTCAATGGCAAGACCTTCTTGAGATATGGAATGCGATTCGTGATAAGATGGAATCCGAAGGCCCCGATGCTGTTCAGGCTGCGTTTGAGGGGGCCGTCCAACGGTTCGTACAAGGCCCTTTTGAGGAGCATCTTGAAGTGCGCTGGGGTATGGATCTCTGTGTGCACTGCAACGACAGCAATATCGAGAAGAATGGCATAGCTTACGTGAAACCTAGCGGTGACGGTCTCGAGTTCAACCAGTGTCTGAACTGTAGAATAGGAATTCTATATGATCTGGTTTCTGCAAAGGCCACTATGGATACCTACACAATCGCGTTGGGGAAAGAAGGACAGTTCAATGGTATGTCTTTCTTCTGGAATGCAATCATGCCCGAAGGCCTGAACCAGTTCAAACCAAGCTATGAAGTCATCAAAGGTGGACAATGGATTGGCACTGTGTCCTTTGATAGGAATCTCACGCCTAAGTTCCTGTCATTCGGCCTAATGACCGAGTCAACGCCGCGCGATGCCGTTGCACCCTGGACTACCGAAATCCCGGACGACCTGAAGGCGGCTATCGAGGAGTTTCTGGACGTGGCACGGAATCAGGTCGAGGTTGCATTAGTTCTATAGATTGACACTGGGTGTTACCCGTGCAGGAGAAACTTGTCCGAGACAGAATCCCTGAGATAATCCGGAATCGCGGTGAAGTGCCAAGAGTCCGAGTAGCTGAAGAACATGAGGTCGATGGGCTCATCAGACGTAAGGTAGTTGAAGAGTCGCAAGAGCTCCTCCAATCAAGTAGTGACGAAGAGATTGCTGATATACTGGAGGCACTTGAAGCACTATTGAAGCACAGAGGGATTGATTGGTCAGTTATCGAAGAGATAAAGGCTCGTAAGAGGAATGAACGGGGCGGGTTTGAGCAGCGGTTTGTCTTAGAAATGGACGATTGAGTATCCCCCTTTTCATACTCGGAGTTCTCGGACAAAGGTTATATCCTGATTCCTGAAGTCCCGATGCAGAATACCACCCCGTTCAGTGGTGGTTCCACATGTCAGTTATGGAGTGGAAAGATTATGGCAACTGATGAGGTTAAGCCGATACCAGAGGAGCCGATAACACATGAGGAGTCTGGCGGCGTTTCAAGATTCAAAGTAGAGAAGTACCCACCGAGGGAGCTTCCCTACACTACACAGTCAATCTGTCCTGAGTGTTTCCTAACAGATAACGAAGTGAACGTTATCGATGCCACGCTCTACGAGGAAGATGGCAAGGTCATGTACAAGAAGACTTGCGAGCAACATGGCGAGTTTATTGATATCTACTGGGGCGACGCCGACATGTTCAGGGAAGCGTCAAAGTGGTGGTACAAGTCCGTGGGTCTAGACAACCCTCGAACGGAAACAGTGAAGGGATGTCCGGAAGATTGTGGCCAGTGTCCTGAGCACAAGTCTCACACAGCATTGGCCCTGCTCGATGTCACGAATAGGTGCAACCTTCGTTGTCCGATCTGCTTTGCAGTGGCGGCAGAGGGTGGGACTGTATATGAACCCACGCCGGAACAGGTTCTTGAGATGATGAGGAACCTGCGCAGCAACAAACCAGTTCCTGCTCCTGCAATTCAATTTGCGGGAGGTGAACCAACTGTGAGTAAGCATCTTCCTCAGTACATCAAGTGGGCCAAAGAGCTGGGTTTCAGGCATGTACAGATTGCCAGTAACGCAATCAGGCTCGGAAAGAGCAAGGAGTACTTCCAAGAGCTTAGAAACGCAGGACTCTCAACGGTGTATATGCAGTTCGACGGTGTCACACCGGGTCCGTACCTGGAGGCACGCGGCACAGACCTGCTGGCAGTCAAGAAACAGGCCATTCAGAACGCCAGAGAGATAGGCATGGAGTCGCTTGTCTTGGTACCTACAGTTGTAAGGGGGATCAACGATGATCAAGTTGCTGACATAGTTGAGTTTGCAGTGGAGAACCGAGATGTCATTCGTTGTGTCAATTTCCAGCCAGTGAGCATCACTGGTCGTATTGATCATGATGCACGAACCGAGATGCGAATCACCATTCCCGATGTGATTCATCTAATTGAGGAGCAGACAGGTGGGAAGATACCTCTTGATGCGTGGTACCCTGTGCCGGCTATGATGCCTGTGGGCAGGGCCCTTGGCCTGATGAAGGACACACCTCAGCTGGAACTTAGCACGCACTTTGCCTGTGGGATGTCCACCTTTATCTACATAAACGAGGATGGGGACTATGAACCAATCACGAATCTGATTGATGTGTCCAAGTTCTTGGTCCTTCTTGAAGACATTTCGAATCTATTCGCTGAGGAGAAGAGGGGTGCCAGCAAGCGCGCAAAGGCCAAGCTCGCCGCAGGAGTCCGTCACATCAAGAGAAAGGGAATCCTCAAGGACCTACTAAGCGCATTCTTGAACCGCGGAGACTACGAGTCTCTTGCGAAGTTCATGCGCAGGATAATCATGATTGGAATGATGCATTTCCAAGACCCTTACAATCTAGACTTGGAGCGTGTCCAGCATTGCGATGTCAACTACTCAGCACCTGACGGTCGTATTATTCCATTCTGCACGATGAATACGATACACCGCTCAAGACTCGAGGAGAAGTTCAGTCAGCCTCTGGACGAGTGGCGTTCAAGACACAAACCCAGCCAAGTCGAAGAGGACAGTATCTCGAAACCTTACAGTGAGTAACACGGACATTCTGGGATGGAGAGTGATCCGCCTCTCCGTCCTCGAATCTTCTTTTAAAGGATTAACAGCCGCCCAGAGAAGCCCATTTCCGGTCCAGAGGATTCTGTCTGACCACAAGAAATGCGATGGGCACTGGAAGAAGCGCCTTTCGTTCGAATCTGAGAGCAAATGGCTCTTGCTGAGAACAACTTTAATAAGAATGTGTTTTTCTTAACCGAAATATAATCTGGTGGGTGTACGGGAGTAGGTCCACCAGATAAAAGGAAGGCGAGCATGTGGGCTAGTTTTTCGTTACATGCCCTCAATTACGAAACTCCCC
>Ga0209427_10001334_pt1 | contig 28261 bp, 29 predicted proteins | sample DeeMarSWOR136_30_FD_187465 | JGI IMG/M metagenome (GOLD analysis project Ga0209427, IMG submission 187465) | Marine sediment microbial communities from White Oak River estuary, North Carolina - WOR-1-36_30 (SPAdes) (version 2) | ecosystem: Environmental > Aquatic > Marine > Intertidal zone >...
GAAAGGTAACGAAATGAGAATCCAGATTCAAGGCGTGGCAATCAGTACGGTTTTAGATACCGGGAGAACAGTGCATGACAGCGAATGACAAAAGGATTACTTTGGCGATAGTTTCTCTCTTTCTGACGAGTATGGCAATGGGCCGGAATGTTCCCAAGGTACGGTGGGGGCATCAACTTGTAACTCCAACATTCGACGCCGCCCGAGCCGCCGTAGTGGATAGCAACGACGACATTTACTTCGTTGTCCAAAAACGATCCGAGCAAGACCGCAGCTCTACTTCCAAGGGCGTGTTTCTTCTCAAGTATAACCAACAGGGCGATCAGTTGTGGAGTAAGCAACTCGATCCCGGACTTGAGGATGCCCCGGGCTTAGCTGCGGATGATCAAGGGAACATTTATCTCTTCGGATTTGTCAGCAGCACACCGGAGCGAGAGACAAAAGGCAAAAATGACGTAGTTATTGCCAAATATGATCAGACCGGCGCCAAACAGTGGATATGGCAACTGGGAACTCCTGAACATGACGTCTGCACCGGCCTGGACTTTGATGCTGACGAAAATATCTATGTCTCAGGCTATACCTACGGGGATTTTGCCAAGCCTAATAAGGGTAAGGCTGATATGTTCATCGCCGTATACGACAAACACCGCAACTTACTATGGCGTGACCAGATAGGCACGGCCGCGGATGAGCGGGGTGGGTCGATCTGCCTCGGTGATGACAATGACGTCTACATCTGCGGCGACACGTTTGGCAGCCTGGCCAGAAGGAACAATGGTCTGGCGGATTCTTTCGTGGCAAGATACCAGCGCACGGGCAAACGTCTCTGGCTGCATCAGTTCGGCACGTATGCCTTCGACAGTGGTGCAGGGTTGGTGATAGGTGAACTCGGCCATCTATACCTGGGATGCAGAACCAATGGCAACGTCGGCACTAGAAGCCCGCGACGTACGGACGTGGATTCATGCCTCGTTAGTATATCGAAGGAAGGAAGGCTGTTATGGACACGCCAATTCGGTACCGATGGCTGGGATGGAACCTGGGCCATGGCCCGGTTTCAGGACGGATCGGGTGACGTACTGATAAGTGGCTGTCAGGTTCCGTCCAAGGAGAAATGCCGAGCGTATTGCCGCCGTTATACTCCGGAAGGTAAGCTGGTCTGGACCAAGGAATTCCGTGAGTACAGTTCCAGAGGAGGCACCTGTGGCCGAGTTGCGGCTATTGATAGCGCCAGCAACATCTATCATGGAGGCCTTACGCATGCAGACCTGTTTGGTGTCAATAACGGCACGCAGAATGTGTATATCGTCAGATTCGACGGAGCGAAAGACGAACAGGCCAATCCGTAACATGGAATTAGGCTGATGGTTCGGCAGATACTCATTAATTCAGGGCACATACCAACTGACTCTGTGTGGGTCCCGTTGTTTCACAATGACCGGCCCAAAACCACTTATACCGGTCTTGCCACCATTCCCAAACATTGCCGCTCATATCATACAAACGGCAAGCAAAGACCAGGCATGACAAGACTCAGCCTATGCACAAACAGAACAACTGTTGCTCGAAATAATCGAAGACCGCCACATCAAACTCGGTGACCAACATCCACAAACACAGGAAGCCACCACCACGGTCAACCCCTTTATTCATTTCGCTTAGCTTTCTTACGAAACAAATCTCTTTTTGTGGGATGATCATATCTACTGGGTGGCACTCAAGGAATATCTACCCGAATCCTATAGATAGCCTGAAGGCATCGTAAACAGGCAAAGCCCGACACATAGCCGTGGACTGTTGTCCAATGGCAATTCGAACGAGTGATAGAGCGTATGTAACACCGCTCGATTGAACGTTTGAAAAATGCGGTAACTTCAATCCTGAAAAGAGGTTCGACCTCTGACCGTGAAACAATGAAAACAGTATGTACCGCTTTAAAACGGTATAAAACGGTAGTAGGATATTTGGAGTGGTTGTGTCGTAAAACACAAACCCTTTAATCACAACGACTTACAACTCCCCGAGTAGGACTCCGACCTGCGGTCTAGAACCTAAATTTGCCGTGTAAATTTCCATAGGGGCGCTGCCCCTCTGGCGGCAGCAAAGCTGCCTGTCACCCCGACGACCTGGGGGAGCTCCTCCCCCAAACCCCCTCAGGTTCGAGCCCTGCCAGCGAAAAGACTTCAGGGCAGCGAGGCCAAAAAGACCCGCTGCCCCTGAACCTCCCCGAGTAGGGCTCGAACCTACAACCTAGCGGTTAACAGCCGCTCGCTCTACCAGTTGAGCTATCGGGGAATAATTATCTCCGGACGTAAGACTTCTAATCCCCTCACTTCATACTAATTTTTGGCATTTCTTCATCTTCTGCCGCCCAGCCAAGAATACTTTTCGGGACCGCCACACGATGGATTTCTATGATATTTTCCACATCCTGTCTCATTTCGTTCCTGTTTCTCTGATTAAATCCGCCTGGAGACACTATTTTCTCGGCAACCTGCCAGGTTTGGCAATTAAGTAGTATCGTTTTTCACTTTCTTCCATGGTCTTTTGTAATCCTTATTGCTTCGTTTTCTTCAAGGGCTCAAGCTTGCCCAGTGCAAGCTGGTCTATTGCCCGATAGGCACTTCAACAGACCAAAACCCCAACCTACAACCTGACGGTTAATCCGCCTGCGGCGGACTCGCTCTACCAGTTGAGCTACCGGGGGATCTCAATGAATCCGGACAAATCGACAGATTACATTTCCCGGGCTACCTTAATCTAAATTATCCCTAAACATCAAGCAAATTTCAACAACTTTGTCAAGCTTTATCTGTTTCTGCCGATACTATGAAAAATCGCCGTAGTACTGGACAGATAGCGTATTCTATTGTAACTTATCGGCCCTGTAGAAGAAATTGAGGCGGTTTGCAGCCCTACACGGAATGGCTTTTTTGCGTATTATTGCCGTCCGGACGCCGAAATGCAGAATTACCGGAACACGAATCTGATTCAGCGCATCCTGATAAACGAGCAGTGAAATATTGTATATTGTCAAATTATTAGGTCGTTGTCGTTGATATGGCCAAGGATATACTCTACGTCGGAGGCTTTACCATATTAAAACGCATCGGAACCGGCGCCCGCAGTACAATCTACTTGGCGACCGATGAGCAGGACGGACGCAAGATTGCTCTGAAGCGGGTCATATTTGAAAGGCCGGAAGATTCAAGAGTCTTCGAGCAGACAGAAACCGAATACAAAGTCGCCAAGCGGGTAGACCACCCCTACGTCCGCAAATGCCACAAGCTGAAGAAGGTTCGCGGCATGTTCAAAATGAAGGAGCTGCTGCTATCCATGGAGTACTTTGAGGGCAAAACGCTCGAAAATAGTCCGACTTTAAGTTTGGGCGATGTACTGCTTGTGTTCAGGATGGTCGCAGACGGCCTTAATGCCATGCATCAGCAGGGATATGTTCACTGTGACATAAAGCCGAATAATATCCTTCTGAGCACATCCGGCTCCATAAAGATCATAGACCTCGGGCAGAGCTGCAAAATCGGAACAACCAAACCACGTATTCAGGGCACGCCGGATTACATCGCGCCAGAGCAGGTGCGACGCAGACCGCTCGGCCCAAAAACTGATGTCTTCAATCTCGGTGCAACGATGTACTGGGCTCTTACCGGAAAGAACGTCCCGACTTTGATACCAAAAAGCCCGACTTTGATTCCCAAAAAGAGGGACACTCTTAGTTCCTTCGTAGCGCAAAGCTGCCCCGCGCCTCACGAGCTTAAGAAACGAATACCGGTAGGGGTCTCGAAGCTCGTAATGGATTGCGTAAAAGACGATCCTGCCCAGCGTCCCCGCAACATGATGACAGTCGTATCAAGGCTGGACCTGATGATACACAGCATATTTGCTGACAAGTTGAAAACGAGTAAAAATGCCTCAGACAATCATTGACTTGCTGAAAAAGGGGGTGCAAGCAAATAACATCGATAGATTTCGACGCGGTAATCTGGTTCATTTGCCTGCTAACGGCTCCCTAATTGCGACAGGAGATATCCACGGACACCGGCGAAATTTCGAAAGAATAGTCGCCTTTGCCGATCTGCCCAGCAACCCCGAAAGACACGTCGTCCTGCAGGAAATCATACACGGAGGACCACAGGATTCTAAGGGAGGTTGTCTATCCTACAAATTGCTGTTTGACGTAGTCCGCTACAAACTGAATTTCCCCGACCGTGTCCATATCATCATGGGAAATCATGACACCACTCTCATCAATAGCGCCCAAGTGATGAAGAATGGTAAGGAAATGAACCGTGCACTCTGTTTGGCGCTGGAGCGAGAATTTCGGCAAGCTTACGCTGATATCAAACTGGCAATCAGACAATTACTTTTTTCACAACCGTTAGCAGTTAGATGCGATAACAGGATATGGGTGTCGCACTCACTGCCGGGCGACCGTGTCATCGAGGAATTTGACCGGCAAGTCTTGAACAGGCAACTGAAACCCGACGATTGTCAAAAACCAGGCTCAGCTTACCTGTTGACCTGGGGCAGAAAACATAGTCAAGCCCTGCTCGATAAAATGGCCAAGCTCTTCGACGTCGATATCTTTGTTCTCGGCCATCAAGCACAGCAACAGGGATGGTGCCAGGCCGGCAAGAATCTTATAATTATTGCCTCCGATCACAACCACGGCTGCACGCTCTTGATCGACTTGGCAAAATCTTACACTGTTGGGGAACTGATCGACTTGATACTACCATTGAGTTCTATACAATAAAGCACGCCGCGTGATTCACAAATCGAATCACGAGAAACAAACTTCGAGATACAAGAATGGACTGGTATTACTATATAGCCCTGGCGGCAATCCTATGGCAATTACTCTTTTGGCTGCAGACCTACAGCAATTATCACTATGCCCTGGCCAAATACAAAAAAAAGCGTTCATCATATCGCCCTCGGACCGTCCTAATCATCCCGTGCAAGGGCCTGGATTCAGACTTTCAAGAAAATATCTCCTCGCTTTTTAATCAAGATTATGACAATTACCTGCTGTGGTTTGTGGTTGCCGATGAGTCAGATCCGGCCTATGACGAATTACACAAGTTAAAGGACAAGCTGGCCCAATGCTCAAAAGCCGACGACATACAGGTATTAATTGCAGGTCACGCACAGTCCTGCAGCCAGAAGATTCACAACATGCTCTACGGCTATAAGCAAATTGGCGATGATGTCGAAGTCCTTGCCTTTGCTGATTCCGATATCTGTGTCCGCAGCGACTGGCTAAGTCACTTGGTTTGGCCCCTTCGACAGTCAAAAAACGGTGCCGCCAGTGGCTATCGTTGGTTCATACCGAAAAAGAACAACCTTGCCAGCCTAGCGCTATCGGCAGTGAATGCTAAGGTCGCACAGTTGCTCGGCAATAATCCTTTCAATCACGCTTGGGGCGGCTCCATGGCCATACGCGTGGACGTATTTCGCCGGGTGGGCCTTGACAAAATCTGGCCAAAAGCCGTAAGCGACGACCTGTCACTGAGCAGTGCGGTCAGAAAGGCCGGCATGAAAATAGCCTTCGTCCCCGCCTGCCTGGCAGGTTCGTACCAATCCAGTACATGGCGGCAACTTTTCGAATTTGCCCGACGACAATTTTTGATTACACGCGTAAGCGCGCCGAGGACCTGGTGGTTTGGCCTGTGCAGTAGCTTGTGTTCGATATTGGGCCTGTGGGGGACAGCCGCCCTGGCAGTCTACGCCGCAGTGATTGGAGCTAAAAACCTGCCTCTTTTCGTTGCCGTACCCATAATATTTTTTGCAAGTCAGTTGAGTCAGGCAATACTACGCCAAAGAATGATTCACAGATTGCTGAAAGACGATCTGCCCCGAATGAAGGCCGCTATGGCCGCTGATATCCTCGCATTCTGGCTATGGTCATTGCTGCTGCTATTTCTTATTATCGCTTCGGCCTTCGGCAGGACAATCTGTTGGCGAGGTATACGCTATAGACTGCTCGGCCCAAACCGGACGGTTGTGGTTCGCAAAAAGTCCTGATCTCACTGCGATTTCACCCGGATATACACACTTACTGCGCCGGCTTGTTCAGCGGCTTCGACTTCCCAGTCGCAGGGTCAACCTCGTACAACTGTGGCCCTTTAAGAATCTCTGCAATCCTTTCTTTCCACAGCCTCCTCAACTCCTCCGTCAAATCCTCCTCACGCAGCATAAACTCAATAAAGTACTTGCCACCGTCCATCGGAATACTTATCTTACCCACATAGTCACCGCTCTTGCTGCCGGTTGACTTGGCAACAGCCGGTTCTCTTGAATACAGTGGTCCTTGTACCTGGATCCTATTCCTCTCGACGTCAATATCAACCTGTCCATCCACCGTACTTACTACATTACGCAAGGCTTGCTTGAGCTTTATATTCTGCATATCAACAGAAATCTTCTCACTTAGCCATGAAAGCTCATTCTTGTATAGAAGCAGTTCCATGCCCGTCCAATTTGCAAGTCGTTTGATAATTGTCTCAGCCGTTTCGTCTTTTAAGGAAATATCCACTATCTGGTCGAGCTTCGCCTCGCGGAAATCAAACTCGCTCACAATCCAAATTTCGCAAGGCTGGTTGGGAAAATCCGGTCCCGAAACATACCACGCCGGCCCAACTGACTCCAGTAGCTGAGGTAATGTCATCCCCGGAGATGACGCACCATCCGGTAATCCTTCTGCAAGTCTGGTCATAACCGTGCTCAAACCTGAGTAGCGATCAACCGGTAGAATCACAGCATTGAAACACTCACTTATCATTCTTTTTACGATATCTCCTGAACTACCAGCACTCACCGTCAAGATCATCGTGTGCATCTTTTTGAGCATCTCTATCTGTCTCGTCGTGGGTCTGCCCAAAATATGTTTCAGCTCCGGCCGAGGATATATCGTCACCGCCTCACTTCCAACTGCATATCGCATGAAGAAGCTATTAAGCATCTCCTCCAGGCTATCCGCCAAGCGTCCCTTCAGCTCCCCCGAAAGTCTCGTCCGTTCACCGGCAGGCAGCTTCCACTTGGCCTCCTCGGACAAAACAATTTCCACCCCTGCCTCCTGCCCAATCTTTTCAAGCGCTTCGGCTATCGTGGAATCCTTCAATCGGATTTCAACCTCTCCGTTGAGCTTCTCTTCCAGCTGCAATTTATCCGCCCGAACACAATCAGCCAGAATCCCGACCGAGACAATCGCCGCCAGAACTATCTTTACAAGACTTTTCGCACTCATTTCGTTCTCCTTAAATCCAAAAATTGCATCAGAATAGGCAAATCATAGCCATCGTATCTCGATTTATTCCATTATCTGCATACACACGCTCAGGCTTGCTGATTATAATCCACGCCGCTTGAGCACTCCTTGCCTCAACGTCTTCGGCTGAATCGATTATTTCAACAGAGGCTGAGCCTCTCCTGCCAATAAGCTCCACCCTCGCTGTGCCACTATCCTGTGGTCGAATATCGGGTGACTTCGCCATTCGAACTGTCACCGCAACAACTACAATCACCACCGCCGCTGCGACCCCTGCTGCTATCTTGAAAACTATTGGGTACTTTCTCCCGGAAGAGCGGCGTTTCTCAGCCTGGTCAACCCGACTCGATATAGCCGCGTTCAATTGCCCCCAGTCAAAACCCGCCAGTTGCTCATCGGCGTTCCGCTGTAGCAACGACTCAATTCTTTCTTCCTCGTCTTTCATTCCAGATACTCTTTCAGCAATACCTTCAATTTTTGCCTTGCACGAAATACATGCCACCTTACCGCCTCAACCGAACAGCCCATAATCTCAGCGACCTCTCTATGCGACAGATCATTCAGCCCAGAAAGTGATATCGCTTTGGCTTCTTTCTTGGACAGTTTCAACATAGCTCGCTTTACCGCTTCCGCCAATTCTTTGGCACTTTCTCTTTCAACCGGCGAGAACACTCTCCTGTCCTCATAGCAGTCAGCGAGTCTTATTTTTTCTGCTCTGCGTTTAGCTGCCCTTGTCTGACTAATGGCTGCGTTAGCAACAATCCGCAACAGCCAAATCTCAAACCGTCTTGGCTCTCTTAATTTGCCAATGTTCAGGTAAGCCTTAACGAAACCGGTCTGAACAGCCTCGGCTGCCTCGTTCGCGTCACCCAGCACGCGGATAGCCACCTGCATCGCACGCCGTTGATGCAATCGCACAAGCTCATCAAATGCGCCCCTTTGCCCAGCCTGGCTCGCTTTAACCAGTTCCACCCGCCCTTCCGGCGGGCTCGTCTTCGTTCTCTGATTGTTACCCACAAATACGTCCTCACCATCGTATAGACGCACCAATCGGGCCCAACATTAGTAGATTCTATGAGAAATCTGCGCTTGTGGATACGGACTATTGCTTGTGGGGCGTGATATCATTCAATATCGGCGATATCGCTTTGCGGCTTGCCAACAAGATATATCCTGTTTTTGCCGCTGCGTTTCGCTTCTAACAGTGCCCTGTCCGCCTGTTGAAAAAGCTCTTGTACCGTCGAACCATCCCGTGGGAAACTTGCCAAGCCGCCACTTATCGTCAGGACCCCCTCTCCCGCCGGACCTAATCCGCCTGTGGCGGACCATTCAGCCCTCTCTAACTCTTTCCGGAATCGCCTTGCTATAAAGATCGCTTCCGTGGGATGGTCGACAGCCGCCGACCGCCTCTCAGTCTCGAGGCTGACTGATTGCCGATGTGGATCATCCCAGAAAACGACCGCAAACTCATCGCCGCCGACCCTGCCCACAACATCGTGTGCCCGGCAGCAACGCCGCATCAAAACGGCAGCTTGCTGTAGAATCTTGTCGCCCGTTGAATGACCATAAACGTCGTTGTAGTGCTTGAAATTGTCAATGTCAAAAATAAGCAATGTCACCCGCCCGTTTTCTTTCCTGGCATGCCCCAAAATCTGCCTGGAAAATTCCCGGATATATCTTCTATTTTTCAAGCCCGTCAAATCATCCTCCGTAGCCAGCTTTTCGAGCTGCTTTATTCTCCGTTCCAGTGTCGCGTCGACGGGCGCAAACGAAACAGTCTCGGTCTCCCTATAGCCACGAGCGGGCTGAATGGATTCGTAAAACTCATCTGCCTCGACCGGACAAATCAAGTAATCATCCGCTACACTCCTGCCGTTGACAGCCGAGCCAACTAATTGTATCGCTATCGGCTCTTCGTACATCTGGGCTAAGAGAATGATTCTCGCCTTGGGACTGCTCTGTCTCAGAACTGTCAATGCTGATTTCAGGCTGGCTGGTATTCCAGCCATCACCACGCCGATTGCTGCAAAGCTGTTCTTCCTTACGGCATCTATTGCATCAGCCATATCGCTGCACAGTTCGCAGCGGCCCTCCGTAATAGCGCCGGCATCCAAAAATGCCTTGCCTACATCCCCCACCAGCAAGACTTTCCGATCATCTCTATCTGAGAAAGTTGGCTTATCGGCAGTACTCATCCGCCCACCCCATCTGATAGGACATCCGGCTCAGCCTCCTCGGCACAAAGTCCGCTCGCGCCGCCGCCAGCAACTACCCGCAACTGCAAATTGGAATCGGCCTCAGTCACCCTCATTACTCCTGCCTCAACCGACAACAAAAAAGCCTCAAAAAACCGCAAAGAACGACTCCTTAGTGTTTATGATAACAAAATTTACAGAAAAATCAACCCAAATCCCGATCTGCCCTGCTCACCGCGCATCCTGCCCCCAGATTGAAACGCTATTAGTGAACCTATTCCACCCCCACCAGTCTCGCCTCAACGCCCTGCCAAGCAAAGCCGACAACATCAAAGCCCAACTGCATATAATCCTTGACCAGCTTATCGAGCACTTCGTCGCTCATCCGCTGTCTGCCGTGTAGCCCCCGGACATGCGCCGCCGGCAAGCCCTGCCCACAGGTCGCAGGGCTAATGGCCGGGCGGTCCTTATAGAAACAATATCTACAATCAATATTGCAATCCGACCCCGACGGTTTAATCAAAAGCGTAAAAGCCCGCATTACAATTCACTATCGTCTGTCGTAGACTCATCTGGTGCTTATCTTGTCGTGATACTCCGAATCTAATGCAGATCTGTAGATGATACAAGCATCAAGGGCTGTTAAGTTGTAAAGACTCGTCCACATCGTCCCGCTATGCGACATGCTTCTCGTGACGTTGTGCACATCTGAGTCATCGATCTCACCACCTAAAATCTCGGCCTTACCTGATCCGATCCGGTAACGTCCACAAGTACCGTCATTTTCTGTCTCCGATTTGTTCCACACAATGTGGTTTGTGCATACCTGCCACGACTCTTTTCCGGGCGTTATGCAAATTTCTCCGTCGATGTATTCGATCACACGAAATCGACCCGATGAATCCGCGACCATGATGTGTTGCGGCAGTTGGACAAAATGCACGTTGAATCCTCGTATAAGATCGATGGCCTCATCCACGTCACGGGCATAGTCAAGGATGAGCCGTATAAGTGTTGAATTGATGATATCTGGTTTCTCCGGACTCTCAGGAGGCTTCGCAGTGTCTACAGCCATGATCGATACCGCTACACCGTATCGATTCATTCCATCCATCGCGTAGTAAGGCGCAAACAAAAGCGGAATGCGTTCGAACAGACTTGTCTTATCCAGGTCGGGGCGGTTCATCTTCAGAAACCCCAGGTCAATCACGGCCAGCGATGCGACGCCACGTCTATCATGCACGCGAAGAATCAGGCACGCATCGTTGCCGTAGTCGTAGTTCCGCCCGAAGTACACCGTACCATCGTCCGAGCGAAGCCCAACCGTTGAGCAGCGCTGACCTTGACCTCCGACCGTCGTAATCTTCTCCGGCATGTGACGCTGTTTAAGGGGTCTCATAATCGGAACAAGGAAGTTGGGAAGCAGAGTTGCCATGCAGCTATCTTCAATGTTGTTGACATCCATGCCTCGATGCCGAATCTCATCGATATGGTAATTGACGTAGTAGTCCATCACGAAAGCATTCGTATCACCAAGCCGACGCACAGAGCGCAAAGTGCGAACGTGATTGCAGCCGGATGACACGCACAATAGGCACGCAAGCATTACTGATCCATGTGATCGTCTCATTTGCAACAGCTCCTGAATATTCTGGCCATATATATATCATATGCGCTCTCCGTACAAGACTCCAGACCTCTCCGGCTGTCAGTATAACCCCCATCCACGCCCGCGTCCAGCTTCACTCCTCCGCCGCGATCAACGAATGTTCGGCATAAAAACAGGGGCCAGTGGCGAGCTAAGAATCCACTGCACCCCATCTTAGAAATCATGTCACGAAACTGTGATCCTATTTCAGATTTTGCACTTCTCGCCTGACATCGTCGATTTTGAGCCCAAGATTTGTTAGAACCTGTGCCGCTACTTCCTCCCTCACCCTCAGCAGGCCCAGCAAGATATGCTCAGTGCCCACATTCCTATGCTTTAGCGAACGACACTCTTCTATGGCACATTTAATGACTTTCTTTGCTCCGGCCGTCTCTGGTAACTTTTCCGCACTGACTTTGTCAGGCCTGACCCTCGCCTTGACAAGCTGTTCAACTTCCAGACATAACTTGTCAATATCCACACCGAAGTGCCTCAGTATTGCAGCAGCCCTACCGGAACCTTCTTTAAATAGTCCAAGAAGGATATGTTCCGTGCCGATAAACTGATGGTTAAATCGCTCAGCCTCCTGATTTGCCAGCGACATCACTTCGCGTGTTCGCTCGGTGAATCTTTCAAACATCCAGCTACCTCAGCTTTCTGAAGGTTTCACCAATTTGGCTGGCTAACGGTGGCATTAAGCGGCTGGTAACCGAACCCTAACGAGTCTTACCAGTCCGACTTCAAACGCCTTGTTAGGCAACCTATATGCTTACTCATTTTATCTCTTCAAAAGACTGTCTTATAAGTGACTTGGAATGTTGGAGTTTTGCCAGGCTATCTATTCCAATCTCAACGTCACCAACTCCCCAGTGTCCTACTTTGGAAACATCACGCACATATTCAGGCGGGTTTTGTAAACGCAAATAATTCAGTTTTAACCAAACGCGAAGACCACTTTTCTGAACATGTACACAGCAGAAAATAACCTTACCGTGAGAATACCTGATATACTTGGCAAGATGTTTTTTTCGAATATTGCCAGGAGCTAATCCGTTACAAAGCTTATCAACACCTCTAAATAACTCGATGACCTCCTGCGGTTTCCCTTGAATATGATATTCTTCCCCGTAGTCTCTTCCTTTACGGTGTTTCATCTCTGGTTCTTCCGACTTCTCACTTTCTGGGTATATTGAAGGCATCTCAATCTCTGACGATTGAGCCCATAGTCTCTTAAGGCCTGCCTTAATTTGCATCGGCTTAAGTGATTCGTCATCGATAGCTGAGCGAATGATTTTGATTAGATTCATAGGAGGATCAATAAATAGCTTATCCAAAGCCTTTCGGATTTTTCCTGTAGTGAAAACTTGCTCACCAATTTCCTCAAGCACACCCCGTTCCATCGCATCCCTTGAGAAACGGCTAAATTGCTCTGCAATTTGGTGAACTGACCTGCCTCCAGCTTCCTTTGGATCTATCGAGACTTCAAAAAGCAACTTATCCGGAGCTTCTGCCTTTTCCGTACTTCGATAAACTTTATAAGTTACACCATTTGTGAGTATGCACCATTCAACACCAGCATTTGCAGCATATCCAACCACCTGAGTAATAGATTTAACATCGGCAAGCGGATCGTTTAACGATTTGGCTTCTAAGAATAGAACGGGCTTGCGATTTACTTTTGGAGCGTAGTCAACAGATTTACCATCAATCGTTGCATATTCAAGTTGCACCTCGTCAGGGTCCCTTACATCCCAACCGAGGGCTTGCAATAGTGGATCTATGAATATCGTTCGCGTTGGATACTCTTTTAAGTCTTCCTTTCGATGCCTATCCAACTTTAACCGAAGCTCTTCGATACAAGAAACCATATCTTTCATTTGTTTACGCCTCCAGATTTTCCGCTAACGGTCTGGGCATCACCTGCGGGCCAAGCCTGTCAGGTGCATGCCCTTGTTAGACAGGGGGTTCTGTCGTGAGTTGCGTGGCCGACAAACTTACCAGCACTTCAAAGAGGGCGTCTTGCATCTTCGCAGCCCCCTCCTGAAGGTGAGGTGAGTGCTTGTCCCACCACTCGGAGTAGCGCCGACTAAGGCTCGACAACCTACCGCCCGCCTCCTCCGCCGCAACGTCTTCGACGTGACGCATGGGATCCCCACCACGAAGAAACGTGTCGAGCGCCTCCATGCCAACATTGATCGCCTTTTGCCTCCCGCCTTCTTTTCCCAGGGACAGTTCGTGCGGGAAAGGCAACTCAAGCAAAGCATCACTTGTGGCCACTCGTAGTTGCTCGAGTTCCTGTTCTACACCAATACGCTCGGCATCCTCTCGGAATGAGTTCGCTATGCTATCCACTTCCTCCGCAGCTCGACCCTTGATCTCTTCGAAAGCCGTCCGGTCAGAAAATGCCGTAAACGCATCGCGTTGAACGACCATGAGCGCATCCCGAAGACGTGTCGCAACGGTGTGGAGTCTTTGTACGGCCTGACTTTCCTCTGACGCACGAACCTGTGAAGCCAGTTGCGCCTCCCGCCTCTTTATCGATTGCCATTCTTCCTTGATCACTTCCCTTATCTGCTGGCATGAAGTCTGGACGGCTGCGGCTCGATCATCTGGCCCTCCTGTGACCCTAGTGGCGTCGTACGTCGCAGTTATCACACCAAAAAGATCGGACGGTAGTTCAATTCGAGGACTACTTGGACAGATAAAGAATGCCCTCCTCCTACCAAGAGCTCCAGCGAACAAGCCAAACTCAAGCAAGAGGTTGTCGCGCATCGCCGGTGATGTAACACCGCGCTTCACGATTTCATCATCAGGAGAGGCGACCAGCACAGCGAACGAGTAGCGCTTCAACTCCCTTTCTAACACCTCAAGGGGATACTGGTTGGGAAGAAAGAGCTGATGGGTCCACAGAGTTGGAGTCGTCTCCCTGTCCAGATGGGCAAAAACTGCCTCAGCAATAGCAAGGCCTTTGGTCGATGATCCGATGAACACACGAGGCTTTTCCATTGATCCCTCCTTCTCTGCCTAACAATGTTTATATGCTTTCCGTATAAGACTCCAGACCTCTCCGAGCGTCGGTATAATACCTCTCTGCCCGTATCATACCATGGCAACATACCTTCCCTGTCTCTGTGCGTCGTTGGAGTATCCCATCTTTGTTTCGCTCGGCCAAAGAGTATCACACCATGAGCCATCCGTCAACCCCAAACCTCGCTGTCAGCCGATGTAGTCTTAAGACTACATGACCGGAACAACCCTGAGAGGGGCACGATGAGCAAGACATTCGGCTGACCTCAGTCAAACCGCTTGCCTGCCCACGCTGTTAATCCCGCATTCTTATTTTGGATTTTGCATTGTCATTTTGCATTTTGATTTTTGCTTTCCCTCCATGTTCCGTATCCGCTCCACGCTATATGCTATCCCTTCAGATAATCAAGTAACCAGCATCCAGAATTGATCTCCGCGCCCTCCGCGAACTCTGCGATGAATTCCCCCTATTCGTTTTTTTGTTGACTTTTGTTCGAAAACCTGTTAAAATCAGCTCATATTTGCTGCTAAGCAAACATAAACTGCCAGCAGCTTGCCCCTACCAAATTGCGGGGCTTGCCCCATAGGGGGCGGAACGCTGAGCGGAGAACCGCACGTCTTTGTATCAGCAGATACACGCTCATGAACCATTATTTGTAAAATTAGGCGAAGTTTTGAATTTAGGTCATTTAAATTGTGATATTGTTTCGGATTTCGTGCTTCGTATTTCGAATTTCGCCAGTCTGGGCCCTCTACATCTGTCGAGAATCCTCTACAAATCGCCCCTTTTTACGCAAAACAAACCCAATTTCCGAAAGGCAAAAAATGAGCGCAAGTGTATATTGTATAAGAACGTATGAAGACAATTCCACTCCGCGGCTCCGGCAAAACAAACCCAATTCAAACCCAATTTCCTCAGAGGCTAAAATGAGCGCAACTGTCTGTCTTACAAGGAATTATGAGAATAAGCCCCGCCGGCTGCTTCCGCAAAACAAACCCAAAACAAACCCAATTTCTTCAGAGGCTAAAATGAGCGCAACTGTCTGTCTTACAAGGAATTATGAGAATAAGCCCCGCCGGCAGCCTTCGCAAAACAAACCCAAAACAAACCCAATTTTCCCAGAGACCAAAATGAACGCAAGCGTCTGTCCGACAGGGAATTACCAAAATCAGCCCCTCCGGGGGATAAATCCAATTTCAACCCCCACCTGCCACAATCCTTCGGGCCAGCCCCTTGACCGGATGAACCGAAAAGATCACTGGTGCGTCGAATGCTTTTTGAGCCATTGGGCGGCCCATTTCTTCGCTTGCCCAGCAGTCTTTAGGATGCCTTCGAGCTGGGCGATGTACATCTCTTCAGCTAACTGTCCGAGAGTGGGTCCGGGTACGGCGCCCAATCGAACCAAGTCATGCCCATTCAGTAGGGGCTTCGGTCGCAGCTCAATGTCGCCCAGCGCCTTTATTCTCTTGCGTAAAGCTATCAACGGCGCCAAGCCCTTCCTGCCGCCCCCTGCCGCCTTTTCAATCGCCCTTTGCAGCTCGTACAAATCCCAAAAATATGGCTCCGAGACAATAAGTCTCAATTCAGACAGTGACATCTTTGCATTGAGCAGCCTGCCTCGATTGCCGAGCAAGAATTTCACGTGTCTTGTCTGGGCTCTGCTGAGCTTGAGGAGCCGCCATTTCTGCCGTGCAAATTCCATCGTACAGCCGGCAAAAAGACCGGCCAACGCCAGAGCAAACCCGACGTTCTTTCGCAACTGGCCCAAGACGCCAATCGCGCATTTCGCCTGCTCGCCGGCAAAGCCGGGAAATATCGCTTCAGCCAACCGACTTTCGATGAGCAAAGCAGTCCCGGCTGAACGATTCGGATTGACCAAAATGCCTTCCAATTCAGTCGCTATGCGTTCGCCACTTATTCTGTTTATGTTTGCCGCGTTTTTGCGAATCGCCGAAAATGTGCCCGGCTCGATTACAAAGCCAAGCTGTGTAGAAAAACGTACTGCCCGCAGCATTCGCAGAAAGTCTTCACCAAACCGCTCTTCAGGCTTACCGATAGTTCGTATGATGTTTCTTTCGAGGTCAGACTGTCCGTCAACATAGTCGATTACTTTATGCTCAACAGGGTCATAGAACATCCCGTTAATGGTGAAGTCCCGCCGGCTTGCATCTTCGGCGGCGCTGGCAAATCTGACGGTAGCCGGGTGTCTGCCGTCGGCGTATCCCATTTCGGTTCGGAACGTGGCAACTTCGACCTGCTGACCTTCGGTCAAAACAATCACTACGCCGAACTTTGCGCCGACCTTCAACGTTCGTCTGAACATCTTCATTACATCTTGTGGGTGCGCTTCCGTGGCGACATCGTAGTCGCTGGCTGGCCTGCCCAGCAGCATGTCGCGAACGCATCCCCCAGCCAGCAAGGCCTCAAAGCCTTCACGCCGCAGCCGCTTGACCACTTTTATAGCCGCTTGCTTGTTGGTCATCTCTATATCTTCCGCAATATAGTCACAGCCATTGTGCCCCACCAGCGTCGTTCCAGTACTGCAAATTCCCCATACTTATCCAACAAGGATACCTGCACGTGTGTTCTGACAACGACAATTCCGTCATCAGCCGCTTGCTGCTCCAACAAAAGCATCAGTCTACCCAAACGCGAGTCAGCTTGTACATCAGTGGTTGTGACATACGGCGGGTCAATAAAAACAAGCCCGTACTTTTTCGCCTCGGCACCAACAGGAGCGCCAATCCTGAAGGCATTGGCCCGCATAACCTTCGAGCCCCTAACAAAGCCTGCCTTTTCGATATTCTTATTTAGAGTAACAATTATCTTTGAATCCTGCTCCACGAACATAACAAACTCAGCCCTCCTGCTGAGCGCTTCGAGACCCAGCGAGCCGACGCCACAGAACAAATCCGCCACTACCGCACCGCCCGGCAGGTCATACTTATACAGGACACTGAAAAGCGATTCCTTTACCCTGTCGGTAATCGGCCTGGAGTCGCGCGTCTTGGGGCTGAGTAATTTCATTCCTCGTTTCGTACCGGCTATAATCCTCATATCGGGACAATATACAAAACAGTGCCATTTTTTGCCACTCACTTTTCCACTGCACGATACCGCAATCGAAAGCTATACTATCACGCAAAAAAATCATTCAAGATAAACCTTGCAAGTTAACTGTGAGAGGCTATGATATAAAAACGAGGCAGCAATATCTACAACGGGGCAGATATGATGGGCAATATACTATTGGAAGAAGTCGAATACAAGGTCGAAGAGACCAATGTCGGCGTATGGCGCCGGTATGGTCATGCCGACGGTACAAGCTATCACGAATTCAAATCACACAAATCCATGTTCGGCTTACCGCTGGTCCACTACACACACGGCAAGAATCCGGAGACAGGCAGGCGCGTGTGGGCAAAGGGCGTGCTCGCCGTTGGATGCTTTGCCCGCGGCGTGATTCCGATCGGTATCATCTCCACTGGACTGATAGCGGTTGGCGTACTGGCATTCGGATTGATCGCCGTCGGCTTGTTCGCCATCGGCATCGCCTTGGGCTTTGGGCAGTTATCAACCGGCGTGGTGGCACTGGGGCAGATTGCAATTGGGGTCCTTTTCGGAGCCGGCCAGATAACGACCGGCTATGTCGCTATCGGTCAGGTTGCGCTCGGCAAATATGTGCTGGCACAAATCGGAGTCGGCAAGCACGTCTGGTGCATGGGACGGGCCGACGCCGAGGCAGTTGAATTCTTTAAGGCTCTGCCCGTTATCCGGTATTTCTTACCTTAACCGGCCAAGACATCGCAGCCTTTCCGTACCGTCGGTAATCCATAAGGAGACTCGTAAGCGATCGCGAGTTAAAAACGCATGGCTACGCAATTGGATGGGGAACACTTGCATTGATAAATGCGGGCCTCGCCCAAAGCAAGAAAAGAAGCGGCCTAAACTGGTTTCTCATATCCTTGCTCATTGGCCCCATTGCCACGTTCATACTGGTCGCTTTTTGCGAAAGATCATAATCTACATACTCAGCCTCACCGGTTCTCACTACTTTGTCCAGTAGTCAACCACAAGGACCTTATCCAGATGCGGACTCAAGATCGAAATAAGGTCCTTGTGCGCACTGTGTGGCAGGTACGCCGCCCGATCGGCTTCGCTGAGAAACGTCACAACGAAGCAGTGAGTAAACCCTTCCGAGCGACTCTCGACACTCACATCGGTGCCCCACTCAAAATCATATATCGCATCAACCTTGCCCGGCAAAGCACAGAAGGCACCCTCAATCTTTCGTATCTGCTCCGCTGGGGTACCGTCTTTGAACTTGAACAGCACCACGTGACGCAATACCTGCACCGGTTCCTTGCATGTGCGCCCTTCGTCGGTGATACTTTCAGTCTTATGAACAGCCACACACCCAGCCAGAAGAATCCCCCCAATAGCCAAATACAAAATATTCCTGGTCATCCTTGCTTGCCTCCAAAGTCCTTGACTCTTATTTGATTCTATATTCATACGGAACGGCAAATTCTATCAGTGTGCTCAATCACAGTCCAGCCAAAAAATCCCAGGGCTATTAATCCACTAACGGTAACACAAGGGACAGTCCATCACAGCCGTTATGCTCTGCGGCATGACAGAGAGTATCACATCACAGTAGCAATTCGCTGATGTCTATGGCACACTGTCGAAACTTGTCGGCCGGCAGCGTCACAGTCTGCCACTTGGGGCTACGGCGCCTCATGAAGCGACGATAATCATCCAGCCTGACACACAAGAAGACGTATCTATTGGCCTTAAAGTCGAAGACATCCCTGCCGTCAAAATCAACGTCGATGTTCTCTACGTCGTACGCAAAGACAAAGATAGCCTGGTGGCCTGCGCCAAAGATTTCCTGCCATTTTGCAAGGCCATCAACATCCTCTGCGGTCACCCAGCATTCAAGGCCGGTTAATTCAGCAAAGCTGGTCCCCTTGAACTTTCTGCCCTTTACCTCTGTGATCGTCACCTGCCCACTGCTCGGGTACAACAGAAAATCGAAGCTCTTGACTTTGCATCGTGCAAAGGCTGCCTTTTTGTGCTCGTCAACAACAACGTACTCGATTCGATTGTCAATCAACCAATTCTCAAACGCCCGCTCATAATGGTTGGGGGAAAAATTCTTCATATCGGCCCACGCCGGCACTTTGTTCACAAGCTTATCCGAGCACTGGCTTGCGGCGGATCAATATCCAGGCATTCGGGCAGGGATTACAACATCATTTATCAGGCCTGAATAGCAGCGGAATAAATTCATGAAGGTAGCGTCGCCAGAGTCGCCACTCATGGGCGCCGTCGGTAATATGCGCCACATGCTTGACTTGCTCGGCCTTCAGCCGTTCAATGAACTGTTGATTCGTCTGGAACAGAAAATCCTTGTTGCCACAGCCGATCCACAGCAACTCGAGTTTGTCATTTATCGATTTCGGCTCGGCCAGCAAATTGTCGAGCTTTTGGCCTCGCGGCACAGCCGAGCTAAAAGCTCCTATCCACCCAAAAAGCTCAAGGTTGCCGAGGCCCACCGTCAGTGCCTGGCCGCCGCCCATCGACAGACCGGCTACGGCCCGGTCTTTTCGGTCAGCGCTGGCGCGATAGTGCTTCCGCACATAGCCGATGACATCTTCAATCAGGTCCCTCTCAAACGCCTCGTACCTTCCTACGCTTCGCATTTCCGGAGGGGACGACGGCGTATGACCATAAGGCATCACAATGATCAGCGGCTTAGCTTTGTTATTCGCGAGCAGATTATCTGCAATCACGTTCGCTCGCCCAACCACGGTCCATGCATCCGCGCAGTCGCCAAATCCGTGAAACAGGTAAAGCACAGGGTACTTGGCTTCTGGGTTCGTCTCATAGCCGGGTGGCGTATATACGTGCAGGGCCCGTGTAACGCCGAGTGATTTTGACTCGTACCTGTGCGCGTGCATTGTGCCGTGAGGGACCTGCTGTTCTTCGTAGAACATCGGCTCATCGCCGGGGACTGAGACGAGATTCTTTGCGCTTCCAAGCCAGACCTTCAGCCACGAATTGGAGGGATCCACTATATGCAGGCCATCCACGATAAAATCGTACTCGTATATGTCCGGTTCGGCAGGCCGCAGCGTTACATTCCATACGCCGTCATCGTCCTTTTTCATGGCCTGACCGCCCTGCGCGAACTGTACGCTAACCTCGACGCGTTTGGCCTGAGGCGCCTTCAGGCGGAAAGTCACTCTGCCGTCAGGATGAACCTCGGGCGATAGGACGGCGCGCCTTAGCCCTGCCGCGTCAATGCGCAAAGCTGTGAAAGCCAACATCGCCAGTATCAGAACCATGGGATAGGATGTGCGTCTACTCATTAGTCGACCTCCCTTACTCCAGACTGCACACAACACACTATCGATAGCGACGACTACCAGCCTGTTAGCCAGGTTGACGACCCAACCGAGACCAGAACTCATCATAGTCAACAAGTTCCTGCTCACCGGTGGCCATATTCTTAACTACGAGTTGGTCATTTTCTATCTCGGAGCCGACGATTATGCACTTTTTCGCATTTTGAGTTGAAGCTTCCTTTAACTGTTTCGCGAGCCCCGACAGAGGCTTGTAGCTGAAATTAGCCGAAAAATTCCTGCGTCGTAATTCCGCTGTTATTTCATAAACCCTTTTACTAAAGACGCGATCCGCAAGAGCAACGAAATATTCTAATTCCCTTTTGGAGACTTTCTTGTCAAACAAGCCTTTTTCCCTAAGCAGGATTTCCAGTACGCAATCGCCCATACCCATCCCAGTCGCAGGTATCAGCGGACCACCGAAATCCCTTAATAAGTTGTCGAACCTGCCGCCGCCACAAATGGCCCGAAGATTATCGGTGACATCATGGACCTCGAACACAATTCCAGTGTAATAAGCCAAGCCGCGAACGATGGTCGGATCAAATACACAAAAATCGCCCACGCCCATAAACGACAGGTTAGTGAATAGGATCTTTATTTCGTTATAAGCATAGAATTCCTCATCCGGCAGCTTGATGAAGTCATCCAATTCAGGTATGGAAGTGAGAGACATAAATTCTAGGATTTTCCTGATTTTATCTTTATCTGGGATTTGCTCATCGAGCATTTGGCTGAACGTATCCGGCGGTACTCTGGATTTCTTATCGAGTACGGCGAAAATCGGCTCTAATCTTTCTTTTGGGATGCCCAAGCTTTTTAGAAAAGCTGCCAGTAACTTCCTGCTAGATATCTTGACTTTGATATCTTCTCTACTCAAGCCCACCTCACGAAGGTAATCGATCGTAGCAAATATCACCTCGGCATCAGCCAGGACATCATCTACGCCGATGATGTCGATGTTCCACTGGAAGAATTCGCGGAGCCGGCCTTTCTGGGGCCGCTCGGCCCGGAATAATCTGGGAACCGAGAACCACTTTATAGGTTTGGGCAGAGAATTGATTCGCTGGTTTACCATCCGAGCCAAAGTAGGGGTAATTTCCGGCCTTAGTGCCAGTTCTCTGCCGCCTCTATCTTTTAGCGAGAAGAGCTGCTCGACGATTTCGTCGCCGCTTTTAATCTGAAACATTTTCAAATACTCAAATATCGGCCCATCATATTCCTCGAAGCCGTTGCGCAGCGACACCTTCTTCCAGCCGTCAATTATCCAGTTCCGCACGGCCATTTCCGGCGGATAAAAATCCCTTGTTCCTTTCACCGGCGGTATTTTCATCTGTTTTTCTTCTTGCGCTTCTTTCTCTTAGCCTGCCGCTCTTCGGCGACGCTATTGTCGAACTTTATCTTTATGTATTCTTCCATCTGCTTGTCACTCGTGAAGTGCAGCTCGTAGTCATACTCACCTTCGACTAAATCGCAATCCGCGTGACGGTACTGTCTGCAGATTCTCGGCCTCTTATCGTAGATCCTACAGTGATAGTCCTTTTCCGACAGGTGCCGGCACTTGTTCCTTATATTAATATACCAATCGCCGTCCTCCACGAACACGGTTATATCCTTGTGGCACAGAAACCACTTTATGTCGTCGTAGTCTCCTTTATCTTCCGGCGTATCAATCGGCAGCGCAAAATACCTGCAACACAGCCCGGTACACCGCTCACACTGACCTTTTTTTGCCATCACTGCAGACCCCAACACAACAAACACCGTGCGTCATGCATCAAAGGCTATACACTATAAGCAATTGGCCACCCATCGTCAAGAAATGTAGAATTCTTGCTCGCTGCTTTTGCGAATATATGCCGTTAGGCAGTTTTTCCTTTACCTTTGCAAAGCGAAAGAATAGTCTAAGCGTCAGTAATACGGGAACCATAATCCTCGCAATAGCAACACTTTTTGGGGATTCTGTGATGTGGAACAGGTTGTTACTTCTGTTGCTGGCCTTGTGCTTGACATTGACGGCAGGATGCAGGACCTTCAACAAAGAAATAACAAATAAAATGTACCAGAAAAAACCTAAACGTCTTGAGAGCCACAGCTCTGGTGGCACGAAATACACGTTGACAGATTCTCAAATGCGGGAAATCGACTTTGCCGGTTCTATCCGCATCGAGGACGTCAACGTCTCTTATCAGCGAGGTTTGGATGCTCAGGCCGATTGTATAGCAAACAGAACCAGCGAACTGCTCAGCAAGGTCGAAAAGAGAACGGCGGTGCAAATATGTTTCGAGCCCGTGATATATCTGCTTCGCCTTGACGAGATCCCAAGGAACTTCAACATAAGTGTGGTCTCCGACGTCAATGAGTTTGGCCTGCCATTGTTTGTAGGAGCTGGTAACGAATCCTGCGAGACCATCATTTCCACAAATTTCAGTTATCCAACCTTATTGACCCATGAACTGGTGGAATGTTCTCTTATATTTCCCAAGGAGGGCGGCCGTGTGCTGACAGATCTCAGATGGAAATGGTTCATATTCAGCGGTATCTATCGAAACTACACCCGCTGGTTTCGCGAGGGTCTTGGCAATTACGCTGGGTATCTCGCCTACGATATGATGTCAGAAGACGCGAACTTCGCTGCAAGTCAGATTCCTCCAGCGCGTATCCCGTTCATATTCGGACGCCCTTTTTCGTCGCTAAGCAGGGTCGGCACAAAGCTGTTTTCGTGGCATCAGTACTCCAGCAACAAGCTGGATCACGATTATTATAACGCTGCGCTCGGATTATTTTTGCTCATCGCGAACCAGTTCGGCGAGGAATCTATTAGAGAGGTCATGGGCGAAATCAGAAACCGAGACCATCTGGATGGGGTTGATTTGGTCAAACTAACAAACCAGACATTAGGTACTGATATTAGAGAACTGGTAGAGAATTTTCAGTTTCGGCAAACGGGTTTGACGATGAAGCCGTTGACACCTGCCACCACACTAAATGAAGGCCTTGACGTAACAAAGGGCCTTTTCGTAACAGCCGTTGAGCCGAACAGTCCCGCTGATGATGCAGGGATTAAGAGGACAGATGTAATTCTCAAAATCAGCGACAGACCTGTTAAGAGCTATCTGGATTTTGAGCTGGCGATCTTCGAGCGCATGCAGCAGCAAAACATTAAAGCACTTATTTGGAGACAAGAGCAGGGCCAAATAATGGCAGAGCTGCTATTGACGAACGAAAATTAGTCGCAGATTTCCGGCTGTCGACATTTCAAAGTGCTGGTTTGCAGCGGTTCCAGGAAGCTGTAAAATATGCAGCCCTGCCCGGCATGGTCCAGAGCACCCCTCTGCCGGGGCGGCTGGCCACGGCTGGCGCAATTAGCAACTCATACTTTCGGTTTGACGCCCACGCAAGTTTTGGGCTATTGTGTAGTCGCCCAACTAAACGATAGCGTATCGAAGAAACGTTGCCGTCTGAGACATTATGAATTTGCTGACCTGAAAGGAGCTTAACCATGCGTAAATTGCACTTCATTATGACCGTCACGCTATCACTTTTCTGTCAGGAAGCGTTCTGTCAGAGAACCCCCACGGGCAATCCAAAGGATTTCAAGGTGAAGACATGTCTGCACTCTGTCAGCTATGCTGGTGTTTGGCGGGGACAGGCCAGATTGACCGTCGATGAGTTTCTGGCCAAAGCAAAGGACCTCGGATTCGATGGTGTGATGCTGGTGGCCAAACGTCCGCACGTCAGCCCTTTGGATTACGATGCAGCGGCGCGCAAGGCTCTGCGGCGCAGAATAGAAGGTCTTGGGCTCGAATTGGTCTGCCTGGCGGGGTATACGGATTTTACAGCCGGCGTAGATAAACCTGGAGTCCCAAACGTGGAAATTCAAGCTTGTTACGTAGGAGAAGTGGCCAAATTGGCCCGCGACTTAGGAACCGACATGGTACGCATATTCACAGGGTACCATCGCCCAGATGTGCCGTTCGACAAACAATATGCCATGGTGGTGCAGGGTCTAAAGCTGGCCGGGCAAAAAGCTGCCGAGCACGGTGTCACCCTGGCCGTGCAGAATCACCACGACATTGCAGTTCACCACGATACAATGTACTGGCTTCTCAAAGAAGTAAACTTGCCAAATGTCAAGGCTGCTTTCGATGCCTGGGCTCCGACCTTACAAGGCTTGAGCACCGAACAGATTAGAGCAGCTATCCTAAAGATGAAGCCGTTTATCGTTCATACAACGGCTGCCGATTACGTGCGTCTGCCGCAATATCGCCTTGAACATGGCCTGACGAATTATTTGGCCAGTGACACGTTGGTCCGAGCAGTCCCTGTGGGGGAGGGCATCGTCGATTACGAGACTTTCTTTAGCACGCTCAAGGAAATCGGCTATCAGGGATACATTGCCTACGAGATGTGCGAGGTCCTCGAAGGCGGAGGAGATATCGAGAATCTTGATAAGACAGCGAAGAAATTCCTGGCGTATATGAAGAAGCTGTCTTGAGGGAATTCCAGGCCCGATTTCTGCTGGTGACTATCGCGGGTCCAGCTAACGCCGCCGGGTCGTACGAGATTAGCTGGTACACGATTGACAGTGGCGGTCGGACGAGCAGTGGCGGGCTGTACGTTCTTACCGGCACCGTCGGCTGGCCCAAGCCTACTGTTGCGAACCAGCCCTGAATCTGCTCGTTCGTGTTCTATGTCACGAGTCAAGGTCCGGGATTACCCGCGGCCTCTCAAAAAGACCTCTCTGCATCGGTGATCATAACAAAGCAGCAAAAACGGCCAAACAGGCCGACTACCGAGGGGTAAATCGCGATTTCTGGCCCAAAATCGACCCCTGCAGCCCTTTTATGCGCATGTTGCTTTTTTCAGATTTTTTTTTCAAAATCCCGTAGTTTCCACGTATTGACAGTTTGTCAGCCCGTGGTAGATTTATACGTGAACTCAATAGCCTGGAGAAGTGGTGAGGGAGCTCGCCTTTATTTTCCACAAAGCTCCCACGACACAGATTTTGGCCGAGCAGATACTGGCTTCGTCACTGGTTAAACGCAGCCGCAAGTCTGCAAAAGAGGCAGGAGAATGCCAGAGCAGGTCGTTATCTTGGGAAGAAGTTGTCTATTCTGATAGAACTGTGAGCTGACAAACTCAAGGAGTGGGGCAAGGAAAGTCAGCGGTCATTTCAGGCCTTACTGTCCCCAAAGGCCATATCGAGCAGTCGCTGACGAGAGCAAAGGATCGCGGTGGCCGTTCTTATGGAAAAGAGCGGTGAAAAAAAACGGAGTGAGCACTCCCGCCGGGCAAGTGCTCTGTGGGTGCACCGTGAAGGGCTAAGCCTTAGTCGCGGCTGCTCTGTTTATTCTCAGTCTCTCGCCTCTGAAACCCCGATTCCAAAGAGAGCACCACACCTCCGCTGGCAGCAGTAACGGACATTCAGGCGGCACAGCAATCTGCAACTCTTTCGCCGAAAGGAGGTGATGCCGTTATGCGCTGAAACCAACAACATTTTGGCGGCAATCTGATTGTCTTAAAGAACGACGTTATTGACAGGAGTGTTCTCGGACACGACGATTCAGAACACCCGGCAACCCGGGGGGATGGGTATTGTTCATATCGTCTTGCGAAGGAACCGCTACGAGAAAGGAAGGCGTAGAAATGAGAACTTTTGCACGCGCTTCAGTAATAATGACCGTTTTGTTCACGTCGGTAGGAGAATCGGACTCTGCGATTATTTATCAAACGGATTTCGCGGGTGGGCTTCCCGCCGGCTGGTCCATCGTGGATGGATACTCTGACAGCAAGACATGGACATCGGCTAACCCCGGAGAGCGATCAAATGCTAATTGGAACGGTACTTTCATGATCATTGACAGTGACTGGGCTGGCTCCGTGGATATGGATGAAGAGTTAGTCACACAAAGTTTTGACTTTTCCAAGTACGCAAATGTGACGCTGAAGTTCAAGCATTACTTCAATCAGTGGGACAGTGAAATTTGCGACGTGGACGTGCGTGTGAGCGGGAATCCCTGGCAAAACATAGCGAGTTATCAGGGGTACGACGCTTCGGGCCCGGTGGAATTGGATCTATCGTCAATTGCAGCTGGGCAACCAGATGTGCAGATACGTTGGCACTATTACAACGCTCGCTACGAATACTACTGGGGGATTGACGACGTCGAAATTCATGGTGAAATCCGGAGCAGTGATGGCGTGGTTACTTACCATGCCGTAATCTGCGGCATATCTGACTATCCGGGCACAGAGAACGACTTAGATTACGGTGACGATGATGTGGAGGATGTCCGTGCGCTACTACTGGGATCATGCAATTGGCAAAGCAGAAACATAACGGTGCTCGTCGATAGCGCCGCGACCAAAAGTGCGATACAAACCGCTATTGAGAACATGGGTTCGGCCGCAGACGCGAATGATGTGTGTTTGTTCTTGTTCTCCGGACACGGAACGACCGATCTGGACGAGTATCCCTACGACGAGCTTGACTGGTACGATGAATACTTGGTTCCTTACGACGGGATTATCTACGATTGGTGGTCGGACACGTATGATATTGACTATGACAACTGCATTCGTGACGATGAGCTGGGCGATTGGATGGCTGACCTACCCACAAATAAGTACATTGTATTCCTGGATGCCTGCCACTCAGGCGAGGATCCATATCCCTTAGGTGGATTTATCAAGAAAAATATAAGAAAAGTAAAGGGTATAGGTGATATCGTGCCGATGAAAGGGGATGGCTTTGCGGCTGACCTAAGAGCGAGGATGAGAACTAAAGACCTTGATGATAATGGGTGCGGTGTAGTCGTCGCTTCATGCGAGGCCCATGAAGTATCTGTGGCTTTGCCTCATCTAGAGAATGGCCTATTCACTTATTATCTGGCACAGGGAATGGCAGGCTCAGCAGATACTAATGGTGATGGATGGATTTCGGGCGAAGAATGTTACGATTATGTTAAGCCCAGAGCAGAATATTTCACTTCTGACCCTGTACAGTTTGATTCGGTGCAGCATGCCAAGATGTACGACGGCCATTCTGGTGAGCTGAATTTCCTGCAGTTGCCGGATAGAGTCCAACTTCTCGATGATTTTGAGACCGGGGATTTTAGCTCTGTTCCATGGAACCACGTCGGCGACGGTTATTGGACCATTGCTTCCAACGAAAAACACTCAGGAAGCTATAGTGCCAGGGCAGGTGCTATTGCCAATAGCGAGAGTTCCACACTGCAGGCAACCTTGGATTTCACCAATGATGGGTATATCTCATTCTGGCGCAACGTATCCTGTGAGCATTACTTTGACGTTTTGCAGTTCTACGTTGATGGGATACTGATGGGAGTCTGGTCCGGCGACGGAGATTTGGAGGGGGAGGACTGGGCCGAGGTAGGTTTTCCAGTCTTTGCGGGACGGCGGACCCTAAAATGGACCTATTCGAAGGGCTACAGCGATTCCAGTGGTTGGGATATGGCCTGGATTGACGATATAGAGTTCCACGTGGTGTGCTCAGATTGCTTCCCGTTGAGCGACCCCAACTACCCAGACTGGCTACTTCTGGGCCGACCAACTTGCTGGTGCGCACCGTATCAGTGCGATGGAGATGCTGATGGCGCTACGCAGGGCTTCCAGAAATATCGTGTCATGAGCAACGATTTGAACATCGTTTCAGCTAACTGGAAG
>Ga0209427_10001338_pt1 | contig 28235 bp, 23 predicted proteins | sample DeeMarSWOR136_30_FD_187465 | JGI IMG/M metagenome (GOLD analysis project Ga0209427, IMG submission 187465) | Marine sediment microbial communities from White Oak River estuary, North Carolina - WOR-1-36_30 (SPAdes) (version 2) | ecosystem: Environmental > Aquatic > Marine > Intertidal zone >...
CTATAAGATGCATTAACATCAAAAGGATCTCCCTGACTTCCTGTAGTATTATACCATGGATCTGTTCCAGATATAAAATTTCCATTTTGAAGCCACTCCTCTGTGAATTCGTCATAAAAAGTACCATGGCTCTTAAAATCTCTTTCTTGGTAAAATATTCTTTTTCTTTGTTTTCCATTTTCTTTTCTTACCTTTTTTTTCTTGCACTTTTTTAAGAAACATTTGAATATAGATTTTTTCCTTTAATAGTTGATTTGATTCTTGTCAAAACTCGCCATATTTACATATCCCATTTTCTCTAGCTCTCTCAAGAGTGTAGCCGTCAGTGATACCTCCAGCAATGTCTGTCGGACCATCTGTGCCATCGGTTCCAGCACTTAAAACGACAACTTTTTCCATGCCCTGAATATCCATTGCCGCAGCCAGCACAAACTCCTGATTTCTACCGCCGAGACCGTCTCCACGAATGGTTACCGTTGTTTCTCCGCCAGATATGATACAGGCAGGTATATTAATTGGATTACCCGTTTTGTTCACTTCTTTAGCGATTGCTGCGTGAACTCGTGCCACATCTTTGGTTTCACCTTCAACAAAGGTTGATAAAATCAGTGTATTAAATCCCAATTTTTGAGCGTAATCTCTTGCAGCAACCACTGCCTCCCAGTTGCTTCCGACGATATTATTGTAAGTTTTTGAGAATGCTGGGTCGCCAACTTTTGGTGTGTCTGAAATAAATTTATCAACACCAGATTTCAGGTGTTGTTCCACTGCTGGCGGAATTTTTCCCAGCAATTCATATTTTGTGAGAATTGCCCAGCAATCTTCAAACGTTGTTTGATCGGGTGCGGCTGGACCAGAGGCGATACTGTCAAGTGGATCACCAATTACATCTGAGAGAATAAGGGTAACTAACGTTGCTGGTTGTGTAATTCTCGCCAACTGTCCGCCTTTGACCTGTGAAATATGCTTTCTAATCGCATTAATTTCTTTAATATCTGCACCACACGCCAATAATAATTTGGTTGTTTCTTGCTTTTCAGCTAATGTAATACCTTCACAGGGCAAAGGCAAAATAGCCGATCCTCCACCAGAAATAACACAAATAACCAAATCTTTTTCATCCCGATGATTAAGAAATTCTACCATTTCCTTTGCGCCTTTCATGCCGGCATCATCAGGCACAGGATGCCCAGCTTCATTGATTTTTATTTTTGATGATAATTTATCCAGGTGCCCATACTTCACGCTAATAATGCCACCATTGAGCTCCTCTCCTAAAACTTCTTCCACACCCTTTGCCATTGCAGCAGCAGCTTTTCCAAAGCCGATTAAGTATACACGATTAAAAGAACTTAGATTAAAATGAGCATCATGAATCCTTAATAAATTATCCTCTTTTCTTAAATATCGTCTAACGGCCAATACTGGATCTACTGCTTTTAACGAGGCATTAAAAATATCTAATGCTTGTTTACGCATTGTTTCTAATAAGTTTGCTTTCATCGAAAAATCCCTTCTTTATTAGAATTCTGACATGTTTTAATGCTATAATGTAATCAATGTCATTAACTTAAGTCTTATTTTTATGACATTGACAATATAATAATTTATCAAATAAAAATAAAGAGTTTTCTTATATTAATCAAGAAGATTTTCGGTGAAAAGGTAGGAGATCGTTTTATAAAAATCTTCGCTTTTCTATTTCACTTTTTTAGAATTTATTAGTTTCTATTAAATTCTTGTAAAACGAGCAAAAATATTTTAACCGCTATTTGTGCTGATTTAAATGAATTGTGTTTTAATGAGACAACATTAAGAAAATTATAAGATTTAGGGGAACTCACCGTTTAATGTCTTTCTGGTTCTCCTCGGCGAATCGATTTATACCTGAATTTCTAAATAAAAATTCAGGAAATCTCAAGCTCCAAATAATAAATGCGCCAGAGGAGGCATCTCCACCTTTTGGTACTTGACCATTTTGATTTATTTGTAGTTTGATGCTTGAATAGTATGATCTTCAATTATGAATTTTAGGTTAAAGCAAAAATCGATCGATGGAAGATTCTGGCTTGATTGAATTAGGTTTATTGAATTTTTGTCTAAAAAATTGTTATTTGACGAGGAGTTGAATTTTATAGGAATTATTTAGAAGTATAAAAATATTATTTGATAATGCTTCGGCACTTGAAAATGCCGAAGCATTAGGATTCAGGAGGTCTTAAAGAGAGATTCCAGATGCCTCACGCGACAGGGCATCCCACCATTCTGAAACTCGCAATCATCCCAGTAAAAACATTTAACCGAACAGATCACATTGCTTTCGTTTTGACCATGGGATGGATATTCTCCTGATTGTGATTGAACTCTATGTCTCATTTGCCAGTTTTTTAAGTAGGATTGGATTCGACTCTTTTTGAGCAATTTAATTGTTATAAGCTGAGCAATGCTCCGTGACGCTGGGGAGGAAGGATTATGAAGGATAAACGGTCTCAAATTTTTTACTGATTGGCGCATATTTTCATCAAATTCGATATACCCTGTATAATCGATATCAATTGAGAGCAAATCTGCAGCCGCTGTTTTAATTGACATCCCTTCTTTTATTTCATCCGGCTCCATGACCATATTTAAAATCAATCGGGGGCGAAAACTGCTTAGCTCTTCTTCAATTCTTTGAGCAATTTCTGAACTTGTTTTATAAGCATTTTCAAGCAGTTCAGTAAATGGGACATTCAACTGGGTCAAATTGCTAAAACCCTCTATTTTTAAAATGGACATTACTTGAGGATCATTTTTGAACGCCTGTTGTAACTTGCGAATTAAACATAATTTAATAAAATCAAACGCCTCTTGAATGGCAGTCGGCTCGGGGGTTGTTATCACAATTCCTTCATCCACTGCCAGAAAAAAGTCGATTACATTATATGAAGTTCCTGCAGCTAAATCCATGATAATATAATCGGCATTCAAATTTTTTAAGTCTCGAATGAGTTTTTGCTTCTGGCTATATTTAGGATTTGCCATACCCAAAGTGCCACAAGCGCCGCTTATTAATTTCAAATTGTCGATTGGAGAGTCCAAAACAATGTCCTCAAGGCTCTCTCTCTCCATCGTGTAATAATCAAGAAAAGTATATTTTGGCTCGAGAAATCCCATGCATGTGTGTAAATTTGCTCCGCCAAAATCAGCATCGATTAAAATTACCTGTTTTCCCAGCGCTGCTAATCCCACACCGAGAGAAGCAGTAATAATTGTTTTACCGACTCCTCCTTTTCCCCCTCCAATTGCCATTATTTTTCGTTCGCATTCTTCAAAAGCATCAGCATTAAATAAATTTTTCACCTGTTCAAATTGCTCTGCTTTTAACCAATCCTCTTCTTCGTCAGACCATACGTAATCATTCAGAGAAAAATTTCCTTTTCTGACTAATGTTCGTAATTCAGTGCTCGTTAACGGTCCATATTGTTTCTCATTGACACGCACCAGCAAGTTGCTTTTCATAAACAAAACCTCTCAATTATTTGATTTAATATAAATTAGCCGGTCAATTCAAATTTGTGATTCTCTCAACAAGATACAGAGCAACAATTATTCCTATCGTTCAAAAACTCGAAGTTATGTCATTAATTTAATGATCTAAAATCAAAAAGGTAAAGGTACTAGGGATGATCATTAAAGAAGGTTTTGACTTTTTCCAAAACTAAATTTAACGGACCTGTTGTTACATTTACCTCGGGAAGAGAATGAATAAAAATCTTACCGTAAAATTTTTCAATTATTCTTTTATCAAAAACGAATACTGATCCCCGGTCTGTCTTTTTACGAATTAATCTACCAAAACCCTGTTTAAATTTTATAACAGCCTGGGGAACTGAATATTCCATAAAGGCATTGCCACCGCGACGTTCTATTGCCTCGACTCTTGCCTCAACAATCGGTTCTGAAGGAACTTTGAATGGAAGTTTAGTAATGATGACCGATTCTAATGCATCGCCCTCAACATCAACTCCCTGCCAGAAGCTATCCGTACCAAAGAGCACCGATGTTTTATCCCGCTTAAACTCCTCTAATAGTTGATGTCGGTTTTGCTGTCCTTGTTTCAGGGAAACGATACCCATTTTTAGTAAGCGGGGTTGTAGTTCATTAAAAACTTTATTTAATAAACCGTATGAAGTGAATAATACAAATGCCCTGCCTCCTGAAATCTCTAATGCTTCAAAAATAGCATCTGGCAGTTTGAGAGAAAATTGTGTCGAATCGGGAGCCGGTACATCGAGAGGGATACCAACTATTACCTGCTTTTTATAATCAAAAGAGGCCGGAATTTTTGCCGTTATCAATCTTGCCTTTTCAACCAAATTCAATCCTACCTGTTTTATTAGATAGCCAAATTCACCGAATCCTCTTTGACCTGAAATTGTCATTGTCGCGGAGGTCATAATTATTGTTTTAAAATTTTCATAGACAAATTCATTCATTCTTTCAGTGATATCCAGGGGGGCAATTTTCAGCCTGACGATTGGTTTTGTAGTTGTTCTTTTCTGGACTTCAATCCAGCGGACGTTAGCCTGATCATTTTTTAAAATTATCTGCTCGATCACATCAATAATCGCTTTTATTCGATTTCTTTGAGTGTGAAGATCAACCAGAGTATAAAGAATTTCCTTCTTCAATTTAATATTAACAGTCTCTACCTTTTCAATTATCAAACTTAATCCAAAATTAAATCTGCTGAGCAATTGAATAAAATTTTTAATTTGCGGTATAATAGCATTCTTCCATTGAGGTTCCTTCCGAATTCTCTCATTAATCCTGATTGCTACTTCATTTTGATACCCCTTATCATAGGCTAAAATAATTTCTGAAACTTGCGCCATTACATCATCGCTGAATTGAATGATAGCATCACATCGTGGAATAAGCTCATTTTCAACCTGAGTAATGATTTCATCAAATTCTTTTATTCGATATTGTTTTGTTTCAATTTTTAATTGACGAACAAGGGTATTCAGATATCCAATTCGTTTATCCCCGGCTTGATTGTGCATACGTCGTATGATTCTTGCGATACCAGTTCGTGTAATACCTGATCCGAAGTAATCCGTTGCAATATCTTCAATATTATGTGCCTCATCAAAAATGATATGGTGATACTTTGGTAGTACTGCCACCTCAACTCCAATTGCTCGTACAGCAAGATCAGAAAATAAAAGATGATGATTTACAACTAAAATTTGTGCTTGAACAGCACTTCGTCGTGCTTTTGTAATGAAACATTCTTTAAAGAACTCACACTTCGAGTGTAGGCAGCTATCACTTTCTGAACAAACATTTTCCCAAACAGTACTATTGGGAATAAAATTAAGGTCAGCTTTACTTCCATCCTTAGTTATTTTTACCCAATTTATAATAAGCTTCATCTCTTCTTTATATTCATCTTCAAAAAGTGTCTCCTGACCTGTTATAAAACCTTGCAACTTTCTCAGACAAATATAATTTCCACGTCCTTTTACTAATACCGAATTAAAATTAATTCCCAATGCTTTTTTCAAGAATGGAATATCCTTTTTCACCAACTGCTCCTGGAGGTTAATTGTATTGGTAGAAACAACACATCTTTCATTATTCTGGGTAGCCCAGTAAATTGCAGGAATCAGGTAAGCCAAAGATTTTCCCACCCCGGTACCTGCCTCCACTACTGCAATCTTTTGATCATTGAAGGCGTGTGCCACCCTGCTAATCATTTCCAGTTGCTGTGGTCTGTGTTCATACCCTTTTAGCTTTTCCGAAACAGCCCCCCCAGGCGATAATGTTTTGACAATTTTTTCAACATCAATTTGTACTTTGTCATGTTTAGAAAAAGGTTCGACAACGACGTAAATATCATCAACTTCGTTATTTACGATGTAACTGGCGACACCAAAATTAGATAAATCATGAGCAATAGCAATGTCATTTTGAGAGGGGGATAAAAATCCTGAAGGGTGGTTATGAATTACCACATCACAACGGGATGCATGCTCTTTTACTAATGGCACGGACAACTCATTTCCCCTGGCGACAACTGTTACTTTTTCAATAATGAGATTTTCATTTGTCTTTCCTACAAAAAAGACTTCATTTTCACGGGCGAGTTGAATTTCCTGACGTATTTTTTCGATTGCTTGTGGAGATATGTAATCTAATATTTTCATTAAAACAACGATATTTGTGATGATGCTTCCAATAGATCAGCTTTAAAGCCCTCTCTTCTTAAATAATGGATAAAACTTTCAATTCCATGAGTAATAAAAATTTTGGTAGGTTGAACCTGATGGACATACGCTATAAGTTGATTAAAATCAGCATGGTCACTAAAAGCTAAAGCCTCGTCCGCTCCATAATGATATTTCGCTTCTGGATTTATCGCCCAGCCAGTCAAAATTAATTTCCTTGTTTTCCATAGGTTGGATACCAAATGACTTCGAGCAAGATACGGGGGAATTAGTAACACCCGTTCTCTCATATCTTCGCCTCGATAAATCTGGTAGTTTTTAAATACAACGCCATATTGCCCATAAATCCTTACAATTGGTTCGATAGAAGCATGAATACTTACCTGGTAGTCTAAATCACCTAAAATTTTCAACACTTCCTGAGCCTTTCCGGTTGCATAGCCCATCACGACAGGGACAATTCCACTATGGAAACATTTATCAATAAACTTAACAAGCTTTTCAATAACCTGCCAGCGTTGTGGAAAAACATATTGGGGAGCGCCAAATGTGCTTTCCATGATCAAAATATCTGCCCGGCGAACCAGAAGCGGTTCTGCCGTCTCACTATTGCCTGGTTTAAAATCACCAGTATAGACCAGTTTCAATCCATTTCTTTCAATCAAAATCTGCGCCGAGCCCAAAATATGTCCCGACGGAATTAGCTCAATGGCCAGACTTTCAACTTCATATTTCTCATGATATTCCAAAGGGATGGCATTAATTTTTTTATTTTGGCTTTTTACAAGACTGATCGTTGGAGGGGTTGCAATTATCTTGTCATGTCTTCTCACATGATCGGAATGGGCATGAGAGATAAAAGAAAGGGTGGTTTTCTTTCTGGCATCCAGGTAAAATTCTGTTCCTGATATTCTAATTCCTCTATCATCAACATCAAACATAGCAACTATTTCTCTGTTAGTAAATCGATTATTATTTGATAGATTTCCTTGCGGTTGTTCTGATTTAATTTAAGAAGAATAACATCAGGCCGGGCTTTGACTTCTTTAACAAACGGTAACTCAGCAAGCGTAATTGTCCCAATGACTGGTTTTGTTGAATTTAAAGCTTTCAAAACAGCTTGCTTAAATAACGAAGAAAGCAATTCCATCTTCCCAATTTCATCGATTATGATTAATTCAGAATCTTTAACTACCGTTTCGATACTGGGCACAATGAATCTATTGATGTTTTCGACATTAACAAAATATTTTCCAAGCCGATATGGCGTTAGTTTTTCTGAATGAGCGAGCAGAACTGTTGTACCATCAAACGTTACAATTTCAAAGCCGACTCGGCTTCTTTCGTCAGACCTAATTTCTCTGGTAAAAAATCCTTGCGGTTTTAACTTAACTTTTGCAAGTATTTTCTGTACGAGCGATGTTTTCCCGACACCTGGTTTTCCGGTAATGAGTATATTCATTTTTCTGATATTGAATTTAAAAGAAGAATTGCTAAATAAATTATTGGTTCTGAAAAAGTATATATCTAACAACATTAATCAAATCTGTTTTCAAAAATCCTCTAAACAAGAGAATAATAATGAGTAATTGACAAACGATAAAAAATAATCCAGCAGCCACAGCTTTTAAAATGTAAGTATTCAAAAATAAAACGAAAATAATGATTATCATTAATGCAGCAAATACAACAACATAAAATTTGAGATCTAAAGGGACAAAATAAAAAGCAGAGCCAGCTAACCAGGAAAATAAAATAATCAACAATCCCAATAATCCTATATCTGTTATCGGAAATGGTTGGATTCCCACAAACTTTCCGCTAAGCCAAATGAGTGCGAAAATGTCAAGCACGTAAATAATAATTATGGCGCCAATTAGAAAATTAATATTCATTTCGTTTGCTTATTTTTAAATCGAAATTTGACGAGATAACTTTTACAATATCATAATTATCCAGCTTTTTCCAATTTTCTTTCGAATAGTGCGGTAAAACCTCGGAAGCCACAATAACTCCGTCTGATTTTTTAAGTACTTTCAAGGTGTAATAATTCGGATTTTCAGAATACCATGAAGTTGTAAAAGTTATTTTTCCATTTGTAAGGATAAAGTTCGCAGCCGTATAATCTTTTATTTTCAATAACTTTGAACTTAACCGGTTTTCATCAATTTGTCCTTTACTACCGGTCATCAGGTAATAAAAAAGCCGTTCTGAATCTGTTGCACCTATTGGCTGAAAGCATTTATCAAATTGAATATTATCTCGAATGGTACCATTGTGGAAGAATAGGTAATGATTCGAATTTAATTTAGCTTCAAATGGATGAACATTTTCGAGGACAACTTCTCCTTTTGATGCTTTCCGTGCGTGCAAAATCAGAAAATTTGTCTTTACATCTCTAAATTGCTCGAGTTGGGGATCCTCGTATACAGGTTTCGGCGATCGAAAAATCTGGAAGCTGTCATTCTGGAGGTAGGCAATCCCCCAACCATCCCCATGTTTAAAGACTTTATAAATATTTTTTTCATGTTTTTCATTCTGATCAGATGCCATAGCGATAAAATCATTAATCAGTAAATCTGCATCAAATTGCCCTAATGCAAAAATCATTCGACACATTCTTTTCCCAATCGGTTAAAAATATAGTCCATGAATATTATGTGAATTCTTACTTCACTAAGACAAGTTTTTTTACAGCACAAAATTTGCCGGATTTAATGGAATACAGGTACACTCCTGAGGTAACTCTGCTTCCATTGAAATCTGTGCCATCCCACTGCACTTGATAATGTCCTGCTGGTAATTTTCCACTAAAAAGAACTGCTACTTCCTGTCCGACAATATTGTAAATTTTGACCTCTGTCAGTGTTGGAATTGCTTCGCTTAAACTGTACCTGATTATTGTTCCAGAATTAAATGGATTTGGGTAATTTTGGCAAAGCTGGTAAGCAACTGGTTTTGCAATTTCTTTTTCGGCTTCGATCCTAACTGTAATGTCAGGCAACTCAACAAATTCTTCACTTGTACTAATGGTATAGATTTCGACTCCATAAGGATATAAGTTGAGATTCAGTTTGTTCAATTCTGAACCAATCATCATTTGTGAAGTATTGTCATATAAATTATTTAGAAAGTAAGTTTGATTAATATTGAATCCACCGCTGAATTCTGCCCAGGATGGTAGATTCAACTCTAATTCGATTTTTTTTAGCTGATCTGTAAAATTCATTACAACTATTCCATTTTGATTTTCGAATGGTCTGCCAAAAGCATATATTCCATCAGATGTTTTCAAAGTGGGCTGCGTGTTTTTATCGCTGCTGTTTATCGAACCATCCGCGTTAGTGTCTTCCATCTGTCTACTAAAAGCTGGAAACTGAGCACGAATCTGTGCTAATTTTTGATAGTGAGGCGCCAAAGCTTTACCAGCAGGATTTTGCCAGTTTACCAATGAACGCAATCGATAATCTTTGTCACCTCCCATTCCTAAGCCCATACCAACCTCCTGTCCCTGGTAAAGTTGTGGAATACCTGTTGCCATGAATATTGCGGTTGAAACTGGGATCGTTCTTTCAATGCTGTTGTAGCGATATGTTACTCGATCCTCATCCTGGTTTTCTAAAAAACGTAGAAAAAAGGAGTTTGGTCCAGGACGATAACCTCCGTTATATAATTTATCATTCAAACTAATAATCGAAGGATAATTCCAGATTGTATCCTTTAATAACCAATCATAACCAATGTTCAGTCCTCCATCCTGATCAGCATAATAAACTTCTGATCCAACTCCAGTGCCATTTGTTTCTCCTAAAATCATGATATCAGCTTTAGCGGAGCGTAAGGCAGCACGCAAAGGACGATCGAAATTATCCCTTCCATATTTTCGATGTGGCGCCCAGTAGGCATCAAGTCGAAAACCATCAATGTCATATTCTTTTAACCAATAACGATAAACATCCAACATGTACTGGCGTGCCTCGTCGTCTTCCCAATTCCAGTTTAACAGAGAACTCGTAAAACCACCATAATAAACAATGCCATCTGGGGAGAGGTATTGCCCCAATCCGTTATCATCGTGAGGAATTATTTTGTGCTGATAAAAATCATAGTACCGACTATATTTTTTCATATTTCTCACATCCAGAGCAATTGGGTGGGATTTGCTTGTGTGGTTTGGGGTAATATCGAGGATGACTCGCAATCCTAATTCATGCGCTTCTCGGACAAAATCCTTAAAATCGTCATTTGTGCCATAAGCTGGTTCAACATTATAAAAATCAATGATATTATACCCGATGTTTGTATAGCGATCGAGTTTACCTTCAACATCCATAACCGGCAACACCCAGATAACATTAAATCCCATATTTTTAATATGTTCCAAATTTTGGACTGCAGCTTGAAATGTCCCTCGGCTTGTATATGAGTGGATAAACATACAATAAATTCTTGCATTGACCACCCAGGACGGTGCCGTTTCCAAATTAGGAATAATGACCGAAGAATCATTTTGAACCGTAAAAAAGTTAACTGTCGAATTTGAATAGCCATCCCCATCCGTAACTACCAACTTGATGGCGTAATCTCCAGGCACAGACGGCGTATTAATAATGAGGACATCTTCAGTCCGCCCATCAATTCCTGGCAAATCCGCTGTATTTGTCGTTTGAGTCGACCAGAGATAGCTCACCTGCCCACACTGTGGATCGTTTCCTTTGCCAGTTAACCTGATTAGTTTTTTATCGGTGCTGAGCTGGATTATTATTTCTGGTTCTGGTTTTTGGGGCTTTTGATAATACAGTTTTAACGTATCTGATTCGGTTATAAGTCCCGCCGTATCTGTTACTGAAATGATGTATCTATTTTCCCCATATTCCAAGCTAATATCATATTCGTATTCTTTATCTGTTTCTGCAGAAGGAATTGATATCGGATAGGTATCTAATTGTTTTAATGTCATACTCTGCAATTTTGTGCTTCCCATGTTTACCCGCCATCGAATGGTGCGCTGTCCGGCCCAAACACTATCAATGGAAGGAGTCAGGAAAAATACATCACCGGAAACAATTGCAAAATTAACAGAATCTTCTGCTGTCTTCCCATTTTGAGTAACCATTTTCAAACGAATATTGTGATTCCCGTTGCTCAATTTTGGTAATTGATACGACATAAGTGACAGACTTTCATTCATATTACCTGCAAAAGTAACCACCAACGAGCCATCAATATAAATATTAGATTGATTATATAAAATTGAATCTCCTTCTGCTGCAAAAACACCAGCGACAAGCGTTGGACTGGGATTATTTACAACGGCATCATTTGGGGGATAAATTTCAAAAATCATTGCATTTTTTACATATAAAATGGAATTATTATTATCATTATAATTAATAAAAGGATTCAACGGATCAGTGATCCATTTCCCTGGGATACCTGAGTCATTATCATGTTCATGAAATTTATAGTTATGTGTGTCACCAACTTTAAGCCGAAGTTTTTTAATATAAAATTTCAAAGAATCCACATAAGTCATTATTGAAGATGCTGTCGGGAAAATAACACCATTGCTATTCGGTCCCCAATTGTTAAAAGTTCCCGGCAAAAATGCCCTCACAACACTCTGGTTTGTAGGGTAGTGTCGGAATGTTATATTAATATATTGTTGAGAATAAAGCGTTGAACTCATCAGAATTAAACAAATTAATATTCTTCTTATCATCATATCCAGCTTCCGTTTCAATTTAATATACTACTTTGATTCCACTAGCATTTAATTATTTATTCTGAAGTTTCTGCCGCGTATATTCCAATAATCCGCCAGTATTACGAATAGCAAGTATTTCCTCTGGTAATGTTGGGAAGGAAAATTTTTTCTCCCCAACTTTAATTTCGCCATTATGAATATCCAATGACACTTCATTACCATCATGATAAGCTTCAATTGCTTCGGGGCATTCGATAAGTAATAATCCCTGATTAATAGCTGCGCGATAGAAAATCCGAGCATAACTTTTTGCTACAACCGCTTGAACGCCAACAGAGCGAAGCCCTAAAGTAGGCTGCTCTCTTGAACTCCCACAGCCGAAATTTTTCCCTGCAAAAATGATATCGCCTGGTTTAACATTTTTCGCAAAGCTAGGATCAAGATCTTCCAATAAGTGCGGCTTTATTTCTTCCGCGGTGTTGCAAGTGTATGTGTATTTTCCCGGGAACAACCTATCAGTGTTTATGTCGTCACCGTATTTCCAGACTTTATTCGATTGAGCCATTATCCTCCTCAACGAATCATATTTACTTTAATCATTTAGTTCTTTTTCAATGAAAAATAGACTATCTTATTTATAAGTTCGCTACTACCAACCTTTCCTCGGATCACTGATCTTACCGTTTATCGCGGAAGCCGCCACCGTTGCCGGACTGGCAAGAAAAATCTCCGCATCTTTACACCCCATGCGCCCTTTGAAATTGCGATTAGAAGTGCTCAAACATCTCTCACCTGGTGCTAAAATACCCTGATGAGCGCCAAGGCATGGACCACAGCCAGTGGGAAGAAAAATAGTGCCTGCCAAGCTGAGTTTCTCAATGTAGCCCAATTTTAGTGCTTCGTTAAATACAGAGCGAGAAGCTGGCAGGACCAGAAATCGAACCTCGGAAGCTACTTTTTTTCCATTCAGGATTTTTGCTGCAATTTCAATATCGCTCAATCGTCCGTTGGTACAGGTGCCGAGCAAACATTGGTTTATTTCAAGTCCTTCGACTTCAGTGACTCCAACGACGTTATCCACATTATGGGGCTTTGCAACAACTGGTTCTAATTGAGACAAATCGTAAGTTAACTCTTGCACATAAGTTGCATCTGGATCAGCCCAGACCTTTTCATAACTACCTTTTTTCACTCCTATTGAATCGAGATAATCTTCCGCAATTTTATCTACCGGAAAAACAGCATTCTTGGCGCCCATCTCAACTCCCATATTAGCAATAGCGATCCGATCATCGATTGAGAGATTTTCAATATTGCCATGAAATTCTACTGAACGGTAATTTGCCCCATCTGCCTTAATATCGCCGATAATTTTGGTAATCAAATCTCTTGCCATGACAGGAGGTTTAAATTCTCCTTTCAATATGATCTTGATATTTTGTGGAACCTTTAACCATGTTTCGCCAGTTAGCATTAAAGCCGCTGCTTCCGTGCGATCTATTCCAGTTGAAAAAACGCCCAACGCTCCATAGGAGCAGGTATGTGAGTCACTTCCCAAGACAATCGTTCCTGGCACGGCAAAACCTTTTTCAATTACAATTTGATGACAGATTCCTTCCCCGGCATCGAAGAAATTCTTAATTTCGTATTTTTTAACAAACTCTCTGATTTTTTTGTGATTGGTTGCGGTCTTTTCATCAACTGCTGGAACAACATGATCCAAAACAATTATACAAAATTCTGGATTAACAATGCCATATTTTTCAATTTCTTCAGATATCTTTCCAATGATTGCGGCTGTATTGTCATGAGTCAGTAGATGTTCAGGTTTTACTGTCACGATTTGCCCGGGAACGACCTCTTTTAATTTAGCTTTTTTAGCAAGTATTTTTTCTGCGAATGTTTTGCCCATAATCAACCTCTTTAAGGAATGCTTGTTGTTACTAACATATTATTTCAACAAATGTTCCGCTTCTTTTAATTTATTTCACCAAATAATGGAAAATGATAATCAATTACGAGCACTCATTAGAATGGTAAAATAAAATCGACAAATTAATGTCGCTCATTTGAATAATGAACTTTGAGTTTGAATACTTGATTCTACACGATTAAACTTATATAGTTTAATTGCTTCGAAGCCGCGGTTTATTCGAACCAGTTTCTTGCAAGAAGCCTAGCAACTATACACTATCAATTAGTTTTATTACCTTCTATCTTATGCATTGTTATTCCTGTATATCCATAAAAAATGGAAACTAAAGGATTGGTTAAATTTAAGAAAGCAAAAGGCAGATATGCAAATGGATGTATGCCTATAGTAGCAAACATAAACGCACCGCAAGTGTTCCATGGCACCAGCGGTGAGCTCAAGGTACCTGAATCTTCTAAACAACGGGAGAGATTCTTAGGATGCAGCCCGCGCTTGTCAAAAGCATTTTTATACATGCGACCGGGGACAACAATAGAAAGATACTGATCTGGTGCAATAATGTTCATGCTTATACATGTTATAATTGTAGCAGCAACCAATGAGCCCGTACTCTTTGCTGCTTTCAAAATTGAACCAGCAATACTTTCTAACATACGGCTTTTTTCCATAATTCCGCCAAAAGATAAAGCACACATGATTAAAGAGACAGTATAGAGCATACTTTCCATACCACCTCTCGACAGCAGGCCGTCGACCATTTTAAAGCCAGTTTTTGATATATAACCACTGTACGAAACATTAATTACTGTATCCATGCCGGTTCCCTGAAAAATCATTGCACATATTCCACCTAACAACGATCCGCCCAATAACGCTGGCAATGCCGGTATTTTCTTAACAACCATAACAATAACCAGGCAAGGTGGCATGAGAAGCAGAGGATGTAGATTGAAATTTGCCTTAAGAGTGGAAATAATATTTTCTACATCTTCAGTTTGCATCTCGGCTCCGGCATAGCGCAGACCCAAGATAGTGTACAATATCAAAGCTAAGGTCAAACTTGGCCCCGTGGTATAAACCATGTGTCGGATGTGAGTAAATAAATCCGTACCCGCCATGGCTGGTGCTAAATTTGTTGTATCTGATAGGGGTGACATTTTATCACCAAAATAAGCTCCTGAAATAATGGCACCTGCCACCATCGGTAACGGTACGCCTAATCCTTGACCAACTCCGATCAGCGCAATCCCTACTGTGCCTGCCGTAGACCAGGAACTACCAGTGGATAGTGAAACTAAGGAGCAGATAATACAAGTTGTAACTAAAAAGATTGCTGGCGATAGCACTTTTAGACCCCAATAAATCATCGTTGGTACAATGCCGCTCAAAATCCAGGTTCCGATTAGCGTGCCAATAATCATCAAAATTAGACATGCTTTGAGTGCTAACGTAATCCCGTGAACAAGACCGTCCTCAACTTCTTTCCAACTGTACCCCAAACGAGCAGCCATTATAGCAGCCACAGCCGTACCAGCGATTAATGGAATATGTGGACTGGAACCAAATTTGATTATAGAAATTCCAAGAAAAAACATTAACATTACAACAGGAATCAGCGATTCAAATAGTGTAGGCATTCTCTTTTCTTTCGTTCCCATATCTGTCATGAATTACTTCTCCAGTGTCCTTAATATCTATAGCTTTTATTTAGAGGGTGATATTTAGGGAGTGAGAAAAAATAAATTAACCAATGTAGTTTTATAGGTCTATATTTTTTCAAGGTGACCAACATACAAATGAGAAAGTTATTTAATATCACTCCCGATTTAATTTATATATTTTGGATCTTCTGATCATTGAAAGCAGTGGATGATAAGGATTAAATGAGCAACTTATTTTATCTCATCCTCTTCATTTCTTCTTAATTATAACAATAATTTAAGAAAAAGTAAAGCAAAAAAATTACAACAAATACTATTCATCAATGAAATAGAGAGAGAAGGGATTTTAAAAACTTAATATTTAGAAATGAATAGAATAGTGGATTATTAAACAAAAATGATTAATAAGTTTGGCTTTAATTTTTTGAATGTTCGAATCTGATAAAAAATAGCTTGTTAGAATGATTTAAAATGTAAAAGTATTGAAGAGGGTATTATATATGTGGTGCACCATCTCTTCAATTTATATCACTGAAGAGATTTTACTGCATTGAAAACAATACCATTGCTTTTGATCATAACTCAATTAGAATGTAATTGATCATTAAAACCTGGCTATTTTTTAAATAATCATCATTAGCAAATCATATACCAATTACCTCATTACCCGGTTACCAAATTACCCAAACACTTAATTTTCAAGAACAATTCCCTCTTCAACAAGCTGCTTAAACTTCCTCTCCATAGTCGAAGGAAATCGAATTTGTAAATGAACATAACCATCTTCATAAGCTCTATTTAGCACTCGAGCCCATTCATAAATGGAAGCCATCAATTTCTGTTCGGAAAGATTGATTTTGATGTTTGTGGTGATCGAGTGTTCAGTGGCAAATTTGATGATCTCCTGTCTCAAATCTTCGATGAATAATCCACGCTGCGCTGAAATTAAAAAGCTGCCCTCGAATTCATCTTTGATTTCTCTTAGTCTGGATTTATCTTCAACCAGATCGATTTTATTGAAAACCGTAATCACGGGTCGGTCGTCAATGTGCAATTCTTTCATGACACCGTTGATCACCTGCATCTGGTCTCGGAAATGGGGATGGCTGCAATCGACAACATGGATGAGTAAATCGGCTTCTGCCGTTTCTTCCAGTGTGCTTTTAAATGAAGCGACCAGGTGGTGTGGCAGTTTTCGAACAAAGCCGACGGTATCGATTAGTAAAATTTTTTGATCGCCCACATGATCTAGCAGTCTAACGGTTGAATCCAGCGTGGCGAACAGTCGATCTTCAACAAATACCTCGGAAGTGGTCAGTGTATTCATCAAGGTACTTTTACCCACATTGGTGTAACCAAGCAGCGCGACATTAAACAGATCGATTCGGCGACTACGACGCAAGGCACGTTGCTGACTGATCTTTTCCAGTTCATGAGATAGCGTAGCAATCCGCTTTTTTATCATGCGACGGTCGACTTCGAGCTGGGTTTCGCCAGGACCACGTAATCCGATTCCAACTCCACCAGCCTGACGGGACAGGTGGGTCCAGCGCCTGGTCAATCTTGGCAGAAGATATTGTAATTGAGCCAGTTCAACCTGGGTTTTGGCTTCCCTGGTTTTGGCGCGGCGGGCAAAAATATCCAGAATTAATCCGCTACGGTCGATAATTTTGGTTTTACATTCTTGTTCCAGGTTTCTTGCCTGGGCAGGAGTTAGATCCTCATCAAAGATTACCACATCGGCTTGCTGTTCGGATACCAGTTTTGCCAGAAAATCGACTTTGCCTTTTCCTATGAAATAGCCTGGATTAATAACTTCTCGTTGCTGAACCATCCGATACAAAACTTCGGCGCCAGCCGTGTCTGCCAGTAGCGCCAATTCATCCAGGTATTCATCTACTAAATCCTGATCCTGGCGGTTATGAACCACGCCAACCAGAATCGCTCGTTCTTTTTTTTGTTCATTCACTTCTATCAGTTGTTATCTCCTATTATTCGTAAAATGTAAGATGTGAAACAGCAGACGTGAGACGAAAAAGGTTTAGTGAAAAGTGAAATGTGAATAGCAAAAAGTGAAATGTGAATAGTGAAAAGGAATTGAATGGAAATTACATTTTTCACCATTCACTTTTTACTCCTTATTTTTCACCCTTTACTTTTCACGGTTCACTTCTCGCGTTTACCGTTTTCCGATTCACGGGCTAAAATCATTTCTATTAAAAGAAAAATCAAAGCAATCCCGATGAAATATTTCCACAATTCGTTTCCATAACGACTTCTGGTTATTGTATTTAACAATGACTGTTCGTTTTGAACCAAAATGATGGTAGTTTCACCAATGATTTCCTTCAATCGCTCATTGTTAATTTTAGAAACATCTGATTCACCAGGATCGGGATTTACTGCCCATTTTGTCACCAATCGATTACCTGAATAGAGTGAATAAATCCCAGCGATATCACTCTCTTGAAAATTAATTTTATAATAGCCTTCGCTAACCTGGGGAACAATTTTGGCTAATTTTCCATCTGGTTTTTCCACCTGAAAGTTTGTAAAATTATCAATACCCGATACATTGGTCGAAAGTACCTGGTTTATTAAATAATTCTGACCTGACTTATTCGCGTTGCCAGCTAAATATGCTACACAACGATTCATGATTGGCACAAAAATTCCTTTCAAATGTAGATCAGACCAATTCGGATCAATAGCAGTGGCAAATAGCATAACTTTCCCGTGGTCAAAAGTTGATTCCAACAGGAATGGATACTGGTTGCTGAATTCTATAATATTATTTTGTTCTGGCTGGACTTGCATTTTAATCAGGAAAAAGAACAGAGGCGATTCAATATTCTTTTTTTCATCTTCAAAAACACCAGAAAATATGGGATGGCTGAAATCTATCTTCCCCAGAGTGAGATACACCTCTTTTTGTCCCATTTCACCTATGGTCTCTGTGAACATTGGTAATGAAAGTTTTTTATTTAAATTTTCGTTGTAATGCCTTAAGTCTACTTTATCACCGAGGAAAACTATTAATCCGCCTCCTGTCCTGACGTAATCAGAAACCGAAGATAACAATATGCCATCAACGCGAGGTACATTTGATAAAATCACAACTTGGTACTTCTTTAGCGTACCCGACTCAATTCTGGTAGGTGGTAAATAATCTGTTTTTAACTGCGAAGATTGATCTGAACCAGGATTTAGCGCTAATTTTAAAAATTTACTATCTATCTCATCTGGAGCAATTATTAACGCATCGATCTGTTCGGGAACAAAGAAAGTAAAATACCTTCTGTTATCCAAAAATAGATCGTCATCTTCCAGCAAAACAGAACCGCTAATCATACCAGTATTTTGGGGAACGATTTTAAATCTAACCGTCTGATTTTTGCCAGGTTCAAGATCAATCGTTGCCTGGCTTAGCCGTTTATCCTCGACAAATACCTGGACTAATTTGTTCCGCTCTGCTCTTGTACCATAGTTTCTTATTGTTGCTTCCAGTTCAAAGACTTTTCCTTTTTCAATGATTTGATTGGCTGGTTTCACATCAGTAACAACCAGGTTGCTTAACTGGTCAGAATGGATGGGAATCATAAAAATCTTGATCTCCTGATTTTGAAAAAGGGGCAAGATAAGATTTTCAATATTTTTAAAACCAGGCTGTTGAAAATCTGAGATTAAATAAATTTCTTTATTAATATTACTTGCTTGTTCCAGAATCTCCCTCGCTTTTAAAAGTGCGCCAATTAAATCAGTTTGTCGCTGGCTTACTTTTGTCTTCTGAATGATATTATTTACATTGTTAAAATTATATTTCGGTCCATCAAAAATCAGGGGGTTACCAACGGATGCGAATACGGCAGAAATCTCATCTCCAAGACGAAACAATTCTTCTAATTCCTGCACTCGCTTTTTTGCCAAATCAAATATTTGCTGACCTTTTGATTCGATAGCCATGCTGAGACTGTTATCCAAAACCAGGACAGCCGATGTTTTGGCAGATGATTTTAGATCGCCTGAAAAATGCCCTTTCAAGGTCGGGCGAGCAAAGGCAAATATGAGAAATAAAATGATCAGCGTTCTTAAAATTAATAGCAAAATCTGTCTTATTTTTAATCGTTTGATCTGTTGGTTTTGAAGCTCCTTCAAAAACCGGATTGTGCTAAAAAAAACAGTCTTGGCTTTTTGGCGGGTGATCAGGTGGATTATTATTGGTATAGCTCCTGCAATTAATCCAAAAAGGATTGCTGTATTCAGAAAAGTCATATATAATACAAAAAAATAACTCGTTAAACAAAATTGAATTTCTATTAATGATATTAATTGAACAAATCAAAATCTTTTGATATTAAACTTGTAAAATATGGATTTGGTTTCTTGGAATATACTCCACATCAAAAAGACTCAACTTCGATTGATCGAATCTTTATTTAATTATTTTTTTGCTAAATTGCAAGACAAAAATAAGATGATTTTGTAATTGAAAAATTAAGAGATTTTATATCGCTATTTTTTTGCCTGTTTCCAAACCTCAATAAATTTCACAGCCGCTTTAACCATCTTTTCGACCTTTTTCTGCCCGATTTCTTTTATCGCAGATTGCGGATCGCTGAACGACCAGATTCCATTACTGGAAAGCTCATGACTGGCTCCGCCCTTGTTCGTTTCAGCAGGAACACCTAACATGGAACCTGCTATCTCACCTAATTCAGGATATTCCCTGGAAAGCTCATAAAGTTCTTGAACCTGCGGTGTGAAATGAATCTCTGGTTTCTCTGCTCTTTCCATTTTCACCAATTCAGGCTTAAGGTACAACATAATCGAGGTTTCGCCTTTACCGGCATGCCAATCAAAGAACTCCCCGTCTTCGCTTTTTTGAATTGATCCGCCAATTCCAATGGCAATTGCTGTCGCTTCTGTGGTATGATTGATTCGATGAATAATTCTCTGCTGGACAATATTGTTCCCACCATGATAGTTGAAAAACATGAAACGATGAAAACCGTATTTCATCAATATTTCAACACTTTCAAATAATACCTGCTCCATGGTTTCTGGCTTCAAGCTGAGTGTGCCTGGAAATCCTGAGTGGTATTCGCTGTAACCAACAAACATAATTGGAGCTATCACTACCCCTGTTGTTTCCGAAATCATTTTTGACATGCCGAAAGCTTCATAATAATCCGTACCCAAAGGCATGTGAGGTCCATGTTGCTCTGTGCTGCCCAATGGAATGATAACCATGTCGTTCGTTTTTAAATATTCCTGGATATCAAACCAACTCATTTCTTGTAAAATGAGGGCTCGTTCCTGGGCTTGAGAATGAGATAAGAAGACAAAATAGAAGATCGTTACCACCAAAAATATAATTATTAAATTTCTTGTTAACATTTACTTCCTCCTATTATCTAATCTTAGAACTGTTTTAATTTGGTGACTTTTTGATTTTTTTCTCCATCGCCAAACTCTTGTTAAATTCCCAATCCCATAAGGGATGAACTGTTTATAGTCGTGAGCAAATGAAGTGGATGCCTTGTTACTATAATCATTCTGCTCTTATCAAAGTTTTGTATAGATCGCATAACATTTCGCTATAATTTAATTTCAGAACCATAATGAATACACTTCTGTTCTACGATCTGGAATAAAATGTTGTTTAGCATGTGATTTATCTATTTCGTCGAGATCAATTTCAGCAAAGAGAATAAAATCATTCATTGCAGGTGCCTGAGCGATAATGCTCCCATCTGGCGCTGTGACAAAAGATTTCCCCTCAAAAGTGACACAATCCTCTTTACCTACTCGATTGCAAAGGGCAGTGAAATAACCGTTTTGAAATCCTGCCACTTGCATTTCTGCTTCAAACAAACCGGGCGACCATTCTCCAACTGCTCCAGCCTGTGGTATGACAACCAGCTCTGCATCTTGCAACCCTAAAGCTCGCATGTATTCGGAAAAATGGCGATCATAACAGATCGCTACACCAATTTTTCCGATTGCCGTATTATAAACCAATTTCTTGCCATCCCCTGGCATGTAGTATCCTTTCTCATGAAAATACGGAGCCTCAAAAATATGAACCATTCGTGTCACGCCCAAAAGGGATCCGTCCGCATCGATGACCGGTGACGAATCGTACGTTTTATTTCCTTCTTTTTCAAATAGATTCAAGACAACTACCGATTCCCAACTTTTCGCTAAATTGGAGAATATTTCAATCGTCCGACCAGGTACAGATTCTGCCAAATTCAAGATTTCACCATTTGGTGGATATTGCGGATAAAAGTAAGTTAAGCCCAATTCGGCGAAAGCAATCAACTTTGCTCCTTGCCTGGCAGCTTCTTCAAATGCTTCTATGCCACGCCTGAGATTATTTTCATTATCCTGGGTGGCATGTTGTTGAATCAATGCGATTTTTAGTTTTCGACTCATTATTTTTTTCTCTTTGTTAAGTCGCTGAGTAAGTTAAATGAGTTGAGTCAGTTAAGTAGTTATCCAATTACCCAGTTACCCAATCACCTAATTACCTGATTCCCTGTTAAAAACAACCTTCCCACCTAAAATCGTCAAATCCACCTTCGTATCCAAGATTTTCTTCGGCTCAATCTCAAACAGATTTTTATCAAGTACCACCAGATCTGCTAATTTTCCAACTTTAATCAAGCCTTTTTTATGTTCTTGAAATTCTGCATAAGCTGAGCCCAACGTGTAAAATTCGATTGCATGTTCCAATGTAATTTTTTCATCAGGAAACCAACCGCCCTCGGGCCCTCCTTCTGGGAATTCTCTTGTCACAGCAGCGTACAACCCAAGCATCGGGTTCAGCGGCTCTACTGTCCAATCCGTACCAAAAGCGATTTTGACATCTTCTTTGACAAAAGAATTGAACAGATAGGAATGCTTCACCCGATCGCCAATTCTTTTCTCTGCCCAGCGCATATCATCAATACAGTGCGACGGTTGAATGGAAGCAATGATTCTCAACTCTTTGTATCGCTTGATGTCCTGTGGTAGAACCACTTGCGCATGTTCGATGCGATGCCTGGCATCCCGCTTTCCATTTTCTTGAAATGCTTTCTCAAATGCGTTTAAAATCCAGGTGTTGGCTTTATCTCCGATGGCATGAGCAGCGATCTGTAAGTCTGCTTTATCAATCGCTTTGATTAATTCATATAATTGATCTTCTTGATAGATCGGAATTCCAGAGGTGAATGGATCATCCGAATAGGGTTCGTAAAAAAGCGCTGTTCCAGCACCCATGGAACCGTCCACGAATACTTTCATAGTCCCAATTCTCAACATGTCATTTCCAAAAGATGGAAGAATTCCAATCGTGTCAAAATCTTTATAAAAATCACAAGCTCGCCAGGCATTAATTCGTAACGACAATTCACCATCTTTTAACAGTTCCTGATAGACTTCAAGATCAGCCGCAGAACTGTTATCCTGAATGCTGGTCACTCCCAGGCTATTGGCATGTTGAATTGCTATTTTGATGGCCTGTTTCAGTTGTTCTTTTGAAGGAGAAGGAATGACTGCTCCAACTAAACTCTGCGCAGCATCCTTCAAAATTCCTGTTGGTTCGCCAGTCTGTGGATTTTTGGTAATTTCCCCACCCTGCGGATTCGAAGTATCTTTAGTGATTCCAGCCAGATTCAATGCCAGACGATTTGCCAGCGCAATATGTCCATCCAATCGCTGCACAAAAACAGGGTTATCTTTAGTGACCTCATCGATCAGTTTTTTAGTGGGATGCTTTTTCGAAGGCCAGGCTTCGTGATCCCAATTTCCGCCTAAAATCCATTCACCTTTTTTGAGTTTATCAGCATAATTTTTGATTCTTTCCACAAACTCATTCTCATCTTTGGCATCCCGAAGATCGATTCCTAATAGATAAAATCCGCCATCTGAAAAATGAACATGGGCATCGTTAAAGCCAGGCAGAACAAGCCTACCTTCCAGATCAATAACTTCCGTTGATTTTCCTTTTAACGTATGCATCGATCGTTTTTCACCAACCGCAATAAATTTCCCATCTTTAATGGCACAGGAATTTGCCCAGGGCTGGTCTTGTTCGACAGTGAAGATTTTGCCGTTGATGAGGATTAAGTCTGCACAAATATTTTTGGTTTGTTTCGAGCAAGCAAAAGTAAAGATAAATGTGATTAATATTAATGCTATTATAACTCTCATTTTATCTTCCTCCAAATTTTAATTGTCCAATTCACCAGGCGGAGAAAAATCCAACAGATTTCATAAATTTGTTTCCCCACCGATTGAAGAATCACACAGATTTTTTAACAATTATTATTTGTGGGTTTCTTCAATTTGCAAGGGTATTTACTCGTACAAAATTCTTTGATCTTTTCTTCCAAAAATAATAAACTGGAATACCCAATACGGTAATTACTACGCCGGCTAGTGATTCCACTGGTTTTTCAACAAATGCATTCAAAAGAATCCCTGATGATGCGATAATAAAAATTATCGGAACGTAAGGATATCCCCACGTCTTATAAGGTCTCGACATGTCAGGATATTTCTTTCTCAAGGTAAAAACCGAAGATGTTGCAGCGATCCAGAACATAATGGAGACAACCATCACAAAAGTAATCAGTTGCTCAAACGTTCCGCTCTGGGCAAGCAGGCATGCCCAGGTACATTGAATGACAATGGCAAACGTCGGTGTGTGAAATCTAAGATGGACACGTGCTACTTTTTGAAAAAACAGCTTATCTTTTGCCATGGCATAATAAACTCGAGGGCCTGTCAGGATCGATCCGTTTAATGATCCCAGAATTGATATGATGACTGCTGCTGATACCAGTCCTGCGGCGGTTCCACCGAAAAGAATATTCGTTGCTTTTTCAGCAATTTTTACCACGCCGATCATTTCTGGCATTGGTAGAGCATAAAAGTAAACGACATTAACAAGAAGATAAAGCAAAGTTACTCCGGTTGTTCCTACAATCAAGGATAGCGGCAGATTTCGTCCTGGTTTTTTGATCTCTCCTGCAACGAAATTAATATTATTCCAGCCATCAAACGTCCAGGAAACCGCCACCAGTGCGACACCAAATCCCATCACCATCTGGCTGAAACTAAATCCTTCGGGCTGAAAGAAAATCTCAACTGGCGCAACTTTTCCGATAAATAATCCTAAAACGATGAACACTAGCACAAATCCGATTTTGATAACTGTAAAAATATTTTGAATTGTTTTCCCGAGCCCGACTCCAATATAATTAACAACTGACAAACAAACAATGACTATAATTGCAATGATTTGACCATAAGAGAGTGAATATTCGAAACTCGTTTCAAAAACATAGATTTCAGCCGTAAAAAGAAATTTATCAGTCCCCAGTCCTGGAAAAAAGTGACTGAAATATTCAGCAAATCCGACAGCCAGTGCGGCAATACCACCTGTCATATAAACCAGAAACACAATCCAGCCAAACAAAAATCCAAATAATGAACCGTAAGCGTGTTTCAGATAAACATATTGCCCACCAGCTTCGGGTATTGCTGCTCCCAGTTCAGCATAAGTGAGAGCGCCAGCCAACGTTAGCAATCCTCCGACAAGCCAGGCTAATAAGATCAATCCTGGTGATGGAATTGATTTTGCCATAATCCCTGTAGTTAGAAAGATGCCCGAACCGATAACAATTCCCATCAGAATCATGGTTGAATCGAATAGCCCAAGCTGCCTGATTAAATTGTTGCTGGGTTTTTGATCATTTTTTAAACCATGTTTTAACAATTTTATTTCTCAGCCCATTTTCGTAGTTCTCGCTTAATCTTCTCCTCAATTTTTTTGCCGATCTCTTCCCAATCTTTATTTTTATGTTCCGATTCATCCAGCCAGTTCTTGATACCGGTACGAACTTTTTCTTCGACCTTTGTTCCGATATCTTCCCACTCTTTTTCTTTCCAGCTTTTTTTCTTCTTACAAGATTTCCCAACACCACCTCCGCCACTCAGTATACATGTTGCTCCAAGCAGAAAACCAAAATTATACCACCCTCCAGTATTGTTTACTTCATAGATAGAAACAGAATCGGTGAATAAACTGATAAAAAAAGTGATCCAGCAGATCAAGCCGTGCCAGATACCAGCCCAGAAACCGGCCGGTTGTTCTACAAACCGTTCGTTATTCGGGGCACAATTAGAAATAACCAGGATTAGCAATATTAGTCCAACCACCAAAACTTGTTTTCTGTTATCCAGCATAATTTTCTCCTACGAATAAGTTATTGTTATTATTGACAAACCTGGTTTTTCCCATAAACCTGGTTTGTATACTGACAAAATAGCTGCCTAATTTCCAATTGCCTCATATTCCCATTTACCCATTTAGCCAATTACCTGATCACTCATTACAAGTTACTATTAAAGTTCATTCTCCTGTAATTCTTCCGGAATCGGCACCCCAGGTCTCGGAATCTCATTTATCACCGAAACAATCCACCAGCGATCGGTCCTCTTCATCAACTGGAAACTGTCCACGCCTCGTTGCGGTGGATTGGAACTGTTGGGTACACTGGTTTCGTACAAAACAAAGCAATGAGCGACGTCGCCGATAATCGTCATCTTTTTTTGAAGAATCTTTTCCTGAAAACCAGTTTTTTCCATATTGAACTTTTGAATATCCCTGATGAACAGATCGACAAAGCCTTCTTTATTCATCACATTCATTTTTGTAGAAGAGGTTCGCAGTACGATGACAGCATCATCGATAAATAGGGATTTCACTTTTTCCCAATCAGGAGTAGTGTCAGGCGGGAAGGTGACTAATTGATAGATTTCGGTGATGATGCTTTCTGGAGTTAAGTATTTTTGTTCTTCGGTTGATTGTTGGGCAAATAGAAAATTTGCAAGTAAGATAGAAATTATAATAATTAATGAAAAAATGGTAGATTGAAATGATTTCATGATGATGCTCCTTAGATTTGTTATTTTGAAAATTTAAATCTTGCCGACAGATAAAAACGAACGACTTAAATCGTCATTCGTAAATCAAATCTATTGGATTTGAAAATCGGCAGGAGATGCTATGATTTATTACTTTCAGTCAACAATTCCAGCAGGCCAGTCGGATACAAAGGCGCCTTGCCATTTTTAAAAAATTCAATATCCTTCCACATCACTTTCAATTCAGAACCGTCGTCTTCAAAAGCATCAAACCACTCACGATGGTAGAATTGAGGATCAATAAATTCTGCTTTATAAACTTGAACAAGCTCGTGTCCCGGCTTGCCGTCGCATTCAAAAATATTTTCAATACTTCCCAGAAATAAAAGATTGCAGATTTCGGCACCTAATTCTTCTTTTATCTCCCGTTTTGCTGCAATCGAGCTATGTTCCCCGAATTCGATACTCCCGCCCAAAGGACGATAAAACAGTTCATCCTTGACAGGATCATAGGCTTCAAACACCAGAATTCGGTTTTGGTGTTGAAATACACAGATAGCAATGGGACGTATTAGATGTTGTATCATCATTTTTTTTCTATTTTTTTCAATTTAATGATGCAATTAGTTACATTATAAATAATTTCAATATCCAGTCCACAGGCTCTGGCTCTGTTCTCCATGATGAGATTATATAATTTTTGATATTCCTCGAAAGAAAATTTCGGAAAAAAATAAGCCCTTTTTAACACTTCCAATTTTGTTAATGGCGAAAAATGGATTTCAGCTTCATCATAACTGGCTCTGGTAATTACGCATTTAGAGCCAAAATGATTCGTCTCCAAAATCGCATAATAGATAGCGAACTGGGCGGCACCTTCAAGAAAAGGAAGCCAGGAATCCATACCAACTCGAAATCCGGGTCCATCAAGAAAAAATTTCTGCGCAAACTCCTCCCCATGATCCTGCTTTAACTGGTAAAAAATTCGACTTTCGAAAGCCATTTCTATTTCGGCTACCGTCCATGTTCTTTTGTCTTCTGGCAATTGATAAATTTGTTCGTACGGTAAGTTCGGAATCTCATAAATCGGGAAGCAAATACTTTCCAAATGACAGATCTTCCAGTCACCATTTTCTTTTTTAAGTGTAAAAACAATTAAATTCTTATCAGGATTCAAATATGTCTCAGCCTTTGCTCTTTCGTCCTTAAGAATTTTTATATGACCAATTTCAATAGGAAAAGGAACCTGGGCTTGTTGGTAAGCGCTTACTAATGAATTGTAAAAACCGATAAAGTTTGCATATCCCTTTGCAGCTAATTTTTCCGCGATTGTTGTATTCCCTTCGTCTATTCCCTTTTTAAAGTTAGCGAGTACTTCTCTCACTTCAGATTCGGGATTTTTTTCCTGGGTAAAAATCAAATCGCATTGAATAATAACAAAGAAAATAGTTAAGATTGCCAATTTTGATTTCATGAATTTCCCCTCCAATTTTAAAACTCTACATCGCTTCTTCCCGTGCTAATCTTAAATTCATTAACCTGCTTTCTATTATAAATTTTCAATATTAGATCGTTATTCGATTCAACTTTTATTCGAACCACAGCATTTTTATCTGTTCTTTTCTCTGCTACCAGAGAAACCACCGCATCTCGAAATTGTAGATTCTGAATGCCATGCCGATCCATTCGATTCAAATGCCAGTGGATGGTGTTGTTAAGCGCATCCAGTTGAATTCCTATCACATTTTCAATTAACAACGAAATCGGTCCCAAACCTGTCCAGCCGACAAAATCACCTT